>Ga0102924_1001857_pt1 | contig 23717 bp, 19 predicted proteins | sample PaiPotPPM11metaG_FD_80116 | JGI IMG/M metagenome (GOLD analysis project Ga0102924, IMG submission 80116) | Iron sulfur acid spring bacterial and archeal communities from Banff, Canada, to study Microbial Dark Matter (Phase II) - Paint Pots PPM... ...
ACTACGAGCCGGCCCGACCGCCCGCCCGGCAACGGTCTCGCCGCTTGCGCCGTCACGGCGCCTGACAGCTCCCCTCTCGCCCCCGTCCCCGTCTCAGGGCAGCGGGCAGCACTATCCGGACAGGCTCTCCGCCGTTCCGCACGGACGCCGCAGACCAGGCTCGCGCCACCTTTACGCCGGGCACCGCCCGGCCAGCACTCCAGGACCGCCGCCGGGCTCATCCCGGGCTAGAGTCAGCAGCCCGGTTCTGATGCCGCCTTCGATTGTTACGACGCCTCAACGGTGAACACCCCACCGGACGCACCTCCCGGCACGGGCGCTTTCAGCGCAACGCCTTCCTGGTCCCTGCCTGACACCTCAAAGGGCGCCTTTCCCCGGTCGCTCACCACGACAGCCTTCAGCTAACGCAGCACCGGGCGGCTTGAAGCCACCCCCTGACAGGCGGCTCCGAGGGGCCACAAAACCCTCATCATCCGTACAGCACGACAAGAGACCACTCAGCTAAATACCAAGCGACCTCCTGTCTTCGACGCACACTGACCCGCAATCCCAGAGGGTGTAACGCCCGGAAGCGGAGTCCTGCTCGGTGAAGAACCAGTCCACCAGGTCCTGGCTGACCTCGCCGAGGGTGGCCGGCGCCCAGCGGGGATTACGGTCCTTGTCGATGAGCTGGGCCCGGATGCCCTCGGCAAAGTCGGCGGACTCGATGCAGTGCGAGATCACCCGGAATTCCTGGGCGAGCGCGGTCTCCAGGTCGGGTGCCCGGGCGACTTGCCGGAGCAAGCGCAGGGCCAGCTTCAGGGCTGTCGGCGGCTGCCGGCCCAGCTCCTCGGCCGCGGCCCTGGCCTCCTGCGCCGGGTGGCTGGCGAGGCGGCCGACGACGCGCTCGACGCTGTCGCCGGCGTAGCACTCGTTGATCCAGTGAGCCTGCCTGGCGAGTCTTCCCGGCGGCGCCGGAGCGGCGAACCGGTCAAGCGCTGCCGGCGCGGGTTCGCGCCGCAGCGCCGCGACCAGGTCACTGATCCGGTCGGCCGGCACGAAGCGGTCGGCCATCCCGCACCCGAGCGCGTCCCCCGGGCCGATGGCCTGCGACGTCAGGGCGAGGTGGGTGCCGAGCTCGCCGGGGGCGCGCGCGAGCAGCCGGCTGCCGCCAACATCCGGGATGAACCCGATGCCCACCTCCGGCATGGCGACCTGGGAGGTGTCGGTTACCACGCGGTGGCGGCCGTGACCGGCGATGCCGACGCCGCCGCCCATCACGATGCCGGACATGATCGCGACGTAGGGCTTGGGGAAACGCGCGATCAGCGCGTCGAGTTCATATTCAGTCCGCCAGAACCGTCGTACCTCGTCCATGTCCTCGGCCAGCTGGCGGTGGATCCACCGGATGTCTCCTCCGGCGCACAGTCCGCGGGACCCGGCCCCGGTGACGACAACGACCTGGATCGCCAGATCGTCCTGCCAGTCGCGCAGGGTCTTGATGAACAGTTCCACCATGGGAAAGGTAAGCGCGTTGAGCGCTTGCGGCCGGTTGAGCTCGATGCGACCGACCGGCCCCTCCCGCCAGCACAGCAATGGTTCCTCGCCCGCCGCGCCGTTCACCGGCCGGTCCACTTGGCTGGCTGTTTGGTCACGAACGCGTTCACGCCCGCCCGGAAGTCGGCGCTGCCGAACACGGCGGCGATGATGTCGTCGTCGTCCGGCAGCGCCGCCAGGCGCAGCCGCTGCAGCGTCGCTTTGGTCGCCCCCATGGTCAGCGGCGCGTGGCTGAGCAGCACGGCGAGCAGGTCGCGGACCGTGGCGTCCAGTTCGGCCGGCTCGCACAACTCGCTGATGAACCCGGCGGCCTTCATCTCGGCCGCGCTGACTAGCCGGGCGCGGTGGATCATGTCGAGCAGCCGGGCCGGGCCGAACCTGGCCGACAGCAGGGAGCAGCTGTTGGCGGACAGGCAGTTGCCGAGAGTGCGCGCGACCGGGACTCCGAATACCGCGGCCGGGGTGGCGACCCGCAGATCGCACGCGGCCGCCAAGACCAGGCCGGCCCCGGTGCACGCGCCGTCCACAACCGCCACGGTGGGGATGGGCACTGACTCAAGGCGGTTCACAATCTGGGTGACGCGTCTCTCGTACCGCACGCCGTCCGCGCCGTCGCGGAACGCACTGAACTGCTCGATATCGGTGCCCGCGGCAAACGCGCCGCCGCTGCCCCGCAGGACTAGCGCGCGTATTTCCGGGTCGAGCTCGCCTTCGTCGATCGCGGCCGCTAGGCCGTCATACATCTCCCAGGTAAGCGCGTTGCGCCGGTGCGGACGGTCAAAGGTCACGGTCAGCACCCGGCTATCGCGAGCCGTGCGCAGCTCGGGGGCGGTCATGGCGCGGCAGCCGGCTCGTCCGCCCGCTGGAACGCGGCGCCCGACCGGAGCAACTCGTCGATTTCGGCCGCGGCTAGCCCGGCCGCGGCCAGCACGCTGCGAGTGTCGAGACCGAGCGCGGGACCCGCCCACCCGCGGTGCACTGGTGTCCGTGACAGGCGGACGGGCGAGCCGAGTTGCCGCACCTGACCGAGGGCAGGGTGGTCGGCTTCCCAGTAGAAGCCCTCGTTCACCAGGTTCTCGTCCGTGAAAACCTCGCCGTAGGTGGCCAGGGGGGCACACGGAACTCCGGCCGTGACCAGGGCGTCAGCCAGTTCCTGCTTACCCCACTTGGCTGTCTCGCGCTCGATCAGGGAAATCAGCACCGCGCGATGTTCGTAGCGCGACGAGGCGGTTTCGAACCTGACGTCGGCGACCACCTCATCCAGCCCGAGCACCGCACAGAAGCTTGACCACGTCTTCGGCGTGACCGCTCCGATCGTGATGTGGCCGTCCCTGGCGGCGATCGCCTGGTACGGCGCCATGCTCTGATGCGCTGACCCCTGCGGCGTCGCCACCTCACCGGTCGCGAAGAACTTCCCGGCCTCCCACACCGCGAACGAGACACCGGACTCGTACAGCGACACCTCGACGGCCTGGCCGGCCCGGTCCCGGTCGCGGGCGCGCAGCGCGGCCAAGATCCCCAGCGCGAGGTACAGGGCGCTCACCAGGTCGCAGATCGGTACCCCGACCTTGCTCGGCTCGCCGCCAGGCGGCCCGTTGATGCTCATCAGGCCGCTGCGAGCCTGCGCCATGATGTCGAGCCCAGGCTGCCGCGCCAGCGGGCCCGTGCGGCCCCAGCCCGTTGCCGAGGCGTAGATCAGTCGCGGGTTACGTTGCCGCAACTCGTCGTAGCCGAGGCCGAGCTGGTCCATGGCGCCGGGGCGGAGATTCTCGATAAGCACGTCGGCCCGCTCGATGAGCGTGCGCGCGGCCGCGAGGCCGCCCGCCGTCCTCAGGTCGAGAGCGACCGACCGCTTGCCGCGGTTGATCCGCATGAACGACGAGCTTTCTCCGGCCAGGAACGGGCCGACGGCGCGGACCGCGTCGCCGCCCTGCGGGCTCTCGACCTTGATGACCTGGGCGCCGAGATCCGCCAGCTGCATCGCGGCGAACGGCGCCGCCAGAAAGTTGCCGATCTCAATGACGGTGACGCCAGATAGCGGCGGCAGGCCGGCCTCAGCTGCCAATGTGTCTCCTCGCGGGCGTGAGCTCCTCCTTCGCTCTGACCTTAGCCGCAGCCGCGGCCGTGACGCGGCGGCGGACCCGTGCAAATCTGCACGGCCCCGCTGCACTTTTGCCAGTTGTGGGAACGCGCTTATCAAGCCACCGTATGAGGCAGCGCCGCAAGTCGAGGGAGACAGCATGCTGACAATCGGGTTCGTCGGGCTGGGCAACATGGGCGCGCCGATGTCGGCGAACCTCGTCAAGGCGGGACACCGGGTCCGCGGCTTCGACCTGGCCGAGGCGGTACGGCGGGCCGCCGCCGGCCGCGGCGTCGAAATCGTCGACTCGGTGGCCGCGGCGGCCGACGGCGCCGATGTCTTCATGACGATGCTTCCGAACGGGGGCATCGTGCGCGACGTGCTGACCGGCGCGGGCGGCGCCCTTGAGCGACTGCCGGCCGGTGCACTGGTGATTGACTCGTCCTCCATAGACGTGGCAACCACCAGGGACATGCACGCCGCGGCCGCGGCGAAGGGCCTGCAGTATCTCGACGCCCCTGTTTCCGGTGGCGTGGCGGGCGCGGCGGCGGGAACGCTGACCTTCATGATCGGCGGCAGCGAAGCGGCCGTGGAGCGAGCACGGCCGCTCCTCACGCCGCTCGGCGGCAAGCTGCTGCACCTGGGCGGGCCCGGAAACGGCCAGGCCGCCAAGGTGTGCAACCAGCTGGTGGTCGCGGCCAGTACCGTCGCCCTGGCGGAGGCGTTCGTCCTGGCCGACCGCATGGGCGTGGCGGCCAGAGCACTGTACGAGGTGATGTCCTGCTCCTCGGCCAACTGCTGGGCGCTGCACAACTTCACCCCGTGGCCAGGCGTGGTGGACGGCTCGGCGGCCGACAGCGGGTACCGCGCCCGCTTCGCCGCCCGGCTGATGAACAAGGACCTGCACCTGGCGCTGGACGCCGCCGAGGGCGCCGCCCAGGAACTCGCGCTGACCTCGCTGGTGGCAAGCCTGTTCGCCCGGCTGGCCGAGGCGCCGCGCGATCTTGACACTTCCGCGGTCATCCGTGAGATTCCGGGCTATGCCTACCTCGCGCCCGACACCACCGGTGCCTGACGGTGGTTGGGCCGATGCCGCTGAACCAGCTCTAGGAGCACGCATGTCTGTACCGGCCACGGTGGACTCACAAGCTCAGCAGGACGACGTCATTGCCGGCCAGCTGGTGGACGGCCAGTGGGAGCCGGCCGCGGCTGGCGAGTGGATCGACATCGAAAGCCCGCGCGACAAAGCGATCATCGGCCGCGTGCCGCGCGCACGGGCCGAGGATGTCGCCAGGGCGGTGCGGGCTGCCCGCGCCGCGTTCCCCGGCTGGCGTGACCTGGCGCCCCGGGCTCGCGGACGGATGCTGCTCGATATCGCCGCCGCGCTCGACTCCGAGCGAGAGCGGATCGCCCGCCTGCTGTCGCTCGAGAACGGCAACGCTCTGCGCACGCAGTCCCGGGGCGAAGTGGCCTTCGCGGCCGATACGTTCCGCTACTTCGGTGGCCTGGCGAGTGAGGCCAAGGGCGAGAGCATGCCGCTCAGCGCGGGTGTGCTCGATTACTCGCGACGCGAACCGTACGGCGTGGTGGGTGCGATCGTGCCGTGGAACGCGCCGGTGCAACTGGCGGCGATGAAGATCGCGCCCGCGCTGGCGCTGGGAAACACGCTCGTGCTCAAGGCCGCCGAGGCGGCCCCGCTGGCCGTGCTGCTGCTGTCCCGGCTGGCGGCCGGCCAGCTGCCGCCGGGCGTCCTCAACGTGCTGACCGGATACGGCGACGAGGCCGGGGAGGCACTGACGCACCATCCCGGCATCGACAAGATCTCGTTCACCGGCTCGACCGCGGTCGGGTCGAGAGTGCTGACGGCAGCGGCCGAGCGGATCGTCCCGGTGTCACTCGAGCTCGGCGGGAAGAACCCGCAGATCGTCTTCCCCGATGCCGATGAAGACTGGGTGGCGGACGGCGTGATAGCCGGCATGCGTTTCTTCCGCCAGGGACAGTCCTGCACCGCCGGGTCGCGGTTGTTCGTGCACCGCACCATCCTTGACTCGTTCGTCGCCAAGCTGACCGGCCGGCTCTCGCAGTTGCTGGTGGGCGACCCGCTGGATGAGAGGAACGACATCGGGGCAATCGTCAACCGCAAGCAATTTGACCGGGTGTGCGGGTATATCGAGGACGGTCTGGCCCAGGACGGGGTGGGCGTGGCACTCGGCGGCCTGCCGCCGGCGAACGGGCCACTGGCCGGGGGCTACTACGTAACGCCGACCGTCCTCACGAACGTGCACAACAGCTGGCGGATCGCCCAGGAGGAGATCTTCGGACCGGTGGTCTGCGCCATCCCGTGGGAAGACGAGGATGACGTCCTCGCGCAGGCCAATGACAGCCGTTACGGACTGTCGGCCTTCGTCTGGACGCACGACCTGGGCCGGGCGCTGCGCGCCGCGCACCGGGTTAACGCGGGCTGGGTGCAAGTCAACCAGGGCGGCGGCCAGGTACTCGGCCAGTCATACGGCGGGTACAAGCGCAGCGGCATGGGACGGGAGTTCTCGCTGGAAGGCGCGGTCGAGAGCTATACCCAGAACAAGCACATCTCGGTCAATATCCAGCGGTGATAGCGGTCAGCCGCCGGGGCGGGCGGTCCTCGCCGGAGGGCGCCAGGGCGGGGGCGTCGCCCGTCAGCCGGACGCGTTCCCGCAGGCCGACCTGGTGCAGAAACCTCGCGACGGCGCGCGTCGCGGGACTCCGGGACGACTCCGTCGGTATGACCAGCCAGCTGGCCCGGACGATGCTGATCTCGCCGGGCATGACGCGCACGAGCCGGTCGTCGGGTGCCGCCAGGAAATGGGGCAGCAGGCCAATCCCCGTGCCGGCCGCGACCGCGGCCTGCTGGCCGAGCACCGACGTGGCGTAGAAGACGACGCGCGGATCGGGCACAAGCGAGCGCGGGAACGGCAGCTCCTGCAGCGACTCGATGAACCATACGAAGTCCGCGTCGGCAAGCTGCTCCCTGGTCAGCGAACCGCCGCGTCCGGCCAGGTAGCCGCGGCTGGCATAAAGGCCAAGGCCGTAATCGCTCAGCCGGGTGACCATGACGTCCGCGAGATCGGGCTGGTGGAACGTCACCGCCAGGTCGAATTCGCGCGATCTGAAGGCCGACTTGCGGCTGTTCGTGAGCAGTTCGAGCTTGATGCCGGGGTGGAGGCGGCGCAGCCGCGCGGCCCAGGGCGCCACCACCGAGATGCCGAATGCCTCGGTCGTGAGCAGCCGGACGGTTCCGGTCGGCGCCGGCGCGTCTACGCTCAGGGCACCGAACGCCTCGGCGGCGGTTGCCTCGATGCGCACGGCGTCGGCGTACAGGCGACGGCCCGCCTCGGTCAGTTCCCAGCCGTGCGGGGTCTTGTCGAACAGGCGGCAGCCCAGAGCCTTTTCCAGCGCGGCGACGCGGCGGCTGATCGTGCTGTGGCTGACCTCGAGACGCCGCGCGGCCGTCGACAGCCGCTTGTGCCGGGCAAGCGCGAGGAAGAAGGGCACGTCGTCCAGCCGCGGCATCCGTGACCATCCAATCTTTGTCGTCGTCCTCCGCGTCAGCGCCTGATGGTCCCGTACCCGCCCTTGAAGAAGACCAGCGGTTCGGTGGCCTGGTCCGCGCTGACGTCAAGCGACCTGACCCGGCCGAGGGCGATGTAGTGGTCGCCCGCCTCCACCAGCTGCTCCAGTGAGCAGTCGATCCAGGCGAGTGCTCCGTCGAGGACGGGTGCGCCCGACGGGGAGGGCTGCCAGGGCACGCCGGCGTATTTGTCCGCGCCGGTGGTGGCGAAGGTGCGGCACAGGCCCTCTTGCCGCGCGTTGAGCACGTTGACGCAGAACGCACCCCCCGCGGCGATGCGCGGCCAGCTGACCGAGGTCTTCGCGGGCAGGATGGCGATCAGCGGCGGGTCAAGTGACACCGAGGTAAAGGAGCCGATCGCCATCCCGACTGGCGTGCCGTCCTCAATGGCGGTGACGATGACCACGCCGGTCGGAAAGTGACCGAGCACGCGGCGGAACAACTGGCCCTGCTGGGGGACAACGGTCATGGACTCCTGCCTTCGCTATTCCCGCTCCTCACGCCAGGTCGCCGGCGATAGGGGGCTCGGTGATACCGGGAACGGCGGGGATCCCCGTCTCCAGCGAGTCTTCCGCCGCGATGATGTCCTCGAGCCTGGCGCTCTGATGGCGCAGGTTGCGCGGCACGATGAACAAGCCGTTGATCACGTAGCCCAGCAGGGAGATGACGGCGAGCATCAGGAACATTGCCACGTACACGCCTTCCTTCGGTACGTAGCTGCCGCCGAGCGCCGCGACCGGCTTCACGTTCGCCGACTCCACCGCGAGGATCACGGCGGTGGCCAGCGCGGCGGTCGGCAGGGCCAGGGCGTACTGGATGCCGAAGGTCGTAGACATGTTGTCCTGCCGTCCGGCGGCCGACGTCAGCGCCCAGCCGACGTTGAAGGCGATGATGATGCCCAGGCCGTAGATGGCGACCTCGATGTAGAACAGCCACAGCGAGCTGTGCAGGAAGGCCATCATGGTGAACGCGATCACGCACAGCACGCCGCCGAGCGCGATCGGCGGGCGCGGCCCGTACTTGGCCAGCATCGGCTTGGAGATTGCCGCCGCCGCGAAGGAGGCCGGCAAGATGGGCAGCAGCGCCATCGCCGAGCGCAGCACCGTGTCACCGAAGCCGTAGCCCGCCACGCTGGGCGTCTCGGCCAGGCCCGGCTCGAGGATGTACAGGCCGCTGGCGGTAATGGCGACAGTGCAGTAGACGCTGTAGCCGGCGGTCACCTGGCGGACGTCCATGCCCTTGAAGTCCATCAGCGCGTGGGGGGTGACGCGCTGATGGTAGATCCACGCGCCCAGGATGACGACGCCGGCCACGAAAAGCGCGATGATGGCGGCGGAGTCCCAGCCCCAGGAACCGCCGAAGCTGAGCGCGAGAAGCAAGCAGACCAGCCAGGCCCCGAGCCCGAGCGAGCCGAGCCAGTCAACCGGCACCTTGACCCTGTCCTTCTGCGGGGTCTCCGGCATGACCAGGACCTGGACGAGCAGGATGAGGTACCCGGCCGCGACGATCCAGAAGAACGAGCTCCACGAGGCCCCGAGATCGAGCAGCACGCCGCCGAGAATGAGCCCGAGCGGCGTCATGATGGAGATCAGCGTGCCGTTCCACAGCGCTGCCCGCTCCAGTCCCTTCTCGTTCGAGCGGATCTTCAGCATGGCCCACGACATCGGGGCGCAGACGCACAGGCCGATGACGACCCGGCCCACGAGCAGCAGCGGGAACGAGTTCGCCAGGGCGCACAGCACCGAGCCGACGACCCCTAGGCTCAGCATCGGGATCAGCACCTTGCGGTGGCCGAAGACGTCCGCGGAGCGGGCGCTGAGGCCCACCATGACCGCCGTCGCGATGCTGAGGGAGTTGATCGCCCAGCTTGTCTCCGCCCCGGACAGGTGCAGTGCCGCTTCCATCTTCCCGAGCAGCGGCAGCAGGGCCACCCCCTGCACGTCGGTGACGCAGCCGATGATCAGCAGGAAGGTCAGCGCGAAGGCCGCTGAGTTGGTTCCCGTCAGAGGTCTCGAGTCGGCATAGGCGACCGCCCGGCGGCGCCGCGTCGCTGTGGACTGGCTCATTTCTTACTACCTTCCGCCGTTCGACCGCGTCCTTGCGAAATCGTTCGGATAGGGCTGGGCAAGTGCCCAAACTCGTGCCCCGGAGCTGAATAGGTGCGAGGAAGATGCGGAGTTCTGCCGCGTTCAAATAATGAGCGCAGTCGAAAGCAAGGCAGGGCGGAATTTAGGGTCACCGCTCGCCGAGTCCGTGTTTCGGTTTTAGGCCGAGCGCATTCTCTGGTTATTCACGCTCTCCCGCATGTGCCCTCCCGTGGCTCATGACAAGCAGCGGGCGATCCTTGGTTGAACCTGTCGTATCGTGGCCTAACAAGTTCGATGCTGGTTGGTCTTCCTGTAAGTTGACTAGCCGCTATGTCATGTGACTAGAAAGCTAGATCTGCACCTGCCCGCTGTCAAGGGGTCAGTTTCCGCGTGTCACCGCGCCCCGCGGGGCAACCTTGGCCCGGCGCAGTGACACGGCCGGCCCCGGTCGCACCAGGCTCGCGGCGGGCAGGCCCCGCCGCGGGGAAGTCCGCGAACGCGCGCCAGGCCAGCCGCGGAAGCCCCCGGCGCACGCCCTGATAAGCGGGCGGTGACATCCAAAAACGTTTATGCCATCCTCGCATCATGACAACTCCTACAGCTCAATTCCGGGCCGCGCGGGATTTCCTGCTGGCCCATCGCACCGACTACGAGACGGCCTATGCCAAGTTCAGCTGGCCCCGTCCGGCCACGTTCAATTTCGCCGTCGACTGGTTCGACGCGGTGCTCGCGGCCGAGTATCCGGACCGCGTCGCGCTGCGGCTAATTGAGGAAGACGGCCGCGACGCCGGGTACACGTTCGCCGAAATGTCCGCGCGCTCGGCCCGGCTGGCCGGCTGGCTCCGCCAGCAGGGCGTCCGGCGCGGCACCCGCGTGCTTGTGCTGCTCGGCAACCAGGTCGAACTGTGGGAGACAACCCTCGCGGTCACCAGGCTGGGCGCCGTGATGATCCCGGCCACGACGCTGCTCGCCGACGCCGACCTGCGCGACCGGGTGACGCGGGGCGGCGTCGGCGCGGTGATAGCCCAGGCCGGCATCGCGCCCCGGTTCGCGAGCGTTCCCGGCGAGTACGTGCGCGTCGCGGTCGGCGGTGACGTGCCCGGCTGGCGGCGGTATTCCGACAGCGCGCACAGCGCCCCGGTGTTCGAGCCTGACCAGCCAACCAACGCCGACGACCCGCTGCTGCTCTACTTCACTTCCGGCACGACCGCGCTGCCCAAGCTGGTGGAGCACACGCACGTCAGCTACCCGGTCGGGCACCTGTCGACGATGTACTGGATCGGCCTGCAGCCAGGAGACGTCCACCTCAACGTGTCCAGCCCGGGCTGGGCCAAGCACGCCTGGTCGTGCGTCTTCGCCCCCTGGATCGCCGGCGCGACCATCTGCATGTACAACTACGAGCGGTTCAACGCCGCGGCGATGCTCGACACGCTGCGCGACGCGCGGGTCACCACCTTCTGTGCCCCGCCGACCGTGTGGCGGATGCTCATCCAGGAGAACCTGGCCGCCTGGCGCGACCAGCTCAGCCTGCGCGAGCTGGTCGGGGCGGGCGAGCCGCTGAACCCGGAGGTCATCGAGGTCGTCCGGCGGGAACTCGGCATCACCATCAGGGACGGTTTCGGCCAGACGGAGACGTCACTGCAGATCGGAAACTCACCCGGGCAGCTCGTCAAGGCTGGCTCGATGGGACGGCCGATGCCCGGCTTCTCGATCACCCTGGTCGACCCGGCCACCGACGAGGTGGCGGGCACACCGGACCGGGAAGGCGAAATCTGCGTCGACTGCGAGCCCGAGCGGCCGGCCGGGCTGATGGTCGGCTACCGCGGCGACGAGGAGCGGAACGCGGCGGCCTTCGCGGGCGGGCGCTACCACACCGGGGATGTGGCCAGCCGGGACTCCGCCGGCTACGTGACCTACGTGGGCCGGGCCGACGACGTGTTCAAGGCCAGCGACTACCGGATCAGCCCGTTCGAGCTGGAGAGCGTCCTCATCGAGCACCCGGCGGTCGCCGAGGCGGCGGTCGTGCCCGCGCCCGACGCGGTGCGGCTGGCGGTGCCGAAGGCGTACGTCGTCCTCGTCGCGGGCGCGGAGCCGACCCCGGAGCTCGCCGGAGACATCCTCGCGTTCTGCCGGGACAACCTCGCCCCGTACAAGCGGATTCGCCGGCTCGAGTTCGCTGACCTGCCGAAAACGATCAGCGGCAAGATCCGGCGGGTCGAACTCCGCCAGGCTGAGGCCGGGCGGGCCGGGCGACGACCCGAGGGCGAGTACCGGGAGGAGGACTTCCGCTAGCCGCTCGCGCGTGGCGACCCGGCGAGCGGAAACAGGCCAGAAATGCCCGGTTGACACCCTGCACAGCCCGATACAGACTGTCTAGTTAAACGGCAGCCGTCTAGTCACAACGCATCTCGACTCGAGAACGGCACGCAAGCGCCTGCTCCGAGCCTGAAGCACCCTTCGAGCATCAAGTGAGGGATACCGTGCGTATCGGCATGACGCTTTACATCCAGCGGTACAGCGACTGGGAGCGGTACAACGAGGCCGAGGACACCGGCCGCGCCGAGCCCATCGACCCGGACGCGGACGCCAAGCGCTACCGCGAGGAAATCGACCAGGCGCTGAAGGCGGAAGACCAGGGCTTCGACTCGATCTGGACGGTCGAGCACCACATCAGCCCCTACACGATGATCCCGAACCCGGTGCAGCTGCTGACCTACTTCGCCGGTGCCGCGTCGCGGATCGACTTCGGCACGATGGTCGTGGTACTGCCGTGGCACCACCCGCTGCGGGTAGCCGAAGACATCACCATGCTCCAGAACGTGCTCAACGGACGCCACGCGTTCATCGGCTTCGGCCGCGGCGCCGCCCGCCGGGAGTTCCGGCAGCTCGGCTTCGACATGAACGAGTCGAAGGAGCGCTTCGCGGAGGCGGTCCAGATCGTCAAGCTCGCGCTCAGCGAGGAGAAGTTCTCCTTCGAGGGCCAGTACTACAACATGCACGACATCACCATGCGTCCGCGTCCGCGCGACCCGCAGACCCTGATGGACGACTTCCACTTCTCCTGGGGCAGCCCGTCGTCGGCCCCGATCGGCGCGTCGTTCGGGCTGCGGCCGATGATCATCCCGCAGCGCGCCTGGGAGGAGTACCACGCCGAGCTGGCGGAGTTCGCCAAGGCACGCGCGGCCGCCGGCTACGCGCCGACCCGGCCCCGGATGCACCTGAACATGTTCTGCGCGGAGACGCACGAGAAGGCCGAAGCGGGCGCCCAGAAGTACATCCGGCAGTACGCCGACTCGGCGCGGCGGAACTACGAGCTGGACAGCGACCACTTCAAGAACATCAGGGGCTACGAGCACTACGCGGCGCGGTCCGAGCAGATGGCCCAGATGCGCGACGCGATGGGTGACATGTACGTCGCCAACCACGTGTGGGGCACCCCCGACGAGTGCGTCGAGAAGCTGGCCAAGCTCTCGGCGGCGTTCCACCCCGAGGAGTTCATGCTGGTCTGCCGGTACGGCTCCATGCCGCAAGACGTCGCCGAGAAGAGCATCGGCCTGTTCGCCAAGGAAGCGCTCCCGGGTGCGCACGAGATCCCGGTCGGAGATCCCATCGCGGGCTGACCATATCGCGGGCTGACGATAAGGCGGCCGTCTTCACATAGCTGGCACCGGATTTCACGCCGCGAAAAGGACGTGAACGCGGCCGCCGGTTATGCCAGCACGCCCCTGGCGATCCGTCGCACGCGGCTAACCAGCGCAGACCGCCGTCCCCGGCACCGGGGACGGCGGTCTGCGCTTTTCTGCGAGAACCAGGCACCCCGCGTTAGAGCGGCCGTGAAGTTACGCCCGAGTTAACCGTTGACGGCCCTAATGGACGAGCTTAGGCTTGGCCTGACCAACAGCGTTGCGTTAGGACGATCCAATAGCGAGGTAAAGCCAATGCTATCTCGCCTGACGTACTCCCCTCCCGGAACGTAGGGATCTGCCCCGCCGCACGGCGGAGGCAACGAGGTGACGGCATCGACTAAAGCGATGGAGGTCCGGCGATGAAGCTGCGAGAAGGAACCAAGTCAAGACGGAGCAAACTGGCGGCGGTCAGTCTGCTCGCCGCGGTAGCACTGGCCGCGGCCGCCTGCGGGTCCAAAGGATCGTCCGCCGCGAGCGGCGGAAGCGGCTCCGCAACGGACGCCTCGACTGGCTCATCGGGGTCGATCCCGTCCAGCGTCGCAGCGTTCCCGAAGTACCCGGCGCCGTCGGGCGGCAACGGGGGCAGCAACGGCCAGATCGGGCTGACGGCGAACAGCATCGCGGTGGGCAGCCCGATTGCGGCGGGCAACGGGGTGTCGAACGCCCAGATCGGCACCACCCTCGGCGCCCAGGCGTACTACGCGATGGTCAACGCCAGCGGTGGCATCTACGGCCGCAAGCTCAACCTGACCGAGATGAACACCACCTTCGACCCGAACGTGGGGCTGGGCGTGTTCACCAAGTACATCCCGCAGATGTTCGCCATGAACGGTACCCAGTCGAACGTGGACGCGGTCGCCTACAACCTGGTGCAGCAGTCAGGGATCCCCTGGGTGGGCGAGGCGTTCGACCCGCAGTACTACGCCCTCCCGAACCAGGTTAACTACCAGCCCACCCTGCCTTACGGCCAGGCCAGCAACGCCTCCTACGCCCTGTACAAGACGGCGGACCCGTCGATCTCGAAGGTGGCCATCATCTGGGTGAACACCTCGGGCATCCAGCCCTTCGTGAACTCCGAGGTGGCCGGCTGGAACAGCGTCGGCGTCAAGGTGGTCTACAACGTCGGGATCAGCGGCACCATTGCCAACCTCACGCCGTACGTGATCCAGGCCCGCGCCAAGGGCGCCGATGTCGTCGACGCGTTCGCCGTCGACATCACCGAGGCGGGCCGGCTCGCGCAGGCCATGCAGCAGCAGGGCTGGAACCCGACGTTGAAGACCAACTACTCCATCTATGACGCGTCGTGGCATCAGCTGGCGGGTGCGGGCGCGGCCGGATGGCAGACCGTCTCCACCTACGACACCCTCCCCTTCCTCGACGACGCCGCGCTCGACGCGACCACCGGCGGCGCGCAGTTCCTGTACTGGACGAACAAGGTCTCCCCGTCGCAGCCGCTTGACGTCTTCACGATCGAAGGGTGGGTTCAGGCCGCCCTGTTCGTGCAGGGGCTGATCAAGGCCGGACCGAACCTCACCCGGGCGAACTTCCTGACTTCGCTGAAGGCCATCCGCAACTTCAGCGCCGACGGCGTTATCCCCGTCACGCCGGACCCGACCGCCAAGGGCTCGCTGCCCGCGCAGTTCTGCAACAACGTGCAGGAGTCGACCGCCGACGGCTACCAGCAGCTGTCCCCGAAGACGGGCGCCTTCACCTGCGTTCCCCAGAAGGTCTACTCCTACCCCACCGGGTCGTGACGCAGGCGCCATGGACACCTTCCTCGTTTACCTGATCATCGGCATCGTCACCGGCGCGCTCTACTCGATCGCGGCGGCCGGGCTGGTGCTCACCTACGCCACGTCCCGGGTGTTCAACGTCGCCCACGGCGCCATCGGGATGGTCATGGCCTACCTGATGTACACGCTGTGGGTACAGCAGGGGCTGCCCGAGTGGCTGGCGCTCGTGATCTGCGTGCTGGTGGTGGCCCCGGCCGTCGGCGTCTTCCTCGACTGGGCGGTGATGCGCTGGCTCGAGCGAGCGTCGGTGGCCCAGCGGCTCGTGGTGACCCTTACCCTGCTCATCCTCTGCCAGGGGCTCGCCTCGCTGATCTGGGGCCGCGGGGAGAACATCACCGAGGTCATGCCCTCGATCTTCTCCTCCTCGACGTTCTCGCCGATCAGCGGGCTCAACGTCACCTACGACCAGCTGGCCGATGTCATCGTCGCCGCGGTAGTGGCCGGCGGTCTGTGGCTGCTGCTGAAGCGCACCCGGATCGGCACGATGATGCGCGGGGTGGTCGACGACCGGGACCTGACCCAGCTGAACGGCCTCAGCCCGCGCATGGTGACCTCGCTGTCCTGGGCGATCGGCACGGCGCTGGCCGCGCTGGCGGCGATCCTGCTGGCGCCCGGTGTGTCGATGGACATCAGCACGCTCAGCCTGCTCGTCGTCTCCGCCTACGGGGCCGCGATCGTCGGCGGCCTCACCAGCCTGCCGTGGGCGTTCGTGGGCGCGATGATCCTCGGCATCGGCAGCTCGTTCATGGTCGGCTACCTGCCGCCCACGAACCTGTTCCAGAACGTGACCGACGCCGCCCCGTTCATCTTGCTCTTCGTCGTGCTTTCGCTGCGCCGGCAGCGCTATGGAGAGCAGGAGCGCATCCAGTCGTTCCGGGAGCCGCGGCCGCCGCGGCTGTGGAAGATGATCACAATGATCGTGGCCGGGGTGGTGCTGGTCATCGTGGCGCTGCCGCATATGTCCAGCGTCTACCAGCTGGTCGCCGGCAACGGGATCATCTACGCCGGCATCCTGCTCAGCCTGATCCTCGTCACGGGGATGGCCGGCCAGATCTCGCTGGCGCAGTTCAGCTTCCTCGGCTTCGGCGACGTGCTGCTCTCCCACCTGACCACCGGCGCCCACCTGCCGTACTGGGCCGCCCTGATCGTCGCGACCGTCAGCACCGGGCTGCTCGGCGCCATCGTGGCACTGCCGGCCCTGCGGCTGCGCGGGCTGTACCTGGCGCTGTCCACCCTGGCGTTCGCGCTGCTGATGGACAACGTCTTCTTCGCCAGCTCGGCGATCTTCCCCCAGCAAGGCTCGGGTATCCCGGACCCGCCGCCGAGCATCTTCGGGCTGACGGCACGCTCCTACACCTCGGTCGCCGCGGTCGCGGTGGTCTTCGTGGGGCTTTGCGCGGTCGGCATCCTGGTGCTGCGCCAGCGGCACTTCGGCCGGGCGCTCGCGTCCCTGCGCGACGCGCCGGCGGCGGCGAGCGCGCTCGGGCTCAACGTGGTGCGCACCAAGCTGATCGTCCTGGTGCTCGCGTCGGGCATGGCGGGGCTGATGGGCTGCCTTTACGGCAGCCTGTTCCAGCAGGCGCTGTCCAGCCAGTTCGTCTACCTCAACTCGCTGACGGCGTTGCTGATCCTCAGCATCTACGGCGTCACCAGCGTCAGCGGGGCGTTCGTGGGGGCGGGGTTCTACTCGCTCTTCTACCTGATGATCCCGAACTGGATCACCAACCAGAACATCGTCAGCGCGATCCAGCCGCTTGGCATCGGCCTGGCGGTGTTCGCGCTCGCTCAGCATCCGGAGGGCGCCATCGCCCAGAACCGGGACGCTTTCGTCCGGTGGCGGGCTCGCCGGGCGGCGCGGGCAGTCACCGTTCTCGCCGACGCGGGCCTGGCCGCGCTGCCGGAGGCCAGTGCGGCGGTTGGCATCGCCGAGCGAAAGGGGGGAGCGTAAATGGCCGCTCTCGCCACCGACAAAGTGACCGTCGCCTACCGCGGGCTGCTGGCGCTCAGTGAGGTCTCGCTGGAGCTCGAACAGGGCAAGATTACCGGGCTCATCGGCCCGAACGGAGCCGGCAAGTCCACCATGATCGGCGTGCTGAGCGGACTGGTCCGGCCGCGCAGCGGGCACGTCATGCTGGACGGCAGGAACATCACCCGGCTCCCGCCGCACCGGCGCGCCCGGCTGGGCATGGCCCGGACGTTCCAGCGGCTCGAGCTGTGGCAGTCGATGTCAGTCGAGGAGAACATCCTGACCGCGGCCGAGTTCGCGCACTCGTGGCAGCACGGCTGGGACTCCAGGTCCGCGGCCCGCGAGGCCATCGAGTTGCTCGGGCTCGGGGACGTCGCGCAGCAGCACGTCACCGAGTTGTCCAGCGGTCACGGCCGGCTCGTGGAGGTGGCCCGCGCGGTCGCGCTGCGCCCCAAGGTGCTGCTGCTTGACGAGCCGTCGGCCGGCCTGAACGAGGCGGAGTCGCGGAAACTGGGCGAGACGCTGGCTCAGTTCGTCGCCGCCTCGGGAACGACGATCATGATGGTCGAGCACCATGTCGAGCTCGTCTCGTCCATCTGCGCGTTCGTCTACGTGCTGGAGTTCGGTCAGCTGATCGCGGCGGGCGCGCCGTCCGCGGTCCGGTCCAGCGAAGCCGTGCAGGAGGCTTACCTCGGTCGGAGGCACAATGTCGCTAGCGCTTGACCTGAACCGCATCGATGCGGCCTACGGGCCGGTGCAGGCCCTCTTCGCGCTCAACCTGCCGGTCGCCGAGGGCAAGGTGACCGCCGTGCTCGGGCCGAACGGCGCCGGGAAGACGACGTCGCTGCGGGTCGCGGCGGGCCTGCTGCCCCCGAAGACCGGCACGGTATCGCTGCGCGGCAGCGACGTGACCGGCAAGGCGCCGCGGCAGATCGCGCGCAGCGGCCTGTGCCTGATCCCCGAGGGCCGCGGCACGTTTCCGTCGCTCACCGTCCGCGAGAACCTGCTGCTGCAATGCTCCATCGCGGGAAAGAAGATGTCACAGGTGGAAGAGATCGCCTACGGCAGATTCCCCGTCCTCGGCCAGCGGCGCGGCCAGATCGCGGGCACGCTGTCAGGCGGCGAGCAGCACATGCTCGCGCTGAGCCGGGCACTGACCACGGACCCGCAGGTCATCCTCATCGACGAGATCTCCATGGGACTGGCGCCGATCATCGTCGAACGGCTCTTTGAGTCGGTGGCGGACATCGCCGCCGAGGGCCGGACCATCGTCCTGGTCGAGCAGCTGGCCGAGCTCGTCCTCGAGATCGCCGACTTCGCGGCCGTCATCTCCAAGGGAACCGTGGTCACCATCGGGGAACCGGGTGACATCCGGCACGAGCTGGAGGAGATCTACCTCGGCGCCGATGTCCGCACCGAGCAGGGCGCCCGGGTGACCGACGACACCGGGAGGTGGAAGACGCCGACCGGGACGCTCGCCCACCGAGGCGGCTGCCCGGTCGTCGTGCAGCGGCATGACGCGGCGCCGGTGACTGCCGACGAGGAAATCCTCCAGTGCGCAATCTGCAGTGAACACAGCGAAACAGAAGGGCAAAACCCATGACAGACGTACCAGCCGGCAGCGGCTCCCGTTACGCGGGGAAGGTCGCGGTGGTGACCGGTGGTGCCTCGGGCATCGGCGCGGCGATCACCCGCAGGCTCCTCGCGGAAGGCGCATCGGTGGTCGCGGGTGACGTCAACACCGAGCGCCTCGAGTTGCTCGGCAAGGAGCTCGGTGACAAGTTCCACGGGGTCAGGGCCGACGTCCGCTCCGAGGAAGACGTGGCCGGCCTGGTCGCGGAAACGAGCCGGTTCGGGCCGCTCGACGTGGCGTTCAACGTCGCCGGGCTTGGCAAGGGCAGCGCGATCATCGAGCACAGCACCGATGACTGGAAGTTCGTCCTCGACGTCTGCCTGAACGGCGTCTTCCTGGCGATGAAGCACGAGGGCAAGCTGATGACCGAGAGCGGCCGGGCCGGCGCGATCCTGAACGTCTCCTCGCTTAACTCCGAGGTGCCCATGTTCGGCGGCGCGGCGTACTGCACGGCCAAGGCGGGGGTGGCCATGCTCACCAAGTGCGGCGCGCTCGAGCTGGCGGAGGCCGGCATCCGGGTGAACGCCGTCTCCCCCGGTCTCACCGATACGCCGCTGACCGCGCCGATGGGCGGCATCCCCGGCGTTCGCGAGGCCTACAACGACCGCATCCCGTTCAAGCGGGCAGCGAGCCCGGCGGAGATCGCGGCCGCCGCGCTGTACCTCAGCAGTGACGACGCCAGCTACATCTCGGGGGTCAACCTGTTCGTCGACGGCGCCTGGGCCACCACCGGCTACCCCGACCTGCGACCCTACATCGCCGCCGCCATGGCGGCCGCCCAGGCTGGCGGCCAGCAGTGACCGCCCGCATCGACGCCCGCCACTTCGACCCGGCCAGGGTCAGCCAGGCGGTGCGCGACTTCAACGCGATGCTCGTCACCGGGATGGCGGGCTCGGGCTGGGTCTTCCCGCCGCCGTCCGCGCCGGCCCTGCGCGAAGCGCTGGCGGCGGCCGCGCCGCCACCGTACGTCTCTCCGTCCGCCCGCACCATCACCGTTCCCGCCGGTGACCACGACATCCCGGTGCGCATCATCCCGGCCCCAGCGTCGGCCACCGTGCCGGCCGCGGTGTTTGTGCACGTGCACGGAGGCGGCTGGACAATCGGATCGGCGGCGGGACAGGACGCCGCCCTCGAGCGCATCGTGGCCAGCACCGGCATGACCGTCGCCAGCGTCGACTACCGGCTCGCACCGGAGCACCCGTACCCGGCCGGGCTCGACGACTGCGAGACGGTAACTCGCTGGCTGATCGAGCACGCCGCGGCCGAACTCGGCAGCGGGCGGCTGCTCATCGGCGGCGAGTCGGCGGGTGCGAACCTGGCGCTGTGCACCGCGCTGCGCGTCGTCCGGGACCAGCCGGACGGGCTGAGCGCGGCCGCGCTCTACTACGGCAACTACGACGTGACCATGACGCCGAGCCAGCGGCAGGCCGAGACGGGCGTGCTCATCACCACCGGCTCGCTGGCCTGGTTCTACGACCAGTACGTGCCCGAGGCCGGCCGGCGCGACGACCCGGACATCTCCCCGCTGTACGCGGACCTGCGCGGCCTGCCGCCCACCGTGCTCGCGGTCGGCACGGCCGACTCGCTCGTCGACGACACTATGTTCCTCGCCAGCAGGCTGCTGGCGGCGGGCGTGGAAACCGAACTGGTGGTGGTCCCCGGGGGCGAGCACGCCTTCGACATGGCGCCGGTTCCCGAGTGCCAGGAGGCGGTCGCCGCGGTGGACGCCTTCCTGGCCAAGCACGCAGCCGGATAAAACCGGTACCGACGCGGGAACCACGCCCCCGTTCGGACGAATGATTACCACCGTCCTACCGGAGGCCAGTCTTGGTGAAGGTGCCGTAGCCGCCCTGGAAGAAGATCAGCGGTGCGGCCGTCTGGCTGGGGTCAACGTCCAGCACCCGGACCTGGCCCAGCACGATGAGGTGGTCGCCGGCGTCGATGGACCGTTCATGCTCGCAGTCGATCCAGGCCAGGGCCCCGTCCAGGATCGGCGCGCCGGACGGCGCCGGGTGCCAGGGGACGCCGGCGAACTTGTCGCCGCCGGAGATGGCGAACTTGCGGCTGAGGTCTTGGTGGCTCTCGTGCAGGACGTTGATGCAGAAGCTGCCCGCGGCGGCGATCTTCGGCCAGCTGGTTGATGTCTTGGCGGGCAGCACGGCGACCAGCTGGGGGTCGAGCGAAACGGAAAGGAACGAGCCGACGGACAGGCCCGCTGGCTTGTCTCCGGAAATCGCGGTGACGATGACCACGCCGGTCGGGAAGTGCCCGAGCACCTGACGGAACCACGCCTGGTCGATCTCCATACCGGTCTCCATCGGGCAAGGCCTCCTCTTGGCGATCATCCTGACTACTAGGTCAGACCTCAAACTGGACTGATCTGGATCTAGAATACAACCTGTTGTATGAGTGTACATAGTGTCTATCCAGAGGAAAATGCCCACGACAAGCGATCCCCAGCTGGCCGAGGAAGGGCGAGCCTAGGACCCGGCGCGCCCCCGGTGCCGGGTCCGCACAGGCAGAGGTCTGACCTGGATATGCTCATGTGACTGACATCCTCGAGAACCACGGGAGTTGCGAGTCCAATGGAAGAAGTGCCGGGGGACCTGCCTTTCCAGGCGGTTGATCAGCGGCGCACCTTCGAGCAGATACTGCTCCAGGTGGAGGAGGCCATCATCAACGGCGGCCTCAAGCCGGGCGACAGGCTTCCGCCCGAGCGTGACCTCGCCCAGACCTTCGGCGTCAGCCGGTCCTCGGTTCGCGAGGCGCTGCGGGTGCTTGAGATGTTCGGCGTCATCGTGGCCCGCCGGGGTACTGGCCCGGACGCCGGGTCCATCGTCGCCACCAGCGCCCAGAACGGGCTGGAAAGCGCGCTGCGGCTGCACGTGGGGCTGCTGCGGATCCCCACCAGGGACATGGTCGAGGTCAGGGCACTGCTTGAGCAGCAGGCCGCGCGGCGCGCCGCCGAGCGCGCGGGCGACAAGATGACCGCCCGGCTACATGAGATCGTCGCCGGCATGCGCGCCGCGACCAGCATTGCCGAGTTCAACGAGCTGGACACCGAGTTCCACGTGGAGATTGCCCGCGTGTCCGGCAACGCGCTCCTCCCGGTCCTGATGGAAGCGCTGCGGGGCACGATGCGACTGGCGATGCTTGAGGGGTTCGAGCGACTGGCGGACTGGCGTACCGAGCGCGATCATCTGGTCGGGGAGCACGAGCGGATGGTCGGCTTTATCGAGTCGGGGGACAAGGACGCGGCCGGGGCGGCCATTCAGGGCCACGTCATGCGCTTCTACCGGCACGTCATGGAGTCCGAGGCGGAGCCGGAGACCCCACGGGTATGATCGGTGCGCTGACCTGATCACGCTATTTGCGCATGAAGGTCGGACCATTGAGCGAGCCGACGCGGGTGGAGTGTTTACGATAGACAGAGTGCGTCAAACCGACAAAACACGGCCATTGCGCGAGCAGCAGCGCGCCTACACGCGCCAGCGACTCATGGAAGCGGCTAATCAGGTTTTCGCAACGCGCGGCTACCCGGACGCCACGGTGGACGAGATAGCGAGCGAAGCCGGCGCGAGCCGGGCGACTTTCTACCTCCATTTCAAGGGCAAGACCGAGCTGGTCGCCGCGCTGGTCGAGGAATCCATTCCCTTTGCGCTAGAGCGTTACCGTCTGCTTGACCAGTTGCTGGTGCGCGGCGAGCCGTCATTGCACGACGAACTCTACGAATGGCTGTCCGACTGGCTCGACGTCTGGCGCGAATCGGCTGATTCGAGCCACGCGATCCTGCAGGCGGCCATGCTTGAGCCGGAGGTCGAGGAGCTGCGACTGCAGGGCTCCGAGGCTTTCGTCGATGTGCTCGGGCAATACTTCGCCGGGCTCTCGGAAGAGGACCGCGGTCGGACCAGGGACCGGCTGCTCATCCTGGAGATTATGAGCCAGCGCATACTGTCCCTGGCGAGCACGTCGCGGCTGCCGATCGACGATAAGCACGTCCTCACCATCCTGACCGACATGTGGATGCGCGTCCTGGTCGACCGCGGAGAACCCGGCTAATTCAGAAGACCGGTCGTTCCGTATACCGCCCGAATACCGTTTCCAGTGCCTTGACGATTTCCCCCATCGACACGTTCGCCTCGACGGCGGCGATCGTGGCCGGCATTATGTTCTCGTCCGGCCGCGAGGCGACCCGCCTTAGTTCGGCGAGGGTCGTCGCCACTGCCGCCTGGTCGCGCGATTCCTTGACTTCCTTCAGCCGGGCGATCTTCCGCCGCTCGCTGTCCGGGTCCAGCCGGTGGACCTCGATCTGCTGCTCTTCCGCGGCGTCAACGAACTTGTTGACACCGATCACCGTGCGGTCGCCGCTCGCCTTGCGCTGGGCGAACTCGTACGCGAAGTCTGCGATCTCCTTCTGGAAGTAGTTGGACTCGATGCAGGCCAGCGTCCCGCCAAGTTCGTCGATGGTGTCCAGGTACCGGCGGATGCCCGTCTCCATGTCCGCCGTCAGCCGCTCGACGTAGTACGAGCCGCCGAGCGGGTCGATCACCTGGGTCACGTTGGTTTCCTCGGCGATGATCTGCTGGGTGCGCAGCGCCAGCTTCATCGCGAACTCCGACGGAATCGTATAGGCCTCGTCCAGGCCGTTGGTGTGCAGCGACTGGGTGCCGCCGAGTACCGCGGCCAGCGCCTGGATCGCCGTCCGGACGATGTTGATGTACGGCTGCGGCTTGGTCAGCGTCGCCGCCGCCGTCTGAGTGTGGAACCGCATCCGCATCGAGTCGGGGTTGGACGCGCCGAACTCCTCCTTCATCATGCGCGCGTAGTAGCGCCTGGCCGCGCGGAACTTGGCGATCTCCTCGAAGAAGTCCGCCTGGCAGACGAAGAAGAACGAGAGCCGCGGCGCGAACGTGTCAACGTCCATCCCGGTCGCCACGACGGTGCGGACGTACTCACGGGCGGCGGCGATGGTGAACGCGATCTCCTGCAGCGCGCTGGCGCCGGCCTCGGACGTGTGGTAGCCGCTGATGTTGATCGGGTTATAGCGCGCCATCCTGGTCGCCGTGTAGGTAATGGTGTCCCGCACGATGCGCATGCTCGGCTCCGGCGGGAAGATCCACTCCTTCTGCGCGATGTACTCCTTGAGGATGTCGTTCTGGATCGTCCCCGACAGCTTGTTCAGGTCGTAGCCGCGGCGCCGGGCGACCGCGATGTACATCGCGAGCAGGATGAAGGCCGACGGGTTGATCGTCATGGAGACGCTGATCTCCTCGAGGTTGATGCCCTCGAAGAGCTTGTCCATGTCTTCGAGCACGTCGACCGCCACGCC
>Ga0102924_1001859_pt1 | contig 23708 bp, 19 predicted proteins | sample PaiPotPPM11metaG_FD_80116 | JGI IMG/M metagenome (GOLD analysis project Ga0102924, IMG submission 80116) | Iron sulfur acid spring bacterial and archeal communities from Banff, Canada, to study Microbial Dark Matter (Phase II) - Paint Pots PPM... ...
CGGCTGGGGTGACTGGGGTGGCATGGGCCCGGATATCGCCCAAACCACGGCTCAACCCCGCGTGATGGGGATCCTTGCAGTTGACCTCATCGATGTCAAGAGAAAACAACTCGTTTGGCGGGGTCAGGCGACAACGGATGACGTTTCCGACAAGCAAAAAGGGGATGAAAAGCAAGTCCTTAAGTCGATCGATAAAATGTTTAAGCAATACCCTCCAAAAGTCAAACGATAGACGGGTAATGGCAGGAAGTGCGCTGCAAGTGGACCGACGTCTGGCACGCTAGGGTGTGTGTTATGCCAAAGCTAGAAAACCGAAAAGGAGGTAACTGACATGCGAAGGTTGATCACAGTAGTCCTGCCTTCCTGTCTCGTGCTGATTCTCTGCGCGGGTACCGCGAAGGCAGACATCACCGGCCAAGTTGACGCGAACATTCCCTTTCAATTTCACGTCGGGAACACGACGCTCCCGGCTGGCAAGTACGTTTTCCGGATGATGAACGGCACGGACTTGATGGTTATGACGGTCACGAGTGAAGACAATAAAATCGCTGAGGAGTTTCTGGTCCGTACAGCCTTGGCGACAAAGACGCCCCAGCACTCAGAATTGACCTTCAAGCGTTATGGACATGAAGAGTTTCTCCGTAGGATTTTCCAAGGGGGTGCCCAGACCGGCGCAGCAGTGGATGAACCATCCCGGGAAGAACTTCGTTTGCAGAAGAAAGGCGTGCATCCTATTATCCACTCGGTAGAAGCAGGGCACTAAAAAGGCATTTCGAAGTAGGAACGGGGTCAGATCCTGCTTGTTTCCAGTATGCGTCCGGTCTGCGCACCCCAGTTCCCAACGTAGTGCGCAGACCGCTCTTTCGCGCAGTCTCACTCAGTCGAAGGAAATCAATCCGTATCATTGCCGGACCGGGTTTGCTTTAAGAGGAATTAATGAGAACAAAGATGAATAAACAAGATCTTAGAAGACGAAACATGGATTTGGCTTGCATACTTACTCTGTTATTGACCAGCATCTCCCTTAGCTCCTGTGGCCGCGCCGGGGAAAGCAAGACCAGTGATGCTCCTTCCAAGGTTGTGACCGTGGCTGTAGTCAAGGTGACACGGCAAAACCTTTCGAACGATCTCCGTATTGCTTCCGAGTTCATTCCTTTTCAGGAAATCGATGTTACGGCCAAGGTCTCCGGTTACATAAAAAAACTCAACATCGATTGGGGCTCACACGTCCAGAAGGGGCAGTTGCTGGCAGTGTTGGAAGTCCCGGAGCTCGATGCCCAGGTTTCGAAAGACGGCGCCGCCGTGGAACGCGCGGCCAAGGACGTTTCCCGTGCCGGACAAGATCTGACTCGAGCCCAATCCGCTTACACGGTTGCACACTTGACTTACACCCGCCTTGCCGGTGTGCAGAAGGTGAGGCCGGACTTGGTATCGCAGGAAGATGTGGACATCGCGCACGGTAAGGACCTGGGCACTGGCGCCAGCGTCTCTGCCGCGCAAGATGCGCTGGCCGCAGCCCAACAGGAACTGGCAGTTGCGAACTCCATGCTGGCCAAGGACCAGGCATTCCTCAACTATGCCAGCATCACCGCTCCCTTTGACGGGGTGGTGACTCGGCTGGACGCCTATCTGGGCGCGCTGCTTCCCGCCGGGACTTCCAACGCTACGTCGTCGCTTCCGCTCTGCCGGCTATCGCAAAATAATATGCTCCGGCTGGTGATTCCAGTGCCGGAGCGCATCGTACCGGACATCCAGATCGGCAAACAAGTGAATGTGGACGTGACTGCCCTCAAAAAGGTGTTTAAGGGAAAGGTGATCCGCTTTTCGGATCAGATTGATCTGGCCACTCGGACCATGCACACGGAGGTTCAAGTCCCCAATCCGAAATATGAGATCGTTCCAGGGATGTATGCCTACGTTCAGATCCCCGTGCAAAGTGAGTACCACGCGCTGGCTGTTCCCATCCAATCCGTGGAAGTAACGGGCGTGGGGAAAGGAACCGTGGAAGTGGTTAACAACCAGAAGAAAATTGAGGTGCGGCACGTCGTATTGGGTATCGAAACTGCCAACGATGTCGAGATTGTTTCCGGATTGCATCAAGGCGAACTAGCGGTGTTTGGAGAACAGGGCCGCTACCGGGCTGGCGAACCCGTGCAGCCGAGGCTGGTGGATGTTTCTGACATCGCGGGGGTGAACCAATAATGGCAAAATTCTCCCTTCGCCACCCGTACCTGATCGTTGTCGTCAGTCTGATTATCTGCGTCCTCGGGCTTACCAGTGTCGTGCGCATGCCGGTGGATATGTTCCCGCCCATCCATATTCCGGTGGTCATGTGTGCCACTTTTTATAACGGCATGCCGCCCCAGCAGATCGAGGCGGACATTACCGATACATTCGAACGCTTCTTCACCCTGGGCAGCAACATCGACCACATGGAATCCCGCTCCCTCACCGGCGTCAGCCTCATCAAAATCTTCTTCACGCCGGGCACCAACGCCAGTGCCGACGTCACCCAGATTGCCAACCTCGCCATGGCCGACCTGAAGCGTCTGCCGGAGGGGACGTTGCCGCCGGTGGTCTTGGGAATGTCGGCTTCCAATCAGCCCGTCTGCCTGCTGACCGCCTTGGGCAAAGGCATGAACCAGACGCAGCTTCACGACTACTTGCAATACCAGGTCCGCGACCAAATCGCGGGTGTGCCCGGCGCCACCGTGCCACCGCCTTTCGGCGGCAAATACCGCCAGGTGATGGTTTACGTAGATCCTCTGAAGCTGCAAGCTCACCAGTTAAGTCCCATGGACGTGGTGCGAGCCGTCAATTCCTCCAACCTCATTCTGCCTGCCGGCGATGTGCGAATCGGGCCGCTTGACTACAACATTTACACCAATGCTCAGGTGCCGAATCCCAAGGATTTGAACCAAGTGGTGCTCAAGACGGAGGGCGAAAATAACGTTTATGTAGAAGATGTCGGCAAGGCGGTCGATGGCTCTTACCTGCAGTACAACTTGGTACGCGTGGATGGCCAGCGCTCTGTCTACGTCCCTGTCACCAAGCAAGGCGGAGGCGCCAATACCATTAAAGTGGTGGATGGCATTCGCGACGCGGTCAAGCATCTTCGGGATATTCCCAGACAGATGAAAGTCGATGTCGCCTTCGACCAATCGCAATTTGTCCGGCAAGCCATTACCACCGTGGTGCATGAGGGCAGCATGGGTCTCATCCTCACTGCGCTCATGATTCTGCTCTTTCTGGGCAGCTTGCGCGCCACCACCGCGGTTTTTTTGTCGATTCCCATTTCGGTGTTGGCCGCGCTGTTTATGCTCTATACCGGCGGGAGCACCATTAATGCCATGCTGCTCAGCGGCCTGGCGCTGGTTTTTTCCCGGCTGATCGATAACTCGGTCATTGTGTTGGAAAACATCTACCGGCACATGGAACTGGGCGACGCGCCGGCGGTCGCCGCCGAGCAAGGCACGGATGAGGTGGCGCTGGCCGTGCTTTCCATTACGCTGGCCACCATCGTGGTCTTTTTCCCGGTGACGCTGCTTTACGGGGTCAGTAAATTCCTGTTCATGGCGCTGGCCTCAGGCGTGGTGCTTTCCTTGGTGGCGTCCTATTTTGTGGCCGTCGGCGTGGTGCCGCTCTTCTGCGCGAAGGTGCTCAAGCCGCTGGAAGGGCACCACGAAGGCGGGGTCGAAGCCGGACCCATTCGTCACAAGTCCGCAGGGCAGCGCTTCTACGAGGCTTTCAACGCCCGCTTTGAACGGATGCTGGACGGCTATGACCGCTGGGTGCAGAAAAGCCTGGATTATCCGCGCGGGGTCGTGGGAGGTTTCATTGTTGTCTTTGCGGCCAGCCTCCTGCTCTATCCTCTACTCGGTTTTTCATTTTTTCCCAAAACCGATGGAGGACAATTTATGATCAACCTCGAGGCGCCGACCGGCTCTCGCATCGGAGTGACGGAAGGTTACGTGAAGCAGGTGGAGGATATCATCCGGCATGTTGTCCGCCCCAAAGAACTGCATACCATCATTTCCAATATCGGCGTGATGCCCGATTTTTCAGCCTTATACACACCCAATTCGGTCATGAGTACGGCATTCGTGCAGGTGGATCTTCACGCTGACCATAAGGTCAGCAGCTTCACCTATATGGATGAGGTGCGGCAGGAGGTCAGCGACCAGCTTCCGGAGCTTCGGACCTATTTCCAGTCCGGGTCGTTGGTGGATTCCGTTTTGAACCAGGGTGCTCCCGCTCCGATCGACGTTCAAGTCAGCGGCATGGACCTGAAGACGGACGACCAGATCGCGGAAACTCTCGCCAGCAAGATCCGCCATCTCCCCAGCATCAGTGAGGTCTATGTCCCGCAGGACATGGATTATCCCGCCCTGGAAATCAACGTCAACCGCACTCGGGCCAGTGAACTGGGACTGCAACCCGAGGAGGTCATTGACAATATCATCACTTCACTCACCTCCGATGTGATGATTGCGCCCAGTTATTGGATCGATCCAAAGACCGGCAACAATTACTTCGTGACCGTGCAGTATCCCAATAACGAAGTCACATCCCTGACCGGCCTGGAGATGATGCCACTGCACGCCCCCAACCTCAAGATGCCGACCTACCTCGATCAAGTGAGCACCATAAAGCAAATTCTGACGCCGACCGAGGTGGACCACTACCAATTGGAGCGGGATATTGACATTTACGTGGCGCCGAAGAGTGAGGATCTGTCAAGGCCCATGAAGTCCATCCAAAAGATCATTGCCGCCACTCATCTGCCCAGCCATAACTTTAGGATTGATATCCACGGTTTGGTTCTCACCATGGAGTCGTCTTTCCACAGTTTTGCGATTGGCCTCGTCCTGTCAATTCTGCTGGTCTACTTGATCCTGGTGGCGCAGTTCAAGTCTTTCACGGATCCTTTCCTGATTTTGCTCGCCATTCCCACCGGTTTGACCGGGGTCCTCATCATCCTGTTTCTAACGGGAACAACGGTGAACATTCAGTCGCTCATGGGCGTGCTCATGATGACGGGCATGGTGGTCTCCAATACCATCTTGATTGTCGATTTTGCCAAGCGCCTTGAGCAGGAGGAAAAAACCGTGCGCGAAGCGGTGGCGTTGTCGTGCCGCATCCGTCTGCGGCCCATCCTGATGACTTCGCTCGCCACCATCGTGGGTTTGCTCCCCATGGCTTTCAAACTGGAGGCGGGAAGCGCCGCGTATGCGCCATTGGCTCTGTCCATCATTGGCGGCGTGACGGTCTCTGTGGTCTTGAGCATTTTCGTGATTCCCTCCGCCTACGTGCTGGCCTATGGCAAGAAGGATCAGGGAACTGCCCTGGCCCCGACTGAGGAGGTACGATAATGATTTTAAGAAGCAAGCTGTTGTGGAGCCTTCTACTGCCCCTTCTGTTTGTTGCTGCGGGCTACGCGCAACAAACGCCTTCCCCCGGACCAGCCCAAACAGCACAACAAGGCCAACCGCAAGCGGTGCCCCCCGCGGCCTCTTCTCCGGTCTATCCCACGCTGACTCTGGATCAGGCGGAGGCCCTGGCGCTTAAGAACCACCCCCAGATTCAATACGCGCGTTACAATTCACTGGCTTCCAACCAGATTGTCCGTGAAATCCGGTCGGCCTACTTTCCCACGGTATACGGAAGCATTACCGGTACTGTCGCTGACCGCAACACCCGCATCGGCGCCGGATACATCGACTTGCCCCGCCTCTGGAACCGTTTTGGCTCAGGCTTGAGCGTCGATCAACTCATCACCGACTCCGGCCGCACCCCCAACCTGGTGGCCAGTTCGCGGCTGCAGGACCAGGCCGCCCATCAGGACGTGTTTACGTCGCGTTACGATGTTCTGCTGGCCGTGAACCAAGCCTACTTCCAGGTGCTTCGCGCTGAAGCTCTTTTGAGAGTGGCGCAGAAGACGGTTGGAGAGCGGCAGACCGTGGTAGACCAAGTCTCGGCCATGGTAAAGAATCAATTGAAATCCCAACTTGATTTGAGCTTTGTACAGGTGAACCTTGCCCAGGCAAAGCTGTTGGAAATTAGCGCGCAGAATGATGTCGACAAGGCCTTCGCGCAGCTTTCCCGAACCCTCGGTACCTCTAAATCCCAGCAGTACACGCTCCAGCAGCGCACCCTGCCGCAACCTCCGCCACCTTCTGCCGAAGACTTGGTGACCCTGGCGATGGCCAATCGCCCGGAATTGGCAAGCCTGCGCTACAGCAGCCAGTCCGCCTACAAGTTTCAAAAGGCGGAGAGGGATCTTTCCCTTCCGACCGTCACGGCCCAAGGCGACGCTGGCGTCATCCCGGACGTCGCCCAGCTTCTTCTGCCTCGAATTGTTCCGAACCATTATGAGGCGGCGTTCGTCAATGTCAACGTGCCCATCTTCAACGGCCATCTTTTTGCGGCGCAACGCACGGAAGCGATGATGCAGGCCCGCGCTGCCGACCAGAAGCTCCGCAATATGCAGGAACAAATCGCCCGAGACGTGAGATCGGCTTGGGCCGATGCAACCACCGGCTACCAGCGGATTGCTGTTACCCAACAACTTCTGGACGAAGCCAGAATGGCTCTGGCCCTCGCCCAGGGCCGTTACAACTTGGGGCTCGGCTCAGTGGTTGAGCTTACACAAGGACAATTAAGCGAGTTGCAAGCAGAGATCGAAAACGTCAACGCCAAGTACGATTATCAAATTCAGGATGCCGTGCTTCAGTACCAAACTGGCAATCTGAGGTAACGCCGACCAGTCACTCTAGCTCGGAGTGACTGGCGCTGTCCACCTGATCCTTTCGCCACGCCGCCCGGCCTTCCTGAGCCTTGGTCTACTGGCAGGTAAACTCACAGTCTCGCGCCAAGAAACAAAAAATCCCACAAAAGCATCCGCTCGTTTTGTGAAATCTTCCATACTTGCAGGATGTTCTCCCGCCGAATGGGCAGTTTCTTCACGCCTTCCAAACCTTGAATGTTGAGCCCCGCCCGATTATCCCTGCTCCATCCATCCGTTTTTAATTGACGCAAAGCTTCTCCAGGGCCGGAAAATCCAGGGCTCGTCCCGGTGGACGGCTGCAGAAAAAAAGACATTTTCTTGACAATTTCATGACTCGAACAAGTTTCGATCAGCGCATCCTATTAGTTGATGTCAACTCATTTGAGAAGGAGAAATACCATGCGTTTATCGATTCGATGTGTTTCAGCGATTGCGGTTTGTATGTTTGCAGTGGTTTCGGCCTTTGCGCAGTATGGCGGTGGCGGCTCAAGCGGAGGAGGGATGGGCGGTAGGGGAGGTTATATTGCACCCAAAGGCGGTTACAGCTCCAGCACCGGCATCGCCATTGGCGCGGCGGCAGCAGCCGGAGTCGGCATAGCCTATTATGCTCTCCACAATCGCGGCAAGGTGGTCGGTTGCATCGAGCCATCTGCGGTTGGCAAGAAGCTGTTGGACGCGAAAAACCAGAAGACCTATACGCTACTGGCCAGCAATAGCATCATGCTGCCTCCCGGCCAGCGGTTGGCATTGAAAGTGAAGAAGGCCAAAGACGCTTCCGGGAACCCAGAGCTCAAAGTGCAAAAAGTGGTGAAGGATTACGGTTCGTGTAAAGAGTAACGGATCTCCTGGGCAGTGGAACCGCAGCGCCGATCTCTGCCCAGGTTTCCGTGTGGTGATTCCGGAGTAAAGCGTTCATCGGATTTCCGCGTCCGAAAAAGATCGCAGGCATGATGTTGGACATGGCCAATCTTTAGTACCAGCTTGCATCGGCAGGTAAAACGCCAGCGTTTGTGCGTTGGACTGTGCGGCTCGCCGGTCACCGCCCTCGCCCGCCTTCCATGAAGATTCCGTTCTATCCATTCGAGTCAATTAGCATGGGGTCGATACCATGCCGGAGTCTTCCGATGGTCTTCCCTTGATGAAGATCGGCATGAGGGGATAAGAATATCCATTCTGCTTCCCGCGCATTTCATTGCGCTCTCGGTTCCGGCGAACCAACCCGGCACGGCTCACCGTAGCCGCCAGCATCCCAAAAATCCTTCCCTTTTTGCGGGAATGGCGGTATTTTTTCATTTCGCTTCCTGATCTCATTCTGGAGTGAAGGATCTGAGTCCCGCCTGGCGGTGTGATGCTTCGCTTGGCGGTAAGCCACCGCACGTTATGGAATCTCTGTTCTGAAATCATTTGGGGAGGGAAATGAAACCGGCAAACCACGTACTGAAAGCCCTGATTTTTCTATTCGCGGCAATTTTCTTAAAAGGGACGGCGCTCAAGGGCCAAGTTAACGCATTGATGCCTCAGCCAGCAAGCCTCCAACCTGCCCAAGCCGGAGAGACCGGCCAAGGAGACTTGGCAATCACCGGCTCCTTTCAAGTGGCCTTGACCGGCTACCAGGAACCGAGGTTGGAGCGCGCGGCTCACCGCTTGGTCCATCAACTATCACACTTCACCGGAATCCCGATTCTGGGCGGTATCACCACGGACACTGCGACGGCAACGCTTGTGATCCATTGCGGCCACGCTGGCGAACCCGTGCAGACGGTGGGCGAAGACGAATCCTACACGCTTGACGTAACGTCACAGCAGGCGCGTCTCAGTGCACCGGAGCCTTTGGGTGTGCTACGGGGCATGGAGACGTTCTTGCAGCTTGTGCATCAGGGGCCGCAGGGTTTTGTGGCGGACGCCGTCGAAATCCAGGACCATCCTCGCTTCGCATGGCGCGGCCTGATGCTGGATGTGAGCCGCCACTGGATGCCTCTGGACGTGGTGGAGCGCACGCTGGACGGAATGGCCGCAGTGAAGATGAATGTCTTCCACTGGCATCTTTCGGATAACCAGGGATTTCGCGTGGAGAGCAAGCTGTTCCCAAAACTTCAGGAGATGGGATCGGACGGCCACTACTACACCCAAGCGCAGATAAAGGAGGTCATTGCCTATGCGCGCGATCGCGGCATCCGGGTGGTCCCCGAGTTTGACATGCCCGGCCACTCCACCTCCTGGTTCGTGGGCTACCCCGAGCTTGCAAGCGGCCCCGGCCCTTATCAAATCGAACGCGACCTTGGCATCTTTGATCCGGCCATGGACCCCACGCGCGAATCCACTTACAAATTTCTGGACGCTTTCATCGGCGAGATGGCTGCCCTCTTTCCGGATCCCTATTTCCACATTGGTGGAGATGAGGTGAACGGCAAGGAGTGGAACCACAATCCCCGCATTCAAGCCTTTATGCGGCAACACGGCATGAAAACCAATGCTGAGCTACAAACATATTTCAGTACCCGCGTGCTGGCGCTGGTCCAAAAGCACGACAAGAAGATGGTGGGGTGGGACGAAGTATTCCACGCGGGGTTGCCCAAGGACGTTGTCATCCAGTCCTGGCGCGGGGCGGAAACGCTCGCCGCCACGGCGCGGCGGGGTTACCAGAGCATCCTTTCAAACGGCTATTACCTGGACCTGATGCAGTCTGCCGCCCAGCACTACGCGGTGGATCCGTTCGGCGGAGCGGCGGCCAGCCTGACACCTGAGCAGAAATCTCTTATCCTGGGCGGCGAAGCCTGCATGTGGGTGGAGTACGCCACTCCGGAGACCGTGGATTCGCGCATCTGGCCTCGCGCCGCAGCGATTGCCGAAAGGTTGTGGTCCCCTGCCAGCGTGACCAATGTTAACGATATGTATCGCCGGTTGGCGGTGGAAAGCCGCCGGCTGGATTTCCTGGGGTTGCAACATCATACCGGCCCCGCATTGATGCTGGAGCGCCTGACCGGGCTCGAACCCACGCGCCATCTGAAAACACTGGATGAAGTCCTCGAGCCGCTAAAAGGCTATGCGCGGGAAAGGGCGCGCCATTATACAACTTTGACGCCGCTCAACCGCCTGGTGGACGCGACGCCGGCGGAAAGCGATACGGCGCGCGAGTTTGCGGGGTGGGTCGAAAACTGGAGCGCTCATCGGCAACAAATCCGCCAGTCGCTCTCCCAATGGCGCCACAATCAGACTGCGCTCATTCCACAGATGCAATCCTATGAATTGCTGAAAGAAGATATCCCCCTCGCCGGGGAAGTCTCAGCGCTGGCCGCGGTGGGACTCCAAGCCCTGGATTACCTTGAGTCCGGCAAGCCTGCGCCTCCGGCGTGGGCCAGCTCGCAGAGCGTCTTTTTTGAAGAGGCCTCCAAGCCCAAGGCGGAATTGACGATTGCCATTATTCCGGCCCTCCAGAAACTGGTTGACGAGGCGGCGAAAGAGAAGCAGTGACCGGGTAACAGCCGTCAGCAAGAGCGGCAGAACGACGTTGGCTGAATGCTGAGGGCTGAACGCTTTACCTAAATCGTCTTGGTTACAATCTGCAACGACCTGGGCTTATCCGGGTCAAGGTTCTTCACTTCGGCCAGATGCGCGGCGAAAATCTGGCCCGGGACGATGTAGGGAATGGGCGTATAAATCTCCGGGATAGACTCCGGCATGGGAATCACTCTTACGGCGGAAGGCAGCCGGACAGAGGCTGGGGCGATGGCCAGCGTATCCGCCCGCAGAGATCCAAGACGCTCCACCAGCTTCCGTTGTTCGATCAGCGTTTTATCGTTTGGCATGAAAATGATGACGGGAAAATCCCTTTCGACCATGGCAATGGGACCATGCAGAAAATCTGCGGAGGAAAACCGCTCCGCCACCACATAACACGTTTCCATCAGCTTTAACGCCAATTCGAAAGCGTTGGCGTAGTTCAACCCCCGGGCCACCACCACGCAATGCCGCATGTAGCGGTAACGCTCCACCAGTCCTCGCAAATTGGGTTCAAGGCCCAGGACCTCTTTGACCCGTTCAGGAATCTCGCTGATGCCGGCAACCGTCACCTGTTTGCCCAGCGCCGAAGCCAGAAGGTAGAGGACCATCAACTGTCCCGTATAAGTTTTGGTGGCGGCCACGGATCGCTGCTTACCGGCCCGCACCAGGAACAGGTCATCCACCAGCCCCGTCATGGATGACTTCGGCTCATTGGTGATTCCAACGGTGTAAGCTCCTTGCCGGCGCGCCGCCCGCAGCACCATGTTGATATCCAATCCCTCGCCGGATTGTGAGATGCCCACCACCAGCGCATCCCGGAAATCCAGGCGCGCATGATAAATGCTATGGATGGATGGGGCGCAGAGCGACACCGGGATGCCGGTGGTTAGCTCGAAAAGGTAACGGCCGAAGAGCGCAGCGTTGTCCGAGGTGCCGCGCGCTACCAACACGATCAGCCGGAAGTTCCGCTGTTCGACAAGTTTATGGAATTCTTGGGCATGATCGCGCTCCGCGCGGAAGGTTTTCAAAAGCGCCTGAGGTTGCTCGAGGATTTCCTTCATCATCTGGGACATTGAATGGCCTCGCTTTTCATTAGAGAAGCCCGGCGGCTGGATAGACGACGTCCGAAAATTGATTGTAAATCGAAATGGCAGAAAACCGGCTGACGATCCATGACGAGCAGCTAGTAGTGCTATGTTAAGTCGGTTGGAAGCACCGTCAGGGCATGGCTTCAGCCATGCCGTTGGCGGTGGTCCCGAGATTCAGGCTTTAGCCCCTGAGGCCCTCAGCGGCTAAAGCCGCTTCTCCTTGCCTTGGAATTTGGCATGGCTGAAGCCATGCCCTGACGGTGCCTGATTCAACCTAACAAAGTAATATCAATGGCGAAGCAAAGGCAATGAATCGAGGACGTGTCCTCTGTAGCCCGTCACGTGACACTTGTCATGGTTCTCTTGTCTCTCTTTTTTGGTCCAGCCGGTGGGCAATCGTCAGCGCTCCTTCCACGGGTTGGCGGCGAAGCAGCATGACCCGCGACTGAGGAATTTCGCCTCTCAGATGGGCGGCAAAACTCCGGCGCACGCGAAGGCTGGAGTGAAAGACCCCGCCCGCGCACACCACCGGCAGCTTGGCGCCACTCGCAACCAACCGCTGGTGAAGAGCAAGAACCAGCGCCGCAAGTTCGCGCCCGGCATCATCACACAGCTTGCGAGCCACGCTGTCTCCCCGCCGGGCAGCGCCAAGGACCACGGGGAGCAGCGCAGCGATTTCATGGGGTCGCGGAGCGGGTTCAACCACGCCGGTGATGGTCTTCAAACGCAGGGCCGTGCAGATGAGGCTCCTGAGCCGGGTGCGCTGGCCACGGCCGTCAAAATCCCACAGCGCGGCGGTGATGGCCTTACGGCCCAAATCGTAGCCCGAGCCTGCATCGTCAAAAAGGCTGCCCCAACCCCCGCAGCGTAGTGTGGCGCCCTTCGTATTTCTTCCGTACGCGATGGACCCCGTCCCTGCAATCACCAGGATTCCGGGAGTCTCGCCAAAGGCCGCCTCCAGGGCGATGGCCGCATCGGTGGTGACATGATAGTGAGCGGCGGGCAGATATTCTTGCAACCATCGAAGAAGCGGATCATGGATGCGGGGCCGGTCAACTCCGGCGATCCCCGCGCAAACTGCGGCTAGAGACTTTCTGGCGGATGGGGCCAAGCGCAGGCAGCCGTTCACAGCATGTTGGATCTCCGCTTGGGCGTTCGCCATACCCACTTTCGTAGGGTTTGACGGGCCCGCCTGGGCCCTCGCAATCACTTGGCGCCGTTCGTCCGCAAGCCACGCCGTGGTTTGCGTCCCTCCGCCGTCGATGCCGAGGTAATATCGCATGGCGATAGGATACTCCATGGGACCGGTTCACGGCCAAACTCGTGACATCGCCGAAGAGTCGCGGCGTTCAGGTAGCATCGCCGTGGACCGGCATAGAACCCCCTCACCGCCAAACCAGCCGCGACACAGCCAGAGATCGCCTTGACACCGGGCCAAATGGCCGCTATAACAGTTTCTCCAAGTTCATACGATGTGCATCTCCCACGTGTCTTCAGAACGTCCTGAAGATGGAATCTCCCGGTGCGCATTCTGGTACGCGGCGTGCGTCACTCATCTTAGCGCCCGGTATGGCCGAAGGTTGATGGAGGAGCGGGATTCCGGGTTTGAACCTTTGACCTGCGGCGCCACCGCCCTCATCTCTGTAGTGAACGAACGCAAAGTGTGAACGCAAGCAAGTTCAGCAGATCTATTGGCCGGACCAATAGGCAGGAAGGAATTATGGAACTTCGTAAAGACCCGATCACCATGAGCTGGGTGATCCTGGAAGATTCGGAAGCGGCCGCGCGCGGGGATGAACCCTGTCCCTTGTGCCCAGGGCAGGAGGTTCACACTCCTCAAACCATCTACCGTTACCCCTACGAAAATCCCAACTGGCAGGTTCGGGTAATCCCGCACATTCATCCCATCTATCAGATTGAGGGAGACGCCATGCGGCGTGCTGAGGGTCTTTACGACAAGATGAAGAACCTTGGGGCGCATGAAATCGTGGTCGAGGGGCGGGATCACAGCGTTCCGCTTTCCAAGCTCAGCGATGAGCAGGTTGCCCACGTGCTGAAGGCTTATGTCGCGCGGCTTCTGGACCTGAAAAAGGACCGCCGCTTCCGCTACGTTACAGTCTTCCGGAACCAGGGCGCCGGGGCCGGACAGGAACTCGAACACCCCCACTCCGAGATCACTGCTACCCCTTTTATTCCGCGTCGCGTGAGTTATGAGCTGCGGTCCTCCCAGAGGTACTACAAGGTCAAAGAGCGGTGCCTGATCTGCGACATCCTGAAGCAGGAGTTGACGCAGCAGGTCCGCGCTGTGGAGTATGACAGCCAGTTCGCCGCATTCTGCCCTTTCGCCGCGCGCGTCCCGTATGAGACCTGGGTGCTCCCCATCAATCACCACTGCGCTTTTGAAGAGGACCTAAACAGTTGGGAAAGGCAGCTCCAATTCGCCCGCTTCGTCAAATCGGTCCTGCAGCGCATTGGGAGCGTTACCAGCGTCTATCACCTGGTGCTTCACACGGCTCCCAATATCGATGCCAAATACGAAAGAACTGGGAACTGGCAAACCCTGGCGGAGGATTACCACTGGCACTTTGAAATCCTGCCGGTCGTGGCGTCCAAATCAAAGTCATACAGCCTGAAAGAGGTTTACTATAATTCGTTGTCGCCGGAGACTGCGGCGCGGGAGTTGCGGGAGGCGGGCGTACCTTCGCTGGCGCTCCGAAGCCATGCATGAAGACATAAGCGGCGGGCATTGGCTCTTACTCAATTCGGATGCTTCCGGATCCTGTGCGGAGGTTTACCACCGGGCCGCCACTGCCCACTTTCCCGCGTAATGTTCCCCGTCCGAGCGTGCCTTGCATCGTAACCGATCGCTGGGTATAAATCTGGCCGGAGTCTGTGTGGGCATCGAGATTGAACGCAGCGTTGGGATCAATCCGGACCGTCAAGCTCCCCGACCCTGTGTGCAGGACCCAGTCCCCCGTCGGATTACCTTGGGCAGTGATGGAACCGCTCCCTGCTCCCACCCGCAGGGCGCCGTGGACACCCGTGACCTCGACGTTGCCCGATCCCGTGGATACTCTTCCATCGCCTGTGGAAACTTCGCTTAACCGAATGTCCCCGCTGCCCGTGCCCAGGTGGAAATCGCCAGCCACATGGCTCGCCTGGATTGTGCCGCTGCCATCGGTGGCGCGAACCGGCCCTTTCACACTTCCCAGAGTGATCCGGCCCGATCCAGTGGAGGCATTGACTTCATCACCGATATTCGAGATCGAGATATTGCCCGACCCGGTGGAGGCGTGTGCGGGTCCGTGAATGCCCTCGACTTCGATGTTGCCCGATCCTGTGCCACACTTGATCTCGGTTTGCGGTGGGACCATCAGCTCGTATGAGATTGAAACGTTATTTCGCAATTCACGGTTCTCAATGTGGCCAATGCGGATGTAATTTCCGTCCTGTTGAATAGGAGGATTCGACTCCAAGCGGCGGACTTTTTCCTCTGCATTTCCCGAATCAAATCCCCATGAATTGTGCGCTTTGATGATGCCGTGGACTTCGAGGCTCGAAGAGCTTCCGGGCCTCACCGTGATGGTACCCGCCCCAGTGTTGACATCAAGTTGGACCGGTCCTGTGACCTTTAGCGTGCGGTCGAAAGAACCCTCTGCGGCTCTGGACAGGGCTGGAACAAGACATGCTGCCACCAACAGTGCCAGCATAACGAAAAGACGGCGATCAGAAGGTTTCATCAAATGTTCTCCAGAGGCCGGGCGTTTGAAATGGTTACGCTATGGCCTGAATTGCGGTCTACAGGCAGTCCTGACTGAGTTGGTTAGCACCAGCCCTTAAGTCTACTCGAACAAGTGAACGACCTGGAATGACGCATGGCCGCAGACTGCCGTCGCAGAGCCTACCGGGTTAATCGATGCGAATGTCACCCGAACCGGTTCGCAGCCGGATCATATGGCCGCCTCCGCGCACCTGCCCTGTCAATTCTTTGCCGCCGGCCTTGCCTTGGATCGTGATGGGCAGGTTCGTATCAATATCTCCAGAATCGGTGGAAGCATCAAGGTCAAATCCCCCCGTGCCCGGCAAATTAAGGGTGACATCCCCCGAACCGGTGCTCAGAATCCATTCGCCGGTCGGTTCACCTTGAGCCTTCACATCGCCGCTGCCGGTGCGGACGTGCAATTCTGCCCGAATATCGCGAAACTGCATGTCGCCGGAGCCGCTTTCTATCACCACGTGACCACCTGATAGGTTGGAGAAGTCTCCATCCCCGCTTCCTGTCCGGATGTGGACGTCGCCGCGCAGTTCCGCGAGCTTTAGGTCGCCCGACCCGGTGCTGGCATTGACCGGGCCGAGGATGCCGCGGACCGCAAGATCGCCGGAGCCGGATTTCGATGTCAGTTGAGTTCTTGAAGGTACTGTCACTTGGTAGTCGATGGAAACGTGCCGGGCGAGCGCCTCGTCTTTCGGTGGGCTGATCTCGATATGATCTCCATTCTGGTCGATGGGCGGGTTGCGTTGGATGGCGCGGATTCTTGCTTCGCTATCACTGTTTCCGAAGATCCAGCCCTGATTCACATGGATGGTTCCCTTGATATGGACTTCGCTATCGTCTCCGGAAACCACGGTGACGTCTCCTGAGTTTGTCGTAATCTCAAGATTCACCGGTCCTCTCACTTTCAAGGTTCGTTCAAAAGTCCCCTTCGTCTCAAAAACGCCGCCGCCGAAGGCTGTAGTGCCCAGCAACAGAAGGGTCACCAAACCCATAATGACCCAGCTCAACTTTGTATTCGTCTTCTGCATGGCTCTCCTCCTGAGCGTTGCCAACTAATTCAATCCGAAAGAGGCCGCGTCTACCCCTGCCGTTTATTGTTAGACGCACGCCTCTCCACTCTCAATTCAGCTCTTCCACTCGATTTACGCCAAAAGACCGGAAAATGTTCCCCATGACCTTAGACTGGCAAGAACCAAAAGTGTGAGCCGGATTGGAAGCAAAATGCCCGCGACGGCTCTGGTTCGTGTCGCGCGCTTGGTTCGGCTTGATATCACGATGGTAGTAGATTTCCGCTTCCCGTGAATGCCGGAGGCGGGAATCCATCTCTTCGCTACAGGCCCGTTTTAGCTTTGTTTTGGCTCGATTTGGAGTTGAGTTCCGGGCTTGGTTCAGCCTTGGGAAGGATCGCCGCCGGCGCTTGCGGTAAATTGGGGGTTATGGTGCTGGCGCGGTTTGCCTGCTGTAGCGGCGCTCTCAGAGCGCCGGACCTGGATCCTCAACGGTTTCCGGCGCTCAGAGAGCGCCGCTACAGCAAATTGCGCCACTTGCAGGGGTAATCGGTTCTTTGACCCATTGCGGTGTGTCTGCTAGCATGAGATAAGCGTGGCTTGTGCAATGAGCGGTGTTCAGGCCACCAAGAGATTGCGCCATTGGAGCAAGATCGATGAAAGTTAGCAAGGTAATCCTTGCCAAGCCCCGGGGATTCTGTGCGGGAGTTGACCGCGCCATTGACGTGGTGAACCGCGCTCTAGAACTCTATGAGCACCCCATCTATGTTCGCCGGGAAATTGTGCACAACTCTCATGTGATTGACCGGCTTCGTTCAAAAGGCGCGATTTTTGTAGATGAAGTTGACGAAGTGCCGGATGGGGCAACGCTGATTTTCAGCGCCCACGGTATTGCTCCCCAGGTTCGATCGAAAGCGGCTGCCAAACACCTGCGCGTCATTGACGCCACCTGCCCTTTAGTGACCAAGGTGCATTTGGAAGCCATCCGCTTTGCCAGGCAGGGCGCCTCCATTATCCTGATCGGACATGAGGGCCACGATGAAGTGATTGGAACGATGGGCGAGCTGCCCGGCAGAATCCATCTGGTGGGCAGCGTTGACCAAGCCGAAACGGTCGAGGTGGTCAATCCATTCAACGTGGCCGTCATCACCCAGACCACGCTCAGCGTGGATGACACCGAGGCCATTCTGAAAGTCTTAAAGCGGCGATTTCCGGGCTTACGCACGCCCGCCTCGGACGACATTTGTTACGCCACACAAAACCGCCAGACTGCTGTGAAGGCCCTGTCGGTCCGGGCCGATGTTGTGCTGGTGCTCGGCTCGGCGAACAGTTCGAACTCCAACCGCTTGCGCGAGGTGGCGCGGGCGGAGGGTTGCCCCGCTTATCTCATCAATGATGCAAGCCACATCGATCCTGCCTGGTTTGATGGTGTGCGGACCGTGGCCATCACCGCAGGCGCTTCCACGCCGGAGAACTTGGTTGAAGACGTGGTGAATTACTTCAAGGCTCAGGGCGTGGAGACGGTGGAAGAGGCGGAGATTGTACCGGAGAACGTGACCTTCACGCTGCCCATTGAATTGCAGCGGGATATGGCGGCGCTGAAGCTGGGGTGAAGCAATGCGCTCCAAGAGCTCAGGATAGGACAACCTTTGCAGACCCACAATTCGAAGGAGGACTTAGAAACCAGCCATGAATCCCATCCTTGAGGAACATACAGCACGCTATCTGGATGCCCTGTTACCGAAGCGCGATCCGGTGGCGCGCGAGATGGAGCAATACGCCGCAAGGCACAGCGTGCCCATCGTGGGTCCGGCGTGCGCCCGGGTTCTGTTCCAATTGGCGCGCGCGATCCGCGCCAAGCGCGTCTTTGAGATGGGTTCCGCCATCGGTTATTCGACGTTGTGGCTGGCCCGCGCCGTGGGCGCCAAGGGACGGGTTTACTATACGGACAGCGACGCTGCGAATGCCCGTCGGGCGGAGGACTATCTGGGCCGCGCCGGTGTGCTCGACCGCGTTAATATCCTAACCGGCGACGCGTTGGAGATGCTGGATTCGACGCCCGGCATTTTCGACCTGATTTTCAACGACGTTCTGAAGAAAGATTATCCCAAAGTCTTCCGTCTGGCCGTACCGCGCCTGCGTCCCGGCGGGCTGTTTGTGACGGACAATGTCTTGTGGTCCGGGCGCAGCGCGCGGCCCGCTGCCCAAGGCGACACGGAGACTAAATCCATCCAGCAGTTCAACCGTCTTGTATACAAGTCGCCCGAACTATTCACGACGATCATCCCTCTTCGGGACGGGCTTGCCGTCTGCCTGAAGACAACCGGCAACGCATAATCGTTGACTCAGCCTGGCAGTCATTATTCGTGAAAGCAGTCAGCGAGAGTGGAGGGGCCGGTGATGGTTTTGCTGACGGCTGATGACTATTGGCTGATCGCTCATCAATTCATCAGGCTTTGAATCTGGCGCAGTCCCTGGAGCACGTCCTTGGCCCCGGGGTCGTCTTTGGAGCAGAGGCTGAGGTAAGCTTTGAAGTCTGCGGCGGCTTGACGGTAGCGGTTCATTTGCAAGTAGACCATGCCGCGGTCACGAAGAGGATCGAGTGAAGTAGGGTCAATGGCAAGGCTCATCTCAATGAGCGTTAGCACTCGCTCATATTGATGCCGCCGGAAATAGGACCCTTTGAGATTGTTGAGCATTCTGGCCAGGATCTGCTTGGGCGTGGAGGTGGCAAGAAACTCGGCTTTCATTTCCGCTTCGGCGCCGTATTGAGCTCGCAGCCGGTCCAGGCAATCATTGTGAGTTAGGACCGCTCCGGAGTGGTAAGGGTCAAGGTAAATTTCCCGGTCCGGGGCAATATATTTCACCAGGAAGTGTCCCGGAAACCCCACGCCTTCCACCCTCAAGTGATTGAGCTTTGCCACTTCCATGTAGACCAATGAAAGAGTGATGGGGATTCCCTTCTTGCTGTCAAGGACATCATTCAGGTAACTGTTCCGAGGGTCGTCATATTCGTCTTCATTTCCTGCGAAGCCCTCTTCGCCGTAGAGAAGTTGGTTGATGGCGAGGATATTGTCCGAGGGACTGGCAAGACTTCCGCGCTTCAAGCGCCCGGCAAGATTCCGGAAGCGGTCAAGCTGCGCCACAATGTTGAGCTTTGGGTATTCCGTGCAGGCGATGAGCAGAGCTGCCTCAGTGAGAGGAACTTCGTGTTCCGGCTTCTCCATCATGCGGGCGAAAAGGCGAACAGCTTCAGTCGGAGCTACCATAACATTTTTAAGAAGCGAGCCCTCGAAGATCGTCCGGGAAGAAAAACTCTTACGGCACCCAGTCCGAACGAGGCTGGGTGTCGCGCCGTGAACAGCCAAAATGCAATCTTCTTCTACATTGTACTTTGCGCTTGGCCCGCAACACGAAAAATATCTTTGGTTAGCTTTGTGAACGGCATCGGAATGTCCCAGATTTTTTGTCTCTTACATCCCGCCGGTTACCTCGAGAACCTGACCTGAGACGTAATCCGAAAGGGGTGAGGCCAGGAAGAGTATGGCGCCTGCCGCTTCCAGTGGAGTTCCGGCCCTTCCGAGCGGAATCAGGTTAACCGCGGATTCCCGGATGGCAACGGGGATACCCAACGAGATCTCCATGTCTCCTCTCCGAAATTTTTCACCCTTCTCTTTGGGTCCAGTCAGGCGTGTGTCAATCACGCCAAAAGCCACCGCGTTCACCTGAATGTTGAACCGTCCCCATTCCCGCGCGAGCGTTTTGGTGAGTCCGACCACTCCGGCTTTGGCGGCGGCATAGTTTGCCTGGCCGAAGTTGCCGCGGGTGCCGGATGTGGAGCTAACATTGACGATCTTGCGGGCGCGGGTATTTCCGGAGTCCGCAATCTCCTGCTTTGCAGCCTCTCGAAGCAGTGGCGCGGCGGCGCGAAGCAGGCGGAATGGAGCCGTTAGATGAACGTCCAGAATTGCCTGCCACTGCTCGTCGGTCATTTTGTGGAGAGTTCCGTCCCACGTGAATCCAGCGTTGTTTACCAGAATGTCCAATCCGCCCAGCGCCTCTTGAGCGCGTGCGGCGAGTTGAGAAGGGAAATCCGGTTGGGTGATATCGCCCGCGGCTGCATATGCTTCGCTGCCCGATGACCGGATGGCGGAAACCACCGCTTCCAGCGCGACGCCGTCCAAGTCATTCACAAGCACGGATGCGCCGTGCTCGGCCAGCATTTCCGCGGTGGCCCGGCCAATGCCGCGAGCCGCTCCTGTGACCAGTGCGCGCCTTCCTTCCAATAAAGGTCTCATGCCGCCTCCTTTGCGGTTCATCCGGGGATTGAGCCGAATTCTGTCCGGCTCTCGACCGCTCCCACTTCCCGAGCAAGGCTAATGGTCATGCCCTTAAGGGAGACCGCTCCTTTATGCTCGAGGGCCGTCGAGGTCTGGATGGTAAATGAAAGGGGCAAAAAAGGAAAGGCTGGGCGACAAGGTGGGTCCTGCGGGAAGAGCAAGAGACAGAGGATATTCAATCCGCCCGCGATCAGTGCAGGGCACAGATCAGAGGCCACATCTCCGCTTGCTAGTCCGCTTCCCTCGTGAAGGGCGAGGTCAGTGCCGGGTCAAGCCTTGAGCGAAGACAGGAATCCTGACGGAAGCGGCCTTTTCCGGGCACCGGATCGCCCGGCGATGGTCTGCTAGCACGGCGAGGAGCGAGTTTCGGTTGAGATCATGGCTGTGCACTGAGCACAGCGAGAAGGCGCCGAGATGCCGGATAAAATCGTGGACTTTTATCTGGTAATTCAGGACGGTCGCCAGATCCATCGTTTGGGAATAAGCCCAGGACCAGTCGCAGACCCAGCGCAGCAGCGGTACATTGGTCCGCAAGGGGCCGCGCTTCAGGGGATCATCCGGTTTGAGGAGAGTGGAAAGGCAATTGGGAGCGGTCAGAAAAACCAGCCGGCCGTTGCGCAGCAAAGCCTCCGGGCGCAACCCCTCTTCACTCAAATCTTTTGCAAGCTCGCGCAAGCAAGCCGCCCCTGACATGGCGATCACTTGTTGGCCGACCTGAAGGCCTTCGATAACGAACTTAGAAATCTCTGCCAAACCGGTATCTTTTCTAACCACTAGACGGCAAGGCAGGTCTAACCTGGGAAGGCTATTGGAACGGCTGATTTCCGGATTCATATATATTCTATGTTCCATGAAGACCGCGATAAAGTCAATTCTCTTTTGATAAAAACGATTCAATTCCGGATCGGGAGGAGGACGTGTTTTCTGCCTTGAAGGAGGCCCGTGAAGCTACGACCGGTGGAACGGTCGGAATCAGCATACCTATTCGAACATGACCAGCACAACGATATCCAAGACTGCCTCAGGAAATCCGGGTGGGTGGGGAGGTGAAAAGGCGGCATGGCCAAGCGTGAGGCTGGAGAGAAAATGGAAAGTTTTGGAGCGGTTGGGGCCGTCTCTAGACTTGAGAAAACAGGTCCGGACCTTCCATTCTTTAGGGCCGGAAATCCAGGTTAGTCCAATTCGGACTGCCTGAGCTGACTTGCTGTTTTAAGTTTGTTCCTAAGAACTTCCTTGGATGCGTGGAAGGCGAATTGGGATCCGTATATAAGATAGCGATGCCAAAGCCTCCGTGGGTTCTTTATCAGGCGGTAGCTCCACTCCAGGCCACGAGTCCGCATCCATTGGGGGGCTCGTTTCACCCGGCCGGTGTGGAAGTCAAAGGCTGCTCCCACACCAAGCATTAAAGGAACGCTCAGCCTCTGACGGTGCTCAAAAATCCACCGTTCCTGCTTGGGAGTGCTCAGTCCTACCCACACAACATCCGGCTTCTTGGCGCGAATGGTTGCCACCACTTCGTCATCTTGCTCGCGGGTTAGCGGCCGGAAAGGAGGCGTGTAGGTCCCCACCACCTCGCTCCGGTAGCGGGTCTTCATGTTGTAGGCAAGTTCATCGGCCACGCCTTCCGCGCCGCCGTAAAGGAAATGCCGGTGCCGGGAGCCGGTTTTCTGCAGGAAGGCCGCCATCAATTCCGGGCCGCTGACCCGGTGCTGGAGCGGGAAGTTGTTGGCGCGCCCCAGCCAGACCAGCGGCATCCCATCCGGCACAACCAGGTCCGCAGCGGCCAACATTTCCTTGAAGTAGGCATCGTGGCGGGACTCCATGATGCCGTGCATCCCGGTGACGGCAATATAGTGGCCCTCGCTTCCATCTTCGATCCATCGTTCCATCTGGGCCACGACGTCCGGAATTTGGACTGCATCCACGCGCACGTCCAGCACGTGGAAAACCCTGTTCGCCGCATTCGTTAGGACAGCCAGTTGGTTACCCAAGGGGATGCACCGCTTTCTGGTAGATTTCGATCAATTGCCCGTAATTCTTTTCAGCCGTATACCGTGCCTCATATTCCTGCCGTGCTTCAATTCCCATGGCTCGCATTTCGGCCGGATGGGTCCAGGCCCATTCGATCTTTCGCGCCAGATCTTCCGGATCACCGGGCGAGAAGTGCAATCCTGTCCTGCCATCTTCCACGATTTCCTGCATGGTCCCCATGCGCGTGGCAATCACCGGTGTCCCACAGGCAAATGCTTCCACCATCGTCAGGCCGAAGGTCTCATACCACTCGCTGGGGAAGACCAGAAACCGGGCCTTCTTTATAAGGGAGAAGGCTTGTTCCCTGGGAACTTGTCCCAAAAACCTGACTTGGGAGAGGCCGAGGTTCGCAACCTCGGCCTCCAGCCTCTCCCGCTCAGGACCGGTTCCGGCGATGAGAAAGGGGAGCCGGGAAGGGACGCTCGCCAGCGCCTGAATAACCCGGTCTGACCGCTTTTCAGGCATCAAACGCCCGATAAACAGGCCATACTCACCCTCTGAATCGCGGACTCCAGGGTCCGGATCGACAAAATTGGGCTTGACGAAAATCCTCTCCGCCGGAAAACCCGCTTCGATAAACTTTCCTCGCGCAAAGTGGGTTAAGGCGATGTACGAGGCGATCTTCTCCTTCCACGTCCCAAGCAGACGGTGGACGGATAGCATCATCGCCACAGTTGCCGTGGCCATCCGCGAATCGCGATAACAGGCATAACGAATGCCCCGCCAAGGTCCCTGGCTGATACATTCCTCGCAAACCTTTCCTTCACGGAAGAACGTGGCTGCCGGGCAGAGCAACCGGTAATTGTGAAGTGTCTGCACCACTGGCACGCCCGCCGCGCTGCAGGCCCAATAGACGGAAGGCGAAATCACCATAAAGGTGTTGTGGACGTGAACAACGTCCGGTTCCACCTCTTTCAGGAGTTTGGTCATTTCCCGGTCCGTTCGCCGCGACCAAATGCTTGCTGCCGCGATCCCAATCCCCCTGCTCTTACTCGCGATTTCATCGTTCGTGCGGTGATAGACCCGAACCTGGTGTCCGAATCTTTCGAGCAACCGGCGCTCCTGCTCGAAGACCACGTCCTCTCCGCCCGGACGCTGATAAGCGTTGTGGACCAGCAGGACTTTCACGCCGGGCTGAGGCGTCGGGGCCCATTGGCTGCCGCCGCATGAGTTTTGTGC
>Ga0102924_1001860_pt1 | contig 23706 bp, 27 predicted proteins | sample PaiPotPPM11metaG_FD_80116 | JGI IMG/M metagenome (GOLD analysis project Ga0102924, IMG submission 80116) | Iron sulfur acid spring bacterial and archeal communities from Banff, Canada, to study Microbial Dark Matter (Phase II) - Paint Pots PPM... ...
CGGTGCTGGTGAGCCTCACAGAGTTCAGGGCGCACGCCTGGCGTGATCTACCGGGCATGGGTTGGGTCGCGCTAGGGCTGCGGGCTGGCTGGTACGGGCTGCCTGGCGCGGTGGGCCTGTATCTATGGGCTGACGTGTCGCGGCGGTGCGTGGGCTCGCTGTCGGTGTGGACCGACGCTGCGGACCTTCGACGGTGGATAGGACTGCCGCGCCACGTCCGGGTCATGCGGCGGTACAGGCCACGCGGCACGGCGCGCTCTACTGAGTGGACGTGCGAGACGTTCGACCGATCGGCGATTCTCACCGAGGCGAAGCGGCGTCTTGCCGCCGGAGAGCTGTCCAGCTACGACGGCGCTCCGCGGACTTGACGTGTAGCCGTGTCGTCTGTCCGTTGGCATCGCAATGTTCCCGAGGTAATCCGCTCCCTCGACACGCTCGCCTGCCCCGACTACGCCGACATTGTTACTGCGCGGGTGAGCGAGCGAAGCATGACGGCAGAGCAGTGGGTCCGCGCCATGTTGAGGGGGGTGCCGTGTGGCCTGCTCATCTTCGTCCCATTGGTTCAGCGTGTGGCCCTGGGCCTTCGTCTTGAACTGCGATCTTCGCCGGATTACGTGCTTGGGTGGAAGATCGTGGATCGCGGCGATAACTGGTTGAGGGTCGAGGCGGCCTCATGGTTCTTGACCGGCCATGTCGTCGTCCACGTCGATGACGGTCAACTGTCCGTCGCCTCGTTCATTCGCTACGACCGGGGGCCGGCAGCGCTCATCTGGCCCCCGGTATCCCTCATCCACCGGCAAGTAGCGCTCGCCCTGATACGTAGCGCAGCGAGGGCTCAGTAATCACGGCGGCGTCGTCTGGATGGAGCCGAAAGGACTCTGCGTGCCCGATAACCGCGGGCGAATGGGCCGCACGTTCCTCCTTCTAAAGCACGCGCTCGTAGACGCGGTAGCGGCGCTTGATCTCGCCGCCCATGCCTTCCATCGCTCGGTTCATCGGCGTGTTGGTCTCTAGTATCCAGCCCATCTCGCCGCCCTTCTGCGGGGTACGTTCGGCGGCGTCGAAGTGCATTTGGTAGAAGCGTGCGGCGACTCCGGTGTGCTGGTAGGCGGGCTTGACGCCGAGCGCGAACACGCGCACCGCGTCGATCTTGGGTTTCTCGCGTAGTGCGGTGATCCAGCCGAACGGCAAGAGCCGCCCGTTGAGCTTTGAGAGCACCTGGTTGAAGTCCGGGAGCGTCAGCGCGGCGCCGACAACCTCGCCCGTGTCGGTCTTTTCGGCGACCATCGCCCAGTTCTCGTCCAGCACGGGTTTGAGGTCTTTGGCGTAGTGGCGGACCTCCTCCTCGTTGAGACGCACGAAGCCCCAATTGCGCTCCCACGAGGAGTTGTAGACCTCAAGGAAGCGCGTGACCTCTTGCTGTAGGTCATGCTTGCGGAAGTTGCGGCAGACGATCCCGTGCTCAGACTCAAGTCTCTCGGCCGCCTGCCAGATCGCGGGATGAACTTTGTCGCGGCCGGTAACGTCCAGGCTCCACATATAGAGGTCCATCGCCTTCTTCATGCCGGTGCCCTGCTCGAATAGCCGCTGGTAGTAGGGGTGATGCCAGGGGCAGAGGATGATCGGCGGGTGCTCGTGGCCGGCGATCAGCACGCCGATCTCGTCGTTGGTCGTGAAGTCCATCGGGCCGACCATCCTGTCCCGGCCACGCTCGCGCAGCCAGCCCGCGGCGGCGTCCAGCAGCGCGCGCGCCGCCTCGGGGTCATCCTCGCACTCGAACCAGCCGAACAAGCCCCACTCGTTGTCTTGGAACTCGTTGAAGTTCTGGTCAATGTGCGCGCTGATGCGCCCAGCTGGCCTGCCGTCGCGGTAAGCGAGGAAATACTGAGCCTGGGCGTGCTTGAAAAACGGGTTCTTGTGCGGGTCAAGGCGCTTCTTGAGGTCCATCAAGAGCGGCGCGACCCACCTGGACTCTCGCCGATAGAGCCGCCACGGAAGCCTGATGAAGACATCCAGCTCGCGCCGGCTTTTGACGGGTCTGATCTCGACAGGCATCCCGGCGAAACGTATATGTCCACCTCGATCCACGCGCGGCCAATCGGTTCGCGGCGACGAGCCGGCGGGGCCAGCGCGCGGCGAGCGCGACACGTCAAAGCCGCAGGACTAGAATCCGCACTTGTGAACCGTGCCGTGGATGCGGTCGAGCACACCGAGAAGCCTGAGCGGTTTTTGCGCGTGTGTGCGCCCGGCCGGCGTCTTGCCGGATGGCTGATAGACCTCACGGCACGCCGCCCTCACGGATGGGTTGCGCGCAAGACCTACGGCAGTGGGCAGGGAGCGCCCAAGGGGCATGAGGCCGTTTTTGATCGGGTCCTAGACGTGATCGGTCCACTGGACGGCGAGCGCTGTCTTGAGGTCGGTTGCGGCGGTGGCCGGCTGATTGAGCGTGTCCTGGCGGCCGGCGCCCGCGTGGCCGGTGTCGATCACAGCCCCGACATGATCGACCTGGCTGCCAAACGCAACAGCGGCGCGGTCCAAACAGGCGCGCTGGAACTCAAGCCCGCCGAGGCTGAGCAACTGCCGCTGCCCGATGCGGCTTTCAGTGTTGTGCTGTCGGCCAATACGTTCTTCTTCATCGAGCAGCCGGAGCGAGCCCTTGCTGAGTTCTTCCGGGTGCTCTCGCCGGGCGGGCGAATGGTCATCGCAACTGTTCCTGGCCCGCTGCCGACGCCCTCGCTACGCAACTGGTGGGTCTACGTGTGGGGGTCGCAGATGCACGTCTACGACGACGAGGAGATGCGCTCGATGGTCGAGCACGCCGGGTTCAGTAGCGTCGCCATCACACGCGCGGCCGATGACGGTCAGCCGCTACAACTCGTACAGGCTCAGCGCTGAACATGGATTACCTCTCGTCAGACGCCGAGCCCTACTTTGTCGAGCACACGACCTCCAACGGGCTCAATGTCACGATCAACGTGTACCGGCCTGAAGGTCTAGACGCCGACCGGGTACGCCAACGGCAACTCGCCGTCATCGTCAAGCTGCTGGAACGCGCTGCCGCTGAACGTCGAGGCGCTGACGAGTGAGCGGCTAACGAACCGACGCGGTTTGAGCGAGCGCGTCATAGCCGACGAACTCAAAGAAGCGGACGCCACGCCCGAGCGGTTGCGGACTCGCAGTGAGCAGGTGGGTGCCCACGCTGAACTCGGGCGTCGTGTCTAGGGCCACCTGATCGAAGCCGGCCCGCCGGAAGCGATCGAGGATATGCGGAGTGACATCGGGCGCTCCACGATGACGGGTCCATACGGTGGTCGCCTCGTTCGCGCAGAGATGAGGGAGCATTCCGATTGTCCTGGTGATGTCCGGCGTTGAGATGTTGCCGAACACGCCGCACGCGAGGATGAGCTTGGCGGGGACCGCGCCCATGTAGCTATCGCTGAGCGAAGCGTCGGCGCAGTCGATCCTTAGACCGTCAAGCTCTGCCTCGCTCGCCGCTTCGCGTGCGAGGCGAACATTGCGAGGATCAAGCTCAACCAGCCTCGCCTGCACATCGTCTCGCCGGGGGTGGTCGTGCAGCGCCTCGATCAAGTCCGTGGCCTGGCCGGCGCAGATGCTGATTGTGGGGATTGGCCCTGGTGGCTGGCGGTCGAGCCCGGCGCGAACGTGGCGTTGCACGATCAGCAGGCGTTGCCCGAGCGCTGACGAGGGATCGTCGTAGTGCTCGTGCCAGGCAAACCAGTCGCGGTCCTCGGTCATTGCACCCGCCCCTCGGTGGTAGCAGCGAGCCGGGCTCGAACCTCGCTCGCGTAGGGCACCAATGCTGGGTCGTGGACTTCATTTCGGTCGTGATAGTCGAAGTAGCGGGACGCGAGGCGCGAGGCGCTGTGCCGCGCGATCTTCTGCGCGAACTCCTGCCGGGAGCGGACGGCGTAGTGATTCAGTCGCAGGCGACCCACTGAGACGTGCCTGGCCGATGAATGGCGGACCGCGTAGGGGTCCGTCTCGATCACAGGCAACCGCGAGAGTCCGCGCCGAAGTCGGCGTGCCCAAGCGCGGCGCTCGATCACCCGCACTGGCCTGTGGTCCTCTGTGACCGCCAGCGCTCCGTCTGCGTACTCGAAGAAGTGTGGCCCGAGCGGACGCACGGCGCGCGCCGGGTCCACGATGCTCTTGACCCGCCGATTGCGGACCCACTGAGTCCTCGCCCGCTTGACGAAGCTCTCGATCAGGAGGCCGCCGGGCCGCATCGTTAGTCCCGATGAGCCATAGACCTGCCAGTTGACGACGACGCCCGGATGCTGCTCATACTCGGCGAACACGGCGGGCAGGGGGCGCCCTTGCGGCGAGAACAGGAACTCATCGAGGTCGATGAACGCAAGCCATCGCGTGTGGCCTCGTGCATGCGTCAGCGCATCGGTGTAGGCCCAGCTCTGACCGCCCTGCGCCAACGGGATCGAGCAGTCTGAGAGCGATACGAAGCCGGCGCGAAGCCACGGCTCAAGCGCCTGCCTGCCCGAGTCGCTGCTGAGGTTGTCATAGAGCAAGAACCGCTCGACGCCGACCGATCGGTGGAACTCGATCCACTCAGGCAGGTACGGGGCCTCGTCCTTGAAGATGGCGCAGATCGAGAGGTAGACCGGCTTCATCCCCTGGACACGATACGCCACCGATCACCCAATCCAGATAGGCGCGCGCGTGGATTGGGCTGCCCCTCCGACCCGCCTCCTCGTGGGCGACGATCGCGGTCAGCCTCACCGCCTCGGCCGCATAGACGCCGCTCGCCGTCTCGCAAGGGTTGAAAGTCCGGCGACGACTCCGAATGCTGCCCGCGACCCGCTACACGATCGTTCACGATGGCATACAGGCGGCATGGCTCACGAAATGCCCGGCATCGAGGCGGTATGGCCGTTGCAAATCCGTTGCAGAGGCCCGAAAAACCGCATTGGAAAGCCAACTCTAACCGATCGCCCCGATTGATGGCTCACAGCCAGATTATACATGTGCGGAAAGCTACATAGCGGGGGTAGTTGAACCGGGGGCTGCTTTAGGGGTCTCGCTCGCAGGTTGGCGCGCCGTTTGCGCAGCGCGGGCGGTACTGCGTCGCCGGCTCCTTATAAAGTGCGTGCGATGAGTCACAAGCGAATATTCCTGGCGGTAAGTCTCGTCGCCGGGTTCGTCTCTCTGGCGGGGTGCGGGTCGAGTTCAGGCAGCAACCCGCTCGCTGCTCTGAGCGGGAAGCGGCTTCCCGGCACGTCGTCTGAATGGCTGCCCATAGCAAGCCCGCTGAGCCACCCCGCCAACGTCGCAGGGACAGTCACTCCCCCGGTCCAGACGAGCTTCCCTCCGCTCGGCGGCGATTCGGTCGCCTTCTTTGCCTTTGGCTCTCCCGCTGCTGCGGAGGCCTTCTACAAGGGTCCGCCTATTGCCGCGAGGCTCGACATATTCGGAATATTGCAGTATCGCCCCCTTGTTGGCACTACCGGAGTCCCGCAACCGTCGCGCGGGCTCGATCTGCGAGCCTGCCTCTGGTCCGGTGGTCCCGGTCAAGGCGGCTCAGCCGGTCGCGGTACGCCATCGGGCGGCACGATGGACGCTTCCGGTCATTGCACGCAAGGCACGCCTAGCTCAATTGGCATCGCGACCAGTACGGAGCGAGGAAACATGGTCGTCATCTCGCAGTCCATCGGCAAAACCGTAATCGGCGGCTCTGCGAATCCCTCTGAGCTTTCTAGCGTTGCTGGAAACGCCAACAATGCTCTCAAGCTGATGCAGGAAGCCGGAGTGAAGTAGGCCCGCAGCTAGCCGGAAGTCCGGGACGCCTCAGCAGCGGCCTTCGCCTCCGCGAGCGTGCGGTGCTCGCGTGCTTGCGCGCCGCCTCCGCTCACTAGATATTCCCCGTAGCCCTTGGCGACGTAGCGGAGGGCTTTACCGTCGGCTTCCTGCCCATAGGTCCAGTCGTCCGCAGTGTCCGGCACTCGTTGCCAATTCGCTGTGCCATGTTCCAGACGCTACCGATCCATGCGGCTGCCGTACTCGCCCGCTAGCCGCTCTGCCCTGCTCCGGGGTCTAGCGGCTCGACGGTCGGGGTCTGGGCGGTTCCCTGCAGCGGAGTCGGCGGCCCTTTCCTTGCTCTACCGTGGAGGCTGCATATCAATCGACTACCGAAAGGAGGTGAGTACAGGATGAGCCAAGACAAGCCAAACCCACGTCCGGCAAACGTGCCGCTCGAAGAGCGTGGGATCGTCACCGAGGTCGTTGTGCCGATGGTCGTTGGTACCGGAAGCAATGTCCTTGCCAGCGCCGTGACCAGCGTCGTCAAAAAGAAAGGCAAGTAGATAGTCACAGTGGTGTCGCTCCGGGGCATAGGCGGGGCGACACATCATCTGCGTCGGCGTATGCTGTGCTCCATGAACCGGCGCGCGATACTGATCCTCATTGTCCTGGCGACGTTCCTCTTGCTCGCCATCCCGGTCACAGCGGACGCCGCTAGCGGCGGCGCAACCGTGAGTCCGCTCCCAGAAAGTGCAGAGCTACAGGTATCGGTCGAAATACAAAACGAATGCTCAACGGAAGGTTGCTCCTGGTTCGGCCAGGCAACCGCTTATTCCGCAAGCGTTGTGTGTCCGTCCAGCGCTGATGACTCGCACTCTGTCTGGACAGGAAGCATCGAAACCAGCCATAGTACCCGTGGGACGTTCGCGTTCAGTCCCTACGGCTTAGAAAACGAAATCGTCGTGTGCCTGTATGTTGTTGAAGGGTCGCAGAGCTATTACGTAGGACAGTCGCACCCATTCGACCGCACTACGGGCCGAGAAGTACTACCGCAGCCGCCCCCACGCTATCCGACGACCACGACTGTGAAGGTCACAGTCCGTGGCTGTCACTTCCTGCCTCATGTCTATGTGAATGGCAAAACGAATATCGGCGGCTACATCAAGCAGGTGTGGCGTCGAGTGTGGCGTGGCCATCGGGAACGGTCCGAATCAGAAGTAACAGAGGCGGGTGGATACAGGTGGGGCAAAAAACCTGCGCCTCCAGGGAATTACAGCATCAGCGCACGCTTTCTGGGCGACTCCAACCTGCTCCCCTCACCAAAGTTCGGGGCCGCTTACTTCACAATCAGTAGCCGCTGCTAGCGCCACAACCTACGCCACACCCGCTCGGCCAAGTGCGCGACCAAGTAGGCCCGTGGCGGCCCTGCTCAGCATCGCAACTCCCATTCGGGGAGCCACGAGCACTCCGGCTCAATACCAAACTGCTCTTGCAACAGCGGAAGCTGCTGGGCCACCAGTCGTCTTTCCTGCTCGTAGCCGCTGAGCGGAAAGCCGCGCGAGAAGCCGTACGCTCGGCGCAAAGGCGCAAGCTCCGCGAGCCCCGTAGATATGTACTTGGCGCAGTAGCTTGCGTGCTGGAGGTCGGCGACCACGAGCTTGTTCTGCACACCGAACCTGCTTTTGACAAGCAGCTCACGCCACTCGGCCAGGCCGTCAGCGAACCACGGCAGGTGCGCGATGCCGTGGAAGTGAAGCGTCCCGTTGCGTTGCCGTTGCAGCACCCACCCGTATGCACCGAGATAGTCCCGATATCGAAGGCGGGCTACGAGCGAGCGCCATGCGCGGTGTGCTTCGTCTTCGTCGGGCGCGCTGGCGAGCGGGAACGTGAGTGTGAAGAACATCGGCATCTTGCCCGCTGGCACATTCTCAATGCCAGCCATGAGCCGCTGTTTGAGTGTCCATTGTTTCCAGAGAGAGCAGCCGGGGCACGTGCGCCAGCGCCCGCACCGCACGGAGATATCTTCGCCGTGATTTATGCATGTGAGGGGGAATGGGTTGGAGCATTGAAAGGGCGATTTTTTGCAGTTGTTCGATATGCCGCTCTCTGCGGTCGCGGCATTCAAGGAAATGTTGAACGGGTCGTCCGGCATGGGTCGAGCATGCCACGCGCACGGGCGTTTCAGTTCTCCTTGGTGGCCGCCCCTTCGGGGCGGTCCCGCCTCGGCTCGGCCTTACGGCCTCGCCTGCGGCGGGCGTACCACGCCTCACGGTGCCGTCAAGGCGTACCGCCCTCCGCAGACCCGCCCAACGGGTGACAGAACCGTGACGGCGCGGTTGTGTATCGGTCAGGTTGGGCTGGTAGCCAACTGGTCATTCCAGAAGCACCCCGCAGGCACGAGCTTCTTCATACAGCGCATCAAGGTGACGCTTGGCGGTGCGCAGCACAGCCTGCCGCTCGTCGTCTTCAAGGACCGCGACACCATCAGGCATCGCCGCCTCGCGCAACAGGTCGTAGAGTCCTTCCATAGCTTCGATGAACTCCTCGCTGGTTGGTATCGAGCGGTACGCCAGAAAGCTGCCCCATACGGCACGTAGAACGTCATTGAAGCCGTCGGGTGCCAGTTTTGGGTCAGTGATGCAAGCCCGCAAGGCGGCGAGCTGGACGCTGCGATACGGGGACGCGGGCTGGGAGGGGAAAGGCCACCTGTGTTTCCTACGCTGCGAGGCCATCAGGACACCTCCTTGGCGTCGGCCAGGCCAACGACCTGAAGGCGGTACGCGTTGCCTTTGCCGGAGCCGGTGGCGGACAGGCTCACTTTTCGCCACCGGAGTTTGAGCGCGACTGCCTCTAGCTCTTTGAGAGCCGCTAGGCGTGCCCCGGTGTCGGCATCCAAGACAACGAGGTTCAGCGTCTCGCCGGTGTCGTCGAGGACTGTGGCGAGCAGCGACGGTGGATAGTCGTCCTTGCCCGGTAGTTCGTGGGTGCTGAGGAACTTCGCTTTCAATATCAACATCGTGCAACTCCTTGTTCGTGTTTCTACGAACATGCGGGAGCGCACGGCGTTTCAAGCGGCTTTTCGCTTGTGGGCCCTGGGGGTGTCTGCGACTGGGCCTGTGCTGTCGTGTTAACCAGCGCTGCCAGCTCGCACGCGCTATCGGTGACGCTCTGTGGTCTGCGGTTGTGGTTGATGTAGTCCTCAACGTCGTTCAGATAGATTGCGGTCGTCTCCAAAGAGGAGTGGCCCATTGCGCGCTGGATGGTGCGTAGGTCCATGCCGTTACCGGGGCCAAGTAGCGCATGGGCGATGAGGTGGGTACAGGCGAAAGTTCGGCGCAGCACCTGGAGTGTGAGTGCGAATGGCGGCAGGAGCGAGTCGTCCAGTTGTTCTCTTTCCACGGCCTGCTGGGCGAGGTCTCGCACCTTGGCGGTGACGGTTAGTGCGGCCTTCGCGGAGCAATGCTTGCTCGCATCGCGAACGATGCGCTCGTTGTGCTTGCCATCAACGAACCGCACCGCCATCGAGGGGAACATCCACGCTGACGGACGCAGTGCGTGTGCGCGTTCGTAGGCCCGCCATTCGTCCTGGAACGCGGGACTCACCGGCACGTGACGCAGCTTTGAGCCCTTGCCGATAATCGTCAGGCTCCCGTCCAGGGAGTTGAGGGCGCGGGGCTGAAAACGTATCAGCTCATCGGTGCGTGCCCCGGTATTCAGACCGGCACTCCAGATGAAGCGCTGCTGCGGTGTGAAGTGACGCTCCGTGACGAGCGCGTTCAGTGCCGTAACCTGCTCAGGGCGGAGCCAGTCGCGGCGTTCGGGACTCGGTTTCGCCTGTGGCCAGCCAGCAAGGACCGTTTCATCGGCCCAGCGATTTTCGATTGCAAACTGCAACAATCCAGAGAGGGCAGCGCGGCCATTCTTGAAGCTGCTGGGCGCGAGTCCTGCGTGACGCTGGTGCAGCCAGGCCACAAACTCATGACCCTTCACACGGTTGAAGCGTAGGCCGCCCAGCTCTGAGCGTGCAAGTGTTACACCAGCGGCGCGCCGTCCTACGACGCGGCCTGAGCGCGGGCCGTATAGGACAGACACAAACCCGTTGGTGTATTGGTTCTGACGAGCCTGGATGAACAGCTCGACCGCTCGGGCGACGGTGGGAATCTCGCGTTTGACTTCGGTGACGGACATTGCTCATACCTCCGTGGTCGCGGTTGGTATGAGCCATCTGGAAAGGGACATGTACGAACCGTAGGGTCACTTTCGGTCCGTACCGGAACTTTTCTCCTAGAAAGATGACGGGCTGGGGTGGTGGTGAAAAAAGCGAGCGGTTAGCCGTGCGGTTGCGCCTACCGTTCGCGGAATGTCTAGCCCGCGCTCTTACTGCTCCTGTGCTGCCAGCTTCGTTCCTATCTCGACAGCATAGGGGCATTTTCGGCCCGTAAAGGAACTGGGCCGACGTTCCTGATGCCCACGCGCTACCAGCCCCGTCTATGGAGACGGGAGCGGCAGGGTGAGTACCCCGGTTCGAATCCGGGCGCCCCGATTGGTTCATGGCCTGCGAGTACCAGCGAATACGGGCGAAAACCCCCGAAAACGCTGAGACTCGCTGGGCAGTGTTCGCGGCATTTCGTGGATACTCGGAGGACTCTGGGACGCAGAGGGACCGCAGAGAGCGCCTTGCGGTCCGTTTTGCGGTCCGTTCAGATGCGGGGATTGTCGCCGGGACGAGGGCAGCAGCACGGAACGGCTTGGAGCTACGGTTAGCGTGTGTCTCGCGTAGCTGACGTGCTCGACGTTGTTGGACTCGATGGCTCGTCCGGCTGATTGGCCGGCTGCGGTTTACGACGTGCCGCTGGCTCAGGCCATGCACGACATTGGTGCGGGTCGGCGCCAGTGGCCGAGTAACCCTGAGAAGAAGCGGCACCATTTTGTGCCGCGTTTCATTCTCGACGCGTATGCCACGAGCGAAGGCGCAACTACGAGGCGACTCGTCCAGCTCGACAAGACGACTGGCCGGGCATTGAAGGTATTGCCAGAGGAGGCCGCGTCGCGGCGGCGCTTCTACGCCGTCGAGAGCGACGAGTCGCCGCGTGACAACCGCATCGAGGACTTTCTGAGCTTGGTTGAGGGTTACGCCGCAGACCCAATCAGGACGCTGCTTGAACGCCCTATGGAGCTGACCGAAGCCGACCGAATCACCATCGCACTCATGCTCGCGCTGCAAGAGCGTCGGACGCCATTCGGCATAGCCGAGGCTGGCAAGGCAGTCGAGAAGTTTGGGCGTGAGCAGATGGCAACGCTCGCCCGCGATCCCAGAGCCTTTGCTGAGATGTGGAGCAAGTCGGCTCCTGACCGGAGTAGCCCCGCCGATACTGAGGCGGCGCGTCTTGAGGTACTTGCCATCGCCACCGAGGGGCGGCTTCATTTGCGAAATCAGAGAGAGCAAGGCCTCTTGGTGATGATGGATGGATGGCTGTCGGCCGCCGAAGCACTCGACTTGATGGACTGGCATCTACTTCGCCCCGCCCCCGGCACTGAGTTCATTCAGAACGATCAGGGCGTCGCCTGCCCCGGTGCCTCGATGCGATTCTTTCCCCTGGCTCCCGATGCCTGCCTCTTGGTCTGCGAGGGGTCGCGCTCTTTGTCCATCCACGGGAGCACGCCACAGGGCACCATCGAGGCCAATCTGGCGATCTACGGCTGGGCCGAGCGGTTCATTTTCGGCCGCGCTCGGAAGATGCTGACTGATACGCACGCAGCGGCCAAGCACGTCAGGTAGTCGTCGGCGTCGTTCGGATTCCGAACGTGGCGCTGTCGGCGTCGTCTTCGACCAATGCTCGGGGCGGCACCTTCAACCCGCGAGCGAGACGCAGGACCGATGTGAGGCGCGGGTCGCGTCGGCCCTTCTCGAACCTCTGGATCGCGGTTGGGTGGATGCCCGACAGATAGCCAAGTGCCTCCTTTGAGAGGCCGTCGTTCTCGCGCAGTTCGCGCAATCGACGGCCGAATGCGGCGACTGCGGCGGTTGGGTCCAAGTAGCCGCCGAGAGCATCGGGCGCGATACCGAGTCCGGTGCTGAGGGCGAGCACGAAGTCGCCAGCCGGAGTGAGTCGGCCAGCTTCGAGCGCTTCCAAGTCCTCTCGCTCGACGTTTGCGGCCTTGGCAAGCTCGGCCGGGGTCATCGCCTTCGCCTCGCGGGCCTCCCGAATCGACTTGCCGAACGCCACCAGTTCTTTGTGTGGACGCTCGCTCATCTGGCGGTTAGGCGGCGTCGCGGACGACGGTGAGGCATAGCGGCTTGGTGTCGGCTGCGTCGCGTCGTTGCTGGTAGGCATCGAGCGCTCGCTGTGCTCGCGCGAGGGCGCGGCGCTGGCCTAGCTTTGTGTAGACGGTCGCGATGAGGTAGCCGCCGTCATCGTGGCCGACGACTTCGGCGACCGTTGCCGGGTCGAGGCCGAGCCCGCCCTCCTCGACGGGGTTGACCATCCACTGAATCGCGCGGTGCTTGAGGTCGTAGAAGTCCTGGCCGGGCATCCCGGCAGCGGCGCATATGGCTTTCCACCATGACGACCAAGTGCTGCGCCACATATAGCCGCCTTGTGGGCTTGGAAAGACGATCTCACCCATGTCCTTGTTTACGACCTGGCCCATGCGCGGCATACGTTCCAAGTGCTCGCGCCATGCCGGGGTCATCGGCACCCAGCGGCCGTCGTCGTCCTTGGGCCATGTGATCTTGCCCGTCTCTAGGGCGATCTGGCGCTTGACGTGGATCAGGTTCTTGTCGAAGTGAAGCTCAGGGCGGTGCAGCGCGAAGATCTCACCGGGGCGCAGCGCCTCGTCGCCGATCGTGAGGACGGCGCCCTCAAGCACGAGCCCGTAGTCATCGGGCCGGCACCCTCGCGCGCCTCGCCGAAGCCGCGCGTAATTCTCGTCGCTGATGATCTCGAAGTCTGGGCGATCGACCCTGCGCTTGCGCTTGCTCGCGCCGAGCTTGGTAAAGAGGTTGCGGGGGATGAGGTCGCGGTCCTCGGCGTGGTTGAAGAACTGCCGGACGGCTTGCTGAGTGTTCGCGCCCTTCGGCCGTGTCCAGGTCACTGCCTCGTCGCGTGTGAAGCTGTCGAGTGGTCGATCGTGAAACTCGCGCAGGAATGGGCGCAGTCCGTCGCGCAGGCGTTGGACCGTTGAGTCTCGCCGTCCCGTCTCCTTTTGGCAGCGCTCGCCATCGGGCCAAGTCATCGTTATGCGGCCGTTCTCATGGAACGTCGCCCCGGCGAACTTGCTCACGGTGATCGCCCCGGTGCGGTGACTGTGCGGGTTGTCAACTTCCTCTTGTAGTTCCGCGAGGCAGCGTGCCTTTTCGATGTTGTATTCCTCAAGGTTGTCGAAGGTGCCGATCCACTTCTTACGGCCGCGGTACTTGGCATAACCGCAGTAACGCGGCTTGTTGCGAGTGCCCCGGTTCAGTGGCATTTCAGGGGTCCTCCTGCTCGCGTGGTGTGCCGTAGCGGTCGCGAAGCCAAGCCTCGACCTCGGTGACGTGGTAGCGGTTGATCCCGAGCATGTGCATGTGCGGGAGGCCGAGTCGCTGCTGGGACTCGATCCATCGCGTCGTGACGTGGAAGTGCGCGGCGATCTGGTGCTTGGTGATCCATGGCTCGTGCGCAGGCGCAACGAGCCCGTCCATGCGCCCGGTCATGCGCCCGAACCGGAGGCGCCGTCGCTGGCACGATCGCCGCAGCCCTGAGCTGAGCACCCGACGATGGAGAGTCGTCGTGGGCGCTCGACGGGTACGGCGCTCGTGGTGCATCGCTGTCGATCAGACCAGATCAGCGCCGCGATCTCAAGGCCCTGACAGAGCGTGTCGGGCGGCGCTCCAAAACGGCACGCCGCGCCGCCCATTCCGCCCGTTCTCGCCTTCATCACGCCGCCTTCCGGGGATGCTGCGAGCGTGCCGTGCGTACCGGCGTCCAGCCCGGCTTGCGGAACACGAGCACGTCCTCGTGCGCGACGACCTGCGTGCGATCACCTTTGGCGCGGCGCCGCCTGGCTTGGAGTGTCTGCCAGAACGACGGGCGCATGACCAGTTCGCTGTTGCGGACGGTCGCGAGCAGCGAGATGACGCGCTGCCAGTAGAGCAGCCCGGCGTCTTCGCACAGCGCGATCGTCTCGCCCGAGAGATTGCGCAGCGCGCCGCCGCCGGCAGAGCGCATGTCCTTGGTCACGCTCACGAGGAAACCGCCCGGCTTGAGCACCGACGCGCACGCCTCGTAAACGTCGGCCATCGCCACGCAGTACGCGGCGCCCCTCGCGTGCCCGAGATTGCTCCGGTTTGGGCTGTAGTTCGTCGTGTCATCCCGGCGCAACGGCTCAGAGCCGTTAACTGGATTCACGTCGGCGACCTCGCACGCATACGGCGGCGAGGTAAGGATCAAGTCAACGGCGCCGTGCGCGAGCCGTGCGTCGGCGGCGTCGCGCACGGCGCCGCTCGGGCGCAGCAGCCGTTGAGCGTGGAGCGTCAGCAGCCGTGGAAGTTCGCGGGCGTCGCCCACGAACACTTCGGCGCGCGAGCGCGTGCGAGGGTCTTTGTGAACGAAATCGAGATTTGCTTGCGCGAGCGCCGCCCAGCGCGGCTCAAGCTCCAAGCCGACAGCGCGACGCCCGAGATCAACGGCCTCCACGGCTGTCGTGCCGATCCCGCACATGGGATCAACCACGAGATCACCGCGCTCTGAGTAAGTCTCGATCGCCCGGCGCGCGAGCGCCGGGAGCATCTTCGCTGGGTGCCGGTGAGAGGCCGGCACATAGCGTTCGTATCGCTGCCATTGGCTTGTGTGCTGCGCACACGGCCAAATAGCAAGCGGCAGGTCAGCAGTCTTTCGTTCCTTTTCGGGCAATTGGTGGGCGTCGGTTGAGGAGCCCTTGCAACGGACAAAGGGGTCTAAACGTGCCCTTGCGGTACAGACCAGTTCGCTCGCGCCAGTTCGCCGCAGCGGGTAGGAGAATCAGGAGTCATGCGCGACCGCGCGAAAGCCCTGAGCAGCCGACTCATCGGGGGTCGATGGGCGCTCGCTGCGATGTTGCCGTTCATCTGCGTAGCCGTGATCGCCGCGGTGGCTTCTGGGCACGGCACCTTGAAAGCCGTATCGACTCCCCTCCTTGGGGTGGCGGTCACGCTGGCGATCTTCGCTATCAACCTGCCGCTCATCACGTTCCAGCTGGGCCCGTATCGAAGTGCGGCGGGCGTGCCGCGGCTCCTGTATGGCGGCGCGTTGTTCACGATGCTTCTCTCGATCGTCCCGCTCGCCTTTCTCGCTGACAGCCAGGTGAGCGCTGCGCGCGTCTCGGTCGCGGCAATCCCGGTTCTGGCGCTATGCGCGCTCGGACTGGCTCGGCTGGCCGAGCGTGAAGGCTCCGCTGAGGCGATCGTGCGCAAGCTCGTTCGGCCTGAGATGCTGGAGGACTTCGCCTCACGGTTCGCCGCGGCGGTACGCGCGCAAGCCGAGCGTCACGCCCGGCTTGACCCCGACCTGCACGACACGCCGGTTCGTGTATCGGCGCCCATGCATGAGCTGATGCACCGTCCTCTGCCGCCGGCTGTAGACGGTGACCCCCTACAGGGCTTGCGCCAAGTCGGCCGCATCGCGGCGACACGCGAGGACCTATCAACGTTCGCACACGTCATCAACGCCTTCATAGCCGTCGCGGAGCGACTGATTGAAGCAACGTCCGAGGACGAGGACTACCACGTTCGCCAAGCCGCCAAAGACCTTGTGAACGACCGCTTCTATGGACTGGCGGCTGGCCTTGATCGTGACCCGAGCACGCAGGCGTTGGCCGAGGGCTTCGTAGAGACTTGCGCCGACTATGTGCGCGACTCCTTTCACAGAGGCAGAGCAAACGACGATCTCACGCACGCGGTAGCCGGCCAAGGTGTCGCTGTGCTGCACCGTCTGATGAAGGAGGACCGTCGCGGGCCATCCTTCATCTCGATGCTCACCGCGCTTCGGCAGGTCACTGAGCTTGCTCTGCGCCAGCGCCCGGAGATGATGGACGAATACCCGCTCGCCGGTCATGCGCGCCGCGTCATCGGTCTAGCCAACTCGGCGATCGAACAGGGAGATGTCGATGCCCTATACCGGTGCTCTGAGACGATCGGCTGGATCGGTTGCAGTGCTGTCCGTAATGACTGTGATGAGGTGGGTCGGCGCTGTGCCGAAGCAATAGTGCAACTCGGACGTGTGGCTCGCGTGCGAGGTCTTGATTGCTTCTGGGAGCGATGCTCACGCACGCCGTTCGACCACGCCGAGGAACATCTTGAATGGATGATTACTTGGATTCCGCAATCCACGGCTTCTGACAAGAGTGGGTGGCTTGAAATGTTGGGTCGCGCCGCCGCGCGTATGCGCGGAGTCGAGATCGAGCTGACGCTAGACGACAATGGCAAAGATGTGAAAATGACCGTGGATCAGACGAAGCCTCACAGAGAGTCGATCGACGACCACGGGGTCTTGCGTACCTACGATTACTCTGACCCCGAGATGGTTGACGAGTATCTGCTGCGTTAGCGTTCCCCCCTGGTTGAGTCGAACGCTGAAACAACGATCGTGAGCGCTCCGCTCGGGCTGGCCTTGCTCCACGCTGCAACCGTGATTGGTGCCCCGGTGCCGGCGACGGCTGCGCTGGCGGCGCGGGTGCGGGCTTGCGTGGGCACGGCGAGGATGACGACGGGGTGATGCTCGGCGAGCGTGCTTCGTGGGATCGCCTTCGCGTAGCGCTTGGCCTTGTCGCGTAGCTGGGCCGTGGGCTCGGTCGCGCGGTCAAGCTCAAGCAGGAAGTGAAGCGGCGCGCGGGCGCGGAGCGTGAGCACGCCGTACCCGTCCGGCCAGATGACACCGCCGAAGAGGCCGTGGATCGCGCGCTCGCCGTACCACTCCGTAAGCCCGCCGCGCTGCAACTTGGCTTCGTAGGCCACTTGGGCAAAGAACTCGTTGATCTCGATGAGATGCCGGAGCTTCGGAGAGTCAGCGAGCGCGCGATCGTTCGCGTGGCGCCACTTCAGCTTGCGGCGCTCGACGCCGTAGTGCGCGGCGAGGACGTGCGCGCCGGCCTCGTCAACTATCCAGTGATAGGGCGTGGTGCCGGTGCCGGGCTTGGCCGGCGGGCGGAAGCGGTCGAGCACCCGCAGTTGGTACAGCGTGTCGAGTCGCAACTCGGCGGTGCGCCGTCCGGTGAAGTGCAGGCGCTGGAGCTGTCCGGTGGTGAGTACGTGGTGGTGGTAGCAGTCCAGAACGATTTGCCGGTCGCGATCGGTGAGGCGCGAGCCGAGGCTGACGAGGTGCGTGAGCGAGACTCGGGCTGGACGAGAACGCGTCTTCATTTGACAACGTGCCGTTGTCGGCAGCACGCAAAATCCTCATTTGCAGCGACTTTTGCCTTAAAAGGCTCTCGCCGCTTAACGCGAGATGCTGGACGAGGGGTTAGGCGAGGGGCTATTCGAGAGCGCACTTACGGCTCCTCAAACTCGTCTAGTGGACGTGACTCACGAGAAAGTGACGGCCATTCCTTGCGAGGAGCAGGTGCCGGCCAAGCTGGCGGCTGGCACTGCAAGCCGAACACTCCCTCGGCCTGCGCGAGTCGATCACCCGCCGCTACGACGAACTCACCCGCTCACTTGACGAGCAGCTAGGCCTTGAGCCCGCCCGCGAGACACGCCTCATCTACCGGCAGCTGCTCAGCCAAGCATGACGGTCCATGAGCTGTCTCCCGGCCGGACAGCTCGCGATTCTGGCAGACGGACAACGACCGGATATCTCATCGAGAGCGCACCACGTAGGCTTCGCGCGAGCCATGTTCTGTCAGGAAAGAATCGCAACCAAGCGCCGCGAGGCTCGTAGGCCGTGGAATCTCGTCGCTGGGGACAGGCGATGAGTGCGGCAGACAGCGCAATGCGTCCTTTGCCGGCTGAGGCCCGCTATCCGGGAGACCCCACACAGATCGGGTTCGCCTGGGTGCCAGATGATCGGCGACTCGAAAGCGCAAGCAGGGTACTCGAAAACTTGGCGAAATCCGCGGACGGACTCGGTGCCAAAAACGGAAAGGTGCTCCGCGTAACACTGACGCTTGTACGCCTTGCGCCCGGCCTGCCGGTCAACCTATTCGGGTTTCACCTAGCGAACGTAGGGGATGACGGCACAGTAACTCTTGAGGTCGACGATCAGAGCGATGTGCTCTATGCATTCGTAGCCAATCAACCCGTCGCTGTGATTCGCGAAACGGCCGCGCGTGCGCTGTTGAACCTCGTGTCCCGTCAAGGCGCAGTGCAGCAAGTGATGGAGGACAAGCAAAGTATAGATGCGCTGCCAGCAAGCGTTGCGGCAAGTGATGCGGGGAATGCCGATCTTGCCTGGGATACGCCACCCGAAACAAGTACCACACTGTCGGTTCTTGCAGAGCGAGCAATCGAGCAAGACCTCAGATTGCAGGTTGCGTTCCGCGTAGACCCATTCCCGGACGCGAGCAGCCTTAATCGGCGCCTCTCAGCATTGCGCCATCTCTACAACACTGAGGATCGCGTTCGAGACGCCGTAGACCGAACGGTATCTACGATGGGTGCCCGCTCTCCATCGTTGCGTGGGGGACGAGAGGACATGCGACTGCTCCTGCGCCGACAGGGAACGCTGCAAGGGATGCGCCAGTTCACGAACCAGACTGTACGTGATGCGCTGGTGTGCGGGAACGGCTACCTGCAGCTAGGCGTGCGCGGCCTCGACCACTGGATGCGGTGTCTGCGACCCGAGATGGCGCGGGTCGATACGGACGGGCATGTCGAGGAGATGACTCGTGAGGAGACAGTTAAGTTCGACAAAAATCAGGTGGTGCATCTGCGAGGTGTGGAGCAGGTCACCTCTCCCTACGGCATCTCGATCCTGGAGCCACTACTAGACATCCCGACACGCCGGAAGATCGCAGCGGAGACCCTTGCACTTCAGGACGCCATCCCGCACGGAGCGACACAAGAAACACGGATGCGTGCCGAAGCTCTAGCGCAGGTCGCAAAACAAATGGAGACGGAAATCGAAGCCCGACTAGAGCAACTGCTCGCCTTTTTCCCAACGGCACTCGACGCAGCTAGTGGAGACTTGTACTTCCCCGGCCAAGAGAAGCTAAAGTGAGTCGTCCTGGTCCGAGTGTGCGGCTTGCCGCATGGCTCTTGGAAAGGCGCCGGTTGCCAAGGATCGCAAGCAATTGGGCGCGAGGGCAACTCATCGCACACAATTCGTCTCTAGTAGGAGTCTCGGCAACTGAGCTAAGCCAAACCCTTCAGGACGGTGATGTCGTGCAGCGTGCGATTCTCTTGGGCTATGGTCTGCCTGCACCGACACCGCGCGACATACTCGATAAAGTCGATCGGGAGGCGTTGGTGGCACCAGCGGCCATCCTGCTCAGCACACCGTCCGGGGAGCCCGGAGCGCTATCCCTGGCGCTGAGCGAAGCGATTACCCTCGACCTCGCCGGTAGCGAGATGCGAACGCGTACAGCGTTCCAAGCGGTACGCCGCGCCCCCGAGCGAGTTCTTGCGCCAAACAGACTAGGCATTTTTAGGCGAGCATGGAGCCTTTCTGAGCAGCACGTCGATCCATATGCGCCGAACGCGCTGCATGACGCGGCCCGCAGCGCCGCCGCAGCACTGATTGGAGGGCACAGCGACGTGCGCGCAGCGGCACGGGAATCGCTCTCAAGTTCAGCCCATAGGCGGCAACTGATGCTCGTATACGCGGCAGGGCTGCAAGGAATAAGAGAACATCTTGCCGATGAGCTTGTTCAAGTCCTCGCCATCGCGGGAACAGCCGAACAGGATGTGCTCGGCTTCGCGCGCGACTGCGACCGTGATTTTTCCGCGCAAGACCCAGTGCCGACGCAAGATGCGCCGCGATGGCACGCAGTGCGAGCGAAGGTTCGCAGCACGTTCACCACACCACGCCTCCCGCGGATAGTCGCGATTTCGGCGAGCGTACTTGGCTGGCCCGTGATCGGTGCCGGCCTCGTTCTCGCTTTCGATCAGATCGTTGCGATCCACTACAACGCAAAGCTCGACACCAGTACAATCGTCGCAATTGCGGGCGTGCTGGTCGCGATCCACGTCGTGGCATCCGAGCTAGCGGCCGACCGACTCCCTGGCTTGGTCGCGCGCGCCACGAGTATCCCGTTGCCACTATGGGGAGGGTACGGGGCCGTCGCAGCCTTGTACGGCCTCGCTCTCTGGCATCCCGCACACTCACACCAACATCTGCACAACCTTCTAGCAATCGGCGTTGCGGCTGCGCTCGCGTTCAGCCTCGTGGTGTCCTTGTCGCGTCTACTTTCTCGCACTGACAATGTAGTGGCGGCTCAGATCTTCGCATCGGGCGAGGTGCGACGTGCGACTCGGGCGGGACGGAAGGTTGGTCGACTTCACCGTGCCATCCTGAGGTCCCGGTCCAAGATGAACGCTATGAGCTGGCTCAGGCCAACGCCTTCGGCACCCCTTAGCCTGCGTAGTTACGCCATAGGCGCGCAAAGCGAGGGATACCTGGTCATTTCCGAGAAAGCCCTGAGCCGGCTCGATCGAGACGAATGGTGGCGAGACGGCTCGCGACTCTGGGTGTCGGAGATACCCGGCGCGCTTGTCCACCGCAATGACCCTCTAGCAACACTCACCATACCTGACAGCGGGGTGCTGAAGTACAGCACGCGCAGCCAAGCGCAGCGACTGTTCAGAACGAGGCGGCTCGCTGGGGCGGAGCGTGCTGCGGAGGCAATCACGGCACTCGTCCAGTTGGCGAGTTCACTTGCCGAGAGCGGTAACGAGGCGGGGGCTTCGCGTGCGACCGTGCGCACGGTTGAGGTTCTAGAGGGACATCTCCGTGGCCTCAAGCAAGGGCGAGGCGAGATGCCCGAAGGAGAGACAGGCGCGCCGGTGGTGGTCTCCCGCACGGCGGCACTCGTCATGGGACAGGCTATGCGTCGCGCCGAGCACCCAGCCATGCGAGAAGTAATGAGTGCGCTGATCCGTCGCTCGCTCTCGGTCTGTACGTCCGGTGATCCGTTCCTTGGGACGCTAATCGGGCAACTCGATCCACGCGGCTCGCAAGCACGAAGTCTCGTGCTCGACCTGCTCGAAGAGTGTGGGCGCGCAGCGGTTCGGATTGCCGATCGTGCAACCCGTGGCCGGTGGTGGGAAATCATCACAGAGCTAGCCAGTGACAATGCTATGCACACAATGACGACGGGTGCTGCGGGTCGGATGGTTCAGTATGCGAGCCTCGTGGCTGGGCGAACGGCTGAGACGGACTGGGCGCGATTGGCGACAGTCTTGGACGTTAATTCCGAAGGTGACGTGATGGTGGCAGCGAGGGTAGGCGCGAGTGCTCTCGCCGTAGGTCGGCCTTCTCTCGCGGTGTTGGTCGCTCGATGGTTGCCAGAAAACGCGTGGGAACAACTTGAACAGCGATACAGGAATCAAGAACACATGGAATGGGAGACGGCTCGGGATGAGCTGTACGGGCATCTTCTCGGGCCGTCGCCGGAAACAACACTGGAAGAGTTCGTGCGCCTCGCACAGGTACTCAACTAGGCCATCTCACCGCGCGCCCGAAGCTCGATGTCCATGCCGAGCACCTGCACGATCAAGAGCACGATCCGTAGCTGGACCGTGCTCTTGCCGTGCTCTAGCTGGATGACTACGACCCGATTGATCCCCGTGAGGTCCGCGACGGTCTGCTGCGTGAGATGAAGCTCGCGGCGCCTGGCGCGGATCGCCCGGCCAAGCTGCTCCGGGCTCTGGATTCGAGTCGCAGTCGCGCTCACGCGGCCGCTGCCTCCTTGCTGCCCGTGCCCTGCTGGCCGTCCATGAACTCGTCGGCGAGCCGGGCAAGCATCTCCGGGCACGCCACGACCGCTTCGTTGAGGTTGGCAAGCGCCTCCTCGACCAACTGGTGCGGTTCGTTGTTGAGCGACGCGACGGCGCCCCAATAGACGCGTTCGATGATCGGCCGAAGCTCCCGCGGCGGCATCGTCAACTCGAACTGCTCGGCCTTGGGCTCGCGCTCCCAGCCGAGATCATCGAGTAGCCGAAGCTCGCCCTTGAAGCGGTGGTGCAACCGCTTCGCCTCGGCCACTTCGTCGTTGCGCAGGAGCGTGAATAGGTCCTCGTGCGCGGTCAGGTCCGTCATCAGGCCGTCGTACAGCGCATCCCGATACGGACGGTTGATCGTCATGCCCATTTGGCACACTTCCTTTCGGTTCGACACCGAAAAAGGCGCCACGATCCATGCAAGGCAAACCAGCCGTAGGAGCTACGGTTAGCCGGCGGCATCGAAGGCGGTTTCTTCGGTGCTGTAAGGCCGGGGCGGGTGTTAGTAGCACCCGTCCCGGCCGCTTGGTTTTTGGGTTGCTGGCGATCAGAGCAGAGCCCCCGGCGGACTTTTTTGCGCGTGTTCGCGACCCTTCGCAGGGCGCGCATGATGCCGCGCTACGTCGGCACCGCCTGATACCACGGCGCCGCCTATGCTGGCCTATCGTGGACGCCAGCCAACTTCGCCGTCTGCCGCTTGCCGATGTCGGCGAGAGCGAGCTGCGTGAGCTAATCGAGGCCGGCGAGACGGTCGCAGAGCGAAAGGGGAGCCTGCCCAAAGACGGCATCGGCCCGACGATCGCCGCATTTGCGAACAGCGGCGGCGGATGGGTACTGCTTGGCGTGAACGACGACGGCACGCTCGCGGGATTCCGCGTGCCCGGCAAGGCCCACGCCCAGGACTGGCTGCGCGACAAGCTCCGTACCGCTGTGGACCCGCTGCCGCCATTCGCTGCCAAGGCGATCACACTCGACGGGCATGAGATCGTCGTCGTCCGTGTCGAGGACTCAAACCAAACCCCGCATCTGGTCAAGGCGACTGGCACGATCGAGACCCGCGAGCCGGGCGGTAAGAAGCCCATCGCCTCCCAGGCACGGCTGCTGGAACTCTGTGTGAGACCCGAGCAGGCGCAGGCCGGCGCGGTGCAGCGCATGACGACGCTGCCGCTCGTCGTAAAGGCACTTGCGCCACAGCCAGTCGGCGAGCCCGTGAACGGGCAGACGTGCGTGTCGGATTGGATACTCGTTGCCTCGCCGCTAACGGTTCCGGAGGGGTTCGATACTCGCGGCCTCTCCGAAGCGACCGTGCGCAGGATGCGCGAGTCGGTAATCGCTGAGGTCCGTCGCCTTGGTCCGCCGGAGGAAGGCGGCATCTCCAAGGTGCGGCCGTTCGCCACGGGCGTCGCAGTGGAGGGTCAGAACCTCGCCACCGGAGACGGGGCTGACCTAGTGCTTGACGCGGGCGGTGTCGTCGTTGGGCGGATGCGCCGCCGCGTTATGCGGGGCGCGTGGCACGTCGGCGAGACCGCCGATCAGGTCATTACGCCTCTGCTCGACCGGATGCTTTCGGTGCTCACCCATTGCGAGGTCGTCGGCAAGACCGAAGTCCATCTGCACGTTCGGATCACACCGACCGCGCCCGAAGCCCGCCCCGTCCTTGCGCTGCACACTGCCCACACGAGCGGAGAGCTGGAAGCTCCCCCAGGCGACGAGGCCTTCTTCGGCGGGCACGTCCACCTACCGGCGGAGGAGAACACCGCAAAGGAACTCGCGGAGCGGATGATGCGGGAGCTTGCCCGTCACTCTGGCATCGACTGGTGGGAGCGCTAGGAGTCGTCGGCGGTACGGAAGGAATGGGTGCTGGGCGTCAGGGCCTAGTCCAGGTGCCGCCGGGGTTCTTCTTGACGATCGTTGTCTTCATACGGATCGGGACACCTTCGGCGGACTCAACTGGTCGTCGCAACACGTTGATCGTGGAGGTGCCGATGGGCAGGCCAGCTGGGTGGATGACGGAGTTGACGGGCAGGGCGCCGATGAAGTCA
>Ga0102924_1001861_pt1 | contig 23703 bp, 23 predicted proteins | sample PaiPotPPM11metaG_FD_80116 | JGI IMG/M metagenome (GOLD analysis project Ga0102924, IMG submission 80116) | Iron sulfur acid spring bacterial and archeal communities from Banff, Canada, to study Microbial Dark Matter (Phase II) - Paint Pots PPM... ...
CATTACAACTTCCCGCCGTTCTCGGTGGGCGAGGTTGGACGCATGGGCGGCGTAGGCCGTCGCGAGATCGGCCACGGCGCGTTGGCATGGCGCGCGATTGAAGCGGTGCTGCCGGCGGAGGAGGAGTCGCCGTATGTGCTGCGGGTCGTCTCGGACATTCTCGAGTCGAATGGATCGTCTTCGATGGCGACCATCTGCGGCTCTTCGCTGGCGCTGATGCAGGCCGGCATTTCGCTGAAGGGTTCGGTGGCCGGCGTTGCGATGGGGCTGGTGAAGGAAGGCGACAACTACGCTGTCCTCTCCGACATCGCGGGCGCGGAAGATCACTACGGCGACATGGACTTCAAGGTCGCCGGAACGCGCAAGGGCATCACCGCGCTGCAGATGGACATCAAGATCATGGGCATCACCGCCCAGATCATGCGCGAGGCGCTGGCCCAGGCCAAGCAGGGCCGGTTGCACATCCTGGACATTATGGACGGGACCATCGCGACGGCAAACACGGAGAAGTCGCAGTTCGCGCCGCGCATCCACACCATCCAGATTCCGACGGACAAGATTCGCGACCTCATCGGACCGGGCGGCAAGGTCATCCGCGGGATCATCGACGCCACCGGCGTCAAGATCGATGTGGACGACACGGGCCGCGTCAACGTTGCCTCCAGCGACGCCGACGGCCTTGCCCGCGCGATCCAGATGATCTCGGACATCACGGCCGTCCCGGAGATCGGCAAGACTTACCTCGGCAAGGTGGTTCGTATCGCGGAGTTCGGCGCATTCGTCGAAATCTTCCCCGGCACCGACGGCCTGCTGCACGTCTCCGAGATCGCGGAGCATCGCGTGAAGGACGTCAAGGACGAGTTGCGCGAAGGCGACCAAATCCTGGTGAAGGTGCTCTCCATCGAGGGCAACCGCATCAAGCTCTCCCGCAAGGCTGTTCTGCGTGAGCAGCGCGCGAAGCTCGGATTGCCGGAGGTTGGCGGAGATGCCCCCGCGGCTCCATCGTACCCCGCGCCGATCGAAGAGGACGAGGTGGATGGCGACGAGACGGTGCTGGTCGAAGGCGGCGTCGAGTTCGACGACGACGACGAGGACGCGCCGGCCGACGAGCCGAACTTCAATCGTGCCGACGGAGTGCCGGTGCCGGTCGCGAGTGCAGGCGGCGGACGCGGTCCCGGTGGCCCCGGTGGGCAGGGCGGATTCCGTGGCCCCGGCGGACCTGGTGGCGATCGTCGCCCCGGTGGACGCCGTCGTCGCGGTGGACGTCGCCCTGGTGGACCGCCCAGTGGTGGCGGCGGCGGAAATCGCTAAGCTGCGCGCAACAGGATGAAAGAGAAGCCCGGCATCACGCCGGGCTTCCTCTTTGCCCGGAAGTGATATTTTGAGAAGCTGATTTCGGGGGTAGATGTGAATCGACTCAAGCGGCTGGTTGTCCTCGTTGCGCTGTTCTTCTTCATTCCTGTCGCGTTGCCCGCGGAGAGCGGCCCGCCGCAGAAGATCGCGCGCGGCGTATGGTTCATGACCGGCGACTCTGCCAAGGGCTACAGCAACACGGCTGTCATCGAGATGCGCGATTACCTGATCGTCGTGGACGCCAACTATCCCGGCCGCGCCAAGGCACTGCTCGAGATCACGAAGCAGCTCTCGCCGAAGCCTGTCCGCTACGTCTTCGACACTCACGCGCACGGCGATCACTCGTATGGCAACTCGGTGTGGACCGCCGCGGGCGCGACCACGATGGCCTTCAAAGGCGTGACCGACGAGATGAATCGCTGGGAGCCGACGCGCTGGCGCAACGCGCTGCCCAAGCGCCCTGACCTGCAGGCCACCGGCGAGACCGACGTCCAGCGCCCGCAGATGTCGATCTTCGGCGACAAGCTGGTGCTGAACGACGGTACGCGCGAGGTCGACTTCCTTTTCCTCGGATGGGGCCACACGCCCGGCGACGGCTACGTGTGGCTGCCCGCGGACGGCGTGCTGGTGACCGGCGATGCGGCCGTGAACGGCCCACGGAACAAGCTGCTGGACGCCTGGCTTGCCAACTGGCCGAAGGCGCTCGACAAGGCGATCGCGCTGGCGCCGCAGCACGTACTGCCGGGTCACGGCGATGCCGGTGGCATCGAGATCCTCACCGGCCAGAAGCAGTTCCTCGTCGACCTCTACGCCGCGGTGAAGGCCCAGGCGGACGCCGGCAAGAAGCCGGCCGAGATGACCATCGAACTGCCGAAGCCCGACCAGTGGTGGTTCCCCGACGCGCGGCCCGACCTCCGCCAGCAGGACATCGAGACGGTCTACCTCGAGATCACGTCGCACGCCCCCGCAGGCTCCATCCCGCACGAGTGGAAGTGATGGAGCCGGCGCCGGACCAGTCGTCGCGGCGAGTCTGGCTTGGCTTCGCTGCGCTCGCGCTGCTGGCTGGCCCAGTGCGAAGCTTTACGACCGACGCATTCGCCACGGCGATGGGCCTGCAGACCCTCGCAGGCGGCGCGCTCAGCGGGTTGCTCGTGGGCGTCGTGCTGCTGCTGTTCAGCGTCGCCCGTCGAGAGCGGATGCCGGGCAGGACGCAATGGATTGCCCTGTTCGTGCTGCTGTTGCCGCAGTGGCTCGCCGTACCGCTGACCGCGCCGTATGTAAGCTCAATCCCAGGCCTGCATGACGTCCGCTGGGGCGTGCTCCTCACGCTTGCGCTGGCTGCACCGCTATGGCTGGGCCTGCTTTCATCGATGGAGTGGATCTCGGTGGAGGTGCCGCGCGCGGCGATTGGTGCTGCCATCGCGGGCATCGGCGCGGTGTACCTCGTCATCCCCGCGGAATCCTACCATCTCGCGTGGGACCAGGCGCCAGTGCTGGCGATCCAACTGCTCCTCAGCATTGCCGTCGTGTGGAGTTGGGCCTATGCGGCTCCACGACTCGCGGACGCTGGCACATCCATTGTTGCCGCGTCGTTCCTCCTCCTCAATGCGCTGGGCAGCGCCGGCTTCAGCCTTCTCTACGAGCGGAGTGCATGGCAGCCGGTGGATTGGAGCGGCGTCCTGGCGCCGCTGCTGATGGAAGCGGCAGTGGTCGCGTGCTCCTGCTGGCTCTGGTTCTGGCTCCTCCAGCGCATGACCCTTGCGGGGTTCAGCATGCGGGCTCTGGCCGCGTGGGTGGCCGGCCTGATTCCCGGCTTCGTCATGTTCGGCTTTCTGCAATGGCGGGAGGACGCCGCGCTGGCCATCGCGCTGGCGGCAATCGTGGTAGCCCTGCGGGCGCGCGTCGCGGAGGAACAGCCGACGGCACTGGGTTTGAACAGCGACTGAAGTTATACTTTGGCGAGATGGCAGCTTCCATGTATATCGTCGTCGAGGGCGAAGATCCCGGGTTTGATATCTTCGTCAATGGGCGTGCGCTGGCGCGGCATGAAGACGCGCTCGAAGGCGTCGCGCTGCGGCTGGGAGTTCGGCCGCTGATCGAGTTCTTCTCCGCCGACGAAAACTCAATGTCGCTGCTGATCGAAGAGGGCGCGGGCAATCCGGACCTGATGCGCCGCCTGCCTCCGCCGCAGTGGTACTCGCCCGGCGACGGGCTGGCCACGGTGAAGGCCCTGGTGGCAACGCTCGAGGATGATCCGCAGCAGCTCGGGACGGAAGGCCCGCAGGTGCTCGGCGAACTGCAGGAGTACGAACGCGTGCTGGAGAAGACGATGCGGGCGGGCCTGCGCTGGCACCTGGCCGTGAGCTGGCGCTGACGCGTCTCCCATGACCTTCCGGCGTCGGATTCGTCTGTAAAGTGGGGGCGTCTTCTATGCTGCGTCCGGTGCGATCTCTGACTTTGGCGTGCGGAGTTGCCGTCGCGTTGTGTCTGCTGGGATTTGCGCGAGGGCAGGACGCCACGCACGGCGGAAACATGGGCGGCCACATGGACATGACCCCGCTGCGGCCCCTCAAGCCAGGGGACAAGCAGCGCGCGGCAGCGATCGTTGCGGCGGCGCGCAAAGCGGCTGACTCCTACAAGGACTATCGCAAAGCGCTGGCCGACGGCTACACCATCTTCCTTCCCGAGGTGAAGCAGAACGTCTACCACTTCACCGACAACGCGCACGCGTTTCACAACACCCTGGACTTCGACCCGTCGCGCCCCACATCCCTGCTGTATGAGAAAGTGCCGGCCAAAGCCGGAAGCAAGCCGGATTACAAGCTGGTTGGCGTGATGTACACAGCGCCCTTCGAGGTATCCCAGCAGGAGTTGGACCGGCGCGTTCCTTTGTCGATTGCGCGCTGGCATCTGCACACGAACCTGTGCCTGCCGCCCGGCAACGACGCCAACCAGGACGCCGACATGGACGATCCGGACCTGGTGGGGAACAATCCGAAGTACGGGCTGCTGGGTTCGATCACGACGGGCCCAGCCTGCCGCGCAGCCGGCGGCAAATTTCTGCCCCACGTCTTCGGGTGGATGGTGCACGTGTACCCCTACGAAACCGACCCGAAGAAAATCTGGGCCTCGGGCATGGACGACGAGCACGGCATGCAGCACGAAGCGATGTCTCCCGACATGCCAATGTGATTCGTTGGCTAGTGCCGCGTCTCGCCCGCTCCCGCCGTTTCCACCGGCAGGTCGCCGAGACCAAGCTTGCGGTGGAAGAAATCAAACGCCAGCCCATACAGCGAGTACGCAAGCTCCGGATCATACCGCGGCCCTTCGTCGCGCATAAACGCATGCGCGCCGTTGACCTCGTGCCAACTCAGCCGCACTCCCAACTCATTCAGCCGCGCGAGGATCTTCATGCGGCCCTCGGTGGGGATATGCGGATCCTGCCGCCCCCAGATCATCACTAGCTCACCGCGAATCTCGGCGGCCCGCGTCAGCGAGTCGTCGTGCATGCCCTTACCCAGCCCGCCCTTGTGAATGTCCGTCGCGTAGAAGCACACGGTGCCGAGCACATCCGGCTGGAACGCTGCGCGAAATGCGAGATGGCCGCCGATGCAGATGCCCATCGCGCCGAGCCGTCCGGTGCAGTCGGGGCGCGCAGCCAGGTGATCGAGCACCGCACGCGCGTCGGCGTCGTAGCTCGCGAGTTCCTTCGCGGTCTTCAGCTCATTGCCGCGGTCCGCGCCAGCCTGGTCGTACGCCAGCACCACGCCGGGCGCTTCGAACTCGTGATAAATCTCCGGAACCGCCACTACGTAGCCATGCCCCGCGAGCATCGCGGCCGTCCGCCGGATCGGCCCCGTCACTTGAAAGATCTCCGTGTAGAAGACGATGCCTGGATACCTGCCGGGCGCGGCTGGGCGCACAATGTGTGTCCGCATGGGGCCGAACGGGGTGGCCAGTACTACAGTTTCTTCCGTGACGATCATGAGGTCCTCACTCTACCTGGCGTTCTATCCGTCTCTGCGGTCACTCGCGCGCCGGCCGAAGACGTCGCCCATGCGGCGAATCTGTGCTCCCACGCCGCGCAGCTTCTCCTCAAAGTGCTCATACCCGCGGTCCAGATGGTACACACGATCGAGAATCGTCTCGCCATCCGCAACCAGCGCGGCCAGTACCAGCGATGCCGACGCGCGCAGGTCCGAACACATCACCGCCGCGGACTCGAGTTTGCTCGGACCGCGCACCGTGGCCGTCCGTCCCTGCACCGTGATGTTCGCGCCCATGCGGTTCAGTTCCTGCACGTGCATGAAGCGGTTCTCAAAGATGTTTTCCGTGACCGTCGTCGTACCATCGGCCTGCGTCGCCAGCGCCATAAACTGCGCCTGCATGTCGGTGGGGAAGCCGGGATACTCCTCAGTGGAGATGTCCGCCGCCTTCAGTACGCCACCAGATCGTACGCGGACGTTTTCCGTGCCGCACTCGATCCGGACGCCGCACTCCTCCAGCTTGGCGATCAGCGCGCCGAGATGCGCAGGGTTGCAGCAGTCGACGTTCAGGTCGCCGCCGGTGATCGCCCCCGCAATCAGGAAAGTCCCCGCCTCGATGCGGTCGGGGTTGATGCGATGCCGCGCGCCGTGCAGCCGGGCAACGCCCTTCACGCGGATCGTCGAGGTCCCCGCGCCTTCGATCTTCGCGCCCATGGCGTTCAGCAGCGCGGCAAGGTCGGTCACCTCGGGCTCGCGCGCGCAGTTCTCAAACACGCTCTCGCCCTCGGCCAGCGTCGCGGCCATCAGGAGATCTTCGGTGCCCGTCACGGTGATCTTGTCGAAGACGATATGCGCGCCCTTCAAGCGGTCGGTCTTCGCTTCGAGGTAGCCGTGGTCCTGCGTGATGACGGCGCCCATGGCTTCCAGCCCCTTGATGTGCAGATCGATCGGCCGCCCGCCGATGGCGCATCCGCCGGGCATGGCCACGCGTGCGATGCCGGTGCGGGCGATCAGCGGCCCCAGCACCAGCGAACTGGCGCGCATGGTCTTGACGATCTCATACTTGGCGACGGGATCGGACAGGATGCCGCACTTGATGCGCGTTCGGTGCTGGGCGCGGCCATAGCCGAGTTCAACCTCGGCGCCCATGGAACTCAGCAACCTGCGCTCGGTTTCGATGTCGCGAACCTGGGGGATGTTCTCGAGGATGACCTCGTCCTCGGTCAGGATCGCAGCGGCCATGCAGGGAAGCGCGGAGTTCTTCGCGCCGGAGACTTTGATAGAGCCAAGCAACGGGTTTCCGCCGCGAACGACAAACTTGTCCATCTAACGATTGTACGAAGAATTACTGGGGGAAAGTTGGCCCGGGGGGTAAGGCGGCGGGTACGCTTCGCGGCCTTGCCGCAAGAGGTCAACCGCCTCCGGCAGCCAAGCCGCCCTATTCCCGGTGCGGATCTGCGGTACAGTGTGGAAATGATGATCGGGCGACCGGCTGCATCGGAGGCAGCGGAGTATTACTGGAACTACATCAACCAGGTGCCGGGAGACGATCCAGTCGCCGCGCTTGAGGCGCAACGCGCGGAGCTGCGCGAACTGGCGGCGGCGTTCTCCGAGCAGCGTTCGCTCTATCGCTACGCGGCGGGCAAGTGGAGCGCACGCGAGTCGTTGAACCACGTCACCGACACGGAGCGGATCTTCTCCGTGCGCGCGCTGTGGTTTGGCCGCGGATTCACCGAGCCGCTTGCAAGCTTCGACCAGAACATCGCAGTCGCCGGGGCGCAGGCGGATCGTCTGCCGTGGTCGGGCCACGTCGCGGAGTTCCTTGAGGTGCGGGAGGCGACCATCGCGCTCTTCCGCAACATGCCCAACGAGGCATGGAGTCGGACCGGCGTGGCCAGCGGAAAGCCGGTGACGGTGCGCGCACTCGCGTTTATGTGCGCCGGCCACGCGGCGCACCACTTCAAGATTCTGCGCGAGCGTTACCTGGGTTGAAGGCTATGCCGCTCTGCGGCGTTGCGGCTGGTGCCCCAGGCGCTTCAGGACACCAGCTTTCGAGCGGGATTACGCGGAGGGAGCGGTCGGCGCGGGTTGCGCTTGTCCCCTGTGTCCATGCGCGTGCTGCATCGACTTGAGCTGCTGCAACTGGTCCGGAGTCAAGACAGTGGCAAGCTGAGTGCGCGTATTCTCGACGATCGCGCGCACCTGCTTCTTCGCGTCGCGGGGTGCGAGCGAGGTGTTGGCGCGGACCGCTGCGATCTTCTGATCGCGATCGGCAAGAATCGGCTCCAACTTGGCCGCCTGGTCAGTGGTCAGATTGAGCTGTTTCGCAATGCGGGCAGTCTGGCGTTGCGGGTTAGGGGTGTGTGCCGGCGCAGTTGCCGCGGGGGATTGACTGGCGTCGGGCGTGGATGGCTGGGCCGCTTGCGCGACGGCGAGAGAGCCGCCGGCAAGGGTTCCTGCCAGAAGGAAGGTAAGTGCTGCTGGGAGAATGTTGCGCTTCATTGTCGTGCTCCTTCGGAGCGGCGCTGGGGAGGTGCCGCCGCTGCTGTTGGAGTAAACACGCTGCCGGCGGAATGTTGCGGAGCAGAAATGATCATGCAGGAAAGTTTGCCGACATCGGCGCTATCGACTTCATTCGCCGGTAGCCGAGGCTGCTCCTTCCAGCGCGCGCACGTGCCGCAGACAGAGCAGCAGTGGAATGGCGCCGAAGACTCCGAAGCTGCAATCGATGATCCGCCATGGCAGAGGAATACCCCGCAACGGGCCCGCGATCAGTGCCAGCGCCGGAACCGCCGCACACGCAAGGACACCGAACTGCAGCACCCACTTGTTGCGGACCGGATCGACCAGCGGCCCGAGAAACGCCACCGCCAACACCAGGTGTGCGAACGCCAGCCAGTCCGTCCCGTACGCGAGGAACGGGTAGCGCTCGCCTGTGCTGGCGAGAGCCCCATACACGCGGTCGATCCACACAATGATTCCGCCTGGGAGAATCGGGTGCGCCGCAAGCAAGCCGGCGAGCCAGCCCGTCTCGTGCACCAGCGGAAACGCCGTGATGCCGCTAAGCGCGAGCCCGACGATGAAGATCGACAGCCAGACACGGATTGCGCGAAGATGCCCGGACGCTTGCATGCAAAAGCCTAGTGTACGGCGGCAGGTTCGTTCCGCCGGTAGATGGTGTAGTTGGGGAGCGTGCGGTAGAGGGTGAAGTCCGGCAGAAGCGCCGCTTCGATCTGCGGAAGCTCCGCATCCGGGAGCGCGGTCAACTGTAGACTGGTATCGACGATCAGCCAGCGAATGTTGTCCGCGCGCGCCAGGTCTCTCGTCTGCAGCGGCGTATATGGATCGATCGACGGATCGAAAAGGAGCACCGGAAAATGCGTTACGCGTCCGGTGGCGAAGTAGAACGGATACTCACTGGGCACCAGCAGGACGTCGTCGTTGGCCGGAATCTCCGCATTCGTCACGCGCACCAGTTCCTCGAACGCCGGGATCCACGGCCCAGGCGTCGCCAGCCCGCGCAACTCCGGCTGTGTAGCCCGAGCAATCGCACCGTCGAGATGGACGTAGCTCAGCCGCTCATGGCTCACCGCATACAGGCCGCCGCAAAGCAGGAACGTCGCACCAATGACCACCGCCAGCGGCTGTGCAATCGTCCGCACTTCGACCAACAGCGCCGCAATCAGCAGGATCAGCAGCGGCCATAAGGCGTAGTTCGATCCCCAGAGTTGCTGCGAAAGGAAAGTGCCATGAATGGCTGCAAGAAGAACCACCGGCAGCAACGCAGCGAACGTCAGCTCCGCGGTTAGCTTCGCCGGGCGGAGGTTCCAAAGCGCGAGCGCAGCGCCGAAGATCAGAATATGCGGCCACAGCGATAGCAATTGATCGGTGCGATCCGCCGCATCATCGGCCAGCGCCAGGCTCGCGATCGTCCACAGAAACGGTGCCGCCAGCAGCATCACCGCACCCGGCCGTGCCCAGCGTTCGCTGCGGCGCAATAGTACGAGCGCGGCGATGGCCGTCGGCACGGTCCACAGCAGCGGCGTCTCGTGATAGGCCGAGAGCATTACCGCCAGCCCGGGAAGGCGCCGCTGGCGGGCGAACGTGATCGTCCAGTAGAAGTAATTGTGCAGGCCGACGATCGCGTGGATCGCCAGCAGTGCTCCGGCCAGCGTGACGGCCGCGCCGGCAAAGATCCACAACTGGGGCGCAACGCTCTTTCGCAGCCGAAGGAGGCTGACCGCAACCACCGCCACAGCCGCCACCACAACCAGCAGGAAGGGCATGCCGATGTTCTGCTTGAAGAACATGGGCAGCACGCAGGCCGCGCCTGCCGCCAGGTTCCGAATGGCGCCGTCGCCCGCCCGCTGCAGCAGGTACAGCGCAAGCAGCACCGCCAGAATCGTGTCGCCGTCGTAGATCGGGTGCGGATACACGCCGTAAATCCCCACCACGATCAGCGGAGCAGCCAGCAGAAGCGCCACGCTCCACGCTCGCTGCTCCAGCGGCGTCAGCGCTTTCAGCAGCATTCGCCAAGTCAGCAGCGTAGCCGCTCCAGCCTCCAGCGCCGCGCAAAGGATATGCGGAAAATAGACCCGGCCGAAAACCCGGATGATCCCGGTATGCAGAAGGAAGGTCAGCGGAGCGTAAGGGAAGGGAAGTGTCCGATACGGCAGTTGTCCCGCGGCAAAGCGCCACGCCGTATCCAGCAGAAAGCTGATGTCCCACAGCACTGCGACGCGCGTGTTCTGCCACAGGGTAAACGCGGCGGTGGCAAGGAAGAGCACAACTGCGGCAAGGGTGTCGCGGAGGCGCCATGCGGGCGATGGAAGCATAGCGCCTAGTGAACTAGATTTCGAGGCGTGAGTCGTCAATCGCCAGCCGTACGTTGCCATCCGACTTCGCCAGCCGGCGGACCGCTTCCATCTTGTCGACGTTAGCCTTCAGCATGACCACCGCAATCGGAATGGACTTGCCGGCCGATTTGATGGTGCGAATCGCCGCGTCGCGATCGATGTTGCACACCTTCATCAGCACCCGGATGCCGCGCTCCACCAGCTTGGCATTCTTCATGTGCACGTTCACCATCAGGTTGTCGTACACATAGCCCAGCCGCGTCATGGCGCCAGTGGTAATCATGTTGCATACCATCTTCTGCGACGTTGCCGACTTCATGCGCGTGGAGCCGGAGACGACCTCGGCGCCCACCTCGACCACAATCGTGGTGTCGGCGACTTCCGAGAGCGGCGTCCCGGTGTTGCAGGTGATGGCGGCGGTCATGGCGCCGCGGGCGCGGGCGTACTCCACGGCCCCTACCACGTACGGCGTACTGCCGGAAGCCGACACGCCGATCACGATGTCCTTGCGCGTCGGGCGGCGGCGGGCGATGTCGCGCTGGCCGATCTCGGGCGAATCTTCGTTGACGTCAGAGGCGGAAGCGAGCGCCTTGGGACCGCCGGCCATGATGTACTGCACCTGCTGGGGCAGGGTGGAGTAGCTGGGCGGACACTCCGAGGCGTCAAGTGCCGCGATGCGGCCCGAGGACCCGGCACCCACGTAGATCAACCGGCCGCCGTCGCGCAGCGATCGCGCCACGATGTCCATGACAATCGCAATCTCGGGCAGCGCCTTCTTCACAGCCGCCGCAATCTTGGCGTCTTCGTGATTGATGATCCGGGCGATTTCGAGTGCGGATTTGGTGTCGAAGCCTTCCGACGCGGCGTTGGCTGTCTCGGTAGTAACGTCTCGGGAAACGTCGGGGGGGTGTAGCGAAGGTCTTGGAGCGACTGGCTGTTCTAGCATGGTAAGTGTGGCCATAGGATTCCGCCGCCGTTTGTTTGACGCTATAAACTACTCTGACGCTGTATTGGGCTGGTTGGTTGTTGGACGGCAGCAATCAGCCTGAAGCCCAGCATCCTTCCATTGTGAGCATACACTCCATTGCCAGCCAGGGGAATCTCAAAAATTCGCCTCCGGAGACAACGGAAGTACCGGATGGTTTGACGGCCAAACTCCACGGATAGTCATCCTGCAATCGAAAGCAGTGTTACGCCATCCGATACTGAATGTACCATGCATAGCATGAATGTCCATCGAATTTTAGTAACCCTGGCCACAGCGGTGGCCCTGTGCGGGATACCGTCCGCTCCGACGCAAGCGCAGGACGGCACTACCGTGCCGACGGGCAGCCGGGACTCCTCGCTAGAGGCCAAACTGAGTGAACTGGCCGCCGCGCACCACGGCAAAGTGGCGCTCTACGCCACCCAACTGAACACCGGAAAAGTCGCGACGCTGGACGCAGATACGGTGGTGCAGACGGCGTCCGTGATCAAGCTCACACTCCTCTTCGAGGCGATGGAGCAGGTCCGCTCCGGCAAAGTGCACTGGGACGACCCGATTACCCTCAAACCGGGCGACGCGGTCAGCGGATCAGGCGTGCTGCTGTTCTTCGACGCGCCGCAGACCCTGACCTTGAAGGACATTCTCACCATGATGATCATCATGAGCGACAACACGGCCACCAACCTGGCCATTGACAAGATCGGCCTGGACGCAGTGAACGCGCGGATCGCCTGGATGGGCCTGAAAAACACGCATCTGTACAAGAAAATCGGCAAACCGGCCGAAGGCCCAATGCCGCCCGACCAGCCGAAATTCGGACTGGGCAAGACCACCCCGCGGGAGATGGCCACTGTGATGGAGCTGATCGGCGAGTGCAAATTGGACGAACCGGACAAGCCGGCCGCGCCGCTCTCTGAGAAAGACACCGCAATTTGCGGCGTCGTGATGAAGATGCTGCGCAATCAGTACAACCGCGATATGATTCCGCGCAACCTGGAGAAGCTCGACAAGACTGAGAGCGGCTCCGGTACCGCCAGCAAGACGGGCAGCCTGAACGCGGTCCGCGCCGACGTGGCCATTGTGGCCGGCAAAACCGGCCCTATGGTGCTTTCCATCTTTACGTATGACAATAGTGATACGGGCTGGACGGTGGACAACGAGGGCGAAGTGACGATTGCGAAGATGGCCAAGGCCGTCGTCGATGCGTGGTCGCCCGAGGGAATCGACGGCAAGACGCTGGTACCGGGACTGGGATTGACCGCGATACCCCGGGGCGCGACTGCTGCGTCGAAATAAGCTGAGGAGAAGTTCTGATGGAGGAAAGACAAGGCGGGCTCGAGACGCCCGAGGTTGAAGTCTCCGTTGCAGGAGACGGCGTGGCCCAGAGCCCAGCGGCGGAGACCGCCTCCGCGAGCGCACCTGCCGGCGGGGTGCATTCCTGGCTCCGCGACCTCTTGGTTTCGGTGGTGATCTCTGCGTTCATCATTGTCTTCCTGTATCAGCCGGTGCGCGTCGAAGGCACGAGCATGCTGCCCATGCTCGAAGACCAGGACCGCCTGTTCATCAACAAAATTGCCTACCGTGTAGGCGACATCCATCGCGGCGACGTGGTGGTGTTCGAGTATCCGCGCGACCACGCCAAGAGTTACATCAAGCGTGTCATCGCGCTGCCTGGCGACAAATTGCGCATCAAGGACGGACAGGTGTACGTGAACGGCGTGCGTCTGAAGGAGCCGTACGTGCCCGACCGCTTCGCCGACGACCGCTCGCAGCCGGAGATGCTGCTGCCGCCGAATCAGTACTTCGTCATGGGCGACCACCGCTCCATTTCCAGCGACAGCCGCGAATTCGGTCCCGTCGACCGCGAACTCATCTATGGCAAAGCAGTGTTCGTCTACTGGCCGATGGAGCAAGTCGGAGTGGTGCGCTAAAGTCTTCTTGAAACACGACTAGCTGCGTGACCCCGGTTCGGCATCTAACCGAATGCTGGCTGATCCAAGCCCAGCAGAATCGAGGTGCCAAATGAAACTTCGAATCGGACGCTGGTTGCTGGGATTCGCGATGATGTTCGTGCTAACGGGCCTTTACACACCTACATCGGCTGCTGCAGCCGAGACCCACATTGCGGTGAGCGTCGGCCACACCCATCACCACCACTACCGCGGCCATTACGTGGTGTATTACCGGCACGGCAGGCGTTACCGCGTCTACCGCCACTACTGATCGACCGCAGACTGACGTTTGAGCAAACAGAAAAGCCCGCGCCAATCCGGCCGCGGGCTTTCTGCGTTCGAATGATCTACGCCGCCGAATTCGCCACGATCGCCGCGAACGAAGCCGCTTCGAGGCTCGCGCCACCCACCAGCGCGCCGTCGATGTCCTCCAGGCAGCAGAGGCTCCCCGTGTTGTCCGGCTTCACCGAGCCGCCGTACAGAATGCGAGTGCTCGCAGCCAGCTCCGCCCCCAGCGATTTCGCGATCTGCGCGCGGATAATCTTGTGCGCGTCGTCGGCGATCTCAGGCGTCGCCGTGCGGCCCGTCCCGATAGCCCACACCGGCTCGTACGCGATCACCAGCGGCTGCGCCGCCGCGGGATCGATGCCACTCAGCGCAATCGAGGTCTGCCGCTCGAGCACTTCGCTCGTCTGCCCGGCCTCGCGCTCGGCGAGCATCTCGCCCACGCACACAATCGGGATCAGTCCATGCGCCAGTGCCGCCTTCAGCTTCAGGTTCACGCTCTCGTCCGTCTCGTTGAAGTACTGCCGCCGCTCGCTGTGCCCGATCAGCACATGCGTGACGCCCAGCGCCTTCAATTGCAGCGGCGAAGTCTCGCCCGTGTACGCGCCCTGGTCCAGCCAGTGCATATTCTGCGCGCCCACATGGATCGGATTGTTGCGCGCCTCGTGAACCACCGTCGGCAGCAGCGTCGGAGAAGGGCAGAGCACGATCTCTGCATGTTTGTGCTTGCCGATCAGCGGAATAAACGCGTTGGTAAACGCAACGGCTTCGTCGGGTGTCTTGAACATCTTCCAGTTCGCGGCGATGAGTGTTTTACGTGCGGTAATTGACATGGTTACAGTATTTCATCCGGACGGTCTGGAGGGAAGGTGATCGGAGTCACTGAAGCTCAGAGCTCATACCTCATGGCTCATAGCTGGACCCGAAAAAACCTTCCAGATGTTTGAGCAGCCCCGACATCATCTTTCGAACCTCGACGACTTCCTGGCTGAGTTCTTGGTGCGTTTGCTCAGGCAAGTACCCGAGATCCAGGCAGAGCAGCAGGAGATATTCGAGCTCTGACGCTGTCGCTCTCGCCTTGTGTAAACCGGCGGCAAACTCCACATCGCCGTCTCGACCACAACCCTCGGCGATGCGAGTGGGAATCGATATTGCGGCGCGCCGAAGCTGCACCGTTACACCAAAGACCTCGCTTTTCGGCAACGCATCGGTTGCGCGGTAAGCATCCAGCACAACCCGATGCGCCTTGCGCCAGACATCCAGTTCTCGAAAATCTCTCACCGCGAGGCCCGTCTACTTAAATCATTGCTTCTGTTTACAGCTATCAGGTATCAGGCGTGAGCTATGAGCTCGACGCCTACTTGTCCGTGAGCGCGGCCACACCAGGCAGCACCTTGCCTTCGAGGAACTCGAGCGACGCGCCGCCGCCGGTAGAGATATGCGTGATGCGATCTGCCACACCCGCCTGGTGGACCGCCGCGACCGAATCTCCGCCGCCCACAATGCTCGTTGCATTCTCATTCGCCGCGACCAGCTCGGCGATGGCGTTCGTGCCATGCGCAAACGGAGCCAGCTCGAACACTCCCATCGGCCCATTCCACAGAATCGTGTGCGCGTCCGCCACTTCCTTGCCGAATAGATCGATGGTGGCCGGCCCGATGTCCAGCGCCATCAGCTCCGCCGGAAACGCCGCATCCCCCGCACACGTCGACGTCTTCGCATCCGCCGCGAACTTGTCGGCGAGCACGTGGTCCACCGGCAGCAGCAGCTTGACACCCTTCGCCTTGGCCTTGTTCAGCGCCGCCAACGCCACGTCAACCTTGTCCGCCTCGACCAGCGACTTGCCCGTCGCCTGGCCCAGCGCATTCAAAAATGTATAAGCCATGCCGCCCCCGATCAGCAGCGTGTCCGCCTTGTCCAGCAGGTTGTCGATGACGTCGATCTTCCCCGAAATCTTCGACCCGCCAATAATCGCCACAAACGGCCGGTCCGGCTCGCCCAGCACCTTGCCCAGAAAATTCAGTTCCTTCTCCATCAGCAGCCCCGCGGCCGACTGCTTGACGAAGTGCGTAATTCCCTCCGTGGAGGCGTGCGCCCGGTGCGCGCTGCCGAACGCGTCGTTGACATACACGTCGCACAACGCCGCAAGCTGCGCCGCGAACGCAGGATCGTTCGCCTCTTCCTCCGCATGGAAGCGCAGGTTCTCCAGCAGCAGCGTCTGCCCGGACTCCAATTGCCGCGACATCTCCATCGCAATTTCGCCTACGCAGTCCGGCGAGAACGCGACGTTCTCCGAATCCGTCAGCACATGGTCGAGCAGGCTCCGCAGCCGCGTCACTACCGGCCGCAGACTCATCGACTCCACCACCTTGCCCTTCGGCCGTCCCAGGTGCGAGCACAGAATCACCTTGGCCTTGTGGCGCAGGGCGTACTCAATCGTGGGCAGCGTCTCGCGGATGCGGGTGTCGTCGGTAATCCCGCCGTCCTTCAACGGAACGTTGAAATCAACGCGAATAAGCACGCGCTTGTGGGCAAGATCCAGATCACGTATCGATAGCTTGGGCATTCTTTTTCCTTTTCTTACTTTCTATGAGCGTAGGCTTCGGCGCCTTCGAAGTGGAGGGAAACGTAAGGTTCATCGCCGACGACCCAGGAGTCGTGGCCCGGGGCAATGTAAAACACATCGCCGGCTTGCATCACATGGACCTCGCCCGAGTCCATCGCTGCGGTGCAGCCGCCCGAGACGACCATGCCGGTGTGCTCTACCTGGCAGGAGGCCTGGCCGAGCGCGGCGCCAACGTCGGTCGACCAACGCCACCCAGGTTCATAGGAGGCGCGGCCGATCGTCATGCTGCCGATGCGAATCAGCTCGAACCGCCCCTTGGGAAAAACGCGGGTCTCGTCGGGGCTTTCGAATCGCTTGAGGATGACGTCGAGCATGTATGAGGGAATTGTAGCCCGGTAGGGGCAAGTCTGAGCGAATTGTAACCTCCGCGCAGAATTCGGCAATGTGTCGGCGACCACACCGCCCCGCATCGTCATCCTGAGCCCCGGCGAAGGGCCCGCTTTGGCCCCCGCATCGTTCCCGCCTGCAAAACATCTATACTTGGATATGGCAAACGCCCTCCCAGCAACTCTCGGTGCCCTCCGCGCCAGCGAATTTACCCCGGCCCGGGTGAGCCGCTCGGTCAAAGATGAACTGCGCGAGAACCTCATCGCCAGGCTGCGGGCGAATGCCGCTTCCGACGCCGACGCGCCCCTCTTCCCGGGCATCGTCGGGTACGAAGACACGGTCGTTCCGCAACTCGTCAACGCCGTCCTCTCCCGCCACAACTTCATCCTGCTGGGACTCCGCGGCCAGGCCAAGTCCCGCATCCTGCGCGCACTCACCACGCTGCTCGATCCGCAAATGCCCTACGTTGCCGGCTCCGAAGTTCGCGACAATCCCTACGCGCCCATCTCGAAGTTCAGCCGCGACCTGATTGCCAGGATGGGAGACGCGACCCCCATCGCCTGGATGACCCCCAACGACCGCTACGTGGAGAAGCTCGCCACCCCCGACGTCACCGTGGCCGACCTCGTTGGCGACATCGACCCCATCAAGGCCGCGCGCTCCAACCAGGACCTCGGCTCCGAGCTCACCATGCACTACGGCCTGCTGCCCCGCGCCAACCGCGGCATCTTCGCCATCAACGAACTCCCCGACCTCGCCGGCAAAATTCAGGTCGCCCTCTTCAACATCATGCAGGAAGGCGACGTCCAGATTAAGGGCTACCCGGTCCGCCTGCCGCTCGATGTCGCCATCGTCTTCTCGGCGAACCCCGAGGACTACACCGCGCGCGGCAAGATCGTCACGCCACTCAAGGACCGCATCGGCTCGGAGATCCGCACCCACTACCCCGAGAGCATCGAGGAAGGCATCCGCATCACCACGCAGGAAGCGTGGACCGAACGGCCCGGCAGCGGCAAGGCCGCGAAGAGCAGCATCGAAATCCCGCACTACGTCCGCCAGGTCGTCGAGCAGATCGCCTTCGCCGCGCGCGAGGACAAGAAGGTCGACAAACGCTCCGGCGTTTCGCAGCGCCTGCCCATCACCACCATGGAGCTCGTCGTATCGAACGCCGAACGCCGCGCGCTCCTCCACAACGAGGACCTCGCCGTCGCCCGCGTTGGCGACATCTACGCCGCTTTGCCCGGCATCACCGGCAAGATCGAACTCGAGTACGAGGGCGAGATGCGCGGCGCCGACACCGTTGTCCGCGAAATCATCCGCACCGCCGTCTCGCATGTTTTCGATTCCTACTTCAAGGACACCAACACCCAGCAGATTGAGCAATGGTTCAACCTGGGCGGCACCGTGCAGTTGAACGACACGCAGCCGTCCGCGGGCTCCCTCGCCGAGCTGCAACAGATCCAGGGCCTCATCGAAAAACTTTCCCCGTTACAAATTACCGCGAAGTCGCGCCCCGAAGTCGCCGTCAGCGCCGCCGAGTTCCTGCTCGAAGGCATGTACGCGCACAAACGCCTCTCCCGCGCCGAGGAGCGCATCTTCTCCGCCGGCGAAAAGAAATCCCGCACCGACGACGCCGCCCGCTACGCCGAAAAGCTCCGCGAGCAGCGCGACTCCGAACGCGACGACTATGCCAAAAACCGCACCCGCCGCGGCTTCAACTAGAATCATTGGCGGGAGTATCAAACACAATGTTGAGATGGACCCTGTGCTGCGTCGTAGCGGCATCGCTACCGATATCGGCCGCCCACGCCCAAAGCGTCACCGACCCCAAAGCCTCCTACATCGACGTCGCAGCGCGCCACGCGGCGCTTTCCGGAAACAAGGATCCGCGCATCGCACAGGCCATCACCTCGCTCGCCTCGTGCACCAAACTCGCACCGGTCGCAGCACCCACCGGCCGCATGGACATCCCGCATCATTACCTCAGCGGATCGCACGGGCCAATCAACCCCGCGGAGGCCGTGGTCACGCGTGTCTACGGAGCCTACGAGCGTCGCGTCACGTCCGGCATGAACCAGTGGCTGGTCACGCAGAGCAAAGCGGAAGCCCAGTGCGCGCAACAGCAAATCGACGCATGGGCCCAAGCCGGCGCGCTTCTCGACTACGACCCCAAGGAAAGCTCGCAAGCGTGGTTCCAGGTGGAGTGGACCCTCAGCGCCACCGCGACCAGCGAATCCGTCCTCGTCAACGAGCCTTCGCTCGACCCCGCAGTGGTGAAGCGCGACATTGCCTGGATGAACAAGGTCGCGCACCGCACCGTCGATTTCGACAAGGCCGGCAAGCAGACCAACAACCACCACTACTGGCGCGGCCTCGCTGCCACATCCGTCGGCGTCATTTCCTCCGACGACAGCCTCTTCAGTTGGGGCATCGGCGTCTTCAAGCAGGGCATCAACGAGATCGACCAGCGCGGCGCCTTCCCCCAGGAGATGGCCCGCAGCGAGCGCGCCATCCACTATCAATCCTTCGCGCTGCAGCCGCTCGTCCCCATTGCGCAGTTCGCCGAGCGCCAGCACGTCAACCTCTACGCCTATCGCTCGCCCACCGGCCACACTCTCCGCGACGCGGTCAACTTCTTTGGCGCCGCGCTCGCCAATCCTGCGATCGTCAAAGCCTACACCCCTGATACCCAGATAATCGACGACATGGGCGGCGACTTCTTCGCCTTCGCCGAGTTCTACTCCCACCATGTCGACCCCGCCGACATTCCTCCCGCGATCCTCAAAGGCCTGGAGCGGCCCACCTTTGCCACCCGCATCGGCGGCAGCACCACCGTCATCGACGGCTACACGCCGCAACCGAAATAGACGTCGGACCCCGCTGCGAGCCAGCCTTGAATCCTTGCCCCCCGAATCCCGTCTAAAATGGGACAGGGGGGCGAATCGATTGAAGCGCATCCGCTACACGAAGTTCACCGGCGATCTTTCCTCCTCATTCGGCCTCGAAGACCTGATGCAGGCGCTCTCCGACTTCCTGCTCGACTCCGGCTTCCAGGACCCCTACTCCGCGTTCCAGGAATTCAACAACCAGACCATGGAGAACCTGCGCGAAGCCATCCGCCAGGCGCTCGAATCCGGGGAGCTCTTCGATGAAGAGTCACAGGAGAAATTCGATGCGCTTCCTCCCGAAGGTGTGGAAGAACTGATCGACCAGATCATCCAGAAGATGCAGGAGCAGAACTTCATCAATGCCGAAGAACCCCAGGAAGGCGCCGGCCAGCAGGGCGACGGCAACGGCGAGGCGCGTTTCGAAGTCACCGACAAGAGCATGGACTTCCTCGGCTACAAAGCCCTGCGCGAACTGCTCGGCCCGCTCGGCCGATCCAACATTGGCCGCCACGACACGCGCCACGAAGCCGCCGGCGTCGAGACCAACGGCAGCTCCAAGATCTACGAGTTCGGCGACACGCTGAACCTCGACATCACCGCCACCATGAGTTCCGTTTTCGCCCGCGAAGGCATCAGCACCGCCGTCGAAGGCGAAGAACACACCCCGCTAAACATCGAGTATTCGGACATCCACGTGCACCAGTCCGACTACCAATCCTCCTGCGCGACGGTCGTGCTGCTGGACTGCTCGCACTCGATGATCCTTTACGGCGAGGACCGCTTCACCCCCGCCAAGCGCGTGGCCATGGCACTCGCGCACCTCATCCGCACGCAGTTTCCCGGAGACACGCTGAACCTGGTCCTCTTCCACGACACCGCGGAAGAGATCCCCGTCTCGCAGCTCTCCCGCGTCAAGGTCGGCCCGCACTACACCAACACCCGCGAAGGCCTGCGGCTCGCGCAGCGCATCCTGGCCCGGCAGAACAAGGACATGAAGCAGATCGTCATGATCACCGACGGCAAGCCCTCTGCGCTCACGCTGCCCGACGGCCGCATCTACAAGAACGCGTTCGGCCTCGATCCGCTGGTCATCGCCGAGACGCTCGAAGAAGTCAGCCGCTGCAAGCGCTCGAACATCATGATCAATACGTTCATGTTGGCGTCGGACTTTTCGCTGGTGCAATTCGTGCAGCAGGTCAGCGCGATGTGCCGCGGCAAGGCCTACTTCACCACGCCGCAAACCCTCGGCAACTACCTGCTGATGGACTTCATGTCGCGGCGGATGAAGACGGTGCACTAAGTTTCTCTCAGAATTGTCATTCTGGGCCGAAGGCGAAGAATCCCCGAATTTGTGCTGCCACCACATTCGAAGGGCGGCAGAGCGAGTACTGCCTACGACGCAATACACTAGCGCGATGGGACGTTTCCTAACGCAGCACGGATGGGAAATCGCACGCCTCACCTTCGAGCATCTCTGGCTCACCCTCAGCGCCATGCTGCTCGCCGCGGCCATCGGCCTCCCGCTCGGTGTTCTGCTCACCCGCCGCGAGCGCCTCGCGCGCCCGGTCATCGGCCTCGCCAACGTCATCCAGACCGTCCCCTCGCTCGCCCTCTTCGGTCTGTTGCTGCCCGTTCCCTGGCTGGGCGAGAACGCCGCCCGCCTCGCCATCCTCGCGCTCACCGGCTACGCGCTGTTGCCCATCCTGCGCAATACGTACGCAGGCATCCGCAGCGTCGATCCCGCGCTCATCGATGTCGCCAACGCGCTCGGCATGACCGGCTCCCAGCGCCTGGTCAAAGTGGAACTGCCGCTCGCCGGCAGCGTCATCCTCGCCGGCCTGCGCACCGCCACCGTCACCTGCGTCGGTGTCGCCACTATCGCCGCAGCCATCGGCGCCGGAGGCCTCGGCGAACTCATCTTCCGCGGCGTAGCCTCCGTCGACAACTCGCTCGTCCTCGCCGGCGCCATCCCCGCCGCCCTCCTCGCCCTCGCCGCCGACGCGGGCCTCGGCTGGCTCGAACGCCGCGTCACGGTCCGCCGTTAAGTCGAGACGGCCCGGTGCCCCCTTCATGACTCCTCGTTTTTCCGATTAGCAGCGCGCTTTTAGCGCGCGGTAGCCCGCCCCGAATCAACCGGGTTTTAACCTCGGGTCTCAGCTTCGAGAGCCACCGAACTTTTTTCAGGAACCACCAATTCTCCGCTTGTCATTCTGAGCAACGCGAAGAACCACCGCATTTCACTCCCGCAGGTTCGTCATGTTCTCTCCGCTGTCATTCTGAGCGCAGCGAAGAACCCCCGCATTTGCCTTTGTTCTTGCTTTTGTCTTTGGTTCATGCCTTTGTCTTTGGTTCTTGCTTTTGTTTTTGGTTCTTGCCTTTGCCTTTGTTCTTTGCTTCACGCTGCGTGTCTTTCGGATTAGCAGCGCGCTTTAGCGCGCGGTAACTCGCCCCGAATCGATCGGGGTTTTAACCCCGGGTGTTCGCTTCGAGAGCCACGGAGCCTTTTTCAGAACCACCAATTTTCCCGCTTGTCATTCTGAGCAACGCGAAGAACCACCGCATTTCGCCTCTCCACAGGCCGCAAAGAAACCTACAAACCTGGATGCCTCATTCATGACAGCTCCATCGTCATGAGTGGTCCGATCTCACCCGGGAAAACTTGACACCGCACGTATAATTAAAACAGAGCGAAAAACAGAATCCACAGCCTCAGGATTGTGTCTCTCCTCAAATCAGGTGGAAAAATTGTCGAAGCCTAAGTCCAATACCTGCTGCTACTTGCGCATAAGTAACGTGTTTCCAGGATCTTGCGTGTTTCCACGGCGTAAACCGAATACCAGGAGTCACTTACAGGGAAGTCCAATGTTTTCAAGATTATAGACCCTAAGTCGTTTACCATCTGGATCTTGCAGGTTTCGATAGGGGAGGGGGTGCATGGATATTCGTTGGGATCAACGGGCTGTTACGGTCGTCGGCGCCTTCATCCTGCTCCCCCTCTGCGCCTGCGCGCCGCCCCGATCCTCCCGCATCGTCGTGGGGGCGAAGAACTTTACCGAGCAAGTCGTCCTCGGCGAACTGGTGGCCCAGGAGATTGAGGCAGTCACTGGCCAGCGCGTCGAACGGCGGTTCTACCTCGCCGGCAGCTATCTCTGTCAGCAGGCCCTCGTCAGCGGCCGCATCGACACCTACGTCGAGTACACGGGCACCGCCCTGACTGCGATCCTGAAGCAGCCCCTCCCGCCGCCCGGCCAGCGCGATGCCGCACGGGTATTCGACGAAGTGAGCAAGCTGTACGAGCAGAGATACGGGGTGAAGGTAGAGCCCGGGCTGGGATTCGAGGACACGTTCGCGATGGTGGTTCGCGGAGAAGACGCGCGCCGCCTCGGCCTGAAGTCGATCTCCGACGCGGTCAAGATAGCGCCGCAATGGCGGCTCGGCGTAGGGTACGAATTCGAGTCACGCCCCGACGGTTTACCCGGTCTGAGTGCAGCGTATGGGCTGAAGTTCGCCGGGCCGCCGCGCACGATGGACCTCGGGCTGCTGTACCGCGCGTTGTCGGCGGGACAGGTGGACATGGTGGCAGGGAACTCGACCGACGGGCCGATCCGCGCGCTCGGATTCCAGGTGCTGGCCGACGACAAGCACTACTTCCCGCCGTACGAGGCAGTGCCGCTGGTGCGCGAAGACTCGCTGCGACGCTGGCCCGCGATCCAGGTGGCGATGGATCGGCTCGCCGGCAAAGTGAGCGCCGAAGAAGTGCAGGCGATGAACGACGCAGTGGACGGCCAGCATCGCGATGTAGGCGATGTTGTGCGAGACTTTCGCAAGGGAAAGGGGCTGTGATGGGACACGAAACCGAAAGCGTCGAGCCGTGGTTGCGCGGAACCCACGGCGAGCTGGATGCGCTGGTGCGACAGGTGATTCATGCCCTGGAACTGGCCGGCGAGGACGTGGAGAAGTGGTGCGCGGGGCTTACCGAAGAAGAGCTGAACGCGCGCCCATTCGGATTGACGCCGGTGGCCTTTCACCTGCGCCACATTGCTCGCAGCCTGGACCGTCTGCTGAGCTACGCGGAGGGCACGCAGTTGGACGCATCCCAGATGGCTGCGCTCGAGTCGGAGATGGACCCCCGCGCAACGCGTGCCGAGGTGAAGGCAGAACTGAGCGCCGCGCTGATCGAATCGATGAAGCGCCTGCGGGCGTTTTCGCCGGAGCAGTACAAAACCGCCCGCGGCGTGGGGAGGGCCATGCTCCCGACGACAATAGGCGGGCTGCTGGTGCATTGCGCGGATCACACCCAGCGCCACGTAGGGCAGGCCGTGACGACGGCGAAGCTGCTGGTGGCAATGCGCGGGAAATAGAAAGGTGTCAGTTGCTGGTTGTTAGTTGACAGACCGAAACATTGCCATCCAGGTTCAACTGACAACTGACAACTGACAACTGAC
>Ga0102924_1001862_pt1 | contig 23702 bp, 18 predicted proteins | sample PaiPotPPM11metaG_FD_80116 | JGI IMG/M metagenome (GOLD analysis project Ga0102924, IMG submission 80116) | Iron sulfur acid spring bacterial and archeal communities from Banff, Canada, to study Microbial Dark Matter (Phase II) - Paint Pots PPM... ...
CATCTACGGAGTGGGCGCCCCGAACCGGCGAATCCCGCGCAGCGGAGCGGCTGGTGCGCTCCAGTCGATCGCAGGTGCGCACTTCGCGCGCGCTCGGGAGAGGGAACCCGGCAAGAGAGGAAGCCAGGATCGACCGAGGGATCTTCCCGATCTCTTCCCGCCTCCCGTCTCAACGCGATCGCCATCCACCCGGGGCATGTGCGTTGCAGCCGCCTCCACGTTCGTTCGGGGGGCCCTGCGACAGGAGCAACCGATGCCGAAGGTAGGGCGCGCGCGCTGGGTGTTCTACGCCTGTTCAGGGGCGGCGCTGGTGGGTGCCTGCGCCGCCGACGGCGGTACCGCGGGGACGTGGTCCATGGCGGGCGCGGACTCGGGTGCTCCGCGCGCGTCGAGCTCCGGGTCCCCGGGCTCCGGATCCACGAGCTCCGGGAACGGCTCGGGGGGCGAAAGTTCGGGAAGCACGCCTCCGGGCTGCGCTTCCGGCGATTCAGGCGATTCAGGGGGCCCCATCCTTCCGCCTACGTTCTCCCTTCTGTGCGGGGGCTGCCACAGCGCGTACGGCACGCCTGCGAACCCCGCGGTCCCAAACCTGTTCAAGTACGCGGCCAGTCCGCAGGCGACGGAGGCGGCGTTCCTCTCTCAGGTTCGGATGCCGCAGGGTGGCACGCTGATGCCACCCTTCACGCCCGCCCAGATCTCCGACGCCGATGTGCAGCAGATCTACGGCTACTTCAAGGCGGGAACTCCGGCCTCGTCGGGGGGCACGTGCCCGGGGCCCGACGGAGGGCAAACCGGGAGTCTCGGCAGCTGCTCCGGCCAGACCGTGTCGTACTCTCCGCTGTTCCCGCCGTCCGGACCGCCGGCGAACCCGATTTCGTACATCGACCCTGCGACCAAACACCTCATCTTCCGCGGGGCCGGTCGCGTGCGCTTCCGGCACGAGATGGAAGAGACATACGCCATTTACCACGACCACTACTTCGAAGATCGGACGTTTGGATACATCCTCGACGACAGCATCCCCGCGGGGGGTACGACCATCCAGGTGACGTTCCTGCCGGACGTGAACCAGTTTTATTCGAAGCAGGGAGTCAACCAGCAGGGGGGCGCTGACCTCAACATCCGGTACTGGAAGATCTACGGCGGTGTCGACGGGAACGTCTTCGCCGGCAACGCAGGCGGAGCGTCGAACAACGTGCTCCCGTACAACTGCGGCGATCCGACCAGCGCGCAGTGCAACACGCAGAAATGGACGTTCACGATTACGAGGAACGATCGAGCGAACCGTCCGATCCAGTTGGGTGACCAGCTCCAGGTGGAGTTCGGCATTTTCATCGCGCGCTACGGGAACGGTCAGGGGCCGCCCGTGGACAGCACCCACATTCGCAACATCCTCAACCCCGACGGCACCGTCCCGGCGGGGTGCACCCTGAACGGGCCGCCGTACACGAACGGCTGCTATACCCAGGCGAACTATTACTCCGACTCGTTCCGGTACGTCGTCGGCCAAGGCACGCTCACGCCCTACAACGAAGACTGCACGCTGACGGTGCCGCCCGAGTGGCAGGGGACCGCGATGGATTTCCCGCATCCCTACGACTGCTCGGCGAATGGGCCCATCGCCAAGGCCGTCGCCGCAGGGACGCTGTCCAACCGCATCGGCCCCGACGAGGCCGGGTGGTCCGGTGGTTCGGCGACGATCCCCTATCTGCGGTGGCGCCATGACCTCTACTACTCGCAGATGGCGCCCAACATCCTCATGGAGAACGCACCCAACTTCGTCCAGGGCCGGCGCCTGTTCCACACCGATTTCACCACGGGCGAGCACATCGAGGCGAACAACGAGATGACCCACGCGGAGAGCGCGGTCCACGCCGGCATTGCTGGGCCGCTCTACAACCAGGTCACCTGCGAGGGATGCCACGCGCACAACGGCCGCGGCGTTCCCCCCGCCGCCGGGATGCCGTTCGACTCGATCGTCGTCAAGACGGCGGGGATGGGCACGGCGCAGACCGGCGCGCCTGCACCCGACCCGAACTACGGTCATCAACTCCAGAACAAGGCGCTCGGCGGTGCGACGCCCGAGGGGACCGCGACGTTCGCATACCAGACGGTGAACGGACAGTTCGGCGACGGGACGGCGTACACTCTCTCGAAGCCGACGTCGACGTTCTCGAACCTCGCCGCCGGGAACCCCGTCGCGTACTCCGTTCGCCTCGCGCGGCCGCTCGTCGGGATGGGGCTGCTGGAGGCCATCCCCGAGTCGGACATCCTGGCGCACGCCGACCCGACCGACTGCAACGGCGACGGGATCAAGGGAATCCCCAACGTCGTTCTCGATCCCGAGGACGGTCAGATGCACATCGGGCGCTTCGGCTGGAAGGCGTCGAAGGCGAGCGTCCGCCACCAGATCGCCGAGGCGCTACTCCTCGACATCGGCGTGACGACGAGCGTCTTTCCGAAGCACGACTGCGGCGCAAACCAGGCGGCGTGCCAGGCGGCCGACGGGCCCAGCCCCGAGCTCTCCGACAGCGACCTCGCGACGATGGTCACGTACATGCGCGAGATCGCGGTGCCGCCTCGCCGCGATCTCGACCTCCCGCAGGTCCAGCGCGGCGAGGCGCTGTTCGCGCAGATGGGTTGCGTGAACTGCCACGTCCCCAACCAGCAGACCGGATCGACGAGTCCTTTCCTCGAGCTGCGGGATCAGGTCATTCATCCGTACACGGACCTTCTGTTACACGACATGGGGCCGGACCTGGCCGACGATAGCCAGGGCGAGTACGCCGCCTCGCCGACCATGTGGCGCACGCCGCCGCTCTGGGCGATTGGTCTGTGCGACGAAGTGGCCCAGGGCTACCAGGCCGACCCGACGCTGAATCCGGCACCGAACCTCGCTCCCTGCCACTACCTGCATGACGGCCGAGCCGCCTCGCCGCTCGAGGCCGTGCTCTGGCACGGCGGCGAAGCCCTGGCGGTGAAGAACAGGGTGCTCGCACTTTCCAGCGACGATCGCGACGCGCTCGTCGCCTTCTTGAAATCGCTGTGATCGACTCTTCGCGACCTCGCCGCAGAGCGTGGGCAATCGAGAGACGACCCCGATGACCGATCGCGCGCGTCAGCTGTTCGGCTGCATGCTCTCGGCATCGCTGCCGATGGCCTGCACGGCGACGGGCGCGAGCGCGCAGCCGACCACCGACGCGATGTCCGGCGCGCAGCCCGACGCGAGCGCGCTCGAAGCCGGCGAAGGTGCCTCCTCGGCATCGCCGGACGCCGACGCGAGCGCCGGCGAGGCACGCGCCTCCGATTCGGGGGAGGCGCCGGTGGGCACCGGTTGCTCCGCTGGGGTTGCGATTTGCTGGGGATTCGAGGAGGGGACGACGACTCCGCCCGGGTGGAGCGCCGGGCGCACGGACTACGGGGCCGTCGTCCTCGCCGACGGGGCTGCGGGGGACAACGGCCCGGCGCTCGTCGTGGACGAGACGCGACCGCACTGGGGGCGGTACTCGCTCCATGCACGCGGCTTCGTCGGCGGCACCCCCACCTCTCAGGGTGGGCCGAAGGCGACCATCGTGTACACGCTGCCGGTAGACTTCGGCGCCGTGCTCTGGGGGCGCGCGTTCGTCTACACGGATCCGGCAGCGCCGGACTCGCACGCCGGAATCTTCAATGCTCGCTACCCCAGGCCTGGCTCGACCGCGACGACCATGTCGGCGATGGACTGGTACGAGGTTGCCTCGTACACGCAGAAATACATGACGGTCTGGCACCCACCGGAGCCGCCGGGATATCCGGAAGACGTTCAAGTATCGAACCGTCCAGTCGCGCTCGATCGCTTCGCCTGCCTCGAGTGGCTGTTCGACGGCTCGAGCGGCGACGCCGGCGAAGCGGCGCAGCCGAGGATGTGGGTCGACGGAGCGGAGCTCTCGTGGCCGGGCTCGTTCACCTATCCGGACGGCTCGGCCTTCCCCGTTCGTGAGCCGGTTTCCCACTTCGTCGAGCTCGAGACCGGCGTCTATCTCTATCAGGGCCTGACGACCGCCACGGATTGGTGGATCGACGACTTGGCCGTGTCACCGCAGCGCATCGGCTGCGATCCGTAAAAGGGGAAGAAGTAAAGGGGGCAACCGGAACAGTCGGTGCACTGACCCAGGCGCACGATGGCGGTCCTTGCGCTCCCGCTCGCGCCGACCCAGTCTGCGCAGCTCGCAGGTCTACGCTACGTCGACCCGGACAGCGTGGCCGGTCTCCGCCGCATCCGGCGAGGTCGCAAGAGCTTCTTCTACGTGGATGCGCGCGCGCGGCCCGTGCGCAACGCCGCCACGCTCGAGCGCATACGGAAGCTGGCCATCCCGCCGGCTTGGGAAGACGTGTGGATCAGCCCGACCGCCGACGCCCACATCCAGGCGGTAGGTAGGGACGCCCGCGGGCGCAAGCAGTATCGGTATCACCCCGGCTGGCGTGAGGTGCGGGATGCGACGAAGTACAACAAACTCATCGCCTTCCTCGATGCGTTGCCGCGCATCCGTGCGGCCTGCGATCGCGACCTGCGCCTGCGTGGTCTCCCGCGTCGGAAGGTGCTTGCGGCGGCAGTTCGGATCCTCGAGCAGACGCACATCCGGGTGGGCAACGAAGAGTATGCGCGGCAGAACCGATCTTACGGCCTGACGACGCTGCGCGACCGGCACGTGACCGTCGACGGCGCCGAGCTTCACTTCCGCTTCCGCGGCAAAGCGGGGAAGGTGCGCGAGGTCGGGCTGCGAGACCAGCGCCTCGCGCGTGTCGTTCGCGCATGCAGCGAGCTGCCCGGCCACGAGCTCTTCCAGTACGTCGATGACGATGGAGAGCTCCGGGCCATCGATTCGGGCGACGTCAACGAGTACATCCGCGCCACGGCGGGAGACGAGTTCACGGCAAAGGACTTCCGCACGTGGGCGGGAACGCTGCTCGCCCTTCGCGCGCTGCGCGAGGCCGCGCCGTGCACCCAGAGGACGCGAGCGAACAAGCAGGTGATCGCCTGCATCCGCACGGTTGCTTGTGCGCTGGGGAACACGCCATCGGTCTGCAAGCGCTGCTACGTACACCCCGCCGTACTGGACGCGTACCTCGAGGGCACCCTCGCCGAAGTGCGCGGTCGCGCCGAGGAGTCGATCCTCCGTACCGTTCTCGTGCGAGCGGCGCGGACCAGCAATACCCAGGGACTCGAGGCTTCGCTGCGCGCGAGCCTGCGAGCGGCTCGCGCCATCCGGAAGCAGCGTCAGTGACGCGGCGGCACACGCCTTGCGCGACACGACTTCATGGTCGCCGCGACGTCCCATCCGGAGAGCGCGCCGCGTGACGAGAGCACGCGGCAATCGTTCTTCTCGTTGCTGGGCGAGGCCGAAAAGCCGCTCGGAAGCTGGTTTAGTCGACTTGCCAGCTTCTACCTCTACCGGCGCGCGCGCGCCGCGTCACGGGTCGACGCCGCCGCGCGGCGCCCTGCCGGCGGCGAGGAAGAGTGGGCTCGAACCGTGATTCGTCGCGCCGCGCTTCGCTCGTGCGCCGCGGGCGCCGCTGCGGGCACCGTCTCGACCGGAGCGGCAGTCTCGATCGCGGAGCTGGGGCCGCTCGCGGCTCTCGGCGGCGTACCGGTCGCCGCCGCCGCCATCGGCGGTGAGATGCTCTATCGCGCGCTGGTCCACATCGAGATGTGCTGCGACCTGGGTGAGCTTTACGGCGTCGAGTTCCGCGCCGACGAGCCGTGGGACCTCTGGCGGCTGTACGCGCTCGCGTTCGAGTCCGGCCGCGGCGTCGTCGAGCGCCCCCGCTTCGAGGTGCGCCGCTTGGTACTGCACGAGGCGGAGGAGCCGAGCGACATCATAAGCTACGAGATCCTCGTCGAGAGCCTGCTGCGCAACGTCGTGCCGGGGATCAGCATCGGCGTCAGCGCGTGGCGCAACTGGCAGTTGACGCGGCAAGTCGGCGAGACGGTGCACCGTTACGTCCGGTTCCGCCGCAACCGCCGGGAGATGTTCGCCGCGCACGAGTCGGCGTGGCAATCCCACCTCGAGCTCATCATCGAGAGCTTCTGGCACGTGTTCACCGCCGACGGGCGGATCGCCGATGAAGAGGTGGCCATCCTCGCCAACTACCTCGAGCGACTCCCCTCCGACGCCCGCTCCCGCGTCCTCGAGCGCTTCGTGGACGATGAGTCCGGGTGGCTCCAGCGACTGGCGGCCGTCCCGCCCTCGGATCGTGAGGTGGTGATGCACGCCATGGAGCACGGTGCGACGGTGGACATGCGCGTCCTTCCGCCCGAGCGCAAGCTGCTGGAGCGCGCGGCTCGGGCCCTGGGCTGCAGCGTGGACCTGGAGCGGGTGCGCGACTTGATCCACGCGCTGATGTCCCGCTAGACGGGCGACCGGCACCCCGGTGCAGACCGCGCGACGGACTCGCTCAAACCATCTTTTCGAACTCGAGCGAAGTCATTGCCCTGGTCGCCTCCTCCGTCTCGAACTCCGTTACCTTCGGCTGGGCCTCGGCGCCCCAATCGCTGCCCTCGAGCTCCCGGACCTCGATGTCGTCGTCCCCCCGCGGCGCGATCACTGCGGCGAGCCAGCCAGCCAGGCGCCCGAGCGCGCGTCGGAGCGTCGTGTGCCTCGCGTCCATCATCGACCCCCCTGCAAGCAAGCTCCGGGCGCGTTGCGCTCAGTCCTCGGGCGGAATGCTGAGGTGCGACGCGCTCTCTGCGCCCTGGCGCGCGGGCAGGATGCCGATGCGCTCGTAGTGCGGCCTGGCGAGCTTTCGCAGCCGCGGAAGCGCGCGAGTGAAAGCGACCGCCCCCGCAATGCAGCATCCGCCGCCGAAGAGCAGCGTCTGCGGCGCGCCCGCCCGCTGGGCGACCGCGCCCGCGAGCAGGCTCCCGAACGGAGCCGTGCCCACGAACGCCATCGTATAAAAGCTCATCACGCGCCCGCGCTTGTCCTCCTCCACGATGGTCTGCAAAATCGTGTTGCTCGAGGCCATCTGGACCATCATCCCCATTCCTGTCAGGAGCATGAGGGGGAGCGACAGCGCGAGCCACCTCGACTGCGAGAACAGGACGAGGCCGATGCCGAAGACCGCGGCCGCGAGAGCGACGATGCGTCCGAGCCCGAGCACGCTGGAGCGAGAGGCCAGGTAGAGCGCGCCTATCAAGGCGCCTAGCCCCGAGGCGGCCATCAGGATCCCCAGCGTGTGCGGTCCGCCGAGGAGGACGGAGCTCGCGAATATGGGCATGAGCACCGTATACGGCATGCCCATCAAGCTCACGAGCGCGAGGAGCAAGAGCACCGAGCGGATGGGCGCCGAGTGCATGATGTACCGCAAGCCCTCGTGCAAGTCCGCCCAGACGTGCGTCTTGAGCTCCCGCCGGGGCAGAGGTGTCACCCGCATCGCGAGGAGAGACGCGATGACCGCCAGATAGCTGACCGCGTCGGTGAGGAAGCACCAGCCTTCGCCGACGGCCGCGATGAGCACCCCGCCCACGGACGGGCCGATGAGACGCGCGGCGTTCACCATGGACGAGTTGATGGCGATCGCGTTCGGGAGGTCGGCTCTGTCCTCGATCATCTGGACGACGAAGGCCTGACGCGCGGGCATGTCGAACGCATTGATGGCCCCTTGAAGCGTGCTGAGCGCCAGGACATCGAGGACGGTGATGGTGCCGCTGAGCGCAAAGAACGCGAGGAGCGCCGACTGCACCATCGCGAGCACCTGCGTCGCGACGAGGACGCGGTGGCGGTTCCATCGATCCACCCACACGCCGGCGAACGGTGCCAGGAGGAACGTCGGGATCTGGCCGGCGAAGCCCACCGTCCCGAGGAGGAGCGCGGAGTGCGTGAGTCGGTATACGAGCCAGCTCGTTGCGACCCGGGTCAACCACGTACCGATCAGCGAGATGCTCTGCCCGGCAAAGAAGAGACGATAGTTCCGGTGGCGGAGCGATCGCCCGAGCTCGCGTAAGGCCATTTCTCGGAAAGTAGTACAGCCCCGCGGCGGCTAATCCTTCCAGTATTTGTCCTTCATGCGCGCGGTGTACGCGACGACGTTCTTCTTGCCGGCGGCGTGCCTGCGCAGCTCGTGGTCGAACGCGGGACACAGCACGCCGAGAGCGAATGCGTAGACGGTCGCGTCGTACGTCGTGAGGTCGTCCCCGCAGAAATAGGGGTTCTCGCCGAGCTGCACCGAGAGCGCGTCGATGATCTTCGCGCAAGCGGCGACCACCTCGACGCGAGGCTTTCGCCCCAGGCCCTGGATTCGCGTGCGGTTGACCGTGTACTTGCGGGCGCTCTTGGCGACCATCCCGCGCATCACCGACGGGATGCCCATCGTGCCCAGCATCTCACGCAGGCTCGGCTCGAACACCGCCCAGCCCTCGTCGGTCGCCCAGCGCATGAAGAGCAACCCGAAGTAAAGGTGCTCTTCGAGCATCGACTTGAACGCGAGCGCGACGGCCTGCTGCTTCGCGTCGAGCCGGGCGTCCAGCCTCTGGGCGCGCGTCGATTCCAGGTGCTCGATGATGGCGGTGGAGTCCGGGATCAGCTTGCCGTCGACGTCCGCGACGGGGAGCTGCGAGCGCGGCGCCTTGCGAACGTCCCCCACGACGGTTTCGTACTTCTGCTCCGTCATCCGGAGGTACGTCTCGACCTTGCAGACAAAGGGGCTGGCGTCGGGCAGTCCGAACGCAGCGCCGAACTTGTGGACCTTGATCATTGCGCAAGGTTACGGGCTCGAGGGCGAGCCCGCCATGGGCGGATGGGGGCGACCCCGTTGCCGCGGTTGAAGAAACGAGGACCTCGGGTCGCGACGCAGGCGAAAGACGCCTGCTACGATGCAGCGCCGTCGATGAGCAAGCAGCGCCGGGTAAAGCCGATGTTCAGCCTGACGCCCGTGGTCTTCCGGGACAGTCCCATCGCCGGCAGAGGCGTCTTCGCGCGGCGCGCGTTCGCCCCCGGAGAGGTCATCGTCCCGTACGCTCCGAAGCAGAAGAAGGTGCACGTCCGCTCGGCGGAGGCCACGGCCGCAGCGGAGACCCGGCTGACGCTCCTCTCGGGCGATCAGGTCATCGTCCCGGACACCGGCGTCCCCGGCGGATGGCTATGCAATCACAGCTGCGATCCCAACGCGGCTCTCTACGCCAGCGGCGAGGGACGCATCCAATGCGCTCGTCCCATCCGTCCCGGCGAGGAGGTGACGATCTTTTACGGTTGGGTGAGCCACAACGAGCCCCACCGCGACCCGTGCCGCTGTGGGTCGCCGCGCTGCCGCGGGTACATCAACTTCGACGTCAGCGACGACGACGCCGAGCACGTGGAGATCCTCGACGATGGGCGCCTGGGGATGGACGAAGTCCTTCGGCGCAAGATCGGCGACTACGTCGACTACCTGCGCTCCATCGGCCAGGAACAAGTAAAAGAGGCGATCGCGAACACGCTCGTGCGCCTGAAGACGCGCGCGCCGGGCAGCGTGGTCTGCGCTTATTGACGCCGACTCCCGAGTCAAGAGCGCTTCACAGAAACTCGCACACGTACGCCGCGGGTTTTAGCGCGCGGACGTCGAAGCCGCTCTTGCCCGCGACCTCGAACGTCGTGCCTGCCGGGTAGGCGCGCCAGCCGCCGTCGGTCTTCACTTCGAGCTCGCCGCTCACGACCGTCATGCGTTCGGGAGCGTCCGTCCCGAAGTGGAACTCGCCTGGCGCGATCACGCCGGCCGTCATCCTGCGGCCGAGCCTCTCGAAGCCGATGCTCTGGACCTTCCCATCGAAGTACACGTTGTGTTTCAGCATTCTGGCCGTCCCCTCTAGCGCGGCTGGGCCGGCGGCGCGAGAGCGATGCTCTTGCGACGCCCGGACGCCCAGCCGCTGACCGGCGGCCGCTGCCCGCTGCGGGCTCAGAAGTCGCCGTTCGGATTGCCCGTGAGGAGGTCGTTCTCGGCGATCCCCAGCCAAGTCACCACCTGAATCATCGGGGTCGTGGGCTGGCTGTTTGCGAACGGCAGGGAGTTCTGGAAGGTCAGCTCCACCGTCTTCAGCGCAGTGATCGCGTTCGCCGTGGCCGAGCTGGTGAGCGACGGGGCGGTCAGAACGTTGATGGCGTTCTGGGTATCGGTGATGGCCTGATTCATGATGGTCGTCCCGCCCTGCGTCGCGTTGTTCTCGAGGTACGTGGCGCGCTTGCGCACCCGGGCGACGTTCTCGAGCGCGCCGAGGGTACGAAGGAATGCGGCGATGTTCTGAATGCTCGTAGTCGTGAGCTGCGGAATGGCGAACTGGGTGGCGGGAGAGCCCAGGAACTGAGGCGTCTGGTAGAAGGCGACGGCATCTTCGATCGTCGCCACCGCGTTGTTGTGGAAGAACGGCGGCGTGAGGGCGGCCTCGAAGAGCGGGGGCACGTTGAAACGCGTGCTCCCGAAACCGGTCGCCAGCGTGCCCGGTGCGGGGCCGAAGCCGCCGTCGCGTGGCATGTTCGTCGACGTGCGGAACGAGATGGCGAGGTTCTCGACGCCGGTGTTCAAGTTGAGATTCGACGCGGTGACCCCGCTGATCTCCTGATGGCACGCGAAGCAAACGCCCTCGGCGTTGGCGCTCGTCTTGCCCGCCTGGGCCGCGGGGTCACCGAACGTCAAGGCGCTCGTGACGGGGTTCTTCTGGCGTGCGCTGAAGAGCTGGAACGCCTCCAAGGCATCGAGCTCGCCTTGCGTCGGGATGCGGAAGTCGACCCCCGGCACGCGGTTGAGCGATCGCGCGTAGTGCTGGACGATCGCGCCGAAGGCGAACTCGTTCAGCGTGCCGCGTCCCGGCGCGCCGTCGCCGCTCCAGCCGGTGCGCTGATCCGGCGGGGGGCCGTCGATTCCCGAGCCGGAGTTGCCGCTCTGGCCGAGCGCCGTACCGACCTCGCCGATGGACGTGCTCATCGACAACGTATGGGGGACGGCTCGCTCGACGAATTTCGTCGTCGGCTGCTCGAAGCCGTCCACGTTCTCCCGGATCAGCCCGTGGGGCAGCATCGTGGGATCGTCGAGGCCGGCCGGGAACACGAAGAGGGGGTTGTTCGGCGGGAGCGACGCGACGAACGCCGGGTCGAGGGTCTGGTTGTTCGCGAGCGGGTGGCAAGTCTGGCATTGCCGGCCGTTGCCGTTGAATGTCTCGTTGACGAAGAGCTGCGCGCCGCGTTGCACCAGCGGATCGTTCGTTTCGACGAAATTGGCGAGGGTGCCCGTCACCGGGTCGAGGCTCGCCCCCGCTCGCTCGCGAAAGAACCGCTTCTCGAACAGTGTGCGTGCCCCGGTGGCGATTACGTTGCTCGTCGGCGACGCGCCGTGGAGCGTGATGACGACCATATCGAGGTCGAAATTCACGCCGGGCTGGGGGAACGGCGCGGTGCCGATCTTCACGTTTAATGTCTGCGTCGGCGAGTTCTGGTTGGTCACGAAACTTCCGACTTTGAAAATCGTGTCGACCGATTCGGGCTTTACCGTGCCCTGGGTGGTGTTGTTCTTTACGAAATATAGATCGTAGGTATTTCCGTCTTGCGGCGCGGTCAGACTTCCGCCCACCAGGCCCGTATCGAAGCTCACCGTGATTTGCCCGTTCACCGGGACGCCGTTGAACGCAATCTTCTGGGTGCTGAGACCCGGGTGATAACCGAACCCGATCACGTATCCGTGGTCCTGTCCGTTCTGTGTGAAGAGGGTCTCGAACACCCCGTACGCCTGCGCGAGACCGTCTTCGGTCGTCACGGCGCTCGCGGTCTGCGCAGTCTCCTCCGGCGCAATGCCCAGCCGCGCTTCGGGCGCGGCGCTCGAGCAGTTGGCCAGGGCCGCGCCGAGCGAAAGCACCGCGATAAAGCTCGCAGTACGGCCGTGCACATGGATATACGAAGCGCCCTCTCGGCCCGAACGTTGTCTACGCACCTGGATTCTCCTCGCTATGGACGCGCAAGACCGGCCCCCCGCGTGCTCGCCCCTGCGCTCGGCCGGAGCACGGCGCGACGCTTCATGCAATCGTGGTGCCCTCCTCACGCCGCGCCTGCGTATGCGATTCGACGGCCGGATTTCGTGCATCGAGTCCTACGGCCACGCGCGCCGTTGTGGGCTTTCGCTACAAACTGTGAGCCAAAAGGACAAGATGTCGGCGCATTTTGCGTGTCGCGAGCGAGGCGCCGCGCGCGCCTGCAACTCTCGACCGGAATCGGAACGTATTCACTTGGTGAAAGAGGGCATTGTCGACAACGACCCGGGTTGTCGTTCTTGCGTGGCCCGTTCCCCAGGCTCCGATGTTCGGTCGTAATTAGGAATGAAGGTGACCGTTCGATCGGTGCGACTGCCGATAAAGGACTGCTCGTTTGCAAGGCGAAAAGCGCGCGCTTGCGCCGTTCGGCTGGAGCCGGCGAATTGCGAGCGCGGCGAGGCGACGCCGGGCCGAGGAGCCCGACGCCGAGGGAAAGCGCGATGCGATTCGTGACTACGAAGAGACTGAGTACCACCGCACAGGCGGCAGGGGCCTCGGCGCGATGACGGCGGAAGGAACGGTTCTTCTCCGCCGCGGCAGAGCGGGCGCCCGTCGACCCGCAGAAACGACGAGCACGGCCGCCACGGGCTGCCCGACGACGACCGAGGGGTCCAGCCTGGCCGGGGACAGGACCGCAGACTTCGTGCGCCGGGGAGGGTCGGGCTCGGCCGGCGCGTTATCCTGCGTCGGCGCGTCCGAAGGCGGAGGCAGCGGTGGTTCGAGCGCGCGTTTCGCGAACTCGAGCAGTTCGCGCGCCTTGGCGACGCGCCGCTGCGCCATACGCGCGGCCGCGCGGCAGCCTCCGCTCAGCGGGGCAGCCGGATTGTCCGGGCAAATGCGCGCTCCCTCGTGGAGCATGTAGAGCCACGCGCGTGCCTGGGTCATGATGTCGGCCCGTCCGGTCGTCGCGTTTTCCTGCCAGACGCCGAAGCTTCGCCCGCCGTCTCCCACCGCGTTCCGGCGGAGCGAGCTCTCGCGAAACGCGTAGTACGCCATGACTGCGGCGTCCTCTTCGCGGCTGCCGAACACGGGTGGGCGGGGATCCTGGGTGACGACCGTTTCGATCGCGGTGGCGATCTCCGGCGCATCGGGGAGCTTGGGCGCTGCCGGGTGAATGGCCGCCCAGATGGCCAGAACGAGAGTTTTCAACGACATGTATGCGGTCTCCGATGGGGAAGCCCCCGGCTCCCGGCGCACGGGGGTGAAACGGAAGGGGTTATCTTCGGTCTACGCGTTCAAGCGATCGAGGCCGGACCTTGTAGGGCGCTGCCCCCCGCGCTACGTGATGCCCCCCGTGAACGAACTACCGCTGGGGGGCAACGCAAAGCACGCCCGGGGCGTGGCGTCTATAGGCGCCGTCAACGACCCGGAAGAGGTCGCCGAAAGAGGTTCGGCCGGCTCGAGCGAGGTCGGTCTCGCCCGCGTCGTCCGCGCCGCGCGCGAGGCGCAGCATTGGTGGGGGCTCACGCCCCTCGCGGATCGAGCCGCGGCCCTCAAGCGCGCAGCGAAAGCAATGCTCGCGCGTCGTGCGGAGGTCGTCGCGCTGGCGCAGCACGAAATGGGGAAGGTCCCCGTCGAAGGGCTCATGAACGAAGCGCTCGGGCCGCTCGAAACGGTGAGCGCGTGGGCGCGCATCGTCGAGCGGGCGACGGCCCGGCGGCCCATCGCGCTGAACCCCATCAGCTTCCCTCGCAAGTCGGCTCACGTGGATCGGGTCCCTCGAGGCGTCGTCGGCGTGATCTCGCCCTGGAATTTTCCGATCGCCGGCCTTTACCGCTCCGTCATCCCCGCCCTGCTCACCGGCAACGCGGTGCTCGTGAAGCCATCGGAGTACTCGCCGCGCACGAGCGCGTGGTTCGTCGAGCGCCTCGCCGCCGAGCTTCCGGGGGACCTCGTCGCCGTCGTGGAGGGCGACGGCGCCGCCGGCGCGGCGCTCATCGATGCCGGCATCGATGCCTGTGTGTTCACGGGCTCGCCCGAGACGGGGCGCAAGGTTCGCGTGCAGTGCGCAGAGCGAGGCATTCCGTGCAGTGTGGAGATGGGAGGAAAGGATCCCGCCATCGTCCTCGCCGACGCCGATCTGTCGCGCGCCGTCGCCGGCATCACGCACTGGGCGCTCAGCAATGCAGGGCAAGCGTGTGGCGCGATCGAGGTTGCTTACGTCGACGAGAGCGTGGCGGACGAGTTCGTCGCTCGCGTGCGGAGCGCGTGGACGCGCCTACGCGCCGGTGGCGAGCGGTTCGCCGAGGTGGCGCGCATCGCCAATCGGCGTCAGTTCGACGTCATCGTCGCTCACGTCGAGGACGCGAAGGCCAAAGGGGCGGTGGTCGTGTGCGGCGGGACGCCGGTCCCGGATCAGGAGCTCGTGTACCCTCCGACGCTGCTCGACCGGTGCAATTCGAGCATGCGCGTCGTCACCGACGAGACGTTCGGGCCCGTCCTTGCCGTCGTGCGGGTAACGGGCGCCGCGGAGGCCGTACGCCTCGCGAACGCAGCGCGATACGGGCTCGGTGCCTCGCTCTGGAGCCGCGACGTTGCCCGCGCACGCCGGCTCGCCGAGCGGCTCGACTACGGCATCGTGAGCGTGAATAACCACGCGTTCACCGGGGCCGTACCGGCGCTTCCTTGGAGCGGGACGCGCGACACCGGGTTCGGCGTCGCCAACAGCGAGCTTTCGCTGAGCACGTTCGTGCGACCCCGGGCCACCGTGGTCGATCGGGCGACCGCGCCGGAGCTCTTCTGGATGCCCTACGACGCCGCGCTCTTTGAAATGGGCGATTTGATCGCCGATGCGCAGCTCGGTCGTCTCGCGCGCGCATGGCGCTTGCCGATCGTCATCCGCGATCGCCTCCGCACCCTGCGGTCCTTTTTTCGGTAGTGTCCCCGAGCAGCGGCCCATCGCGACGCGACTCGGGCCACTGATTCTGTCTACATAATACGATCGGCGATCTTGCCGGCGGCCCGTGTCGCGAGCCCCAGGATGGTCATCTGCGGGTTCACGCCCAGCGGCCCAGGGACGGTGCTGCCGTCGACCACGAACAAGCCGCGCACGTCGTGAGCCTCGTGATGAAGATCGACCACGCTCGTCCGGGGATCGCGACCCATCTTGCAGGTCCCCAGTGGGTGATAGCTCGTCCATACGAAGTCGCGCGGCCCGAGGTTGACGTTGCGGAGAGCGTCGAGGCCGCGCTGGCCCTCGAGGGGCTCTGCGCCGAGGAACAGCGGATAGAGGCGCCGGGCTCCCGCCGCGAGCAGCATCTCGCCCGCGTGAACCATCCCCCGGTGCATCCGGCTCACGTCCTCGGTCGAGATGTTGTACGTGACCGCCGGCAGGCCGCCCACGTCCCGCCAGACGCGCCCGTTGGGTGAGGCGTCGCTCACGAGAACGGCGAGCGACGCGATGCGATCGAGCTGGTCGATCGCCTCCATGAGGCGCTGTCCGACGAACGGAAAGACGACGCCGGCGACGTTGAAGTCCGGCTGGGCGTTCGTGATGAGCATCCCGTCCCGCAGGAACTCGTCGCAAGCGTACCCCTGCGGGATGTGCGCCGCGGGCCGCACGTCGTCATCCATCAGAGCCGCGAAGCCGCAGCTCGGGTGGAGGCTCATGTTGCGCCCCACCTGTCCGCTGCGGTTGGCGAGCCCCTGTTTGAGGAGGAGGACGGGAGTCGGGATCGCCCCTCCCGCCAGGACCACGCCGCGCGCTCGGACGCGCAACGTTCGTCCTTGCGAATCGATCGCCTCGACGCCGACTGCGCTGCCGCCCTCGACGACGATGCGATCGGCCCGGGCGGCCGTCAGAAGGAGGGCCCCTTTCTCCAGCGCCGCCGGGACGTACGACAGGTTCATCCCGCGGCGCGCGTCCGTGCGGCACCCGAAGTTGCAGAAGCCCTTGCCGTCGCAGCCGGGCGCGTTCCGCGCAATGGCGAAGTGACTCCACCCGAGGGCGTCGCACCCTCTCGCCATGATGTCGGCGATCTTGCCGATCTGCTGGCGGCCGGAGGGCTGCACTTCGAGGGTGCGTTCGACCTTCTCGAAGAAGGGCGCCATCGCCGACGGCGACAACTCGTCGGTGCCGAGCTCGTCGCACCAGCGGTCGAGGACCCACGGTGGTGTCCGGAAGCACGTGCCGCCGTTGATGGCCGTGGACCCGCCGACGAGCCGCCCGACGAAGATGGGAATGGGCACGTTGCCGACGGAGAACGCCCCGCGATAGAAGCGCCGGTGCGCGCTGACCGAGCTGCCGTCGAAGGCATCGCGCCGGTAGTGCTCGCCCTCCTCGAGGAAGAGGACCGCGAACCCACGGTCGGCGAGCTCGCGCCCGACCACGGCGCCGCCGGCGCCCGTTCCGACGACGACGACGTCGCACTCGAGATCCTCGTCCTGCCACGTGTCCGCGCGGTGCACCTGCGCCAGCCATCGCGGGCGATCAAGGTCCCGCACCACGTTCGGTTTTCCGCCGAGCGCGCGGTAGACGTCCGGCCGATCGAAGTGGACGAACTTGTAGACGAGCGACACGAGCGAGAGCGGACCTTTGAGCCTCGCGTCGCGCTGCCAGCGGACGAGGAGCTCATCCTGCGCCGGCGCGTCGAGTGCGTGGAAAGGGCGTCCCGTCCAGGCGATGGAGGCCGCGTCGAGAACGCGCTGCGCCGCTCCCCAGGCGCGCGCGATCGTCGGGTGAAACTCGCTGGCGACCTCGTGAGCGCGCGCGAACGTCGCCTCGTCCGCGGCGGGGATCGACGGCGACCCGGGAATGATGGCCTCGGCGAGCGCCAGGGCAGCGCGGTGCTGAGACGAGCTGAGCGGAGTTGCCGGCGACTGCAAGGAGATTGCCCTCGCGCGCGCCTTGCGGTTTCCGGCGCACGCGCGCGCCTTTGCGGCGGTGGTTCCGGGGTTCTAGGAAGAATCGCCCGCAAAGTCGAGTCGCTTCAAATTTCAGGCAGCGGTGAAATCGTACTCCGAGCGACCCCACTTGTCCTCGACCGGTGCCCTGGGGCGTATAAAGTGCGCAACGCTCGGATGCGGTATGCGGTCGTTCTAGCGCTCTGGGATCCTCACCAGCCGGACCTCGCTGCTTGGTCCGATGCCATCGCCGCGCTGAGCACGACTCTCGCCGGGCGCGGGTTTGGCGTCGCCGTCGTGGATGGCAACGAGGACGTTCAAGCGGCGACGGCCCGCGCGCTGGGCCGCCTGACCCCCCGGGACACGCTGCTCTTGCACGTGAGCGGGCACCTCGCGCGGCGCGGCGTGCTTCGGCTGCCGGGAGGCGACTGGCTGCCGTTTCGCTCGTTGGGGGACGCCCTGGCCGAGCGCGGCATCTCCCAGGTGTCCGTGCTGGCCGAGCTGCTTCACGACGACGATCCGACCGACCCGCAAGTCGCGAACGAGCACGTGGACGCGGTCGTCGCCGCGCTCCAAGCGCGCGAGCGGGGCTACGCCGTCGTGGCCACCGCGCGCCCCGCTTCGGCCCCCGTCGAAGGGCTGGGCTTCACGAACCTCCTCTTGCGGGTCGCCAGGGAGCCGCACCGCGGAGACGTCACGCTGACGAATGCGTTCGGCCGCGCGGCGGGGACGCCCGAGCGCCTTGCAGTCGCCCCGGCGATCGCCTTCGAACGCGGCGCGTTCGAACTGAGCCTGGCTCCTCTCCCGTCGCCCGACGAGCTCGACGAGCTCATCGCCGCGTCGACGGACGCGCGCGACTGGCGCCGTGTCGTCGAGCTTCGCCGGATGCGGCTCGAGGCTCACGACACTCCTCGCGCCCGCGTGCGCGAGCTCGTTTCCATTGCGCGGATCCTGCAAGCCGAGCTCGACGAGCCGGAGCAGGCCATCGACGCCCTCGAGGAGGCGCGCGCGATCGACCCCGCGCGCGTTCCGGTCCTGCAGGCCCTTCGCCGCGGCTACGAACGGCTCGGCCGCTGGGCCAGCGCGATCGAATCCGTGGGTGCGCTTGCGGACCTGGCCGACGCACCGAGCGATCGTGCGGAGCTCCAGTTCGCGCGCGCGCGTCTGGTGCTGGAGCGGCTCGGAGACGAGGAGCGGGCCGTCGAGCTCTTCGAGCAAACCCTCGCGGACGATCCGACGCACGAGCGCGCGCGCGCTGCACTCGCGGAGCTGCTGTGGCGTCGCGCCGCGGTCGCGGAGAGCCGTTCGGCCGCCGACGATGACGCCGAACTGCTCGAGGAGGCCGAAGAGCTCGAGGAGATCGAGGACGCCGAGGAGATCGAGGAGGCCGGTCCGCCCGGGAACGTCGAAGCCGTCGCGACCGACGCGGAAGAGCGGACGCACGTCGAGCGTGAGGAGGCCACGCACGTGCTCGGCGCGAGCGCGGCTCCCGACGACGAGCCCCCGCCGACGCGGCGGGGAGACTACTCGCAGTTGGACGAGGTCGCGCTCGGAGCGGCCGACGGCCCGTCGCGTTCCAGCTTGCCGACCCTGCCGCCGGCCGGTTCTCTGTTCGAGCGCTTGGGCGCGGACATGGGACCGCTCGCGGAGGCTCCCGCCGAGGCGGCGGCACCGAGCGACCCGCCGAGCGCGCCGCCGGATGCGCCGACCGGGGTCGTCTTCGATGCGCTCACGCACGAGGAGGCCTTCGCAGCGCATCGCCGGGAGGGTCGGACCGACCGGGCCTTCCTCGCGGCGTTGGCCCTGGAGGAGCTGGGAGCCGCCGATGTCGACCAGCAGGTCCTCATCGATCAGTTCCGAAGCGTCGCGCCGATCCGGGCGCGCGGCACGCTGGACGTGACCGCCTGGGCGCTCCTCGAGGCCCTGGGAACCGATGTCTCGGTCGACGCCGTGTTCCGCGCGGTCGCTCGAGCAGCGGTCGCGGCGCGGCGCGAGGAGCTCGCCGCCGCCGACCAGCTCGTCGAGCCGGATCCGAGCACGCAAGTCGACGAGAAGAGCACCGCCCTCGTCGCGCGGACGTTCCACTGGGCGGCGCGCGTGCTCGGCGTGTCGTGCCCTGCGCTCTTCTTGGTCGATCAAGCGCCCCGCGAGATTGCGGCCATGCGAGGCCGTAAGCCGTCGACGGCGCTCGCTCCGTCGGTCGTGCAGGGGCGCTCGCCCAAGGAGCTCGCGTTTCTGGCGGCGCGTCACCTCACGTATTACCGCCCCGAGTTCGAGCTGGCGATCTACTACCCGACGCGCGAGGACCTCATCCGGCTCCTCTTCGCGGCATTGCAGGTGGTTCGCCCGCGGACGACTCCGCCCGCCGGGACGCGGGCGGTGGCCTCGCTGCGGAACATCCTGGCTCGCAAGCTGACCGAAAGAGACCGCGCCGCTCTGGCCGAAGCCGTGCGCCTGCTCGAGTCGCGCGGTGGCAAGGCCAGCGTCGGGTCGTGGACGCGCGCGCTGGAGCTCACGGCGACGCGGGCCGGCCTGTTTCTCTCCGGTGACCTGTCGACGGCGATGTCTCTCCTCCGCGCCGAGTTCCGGACGACCGCCGCCTTCTGGCTGGAAGAGAAGCGCCGCGATCTCATCGCCTTCTGCGCCTCCGACGCGCACGCCGAGCTGCGAAGCCGTTACGCGGTCACGGCCCCGGAGAGCGTGCAGCCTCCTCCGTTTTTGCCCCACAATGCGCGGCAAGGCGCGGCCGCCGCAGCCTCTGAGTGAGCGCAGACGTGCGCGGGCCTGGGGGCGGTTTGGAGCGCGCGGCCGAGGATCAGCGTCGGCCGATCGTCTTCTCGAAATCGGGGATAGCGCCCCCGGAGAGACTTCCTTGCAGCGAACAGCTCACCGCCCCGAAACAACGTGGGGCGTGCAGCGTCGTCGATGCACCTTTCGCGCGACGCCTTCCACCTCGTCGCGAACGAGCTTCATGCCGCGACACGGAAGCCATGGCAGTAGGCGAGGAGTCTCGCACAGTTGGGTGCTGTACGCGAAGGACGCCCGATGGATCCGCGGCGCCGGGGAAGGGGCACAACAAGGGAAGGCGACAGGGATCGTGGGCCCAAGCGACAAAGAACGCGATGGATGTCGCCTTGGATCGCGAGGTGAAGCGACGGGCGTCGCGATGGATGTCGCCTTGGATCGCGAGATGAAGCGACAGGGATCGCGATCGTTGCCATATCGGTTCACGAGGCAAAGCGACATGCGTCGCGATCGTTGTCGCCTCGGATCGCGAGGCAAAGCGACAAGCATCGCGACCGTTGTCGCCTCGGATCGCGAGGCAAGGCGACGAGGGCTGCGAGGGTTGTCGTCTCGGATCGCGAGGTAAGGCGACAAGGGTCGCCATGGCTGTCGTCTGGGTTCGCGAGGCAAAGCGACAGGGGTAACGATGGTTGTCGCCTGGGTTCGCGAGGCAAAGCGACCGGGGTAGTGATGGTTGTCGCCTGGGTTCGCGAGGCAAAGCGACCGGGGTAGTGATGGTTGTCGTCTCGGATCGCGAGGCAGGGCGACAAGGACCGCGACGGTCTTTGCTCGGCGTCGCTTCGTGCCGGATCGACGCGGTCAGAGCCTCCGCGGCGCCGGGCGCCGGAAGCTCTCGCAGGTAGCCAGCGTAGCTAATGCCCGCCGTAGTCCTCCGGCGAGGTCGCGTCCTTGCCGCGCGCCACGCCGGCGGCGTTGAACACCGCGCTGAGGACGACCGCGACCGCGAGGTTCACGATGAGCGCCCACAGCGCTGCGTAGCCAGGGACGATCGTCCCGAATAGCTTCAGCGGATACACGTTGCCCTTGAATGCCAGCGTGTGCGCCATCCAGGTGCCCGTCGTCATGCCGGCTGCCCAGCCGGCGAGGAGGGCCCAGCGGTGCAGCCAGCGCGTGTACAGGCCGAGGACGAGCGCCGGAAACGTCTGCAGGATCCACACGCCGCCGAGGAGCTGAAGCTGAATCGCGTACTCCTGAGGGACGGCGACGATGAACACCAGCGCGCCGAACTTCACGACGAGCGAAGCCAGCTTCGCGACCCCCGCCTCCTCCTTGGGCGTACAAGCGGGCCGGATCAGCTCCTTGTAGATGTTGCGCGTGAACAGGTTCGCCGCGGCGATCGACATGATCGCCGCCGGCACGAGCGCGCCGATCGCGATGGCCGCGAAGCCGAAGCCGGCGAACCATGCAGGGAAGCTCTGGAGGAAGAGCGCGGGTACGGCGTAGTTGGCGCCGTACTGCCTGAAGCCCTCGGCGTACGCGGGACTCTTGTCGACTCCCGACGCGACGGCCATGTAGCCGAGCAGGGCGATGAGCCCGAGCAGGAACGAATACGCGGGCAGCATCGCGCTGTTCCGGCGGATGACCGCTCGACCACTCGAGCTCAGGATACCGGTCAACGAGTGGGGATAGAGGAAGAGGGCGAGCGCAGAGCCGAGGGCGAGCGTCGAGTACGCGCTCGCCTGCTGCGGCGCCAGGATGAGCTTCTTCGGCGGGACGGCGTCGAAAATCGCCCCGTAGCCACCGAGCTTCGCCGGGATCGTAACGACGGCTGCGAGCACCGCGATGTAGATGATGACGTCCTTTGCGATCGCGATGAGCGCCGGCGCGCGCAGGCCGCTCTGGTACGTGTACGCTGCGAGCACGACGAAGGCCACGACGAGCGGGGCGTCGCCCGAGATCCCCATCGCCGCGAGCACGACCTGCATGCCCACGAGCTGAAGGGCGATGTACGGCATCGTCGCGAGGATGCCGGTGATCGCGACCGCGAGCGCCAGCGTACCGCTCTCGTACCGGCCGCGAACGAAGTCGGCGCCCGTGATGTACCCGTGCTTGCGAGCGACGCTCCAGAGCCGCGGCATGATCACGAAGACCAGCGGGTAGGCGATGATCGTGTAGGGCAAGGCGAAGAAGCCGATCGCACCCTTGCCGAAGACGAGCGCCGGCACGGCCACGAACGTGTAGGCCGTGTAGAGGTCGCCCCCGAGGAGGAACCACGTTACCACCGTTCCGAAGCGCCTCCCGCCCAGGCCCCACTCGTGCAGTTGATCCAGGTCGGCCGGCCGCCAGCGCGACGCGACGAAACCGATCGCCGTCACGATCACGAAGAGCGCGACGAAGACCACGAGGGCGGGGGTGTTCATGTCGACCCCCCGTCGCGGTCTCGAGAAGGCGGCGAAGCCGAGCGCGCGCCCCGACCTTCACTCCGCTGCGGCGGGGGATCCCGGGGGGGATCCTCGCGCTGCGTCGCGAAGTAGACGACGGCCGTGAGCGCGGAGCTGATGCCGACCCAGAGGAACTGGTACCAATAGAAAAAGGGGACCCCGCCGAGGCGCGGCTCAGCGCTATCGAAAAAAGGGACCCAGAGCGTCGCCACGAACGGCGCGAGCAGGGCCGCGTACCAGGGCCAGAGGCGCCTTTCTCTTCGCATCTTCGTGCCAGCTGCAGTCTAACGTCCCTCGCGTCGGCGCCAGAGGACCTTTCGCGCGTGCTGCTTGCTGGTGACACGCACGGTCGCCTGTACTAGGTTCGCGCGCCAACCATGGCGCAGGCACGCACGACGACCCGCGGCGACGGCGCGCGCGAGGCGCGCATCGGCAGCGGCGCGCGCATCCGCGGGAAAATCCACGGCGAGGGCGATCTGCTGGTCGAGGGCCAGGTCGAAGGAGACGTCGCCATTCGCGGGGAGCTCACGATCGCCGAGGGCGCGAGCGTAGTCGGCGAGGCGGTCGAAGCTCAGGGGGTGACCATCGCCGGTGCCCTCGAGGGTGACGTCGCCGCGACCGGGCAGGTTCGCCTCGCGGCGGGGGCGCGCGTGCGCGGCAACCTTCGGGGCAGCGCCGTCTCCATCGAAGACGGCGCGCGCTTTTCGGGAAGGCTCGATTGCGAGTTCGATCTGCCGCCGGAGCTCGGCGGTTCGTCGCGCGGTGAGACGCGCGGGCGACCCGCGGCACGGCGCTAGAGCACCACCACGGAGAGACCTATGGCGAGCACGGTCATCGGCGCGGGCATCACGGTCGAGGGGGAGATCACGACAGACGAGGACATCGTCGTCGCGGGCACCGTGCGAGGAAAGCTCTCGGCCAAGGAGGCCGTCACCATCGAGCACGGCGCCACCGTCGAGGCGGACGTCGTCGGGTCGTCGCTCACGGTAGCGGGCGCCCTCACGGGCAACGTGACCGCCAACGAGCGCGTCGATCTCCAGTCCGGCTCGCGCGTCGTCGGCAACGTGAAGGCGAGTCGCGTGACGATTGCAGACGGAGCCCTGTTCAAGGGCAACGTCGACATGGATGTGTGAGCCATGGCGGCGAACGGCACGATCATCGGCCGGACGACGCGCGTACGCGGCCGCGTAACGGGCGAAGTCGACCTCGAAGTGCAAGGCTTCGTCGAGGGCGAGATCAGCGTCGGCGGCGACGTCACGGTCGACACGCACGGCCTGGTCGGCGCGAACGTGCGCGGCCGGCGGCTGGTCGTCCGCGGAGCGGTAAAGGGCGATCTCGTCGGGGAGGAGGCCATCGCGCTCGAAGAGGGCGCGCGCGTGGTCGGCGACGTGAGGGCGCCTCGGGTCGCGATCGCCCCCGGCGCGCTCGTACGCGGATACGTCGAGACCGGAGACGGCGCCGCCGGGTCCGCGCGGGCGACGCGCGCCGCGCCCGCCGCGCGCCCGGTCGTCGCGCCCAAAGCGGCGCCTGCCGCAGCTCCCAAGCCGGTCGCCGCCGCGGTGTCCGCGAAGCCGGCGACGATGGCCGCCGCCGCCCGCCCCGCTGCGTCGTCGCTCAACGACGGCGGTGCGGCCGCGAACAGCACC
>Ga0102924_1001868_pt1 | contig 23649 bp, 18 predicted proteins | sample PaiPotPPM11metaG_FD_80116 | JGI IMG/M metagenome (GOLD analysis project Ga0102924, IMG submission 80116) | Iron sulfur acid spring bacterial and archeal communities from Banff, Canada, to study Microbial Dark Matter (Phase II) - Paint Pots PPM... ...
GGACCTGGAACTCGCCCACCGTGTTCGGCGTCGTGTACGCGACGTTGTTCACCCCGGGGTTGGCGTCGGCCTTCACGCCGAGCGTGTACGCCCAGAAGGAGTGGATGACGTCGAGCGAGGTGATGTTGAACTGCACCGGCTGGTTGACCGGCAGGGTGAGTTCCGTCGTCTCGAAGCCGCCGAACTGCGGGTAGCGGTACGTCCACGCCCACTGCTGGCCGATCACCTGGACCTGCAGGATGTTGTTCGAGTTAGGCGACCAGGAGGTCGTGGACGCGGCCGGCGGCACGCCGTTCTTGAAGATCGGCTGCGGGCCCTGGCCGGCGCCCGCGCCCGCGGGGGCGATCAGTTCGACGGTGCCGTAGACCGCGAGGGCGAGCACGATCGCGCTGGTGCCGACGATCCAGGTCGCCTGGACCTTGATGTTGCCGTGCAGCGGCGCGGCGTCGGTCTCGTCCCCCGGCTTCTGCCGCCAGAAGGCGAGCGCCCAGCCGAAGTAGAGCAGCACGCCGATGATCACCGGGGTGGCGATGGTCGCGAGGACCGTGATGTCGGTCGCCTGGCTCGCCGCCGTGTTAGACGCCCGCCCGGGTGGCATGTGCGGTCCCCAGACCAGCGCGACCAGCAAACAGCCGATGATGCTCAGCACGATCCAGAGGGTGAGCAGCCATACGGTGTCCCGGTCGCTGCGCCAGCTGGGACGGATCGGGGCGGCGGCGCTCGACGCGTCGGCGGCCATCAGGACTGCACCTCCATCTGGCCCATCATGTAACCCGGCGTCCCCATCGGGCCGCCGTTGCCGTCCACGTAGCCGAGGCCGCACGGCACGAAGCACTGCCAGCGGTAGGCGCCGGGCGTGCTCGGCGTCTTGAAGGTGAACTTGACCACGGTGTGCGGGGAGTTCTGATCCTGGTCAGCATCCGTACACGGCGAGGTGCCACACAGGTTGCTGTTCTCGTCGAACGTCGTCACCGAGGCGATCGGCACGTTGAGCCCCAGGCTCGGGATCGCGAACGTGTGCTGCACCGAGCAGTTGGCCCACGAGTCGAAGGTCGAGAGGTTCTGCGCGGCGGAGAAGGCCTTGCCGTTGTAGTACTGCACGTTCTCGACGTTGCCGACCGTCCCCGCGACCTGGCCCCACAGGGGGTTGCGCAGCGGTGTGCAGCCGTCGTACCCCAGGATTGTCACATTCACCGTGGTGTTCGCGGGCACCGCGAAGTAGGTCGTGTGGTCAAACTGCTTAGTTGACGGGTTCTGTATGAAATAAGTGACCCAGTCAGGCTTATTCGTGACCGTCGTCTGCGCGGTGGTCATCATGGTGACATTCACCTGACCGTCCTTCGCATACGCGGTGTAGTTCTCTGTCTGCGGCTGCGGGCCGATGATGTCGAACACGACCCATAGCACGCCCGCGACAACCGCCAGGAAGGCCACCACCAGGGTCGCCACCCGAGCCGGTAGGGACACCGGATCCACCTCGTTCCTGCGCAACGCCAAGCGGCTGCGCCCAGCTGTGCCAAGCTCACGGCATTCCCGCGACCGGACCGGCCGCGGTGATCTAATGATTAAAAGCAATTACTAAGAACTGCTTAAGTAACCATTTCGTCACCGAAAGCCGGGTGCGCAGGCGGGTTGCCCACTTACGCCCTGATCGTGACGTCCGTCATGGCGCACACGCAACACCCGGACCCCTGGATGACAAAATTGTCATGCGAAAGAGCCGTCCGCCAACCTTGTCATCGACATGGCGGCGACCTGCCGACTTACAATCGTTTGCGGCATGCTTGGGTGCGCAAGGGCACGTTCGGGTAACAAGTACGCCACTGGCGCCATCGACCAGTTGACCCCAGGAAAGGTCACAGACACCATCAAGTCGGAACTGATCGGGCAGGCAGGTGAACATGACGCATCTGGGACGAATCCTCATCGTCGACGACGAGCCCAGAATCCGCTCGTTCATTGGCCGGGCGCTGACCGCCGCCGGCTATGCCAGCGAGTTCGCGGCGAGCGGCGCCGAGGCGCTGCGCAGCTGCGCGGCCGCCCGGTACGACCTCGTCATCCTTGACCTGGTAATCACCGACATGGACGGCCGCGAGGTGCTCGGCGAGCTGCTGACCTTCCGCCCTGACCAGGCCGTGATCGTGCTCTCCTGCGTGGCCGACGTCGCCGCCAAGGTCGACCTGCTCGAGCGCGGCGCCCAGGATTACCTGACGAAGCCGTTCTCGCTCGCCGAGCTGCTGGCGAGGGTCCGCGTCCGGCTGCGCAGCGAGGCGCACCACGCCGAGCAGCACCATGGCATCGACACGCCGGCCATGCCCCATCCGCTCATGCCGCCGCTGACCGCACCCCAGCCCACCGGTCACGCGCACGGTGAGATCATCAGGACGGGCCAGGTCACGCTCGACGTCGCGAAGCTCGTCGCGGACATCGGGCAGGGGCCGGTCCCGCTCACCAGGCTCGAGTTCCTCCTGCTGCGCGAGCTCGCTGAGCATGCGGGACACTCCGTGTCCAAGGGCAGCCTGCTCGCGTCCGTGTGGGGCTATGACTTCGACCCTGGCTCCAACGTGGTGGACGTGTGCGTACGCCGGATCCGCTCCAAGCTTGGCTTCGAGCTGATCAAGACCGTGCGGGGTGAGGGCTATCAGCTCGTCTCCTAGCACCGGACTGATCGCAACCACCGCCCCCTCCGGCGTTTCCGCGTGGCTGCGGGCGCTGCGCTGGCCATTCAACCCGCTCGCCCTCGACGTGATCTGGGCGGGCTTCTCCGCGCTCAATTTGTTCGCTATCTACTATTTCGCCTATTGGGAAACGATCCCCTTTCACTTCATCTGGATCAGCCTGACGCTGCTCTACGGCTTCCGCTCCTGGCCGACCGGCCCGACCATGTGGATACTCGCCGCGGTCATGCTGGCCACCGCCTCCGGCATCGGCGTGGACGTCTGGCGCGGCACCGAGCCCGCCGAGGAGCTGACCGAGGTCCCGCTGATGGCGGCCGTCTTTGTCGCCACGGTCTGGCACAGCCAGCGCAAGCAGGTGGCCGAGCGGTCGGTGCGGCTGATCGGCGAGCACAACGCCCGCCTGCTCACCGACCAGCGGCAGTTCCTGCAGGACGCTGCGCACCAGCTGCGCACGCCCATCACCATCGCGCTCGGCCACGCGGAGCTCCTCGCCACCGACCTCGCGGGCGACCTGGCCGGCCAGCAGCAGGGCGACGACATCGGCGTCGTGATCGGCGAGCTGAACCGGCTGCGGCGGATCTCCGAGCGGCTCCTGCTCATCGCGGCGGCGGGCGATCCGGCCTTCCTGCACAGCGAGGACGTCCAGCTTGACCAGATGATCGCCGACCACGTCCGCCGCTGGCGGCCCACCATCAGCCAGCACCTGCGGATCGGGCGGCTCGACGCCGTCACGGTCCGCGCCGACCGGGAACGGCTCGGCCTGGCGGTCGACGCGCTGATCGAGAACGCGGTCAGGCACAGCGCCAGCGACGGTGGCATACAGTTGTCAGTCATCCGGGACTACCCGGGGATGCCCGCGCGCATCGTCGTCGCGGACGCCGGCGCCGGCATCCCAGCGGACCTGCTGCCGTTCATCTTCGACCGGTTCCGCACCAGCGATGGCGGGCAGTCACGGGGGACCGGCCTGGGACTCCCCCTCGTGCGCGCGGTAGCCCTCGCGCACGGCGGAGACGTGACCGTCCGGAGCACGCGCGGCAAGGGCAGCGAGTTCGAGCTGACCCTGCCGCTGCCCGGCTGGCTGGCGCTGCCCGCCGCTCCGGCCGACCGGGGGCCGGCCGACAGGGCGTCAGCCGACCGGAGGGCGACGACGCCGACGCTAGCGGAAGACCAAGGGAGCCCCAGTCGATGAGCGCGATGAGCCTGCCGGGCGCGGCGCGGCGGACGGCCGGCCTGGCCATCAGGCACAAGGTGATCACCGGCATCAGCGCGCTGTTCGTCGTGGCTATCATCGGAGTCAGCCTGGCGACCAGCGGCACGCAGCAGGCGCCGCCGAGCTATCCGGCCGCCGCGGGGTTCACGCTGCCCGCCCTCGGCCAGACGGGTCAGCAGGTCTCGCTCAGCCAGTACGCGGGCAAGCCGGTCATCGTGAATTTCTGGGCCTCCTGGTGCGAGCCCTGCCAGCAGGAGACCCCGCTGCTCGCCAGCTGGTACAAGCAGGAGCACGGGCACGTCGTCCTGCTCGGGCTCGACGAGAACGACACCTCGGCGAACGCACTCAAGTTCGCGCACGCCAAGGGAGTGACCTACCCGATCGGGTTCGACCCGAGTGTCAAGTCGGCGCTCTCCTACAACGTGGACGCCCTCCCGCAGACTTTCTTTCTCAACGCACAGCACCGCATCGTCTACCACATAGCCGGCGCGGTAACCAAGGCCGAGCTCGCCAAGGGCGTCAGCCTGATGAACTCGTCCTCGTAATGCCGACCCCGTGAGTGCAGTCCCGGTGAAAGGGTGGGTGACCACCGCATGACCTCTCCCACGCAGACGGAGCCGCCGTACGTGCCGCTGCGGCACAGCGGCTGGGCCACGAGACGCACACCGCTGTGGGTGTTCGCCGCACTGGCCGCCATCGCCATCGGCGTGGTCCTCGTGTCGCTGTCGCAGAAGCCGTCGCAGTCGCAGCGGGCAAGCGACCTCGCGGGGTACTTCGGCGACGTAAAGACCGGCATCGGGTCCTGCGCGGCCGGGCTGCACGACTCCGAGAATGCCTACACGCAGTTGCTCAGCCGCAAGGCGGTGCTGAACAAGAACGCGGAGTCCGTCTTCAGCTACGGCGGGTCGAACTGCACCGTGGCGGGCAACCAGGCGCTCACCGACTTCGCCAGCTACCAGGTGACCGAGTCGCTCGCCTCGTTCAACCTGGACACCGCGGACAACGACGTCCTCAGCTGGTCGTTTGACGCCACCGCGGTCCAGACGGACCTGCTCGCCGTGCTCAAGTCCACGACGCCGGCGGCGAAGACGAGCGCGCAGGCTCAGCTGGCGGCCGACCTGGTCACGCTCGACAAGCAGCGGGCCGCCATCGACGCGATCTGGACCTCCGCCAAGCACACCGCCGGCGCGACGGCCGCGTTCCCCAGCCTGCCGACTTGGCAGCCGCCAACCTAAAAATCACCGGTGGGCATGTTACCTGCTCACGACAGGTATGAGCGGATCCCGCGCCGGGAAAAATCCGTATCGTGACGCCGCATAAGCTAAGGCCGCGCAGCCGGTCGCTAGTCCCGCTGCTTGTGGCCGTTCTCGGCGTCGCGCTCGGGGCGGGGGGCATCGCGCTGCTCCGTCCGTTTACCACGGATCCCACGCAGCGGCTGGCCGCCAACGCCAACCGGGCGGCCGCGCAGTCTGCTTCCCGGCCGCTGTCGAACGCGGTCGTTCGTGCGCGGATCGAGCCGAGCGTCGTCGACGTGACGGCCACGCTGACGTATGACGACGAGACCGCCTCCGGTACGGGCTTCGTGGTCGACGCCCGTACCGGGCTCATCCTTACCAACAATCACGTGATCAGGGACGCGACCTCCGTCACCGTCACGGTCCCCGCGAAGGGGCAGACCTACCAGGCGAGCATCGTCGGCGTGGACGTGGCCGCCGACGTCGCGGTCCTCCAGGTCAGCCCGGCGGCCGGACTGTCCGCCGCGCCCCTCGGCGACTCCACCACGGTCACCGCGGGCACGCAGGTCATGTCGTTCGGCAACCAGGCGGGCGTGGGCGGCTCGCCCGCGGTGGCGGCCGGAATTATCACCGGCACCAACCGGACGATCCAGGCGGACGACGGCGCCGCGGGGTTCAGCGAGACGCTGCACGGCATGCTGGCCACGACCGCCCAGATCGAGCCGGGCGACTCGGGCGGACCGCTCGCCGACTCGGCGGGCACCGTGATCGGCGTGGATACGGCCGCGGGCACGGGCGGCGCGGAGACCGGGTACGCGATCCCGATCAACGCCGCGATGGCGGCCGAGCGGGAGATCACCACGCGGCAGGTTGTCCAGGGCGTCAGCCTCGGCGTCGACGGATTCCTCGGGGTCATCGTCGCGCCGGGCACGGAAAGTTCCCCCGCCGGGCAGCAATCGCAAGAGCGCGACGTCGTGACGGCCGCGGGCGACTCGTCCCGGTGCGTCTCCACGCAGCAGGACGTCACCGTGCCCGCGACGATCGCCCCGGTGCCCGCGGGTGCGCTCGTGGTCGGAGTGCTGTGCGGCACCGGCGCCGCGACGGCGGGGATCGGGGCGGGCGACGTGATCACGACGGCGGACGGGCACGAGATCGAGTCGGCCGGCGCGCTGACCGCGCTCGTGGCCGGCTGCCGGCCGGGTAGCGTGCTGCGGGTCACCTGGATCGGCACGACCGGGGCGGCGCAGACTTCGATGGTCCGGCTAGGTTCCGCGCCCGCGGCATAATTCGGTGATCGTCCGCCGTTGAAGCTTGCAGGTAACGTGTGGCCGCCAATCCTTAGGGCGCTTTCAGCTTCTTTTCAGGTTTGAGACGCTTACTAGAAGGCGACGGTGACGGCCAGGAGCGACGCCGTCAGGCAGGTGCCCCATACGCTGTTCTTGGTGAAGGCGAGATAGATGCACGACGACGACAGTGGTAACGACCAGCACGGCAGCTGGCAGCCACCGGAGTACGTGAGTCCCTGGGTCCCGGCGTCGAACCCGGAAGACGGGGAGTCCGGCAACGCGTCCCGTGACAGCTCGGCCGGAAGCGGCCAGCCCAGGCAGGACGGCGACACGGCCCCGATCGGCAGCGGCCCTGGCTACGGACAGGGCGGGTACCCGCCACCCGGATACCCGCCGCCCGCGTACGGGCAGCCGGGCTACGGGCAGCCGGGTTACGGCCAGCCCCCTGGCTACGGGCAGCCCGGGTACGGCCAGCCGGGCTACGGCGGCTACGGACAGCCTCCGGGCTACGGCCAGTACCCGTGGAGCGGGTACGGCACGCCGCCACCGCCGCCGCGTTCCGGCGTCGGCAAGACCCTCGCCTACGCGGCCGTCGCGGTCCTCGCGGCCGCCGCGGGCGCGGGTGCCGCGGTCGCGCTGAACCACTCGAGCAGCAGCCCGAGCCCCTCCGCGGGCTCACCGCTCAACGGGAACGGCGGCGCGCAGTCCAACCCCTTTGGTAGCGGTAACGGTAACGCGAACCCGTACCCCTCCTCCGGAGCCGGCAACGGGGCCAATCCCGGTGGGACGAACACCGGCAGCGGCTCGCTGAACGCGAGCGCGCTCGCCAAGCAGGTCGACCCGGGCATCGTCGACATCGACTCCAACCTCCAGTACAGCGACGCCACCGCGCAGGGCACCGGGATGGTGATCTCCTCAAGCGGTCTCGTGCTCACCAACAACCACGTCATCGACCAGGCGACCAGCGAGACCGCCACGCTCGTGTCGACCGGCAAGACGTACACCGCGAAGGTGATCGGGTACGACTCCACCGACGACGTGGCGCTGCTGCAGCTCGAAGGCGCGTCTAACCTGAAGACCGTCGCGCTGTCCGACTCGACCAAGGCCAAGGTCGGCGAGGCGGTGCTCGCGCTCGGCAACGCCGGCGGCCGCGGCGGCCTCCCGTCCACCGCGCAGGGGACCATCCAGGCGCTCAACCAGTCCATCGAGGCCAGCGACAGCGGCGCGGGCACCACCGAGAAGCTGCACGGCATGATCCAGACGGACACGCCCATCGAGCAGGGTGACTCGGGCGGCCCCCTCGTCAACGGCAGCGGCCAGGTCGTCGGCATGGACACCGCCGCGAACTCCTCCTCCTCGAGCTTCGGCGGCTACTCGTCGGCCACCACGGGGTTCGCGATCCCGATCAACACCGCCATCGCGATCGCCAACAACATCAACGCCGGCAAGGCGTCCTCGACCGTGCACATCGGTCTCGCCGGGTTCATGGGCGTCAACGTCGCCGACGCGTCGAACCCGAGCGAGTGCTCAAGCGGCGGCGACGGCTTCGGCGGCGGGTTCGGATCCACCTCGCCGGTCAGCTCCGGCGCGCTGATCTGCCAGGTCTACCCCAGGTCCCCCGCGGCGTCCGGGGGACTCGCCAGCGGTGACGTGATCACCTCGGTCAACGGCACCGCGATCACCTCGGCGAACGGGCTGACCAACGAGACCGCGAACTCCCACGCGGGCGACCAGTTCGCCATCAGCTACGTCGACCAGTACGGCACCAAGCACTCCACCACGGTCACGCTGACCGGATGGGCCAAGTAACGGGAGTCAGCTGGTTAGCCACGCGCGCAGCGCCTGCTCGGCGGCGTCGATCGGGGGCGCGTCCACGTACTCGCCCGGGGTGTGGGCTATTTCCGAGATTCCGGGGCCGTAGTTCACCGCCGGGATGCCCAGTTCCGCGAAGCGCGCCACGTCGGTCCAGCCGAGCTTGGCCCTTGGCTCGCCGCCCACTGCCTTCACGAAGTCGGCGGCCAGGGATGCGGTCAGGCCGGGCCTGGCGCCGGGCGCGTTGTCGAGGATCTCGACGTCCCAGGCGGCGAAGAGGTCGCGGATGTAGACCGCCGCCTGCGCCGGTGACTTGTCCGGGGCGTAGCGGTAGTTCACCGTGACCACGCACTCGTCGGGGACCACGTTGCCCGCGACGCCGCCGGAGATCGCGACCGCGTTCAGCCCCTCGTGGTACTCGAGGCCGTCGACGACCGGCTTGCGCGGCGCCCAGGCGCGGAGGATGTCAAGAATCGCGCCCGCCTCGTGGATCGCGTTCTTGCCCATCCACGAGCGGGCCGTGTGCGCCCGCGCGCCCGCGGCCCTGACCGCCGCCCGCAGCGTGCCCTGGCAGCCGCCCTCCACCACCCCGCCGCTCGGCTCGAGCAGGACCGCGAAGTCGGCGGACAGCAGCTCGGGCGCGTCGCGCGACAGCAGGAACAGGCCGTTGCGCTCGGTGTCGACCTCTTCGCACTCGTAGAACACGTACGTCACGTCGCGGTTCGGATCCGGCAGCGTGGCGGCGAGTCGCAACTGGACCGCCACCCCCGCCTTCATGTCCGAGGTGCCGACTCCAGTAAGCCGAAGTCGTTCGGAATCCCATTGCGACGGGAAGTTGGCGGCGTGCGGCACGGTGTCGATATGGCCGGCCAGCACTACTCGCTCACTTCTTCCCCGCGTGGTGCGGGCGACGAGCGTGTTGCCGCGGCGGGTCACCGCCAGGTGCGGCAGGCCACGCAGCCCGCGCTCGATCGCGTCGGCGAGCAGGGCCTCGTCGCCGCTGACCGAGGAGATATCGACGAGGGCAGCGGTGAGGTCGGGGCCTTCGGCGTGCAGGTCAAGGTCGTTCACGGGGAACAACCTAACCTAGGTCGGGGACGCCGACGGCCGACTGGCGGGTCATCGCCCGCGCCGCGCTGCGCAGGGCGGCGACGATCACCGCGACCGACGGGCGGATCACCGACGCCGTGCGCGCCACCGCGAACACGTCCCTGGCCAGGTCCAGGCCGGCCGGCAGTTCGCGGACCACGACCCGGCGCTCGTAGGCGCCGACCGCGAGCCTGGGCATTATGGCGATGCCGAGGCCGCGCGCCACCAGGTTGGCGACCGTGCCGAGGCCCTCGAACTCGGAAGGGACGGGCGGCGTCAGCCCGACGGCGGCGAGCAGCCTGTCCGCCGCCTCCCTGGAGGGCTCGCCCGCCGGGGCCGCGAGCCACGACTCGTTGCGGAGGGCCCGCAGGTCCACCGGGCGCTCCGGGTCGGCGGCCGGGTGGTCGCGGGCGACCACCAGGATCAGCGGGTCCCGCACCAGGTGGTAGTAGCTGAGCACGCCGTGCCCGGCGTCCGCGGCCTCCAGGTCGGCCGACATGCGGCCCGTCCAGTCGTCGACGATCGCGACCTCGACCTCCCCCGACCTGACTAGCTGCAGCCCGTCGCCCGGGTCGGCCTCGCGCAGCAGCAGCGACAAGTGCTGGTGCTCCTTGAGCGAGCGGGCGAGCGCGGGCGCGAACGCGACCGCGGCGGACGGGAACGCGGCCACGACGACACGGCCGCTCGGCTGCGCGGCCTGCGCGGACAGGTCCGCCTCGGCCGCTTCGACCATGGCGAGGATGCGCTCGGCGTGTATGGCCAGCCGCTTGCCCGCGTCGGTGAGGCCGGCGCTCCTCGCGGTCCGGTCGAGCAGGGGGGTGCCGGCCTCCTTTTCCAGCACCGCGAGCTGCTGCGAGACGGCGCTCGGGGTATAGCCAAGGGCTTCGGCGGTCCGCGCGATCGAGCCTCGCGCCGCGAACTCGTGCAGCATGCGAAGCCTGCGGATATCAAGCATTAATAAATCTTATCCTGAGGACGCACTGGTCAGCACTAGCCCTAACGCTCGAAGTTTACATCTGACAGCAACCGACGGTGCCCGCCGACTGCGTCAACTCGCGGCGGCAAAGGCGCTGGTGCCCGCGAGAACGACCATCACCACGGCAGCGCCCCTGGTCAGCCACTGCATGGGGATCAGCTTGAGCACGCGCCAGCCTAGCGTGACGGCGACCGCGGCGGCTACCCAGAGCGCCAGCGTGGCGCCGATCCCGACCGAGACGGGATCGTGGAACCGGGCGGCGAGGCTGACGGTGAGGAACTGGGTCAGGTCGCCGAACTCGGCGAGGAACACCACCGCGAACGCCGTGCCGAACACTGGCCAGTTCCCGCTGCGCAGGCCGTCTTGGCCCGCGTCGTCCTCGTCGTCGTCCTTGGCTTCCTTGGTCCGCCAGAGCAGCCCGGCGCCCGCCAGGAACGCGCCGGCGGCGCATGCCTCCACGATGTGATGCGGCAGCAGGCTCAGCGCACCGCCCGCGGCCACCGCGATGACGACCTGGACGAGGAAGGCGGCCGCGGCACCGCCGAACACCACGCCAGGACGATATCGGCTGGACAAGATCAGGCAGGCCAGGATCGTCTTGTCGGGCAGTTCTGCGGGGAGCACGGCGAGGAACGTGGCGCCCGCTGCGGTCAGGCTCATCGTGGGGGTCGACTCCGTCGGTCAGGCCGCACCGGCGGTCGCGGGGGGCGGGCCCGATCCTCCGGCACGGCAGCGCTGGCAGCGTCCCGGTGCCGGGACACTGGCTGTCGGCCGAAGGTCTCACTCAGGCCGCACGCGGCCCCCAGGTACCGGATCCAGCTGGCTGGCGTGTTGGCCTGCCACTGAACCGCGATTGTCGGCATCCCGGCGAGGAGCTACTCCCCTTCGCTGCCCCTATCCTAGCCCGTTCGGGGCCCGCGCCATATAGCCAACCGGGCAGCCGGCCAAACAAAGGCGAGCGACCGGCCATGACCACCGGCCGGTCGCTCGTTGTGGGACAATCCCTCCGCAAGGACATATCTCCGCTTAGTGAACCTAGCGGATTAGCGCGGCATAGATTCCCGCTGGTAAGGGGTTTACCTGGTTTTCTCGGGGAAAACGAATGCTGTCCAGGTAGTCCATGTCCCTGATGGTGATCTCGCGGTAGCGCGTGCTGATCGCCCCCTGCCTGCGCAGCTCCTTCAGCACTCGTTCCGCGGTGGAGACCGCCACGCCCGCCAGTTCGCCGAGCTCGCTCTGCGTAATAGGGACGCGGATCAAACCGTCCACGTCGGGCTGCGCGTGCTGCCGGCCGAGGTCGTAGAGGACCTGGGCGAGCCGCTCCCGCGCGTCCCACATGCGCTCCGCCGCGCGGCGCTCTGTCGTGGAGCGCATCTTGGCGAGCAGGTACTTCGTGATCGCCGCCTGCGCGCCCGGCGACCGGCTCACGATGGTCAGGAAGGCGGCGCCGCCGACCTTCAGCGCGGTGACCGAGCCGGCGGCGCGGGCCGTCGCCGTGCGGGGCTTGTTGTCGAGCAGGGCGAACTCCCCCATGAGGTCGCCGCGCGAGCGGATGGCGAGCGTCGTCTGCGCGCCGCTCACCGCGGCGACGATGACCTTAACGAGGCCGCTGGTCAGCACGTAGAGGAAGTCGCCCGCGTCACCCTGCATCAACAGGATCTGGTCGTCCTCGAAACGGATCGGTATGCCCGCATCCAGCAGCGCGGTGCGGTCGGCGTCCGGGAGTTGCCTGACGAAACTGTCCTCCGGCCACGGCTCGCTGCCCGCGCGAGTGACGGCCGTCGCCCGGGCCTGAGCGCGCACGGGAGAAGGAGGCAAAGAGTATAGCGACGTACCCACACTATTGAGTGTGCCAGATGTCATGGTCTGATAACGGGAACTAAGGCACTCAAGTTCATGGAAATAGCTAATAGGCTATGCCCCTAGGGAGCGTGGGAAATGCCAGGCCGCGCGCTGCGGGTGGGATTCGTGCTCGATGTGGCGGGCTACGGCACGCGCTCGGTCACGGAACGGGACGACGTGCAGCGCCGTCTGAGACGGCTCGTGGTCGCCATGCTCGCCGAATGCGGACTGCGGCTCGACCGCCGGGTGGTCGACCACCAGTGGACGGGCGACGGCATCAACGCGGTCCTGCCGGCTGACATCGACCCGCCCGCCGTGCTCAGCGTGCTGCTCAGGTCGCTGGCCGCGAGCCTGAGCGCGGACAACGCCGGGCACGCCGACCGGATGAGGCTGCGGATGGCCGTCGGCGTCGGGCTGGTCGAGCGGACGGCGGCCGGCTTCGGCGGGCCGATGATCGTTAACATCAACCGGCTCGTGGACAGCGCGGCGCTGCGCTCAGCGCTTTCCGGCGAACCCGCCGCCGATCTCGCGGCCGCGATAGCCGATTTGGCTTTCACGATGATCATTAAGCCCGGGTACCCGGGAATTCCCGTCGGCCAGTTCAGTCGGGCGAACGTGGTGGCGAAGGAATTCTCCGGGACCGCCTGGCTGTGGCTATCGACGCGGCAGTGGAGCGAACCCGCGTACCCGCCGCTCGGCGCCGCCGATCCCAGGGAGGCCGGCGGTTTCCGCATCGTGGCCCGGCTCGGCTCCGGTCAGGCGGGCCCGGTCTACCTGGCCAGCGGCGGCCAGGGCACCGGTCAGGCCGCCGACCAGGGCGCCGGCCGGGCCGACCCCGGCTGGGCCGCGCTCAAGGTATTCGACCGTGGCCTGGTGGCCGACCCGGCCGTCCGCCGCCGCCTCTCCCTCGGCACGATCGCGGCCAGCGTCGCGCGCGAACCCAGCCTCACCTCGCTGATCGACTCGGGGGTCGACGACGACCAAGACCGGCCGTGGGTGGCGACCACGCTGGTGCGCGGCCCGTCGATCGCGGCGGCCGTGACCGAGACCGGGCGGCTGCCGGCCGACACCGCGGGCTGGATCGCCCTCGACCTCGCCCGGGCGCTCAGCACGCTGCACGAGGCGGGGTTCACCCACGACGCGGTCTCCCCGCACAACGTGGTGCTCGACGCGGAAGGCCCGGTGCTCACCGACCTCGGGATCAGCCGGACCACGCTGGTCTCCGGTCCAGGTTCGCCCGCCGACGACGTGCTGATGCTCGGCGCGACCGTGTTCTTCGCCGCGGCGGGCCGCTCGCCGTGGACCGACACCCACATAGTCTCACCCGACCTGGCCGGCTGCCCGCCGCGGCTCGCGCCGATCGTCGGCGCGTGCCTGGCCGCCGACCCGGCGGCGCGCCCGCCCGCCGCCAAGCTGCACGCGTGGCTAGCCGACGAGATCGGCCAGCGGCCGCGGTCCTGGCTGCCCGACCCGGTCGCCGCGCGGGTCGCCGAGTACCGCGCGCTGCCGACGGGCCGCGGATGGTTCCGCTGGCCGCGCGGGCGCGACCAGTGACGGCAGGCAATAACGGTCGGGCAATAACGGTCGGGTGATCGGTAAGGTTAAGCCATGCTTAGCGTGGAGCTGATCGACTCGCTCTTCCCCGTCGACCTGCCTGACCCGGCGCACTGGGAGTCCAGGTACCCGGCGCGGACGCTGCCCGCCGACGCCAAGGTGACGCGGTTCGCCCCGTCGCCGACCGGCTGGCTGCACATCGGCGGTATCTTCACCGCCAGCGTCAACCTCGACCTCGCGAGGCACAGCGGCGGCCGCTACCTGCTGCGCATCGAGGACACCGACCAGGCGCGCTTCGAGGAAGGCGCGCTCGCGCAGTTCGAGGCCGGCTTCGAGTACTTCGGCATCGAGGCGGACGAGTCGGACGCGGCGGGCGGTTCATACGGCCCGTACACTCAGTCGGTCCGCGCGGAGATCTACCAGACGTACGTGCGGGAACTGATGCGGCAGGGCAAGGCCTACCCGTGTTTCGAGACGCCGGAGCAGGCGGAGGCGCGGGTCGCGCGGCAGAAGACGGTGGGCGCGCTCCCCGGCTACTACGGCGAGTGGGCGATCTGGCGCGACGCGCCGGAAGACCAGGTGCGCGCCAGGCTCGACGCCGGCGACCCCTACGTGGTGCGCTTCCGCTCCCCCGGCATCGGCGGCGCCCGCGTCAGCTTCACCGACCTGATCCGCGGCGAGCTCAGTTCCGACGACAACCGCAACGACGTGGTCATACTCAAGCGCAGCGACACCGCGCCCAGGCTGCCCACCTATCACTTCGCGCACGCCGTCGACGATCACCTGATGGGGATCACGCTGGTGGTCCGCGGCGAGGAGTGGATCTCCTCCGTCCCGCTGCACCATCAGCTTTTCGACGCACTCGGCTTTCCGCGCATCCCCTACGCCCACGTGGCGCCGCTGATGAAGCAGGACGGCGGCAGCCGCCGCAAGCTCTCCAAGCGGAGGGATCCGGAGGCGAGCGTCGGCTACTACATCGAACAGGGCTTCCCCGCCGAGGCAGTGCTCTACTACCTGCGCGGGCTCGCCAATGGCCGGCTCGCCGAGCTGCCGCTGCCCGCGGCGCTGGCCGAGCCGCTGCGGCTGTCGGAGTTCGGCGTCGCCGGGCCGCTGCTCGACATAGTCAAGCTCGACGACATCAGCGCCGACTACGTGTCGACGCTGCCCGGCGCGGAGATCCTCGACCGGCTGCTGCCCTGGCTCACCGAGTACGACAAGGACCTCGCCTCCGTGGTCGTCGCGCAGCGCGACCTGGCCCTGCGCGCACTCGACGTCGAGCGGGTCAACACCGAGAAGCCGCGTAAGGACCTGCACAAGTGGGCAGACTTCCGCGGCGTGTACGGTTTCTTCTTCCCGGAAGTCTTCGAGCTGGTCACCGACCCGGCCGACGAGCGCTTCGGCGGGCTCGCCCCCGACCTGGTGCGCGCGCTGGCGTCCGGGTTCGCCGCCGGCTACCTCGAGCCGGGGCCCGGGGTGACGACCTGGTTCGACCAGATCCGCACCCTGGCGGGCGACCTCGGCTTCGCGCTCCGGCAAAAGGACTACAAGAAGAACCCGGACGCCTACCCCGGCTCGATCGCCGACGCGGCCGGCGCGATCCGCGTGCTTATCACCGGCTCCCGGCAGTCTCCCGACCTCGAGCAGACGTGCGCGGCGCTCGGTCGGAACGAAGTGCTACGCCGCGTCACCGCACTCGCCTGACCAAGCCTTATTTGACCAAGATCAAAGTCAAAACCCGGGTCAGGGCTTGGCGCATCGGAGGATTACCCGCGGCGCTCTTGCCGGGCTCTGGCGGGTCGGCCGGGCGGCCGCGTTGAGCACGATTTCGTTCGGGATAATCCGAAATCATCGACCGAAGCGAACCCGCGGCGGCGAGCCCGGCGACCGCGACGAGGATGTCGGGCCCTTTTCCTCCTCGAGGCGACCAACCGGCCGCGCCGCAGCTCGGGACGGTGAGCTGCTTCGGGGGCCGGCTTCGCACGAGGTTTCGGCACAAAACCACGGTGGTTGTTGTTCTGACGGTGGGAACTAGTTTTCCCGGCAATTTTTCCGGAACCATCGAGAAAGCGACACTTCGCCTCTTGCTGCCGCTCGGCTCTTGCGGGCACGGCCCATGCAGTCGCCGCGGCAAGGCACGATAGATAACGCCATGACGACCCTCACTGACCTTCTCCCCCCACTGTTGGCCGCTCCGGCGGATACACCGCCGGACCCGGATGCCATCTTCAGCGCCTTCGCCGACTGGGCGAAGGACCGTGGCCTCGCCCTCTACCCGCACCAGGAAGAGGCGCTCATCGAGGTCGTCATGGGGTCGAACGTGATCCTGTCCACCCCGACCGGCTCGGGCAAGTCCCTGGTCGCGACCGGCGCGCACTTCACCGCGCTCGCCAACGGCCAGCGCAGCTACTACACCGCGCCCATCAAGGCCCTGGTAAGCGAGAAGTTCTTCGCGCTCTGCGAGATCTTCGGCCCGGCCAACGTGGGCATGATGACCGGCGACGCCTCGGTCAACCCGAAGGCGCCGATCATCTGCTGCACGGCCGAGGTGCTCGCCTCGATCGCGCTGCGCGACGGCGCGGACGCGGACGTCGGCCAGGTCGTCATGGACGAGTTCCACTACTACGCTGACCCGGACCGTGGCTGGGCCTGGCAGGTGCCGCTGATCGAGCTGCCCAAGGTGCAGTTCGTCCTCATGTCGGCCACGCTCGGCGACGTCACGCGGTTCCAGGAAGATCTCACCCGCAGGACTGGCTGGCCCACCGCGGTCGTGAAGAACGCGGAGCGGCCGGTGCCGCTGATCTTTTCCTTCAGCCTTGAGCCGCTGCACGAGACGCTTAACGAGCTGCTTACTACTGATCAGGCCCCGGTCTACGTCGTGCATTTCACCCAGGCGGCGGCGCTTGAACAGGCTCAGGCGCTGATGTCGACGAATATGTGCACGCGGCAGGAAAAAGACGCTATAGCGGAAATGATAGGAAATTTCCGGTTCGCGTCGGGGTTCGGTAAGACCCTCTCCCGGCTGGTGCGGCACGGCATCGGCGTGCACCACGCCGGCATGCTGCCCAAGTACCGCAGGCTCGTGGAGACCCTGGCCCAGGCCGGCCTGCTCAAGGTCATCTGCGGCACCGACACGCTCGGCGTCGGCATCAACGTGCCGATCCGCACCGTCGTCTTCACTGCGCTGTCCAAGTTCGACGGCAAGAAGACCCGGCTGCTCCAGGCCCGCGAGTTCCACCAGATCGCCGGCCGTGCCGGCCGTGCGGGCTTCGACACGGCGGGACGCGTGGTCGTGCAGGCGCCCGAGCACGTCATCGAGAACGAGAAATCCTTTGCCAAGGCCCTCGCCAAGGCCGGCGACCCGGCCTTGGCCCGCCGGAGGGTCGTGAAGAAGAAGCCGCCGGAGGGCATGGTCTCCTGGGGCAAGCCCACCTTCGAGCGCCTGGTGGCGGCCGAGCCTGAGCCGCTCACCTCGTCGTTCACGGTGACTCACGCGATGGTCCTCAACATGATCGACCGGCCGGGCAACGCCTATCAGGCGATGAGGCACCTGCTCACTGACAACCATGAAGACCGGGCCAAGCAGCGCAAGCACATCCACCGCGCCATCGAGATCTACCGTGCGCTGCTCGCCGGCGGCGTCGTCGAACGGCTCGACGAACCCGACGAGAAGGGCCGGTACGTCCGGCTCACCGTCGACCTGCAGTACGACTTCGCGCTCAACCAGCCGCTGTCACCGTTCGCGCTGGCGGCCATCGAGCTGCTCGACAAGAACGCGGACACCTACGTGCTCGACGTGTTGTCCGTGATCGAGTCCACGCTCGACGACCCGCGGCAGATCCTGTCCGCCCAGCAGTTCCGCGCCCGCGGCGAGGCCGTCGCCGCGATGAAGGCGGACGGCGTCGAGTACGAGGAGCGGATGGAGCTGCTCGACAGCGTCACCTACCCCAAGCCGCTCGAGGACGTGCTTGAGGCCGCCTACGAGATCTACCGGCGCGGACACCCCTGGGTCGGTGACTACATGGTCTCCCCCAAGGCCGTGGTCCGCGACATGTACGAGCGCGCCATGACATTCCCCGAGTACGTCCAGTTCTACAGCCTTTCCCGGTCCGAGGGGATCGTGCTCCGCTACCTCGCCGACGCCTACAAGGCGCTGCGTCAGACCGTGCCCGACGAGGCGAAGACCGAGGAGCTCACCGACCTCATCGAGTGGCTCGGCGAGCTGATCCGCCAGGTCGACTCCTCGCTCGTCGACGAGTGGGAGAAGCTCACCAACCCCGATCCGGCGTCGGCCGAGCTCCGGTCGCAGCCGAAGACGCTGACGAGCAACACCCGCGCGTTCCGCGTGCTGGTGCGCAACGCGCTGTTCCGCCGGGTCACCCTGGCGGCGCTCGAGAAGTACGACGAGCTCGGCGAGCTTGACGCGGCCGACGGCTGGAGGGCCGCCGCCTGGGCGGACGCGCTCGACCCGTACTTCGAGGCGCACGACGAGATCGGCACGGGTCCGGACGCCCGCGGCCCGGCGATGCTGATCATCGAGGAGGGCAAGACTTCCTGGACGGTCCGGCAGATCTTCGACGACCCGGCGGGCGACCACGACTGGGGCATCTCCGCCACCGTCGACCTCGCCGCCTCCGACGAGGAGGGGGCGGCCGTCGTCCACGTCACCGACGTCGGCCAGCTCAACGGATAATCGCTTGAGACGCCAGGCGGGCGCCGCTAGCGTGGTCTGCTCGTGAAGGTCGATTCGATGGTGGTCGCCCGGCTGCGGGCCGCGGGCTGCGTGTTCGCCGAGGAAGAAGCGGCGATACTCGCCGGCCGCGCCGCCTCTCCCGCCGAGCTTGACGCGATGGTCGCGCAGCGGGCCGCCGGTGAGCCGCTTGAGCAGGTGGTCGGCTGGGCCGAGTTCGACGGGCTGCGGGTGCTCGTCGATCCTGGGGTCTTCGTGCCGCGCCGGCGCAGCGAATTCCTCGTCGCGGTCGCTGTGTTGATGGCTCCGCGCACGATTCCCCGCGTCGTCGTCGACCTGTGCTGCGGTACCGGAGCGCTCGGGCTCGCGGTGGCCCTGCGGCTGGGTGCGTCTGGGGGCGGCGACCTGCACGTGGTCGACCTGCACGCGGCGGACCTGGACCCGGCCGCCGTCGCGTGCGCGCGGCGAAATGTCGAGCCGGCCGGCGGGCATGTGTACGCGGGCGACCTGTTCGGCCCGCTGCCCGGCTCGCTGCGGGGCCGGACCGGCGTGCTGATCTGCAACGCGCCGTACGTGCCGACCACGGAGATCGCGTTCATGCCGGCCGAGGCGCGCGACCACGAGGCGCTTCTCGCCCTCGACGGGGGCGCGGACGGGCTGGCCGTGCTGCGCCGGGCCGCCGCCGGCGCGCCCGACCGGCTCGCGCCCGGCGGCTTGCTGCTGGTGGAGACCAGCGAGCGACAGGCTCCGGCGATGGCGGCCGAGATGGCCGAGGCCGGGCTCATCGGGCGCGTTCACCAGGACGACGAATCGGGTGCCACCGTAGTCACGGGCGTTGCTGGCTCCGGAAGGTAGCGGATCTTTGAGAGGGTTGCCGCGGGCCCAGCGACCCACCGTCTTCAGGAGATAGCTTCTTGGCATGACGCTTAAGGTCAGCTTGGATTCACGGCGGGGGCGGCTGGTGGAGCGGCAGCTGCTCGGGACACCCGTTGCTTCGGTTGGTGAGGTCGCGGACTCGCTGGTGGCGTTGCATGCCACCGATCCGGTGACCGTGTACCTGTCGGCGCGGGCGCGGAGCCGGTGCGCGGTCGAGGACGTAGACGCGGCGCTGTACGAGGAGCGCGCCGTGGTGCGCATGCTGGGCATGCGACGCACGGTGTTCGTGGTCCCTGCCGGGCTGTCCGCCGTGGTGCAGGCGGCCTGCACCGATGACGTCGCCAAACGGATGCGGCGGCAGCTGGAGAAGGACCTGGCCGGCGGCGGTGTCGGCGACGGTGACGCGAGCGGGTGGCTGCGATCCGTGGAGGAAGGTGTGCTCCGTGCGCTCGCGGCGCGCGGCGGCGGCGCGAGCGGAGCGCAGCTGGCGGCCGACGAGCCGCGGCTGCGGACCCAGCTGGTCTACGCGGAGGGCAAGGCGTACGGCGGTCCGGCCAACATCACCTCGCGGGTTCTGGTACTGATCGCGGCCGAGGGTCGCACGGTGCGCGGTCACCGGCGTGGCGGCTGGTCGTCCGGGCAGTTCGAATGGTTCCTGCCCGAGGCGTGGCTCTCGGCTGCGGCGGGCGGCGGTCTTGGAGGCCGGGTGGACGGCGGGGCCGGCGGTCGGCTTGACGGCGGGCTTGACGCGGGTGCCGCGCGGGCTGAGCTGGCGCGGCGCTGGCTGACCGCCTTCGGTCCTGGCCTGGCCGCGGACCTGCAGTGGTGGGGAGGCTGGACGGGCGCGCAGACCAAGGCGGCGCTTGCGGCGCTCCCGGTCACCGAGGTCGACCTCGACGGGCAGGACGGGGTAGTTCTCGCGGACGACCTGGAGTTCCCCGCCGAAGCGCCCGAGGTGGCCTCGCTGCTGCCCGCGCTCGACCCGACGCCGATGGGATGGCAGTCGCGGTCGTGGTACCTCGGCCCGCACACGCCGCGGCTGTTCGACCGGACGGGAAACGTCGGTCCGACCCTGTGGTGGGCGGGACGCGTGGTGGGCGGCTGGGCGCAGCGTTCCTCCGGCGAGGTGGTGTACCGGCTGCTTGAGGACATCGGAGCGGACGGCGCGGCCGCCGTGGCCGCCGAGGCGGCGGCGCTCGAGGCGTGGCTAGGCTCGGCTCGGGTCAGGCCCCGCTTCCGCACTCCGCTGGAGCGCGAACTGACGACGTGAACCTACGTCACCGTTTGTACTCCTGGACGGCCCAGGTGTTGCCGTCGAGGTCGTCGAAGAAACAGAAGCGCGAGCCGGGCATGCCTTCCGGGCCCATCTGCTGGACCTCGCTGATGCCGACGCCCCGGCCGACCAGCTCGTTTCGTAGCGCGTCGAGATCCTCCACGACAAGCTGAACGCCCTTGACCGATCCGGGTTCGCCGAGTGGCAGGCCCTCGCCGATCACCACTGAGCAGGCCGACCCCGGCGGGGTCAGCTGCACGATCCGCATGCCGTTGCCAGGACGCACGTCGTTGTCGAGAACGAACCCCACCTGCTTGGTGTAGAAGTCCTTCGCGGCGTCCACATCCCGGACCGGCAACGGGACGACCTCGAGCTTCATGTCCATGGTTCCCGGGTACCCCACTGGTCACGGCCGAAAACGCTGGTGGTGCCTTGCATTGGTCAGTGTGGCCGGCTCGGGCTGTGCACTGACTGCTTTGGTCATGCAGTAGCCAACGTGTGCTCCGCGGACCAGGTCCTGGACTTGGTCTCGCACAGCCGGACTAGGTTCGTCGAGATCCACGCACAGCTGGGGCACGCCACCGAATGAATCCCGGTGCCGGGCCATCCCCCTCACAGGTCCAGCGGCCAGGGACTCTACCTCGGCGTCAAAGCGGCCCGGGTCATAGACCCACTGCAGAAGCAGCATCGTCTGGTAGCCGTGCCGGACATAGAAGCCGGCTTCGGCGTCGGCCCCCAGGGAGACGCGTGCTGCGCCCAGACGAAGAGCGCTGGCTTCGAAAGCCCGCAGCAGGGCACGCCCGATGCCCTGTCGGCGTCGGCCGGCGGCAACCGCCAGGATCCTCAGGGTCACCTCGGTTGCTGAGGACATGAAGCCCATCGCGGCGCCCACGATCGAGCCGCTGTCCTCGGCAACCAGAAGCAGTTCGCGCTCGCCGGGATAGGCGGCTTCGATCTCGGCGAAACGCCGCCGGTCGGTGTGATCGATGACCGGATCTGACTGCGCGCCTGCGACGTCGAACGCGGTGATTAGCTCGGCTGCCGCATCGACGGGGCGGATGATGACTGCCATGGCGGTCTCCTCCGGTATTGAGGTGCCGAAGCCCAGCGCGGACGCGAGTGCGTCCAGGGCCCGCAAGCGGACTCCGGTTTCGACCGCGAGGTCCGCGCGCCACCGGTCGATTACGGCAGGAGCCGGTGCCAGGAACCGCTCGATGTCGGCCAGACCGATGCCTGCCCTGCGCAAAAGAGCGATACGGCCCGCGGTGGCGATCTGGTCTTCGGTGTAACGGCGGTAGCCGGTGGCCTGGTCGATACGAGCGGGCACTAGCAGGCCGCGCTCGTCGTACAGGCGCAGTGCCTTGACCGAGAGCCCAGAAGCCGCGGAGAACGCCGCGGGTCCCAGTTCCTTCATGACACGAGCATGACGCGCGCCCTTGGGGCGAGGTCAAGACGGGCACCAGGCACGCAACGCTGTTGGAGCTAGAAGACATCCGTCCGCTGAGAACACGACGGACCACATGGACCACATGGCGGATCACCCATCGGGCCACAATCGGCGGCAAGACCACGCCGGGGTGCATGGTGCCGGACAGAATGTCAGAGCCCCGGAGTAGTGTTCGATTATCAGCTTCAGTCGGAGTGATCAGTCGAACGGGGTAACCGTCATGGGATGGCAGGACGACCGCAACCCGAAGCCGGGCGCAGCGCCCGGCCCGGGCGAGCGCCGCCCCGTGCCTCCCGGCGGCTTCGGGCACGGCGGACCGTGGGCCGGCCTGGCCCCGTCGGCCGGCCTGGCGGTCGCCCTGGAGGCCGTCGCGGGCCCGGATGACCTCTACGACGGGGCGGACACCGACGCGCTGACCGGGATCGTCAGCCGGTGGGCGGCCCTTGAGTCGTGGGCGGCGGCGGGCAAGCTCGCCGCGCTGCGGGCGATGATGCGCGAAGACCGCGACGGCACGCCGCGGCTACGCCGGCGGCCCGGCCTGCCCGACGGGTGGGACGACTCGCTCTCCTACGAGGTCGCCCAGGCCCTGGCCATGGGGCCGGTGTCCGCGGACAACCTCGCCCTCCTGGCCTGGACCCTCAGCACTCGCCTGCCCGGCACCGGGCGGCTGCTCGCCGACGGGACGCTGACGATGGCGAAGGCGAAACTCATCGCGGCGGTCTTCGAGCTCCTCGATGAGGGCGAGGCGGCCCGCGCGGAGGCCCTCATCCTCGGTGAGGTGCCCGGCAAGACGTACTTCCAGGTGGAGCGCCTCGCCTGGCGGGCCGCCCTCGCGGTCGCCCCCGATGTGGCGGAGCGGCGCCGGCGCAAGGCGGAGCGGGAGCGGGCCCGGGTGACGGTGTTCCGGGAGGAGTCCGGGGCGGTGGGCCTGTCGGGCCGGGACCTGCCCGCCGCGCAGGCCCTGGCCGGGCACGCCAGCGTGCTGACCCGCGCCAGGGAGTACGAGGTCTCCGGCGCGTTCCCCGGGCAGAGGCTCAGCGCCCTGCAGGCGCTGGCGTTCTTGCACCTGCTGAACGGGGTGAGCGCGGCCGACGCGATCGCGTTCGCCCGCACCGCCGCCGCCGAGCCCCCGGACCGCGAGCGCCCGGACGGCGGGACCGGCCAGGACGGCCAGCCCGGCGAGGACGGCGAGGACCCGCGCGACGAGGAAGACGAGGACTCGCGCGGCGCGGCCGGGACGCCCGCCGGCCCGGCGGGCGGCGGAAGCCGCACCGGCGGTCAAGAACCTGACGGCGGCGGCGGCAACCCCGAGGACGGTCAGGACCCAGGCGGCCATGACCCCGGCGGCCGGGACCCCGGTGGCGGACCCGGGCCGCGCGGCCCCGCCTCCACTCCCGCCGGCCTGACCGACGGTGGCAGAAGCCGGGGCAGCAGCCACGGACCTGACGGCCAGGACCCGGATGGCGGCGAGGACCGCAGCGACCGCCAGCGGCCCGACGACGAGGATCCCGGCAGCGACGAGAACCCCGGCGGCGGACCCGGCCCGGACGGCGGCGACGGCCCCGCCCCGGCGGGAGACCCTGCGGCGCTGCCCGAAGTCACGGTCCCGCTGGCCACCCTGCAACGACTCGCCGCCCGGGCCGGGGAAAACCGGCTCCTCGGCCCCCCCGACCCCGCCATGGCC
>Ga0102924_1001869_pt1 | contig 23641 bp, 25 predicted proteins | sample PaiPotPPM11metaG_FD_80116 | JGI IMG/M metagenome (GOLD analysis project Ga0102924, IMG submission 80116) | Iron sulfur acid spring bacterial and archeal communities from Banff, Canada, to study Microbial Dark Matter (Phase II) - Paint Pots PPM... ...
TACTGGGACCACGCCGTGATTTCACGCGATCCCGGCGTGCTGTTGGACGGGTTTCTGGGTGCATTGCCGTATCTGGCTGCCGCCGCGCTGCTTTGGCGCGTCTCATGGGCGGGTGTGCTGGCGGGGCTGGCGCTCGGGCAGCTGCACGTCTGGTGGCGCCATTCGAGCGACCTGGGCTGGCGCTCGCCGCGGCGGCTGCGATCGGCGTTCGGGACCCTCGGGATCGTGCTGCCCGAGGACCACGACGGCCACCACCGAAATCCAGCAACTGAGTTCGGCGACATTTTTCGCTTTTATGACGCCCCGGCGCGGGCGCTTTTGGCCGCACTCGCTCCCACCAGACGGACGCGCAGCACCGCGCGGCCAGGAGTCAAAGCTTGAAGAAACGCGCGCTCTTCCTGATCTCCGACACCGGAGGCGGCCATCGCAGTGCCGCCAACGCGATCGCGATCGCTTTGGAAGAGATCCGCGAGCCCGAGTTCGAGCATCGCATCGAGGACGTTGCGGCGCATTGTGCCTTCCCCTTGACGCAGCTCGGCTGGGGGTACTCGGCCGCGCTGCGCTACGCGCCGCCGGTGTACGGTGCGCTCTACTATGCGACCAACGGACGGCGCCGCTATAAGGCGCTGGTTCGTTTTTGCGAGCCGCTCTATCGCGAGCGGCTACGCGACCTCTTCTTGGACTATAAGCCCGACGTAATCGTCTCGGTCCATCCGCTGCTCAATCATGCCGCCTTGCGCGCGCGCGCGGATGCGGACATGCAGCACATTCCAATCGTCACGGTCATTACCGATCTCGGAAAAGTCCACGAATCGTGGCTCACGCCCGAAGCGGACGCCGTCGTCGTTCCGGCGCGCGAAGTCTACGAGCGCGCCTTGTCGCGCGGCGTTCCGTCGCGCCGTCTACGCATGCTCGGCCAGCCGATTCATCCCAACTTCGACGACGTCACGGGGAGCAAGCGCGAATTGCGCGCGCAGTTAGGCTTACCGCAAGACGGCTTCGTCACACTGCTGATGGCCGGCGGAGAAGGCGGCGGAAAACTCTTGCACGCCGCATTGCGCTTGGCCAAGGCCAGACTGCCGATGCATCTGGTCGTCGTCTGCGGCCGCAACGACACGCTGCGTGCCAAGATCGAAGAACTCGCGGCGTCGCTGCCGACACCGATGACCGTGTTGGGATTTACCGACAAGATCCCGGAGTTGATGCGCGCGGCCGATCTGCTCGTAACCAAAGCCGGTCCTGGAACGCTGGCCGAAGCGAACGCCGCGCAGCTGCCGGTCGTCGTCTACGATTACATCCCGGGCCAAGAGCGCGGTAACGTGGACTTCGTCCGCGATAACGGCATCGGCATCGTCGCCATCAACAGCATGAAAGAGATCGTACGCGCCGTCGACGGGCTCGTGCGCAATCCCCGGCGGCTCGAAGCGATGCAGCACAATCAAGAGCTGATCGCTCCCAAACGCAGTTCCCGCCGCATCGCGGCGCTCATCACGCAGATCGCACAGCGCGGCACGATCCCCGCCGATGACGAGTACGTGCCGCTGCGCGAAGCCGTTAGCGTCTAACCTACATCAAGAACGCGGGACGTTTGCCGGATTTGTTTCCGCAGAACGCCATGTGCGCGCTGTGCGGAATATACCACGCGTGGATGTCGTAGTGCGGAATCGTGTAGCCCGGGTGGCCGTGCGACTCGTACCAAATATCGACGTGATCGATCTTGTAACCCGGGAGCGGTTTTAACACTTCGTCCCAGCTCTTGCCTTCGGCGAAGGACTTCTGGTCGACCATAACTTCTGTAAACGTCGCCTTTCCATTGTAGTAGCCGTAGATAGGCCCGAACGGAAAGTTCTTCGGATTGGCATAGTGGTAGCCCATCGTCGGAATGCAGCCGGCGAACGGCACCGTACCCTTGGGCATCACCGCCGGTTGAGTCTTCAGCGGCGTCTGCATCATCTTCATGATCGCCGGCGTCAGACCAGGCGGGAGTTTCATTGCGGGCGCCTTCGAAGCGGGCGTTGCAGCCAGTAATGAGCCGCACGCCAGCACAGTAAGGAACGAAAGAATACGACGTTTCATCAAGCAACCTCCATTGCGAGGCTGCCCATTCGGATGGCGACTAGCTGCGTCCTGTAGTGAGGCCGCCGCGGAAAACCATGGTCGCGGATCCCACTTGCCCCGCATCGTTGCCGAGCTTCGCAATCGCGAGCTTCGTCGTGCCTTTGGGCACCATCGTCGTCAATTCGTCCACGCGATCGCGCACCGAGTCGAGCATGAAATCGCCGGCCGTGCTGACGCCGCCGCCCAGCGCGATCATTTCCGGATTGACGAACGCGATCACGTTGGCAAGGCCGAGCGCCAGGTCCGCGGCAAAATTTTTCCAAGCCGCCACTGCGTGTGCATCACCTGCCTGCGCGGCGCGGCGGATCATCTTCGAGCCGAGCTTGTCGCGCTCGCGATCGAGAAGGTTGCTGCGCGGGAAGGACGGCGCGACGGCAAACGCGTGACGAATCAATCCCGTCCCCGAGGCTTGTGCCTCGAAGCAGCCGATCTTCCCGCAGCCGCAAATGAAGCCGTCGCGAGGCCGTATCTGGTGATGGCCGATCTCGCCGGCGCCCGCGCGATTGCCGATGAGCAAGCGGCCGCCCGAAACGATCCCGCCGCCGATTCCCGTGCCGATCGTCAGGAGCACGAAGTCTTGCGTGTCCTTTCCGCTGCCGAATGCATACTCGCCGAGCGTGGCGCAGCGCGCGTCGTTGGCCACGAAAACAGGCATGTCGAACTGCTTACGCAGGCGCTCGCCGAGCGGAACGTCGGTCCACAGGAAATTGGGCGAGTACAGGACCATGCCGCTGCTGGGCTCGATGTTTCCGGGCGAGCCGACGCCGATTCCAATCGCGTCCTGAGCCTTGCCGTCCTTGAGCGCGTTACCGACGACGGTTTCCAGCGCAGCGACCACCGCATCGAAGGACCGATCCTCGATATCTTGCTCGAACTGGCCGAGGATCGCGCCGTCTTCGGCAACGATGCCGGCAGTGACGTGTGAGCCTCCGAGGTCGACGCCGATCGCTTTACGCACTTCCAAGAATGCTTCTCTCGCCGGGGCCTTAAAAAACCTCCGTCGAATAACGCGGCGATATGACTACCATCGACCTGACCGCCCTGCGCAAGTACACGCGCGAGACCGGGCAACCTACGCATCCGGAGATGCTCGACACGACGCCGATGGAGCGCGTGCAAGAGATCGAGATCGACCAAGAGCACATCACGATCACCTACAATCAAACCATCAACCACTATTACAACACGAGCGAAAACATCGAACGCGAGTGGGTCTACAAATATAACGACGACCCCGAGTTTGTCGCCGCCGTCGCCAAAGTGATCGAGCTGTCGCGCCGGCATCTGAAAGATTTGCCCGAAAACGTTGCCTGTCCACCCGGCTGCGCGGAGTGCTGCAGCGGATACGAGCCCTTCGTGAGCCGCGCCGACGTCGATCGCATCGCCGCGCATTTGCATCTTTCGCCGGAGCGAGTGCTCGAAGACTACGTTGTGCAGCGTAAGTCCGCCGACGGCTTTCACCTGGGGTATTTGCGCAAGGTCACCGATGACGTTGCCGATCAGTGCGTCTTTTTAAAGGAAGCGGGCCCCGGACGCTTTTATTGCGGCATCTACGAAGGCCGCCCGGCAGACTGCCGCGACTTCACTCCCATCGGCTGCACCGACGTTAACGACAAGCTTCCGCGCGACAAACCGATCAAGATCGGCGCGCCGTTTCAGCCGAAGCATCGCAATCGCAACGGCTCGCGCCGCAAGTGATCCGGACGCTCACGCTGGCGACGGCGATTGCCGCAATGGCGGTCTCGCCGGCATATTACGGCGGCTTACAATGGCGCATGATCGGGCCGTTCCGCGGTGGACGCACGGTTGCCGTTTCCGGCGTGCCGTCGCAGCGCGGCGTCTATTACATGGCGGCGACCGACGGCGGCATCTGGAAAAGCACCGATTACGGGCGCACGTGGTATCCGATCTTCGACGGCCAAGATACCGGCTCGATCGGCGCGCTTGCGGTTGCGCCAAGTAATCCGAACATTCTCTACGCAGGTTCGGGCGAGGGATTGCGCCGCCCCGATCTTTCAGTCGGCGATGGAATGTACAAATCGACAGACGCAGGCGCGTCCTGGACGCATCTCGGATTGCGGGACGGACTGCAAATTGCGGCGCTGGCGATCGATCCGCGCGATCCGGATCGCGTCTTTGCGGCAGTCCTCGGTCATCCGTACGGACCCAACGAGGAGCGCGGCTTATACCGCAGCACCGACGGCGGCCAATCCTGGCAAAAAGTACTAGGCAAAGACGAAAACACGGGCGCGGCGACCGTATTAATCGATCCGCGGAATCCGAACATCGTCTACGCGGCGCTGTGGGCTTCGCGCAATCCGCCCTGGCGCTTGCGCGACATTCTGCAGCTCTTCCAAAACGGCGGGCTCTATAAGTCCCTCGACGGCGGCTCGACGTGGACGCAGTTGCGCAGCGGCTTGCCCGCTGGTATCGGCCGCATCGGCTTGGCGATTGCGCCGAGCGATTCGCAGCGGCTCTACGCTTGGGTCAATGAGACCACGGGTTGCGGCATCTACCGCACGAGCGACGCGGGCGCGAATTGGATGAAGGTCAATTCGGAGTCGCGAGTCTGCAGCCGCGGCGACGATTTTTCCGGCTTAGCCGTCGATCCGGCGGATCGCGACATCGTCTACGCCGCGAACACGCAAACATATCGCTCCACCGACGCCGGAAAAACTTGGGCCGGACTTAAAGGCGCACCCGGCGGCGACGACTATCACACGATCTGGATCGATCCGGGCGATCGCAACATCATTTTGCTGGGCTGCGACCAAGGCGCGACGCTGTCCGTGAATTACGGCCGGACGTGGAGTTCGTGGTACAACCAGCCGACGGCGCAGTTTTATCACGTCATCACCGACGATCGTTTTCCGTATCGCGTGTTCGGCGGCCAGCAGGAAAGCGGCAGCGCGGAAGTTGCGAGCCGCAGCGACGATGGCTCGATCTGGATCCGCTATTGGCATCCGGTCGGCGCCTCGGAATATGGCTACGTCGCGCCCGATCCGCTGCATCCGACGATCATTTACGGCGCGGGCGGCGGCACGGTCTCGCGTTACGACGAAACGCTGCAGCAAACGCAGGACGTGTCGCCGTCATACGACCGGCGCATGTATCGCTACAACCGGACGAATCCGCTAGTCTTCAGCCGCGTGGACAACCGCACGCTGTATTTTGGATCGAACGTGGTGTTTGCGACGACCGACGGGCGGCACTGGCGCACGATCAGTCCTGATCTCACGCGGACGAATCCAGGCATACCGGCCAACCTTGGCCCGTTTGCGCAAACCCCGCTCGCGCAGGGAGCGCATCGCGGCGTCGTCTACAGTCTTGCGCCGTCGTACATCGATCGCAATCTTCTGTGGGCGGGAACGGACGACGGATGGATCTGGCTCACGCGCGATGCGGGCAAGCATTGGAGCAACGTCTCGCCGCCGGGCCTGCGAGCGGCGAGCGGTTCGTGGTCTAAAATCTCGCAGATCGATTCGTCGCACTTCGCTCGCGGTACCGCATACGTGGCGGTGACGCGTTTGCGTTTGGACGATATGCATCCGTACGTCTATCGGACGCACGATTTCGGCGCGCACTGGGATCTCGTGAACGCGGGCTTTCCGGATAACGCGCCCGTCGACACGGTTCGTGAAGATCCGAAGCGGCGCGGCCTGCTCTTCGCCGGAACCGAGAACACGGTCTATTTTTCGGTTAACGACGGCGCGAACTGGCAGTCGCTGCAGCTGAATCTGCCGTCCACGTCGATCCGCGATCTCGTCGTGCACGGCGACGACTTGGTCGTGGGCACGCACGGCCGCTCGTTCTGGATTCTCGACGACGTCGCGCCGCTTCGGGTCCTTCGACAGGCTCAGGATGACACAGCCAAGGGCGCAGCCTATTTATTTCCGCCCGCGCTTGCCTACCGCGTGCGGCGGGACGTGTGGACCGACACGCCCCTTCCGCCCGAAGAGCCCGCGGGCAAGAATCCACCAGATGGTGCGATCATCGATTATTACTTGCCGCAAGACGCGCAAGGACCCGTAACCATCGGAGTGTACGACGCGGCAGGCGATCTCGTCCGCCAATGGTCGAGCATCGACAAACCGGAGCCAATTGATCCCGCGATCGGCGTGCCGACGTACTGGGTGCGTCCGACACAGATTCCATCGGCAGCCGCCGGCATGCACCGGTTCACGTGGGACTACCGCTATTCCGATCCTCCGGCCGTTTCGCGCGATTATCCCATCTCCGCAATCGTGCACGACACACCGATCGGACCGCAAGGCGTGCTCGTGCTGCCCGGAACGTACACGGTGAAGCTGTCCGTCGCCGGCGTGACCCAAAGCCGCTCGTTCCAACTCAAGATGGATCCGCGTGTGACGATCGACACGCCTGCCTTGCGATCGCAGTTCTCCCTCGCGATGCGGATCGTCCAACTGATGGGCCTGAGCTACGCGAAGATGAACCACGCCGCAGCGCTCAAAAATGCGGCCGCGCAGCAGCGCTACAGTACGGACAACGGCCAACTCGCTTCATTGCTCGATGTCGTCGAATCGGCCGACGCCGCACCCACACCGCAGACGATACGCGCCGTCGATGCTATCCAGCGCGACGTGTATGCCCCACGGTAACGCGGTTTCACGTTTCGGCGAACCGCTCGAAAGCGAGCTGCCCGCCGACATCCGCGAGATCTACGAAAAGAATCGCGAGAAACTCGGCTTCGTGCCGAACGTCTTTCGCGCATACGCACGGCGGCCCGAGCATTTTCGCGCGTTCATGGCCTACCATGACGTGCTGATGAAGGGGCCGGGCAATCTCAGCCGCGTCGAACGTGAAGCGATCGTCGTTGCCGTTTCATCGAAGAATCGCTGTCAATATTGCATGGTCGCGCATGGCGCGGCTTTGCGCGTACTCAGCAAGGATCCGATGCTGGCCGAGCAGATTGCCAACAACTGGCGCACCGCCGATGTTCCGCTGCGCATGCGCGCAATGCTCGAATTCGCCTCGCGCGTCAACGAACCGGGTTTCGCCGCGACCGAGCACGAGATCGACGAGATGCGTTTGGCCGGCTTCAGCGACGACGACATCTGGGACGTCGCCGCAATTGCGGCGTTCTTCGGATTCTCAAACCGCATGGCCGGTCTCATGAACATGCGCCCGAACGACGAGTTCTATACGATGGGCCGCTAGGAACCGTAACCTCACCCGGTCACGTCCGCAACGGCTGATTCGCTTTACGGGCATGACCAAGATCGCCATCGCTCAAGAATCGCCGCTGCTCACCGAGATCAACATCACGCCGTTTACGGACGTGCTGCTCGTTTTGCTTATCATCTTCATTGTGCTGGCGGCCCTGTTGACGCCGCCCGGATTCGAGCGACAGCTTTCAAACCCCGGAGGATCGACGGCCGCGACGACCTTCCAGCGCGTTATCGTGACGATCGATCGACACGGCCAAATCGCCGTGGGCGGCATGGTGACGAGCGTGCACGGGCTCTATGCGGCGATGTCTGGTGTCGGCGCGAAAGCGCACGTCTCACTCTATGCGGACGCGCACTCGCCTTACGGTTCGGCTTTACGCGTGTTGGACGCGGCTAAACTCGCCGGCATTCGCGACGTCGCATTTGTTACGCAGTAGCGAGCAACTCGGAAAATCGTTGCGCGTCGACGTTGCCGCCGCTGACGATCACGCCGACGTGCTTGCCACGCCCATCGATCTTTCCCGTTAACACGGCGGCCAGGCCGGCCGCGCCGCTCGGCTCGATCGCGATCTTCATTCGTTCGAAAGCAAACCGCATAGCATCGCGCAGTTCGTCGTCGCTCACGGTCACGATGCTTTTGACATAACGGCGAACGATCTCGAACGTGATCTCACCCGGTCCTTGCGTCTGCAATCCATCTGCAATCGTCTTCGGCACCTTGATGTGCACGCGTTCCCCGCGCGCGAGCGATTGCGCAAAGTCGTTGCCGGCTTCGGGCTCCACGCCGTAGAGCGCAATCTTCGCATCGACGCCTTGCGCGGCGAGCGCAGTTCCCGAAAGCAAGCCACCGCCGCCGACGGGCGTGACGATCAGATCGGTCTCCGGGAAATCCTCGAGCAACTCGAGCGCAGCGGTGCCGGCTCCGGCGATAATGTCGGGATCGTCAAATGGCGGTACGAGCGTCGCGCCTCGTTCTGCGCAAATGCTCTCGGCGATCTCGGCGCGGTGCGAGCGATGGCGATCGTAGAAAACGATCTCGGCTCCGCACTCGCGCGTCGCCGCCACCTTTGAGAGCGGCGCGTCGGAAGGCATAACGATCGTAGCGGCAACGCCGAGCAGCTTGCTCGCGAGCGCGACACCCTGCGCGTGATTGCCGCTCGAAAATGCAACGACGCCGCGGGCGCGCTGCTCCGCGTCGAGTTGCACGATCCGGTTGTACGCGCCGCGAAACTTGAACGCCCCCATGCGTTGAAAGTTCTCGCATTTGAGAAACACTTCGCCGTGCGCAATGTCATTAAGCGTGCGCGAGGTTAGGACCGGCGTCCGGTGCGCGACGCCGCGCAAGCGATCTGCGGCGGCTCGAACGGACTGAGCGTCAGGCGTTCGCACCGGCAAATTCCAAGAAGCGCAGCTGCGGATTCCACTCTTCGGCTAGCCGCACGCTCCAATCCGACTCGAAGAGAGCCACGGGCGCGCCGTCCCAATCTTCCAAGAGTCGCGCGCTCGAGGGCAACTGCGCGCTGCGGACGATTTGCGGATCTCCCTCGATGCGGCGCGCAGCGGAAAGCGGCAGCGTCGTAAAGATCGTCTTCACGTTGTATTCGGATTCCAGGCGATACTTCACGACCTCGAATTGCAGTTCGCCGACAGCTGCCAGCACCGGCTCGGTGCGCATCGATCCTAAGGGGAACATCACTTGAATGGCGCCCTCCTCGCGCAACTGCGCGATACCTTTGCCGAAAGATTTATAGCCGGCCGTATCGATGCTGCGCACCTGAGCGAAATGTTCGGGCGCAAACGCCGGAAACCGCTCGAATTGAACCGGCTTGCCGTCGCTGAGCGAATCGCCAATTGCGAAGACGCCTGGATTAGCCAAACCCACCACGTCGCCGGCGTAGGCGGCCTCGAGCGATTCCCGCTCGCTTGCAAAAAGCTTCATCGCGCGCGACAAGCGCACGTCTTTGCCCGAGCGCGCGTTGTGAACCGTCATGTCGCGCTCGAAACGGCCCGAACAAATCCGAACGAACGCCACCCGGTCGCGGTGGCGCGGATCCATATTCGCTTGGATCTTAAACACAAACCCGGTGAATTCGTCCGAAGTTGGATCGATCGTGCAGCCCTCGTCGACGGCGCCTTCAGCGCCTGCTCGGGCGCCCTTCGACTGGCCCGCTGGCGCGGGCCGCTCAGGATGACAATCTTTGTCAACGCCAGCTTTGGCGACGCCAGCTTTGGCGACGCCATCTTTGTCGACGCTACTGGTGTCAACGCCATTGACATATATGTGGCGGGGCGTGGGGGACGGAGCCATCTTGATAAAGTCATCAAGAAAAAGCTGCACTCCGAAGTTCGTCACGGCGCTGCCGAAAAACACGGGCGAGACCTCGCCCCGCAGCATGGCGGCCGCATCAAACTCGGCGCCGGCGCCTTCGAGCAGCTCGATCTCTTCGAGAAACTGCGCGTACGACCGATCGTCGAGAAACTCACGAATCTGCGGATCGTGCACGCCGGTAAGGCTTACATTCGCGCGTTTTGCTCCGTGCACCGCGCGCTCGAACAGATGCACTTGGCGCGTCGCGCGATCGAACACTCCTTTGAACGACGGACCGTTGCCGAGCGGCCAGTTCATCGGAAAGACGCCGATGCCCAAAACGTTTTCGAGCTCGTCGAGCAATTCGAGCGGATCGCGGCTGGGACGATCCATTTTATTGATGAACGTAAAAAGCGGAATATGGCGCGCGCGGCAGATCGCGAAGAGTTTTTTCGTCTGCGGCTCCACGCCTTTAGCGGCATCGATCAGCATCACGGCACTGTCGGCGGCCAGCAGCGTGCGATAGGTGTCCTCGCCGAAATCTTGGTGGCCGGGCGTGTCGAGCAGGTTGACCGTGCAGCCGCCGTACTCGAATTGCAAGACCGTCGACGTAATCGATATCCCGCGCTGCTTCTCGAGCTCCATCCAATCGCTCGTAGCGGCACGCTGCGCGCGCCGCGCCGAAACCTGCCCCGCAGTTTGAATAGCGCCGCCGTAGAGCAGCAGCTTTTCGGTCAGCGTCGTCTTACCGGCGTCCGGATGAGAAATGATAGCGAAGGTGCGCCGCGCGCGCACCTCGCGAACCAGGTCGCTCATTACAGGCTCGGCGGTGCGGGTTCATAGACGCGTAGCACGGCCCGGGCGCCCGTCTCGTACATCAGCGCGATCGACGAACCTTTCTTGAAGAGCTGCGCGCGCGGCGGCACGTAGAATTTGTCTTTGCCGCGCCGCACGAAAACGTCTTTCTCGCGCGCAACGACCGTGCAATCCGCATAACGCAAGAGCGTTCCGGATCGCTGCCGCACGTACCCGGCAGGCATCTGCCCCGTCACGTACGCGTGCGAGCCGGAGGCTTCGAACGTTTGCCGCAAACATTCCGGAAGCGCCGACAACGCCCACGGCGCGACTATCCAAAGGTCTCGAGTTGTATAGGGTCCCGGCGGTCCGGACTGCGCGGCTTTCGGGGGAACCGATGCATAGACCGACGCGATCTTCAGTTTAATGCGATCGCGGTTGACGTAGCCTGCGACGATCACCGCGGCCGTCAGGACGATGGCCGCGGAGATCGCATAATACCTAAGCAGCGCTCTCGGCGGACTCGCGCTGAGTGCCCGGCCCTCCGAGCGTCAAACGGCCGGCGCCGATCGACCAGTCTGCCATCCCGTAATAGAAATCGAAGATGCGCGGCCCTAAGTCGGGACGCGGATCGATGCCCGTCGGAAAAACGACGTTGTCGACGATGCCGTGCAGCTCCGATTCGTCTTCGGGCGTGAGAATTGGATGCGCCGAACGGTAGATGATCTTCTGGATGTCCTCGGGGTCGTGAATCACGATGCCCGCGCTGTAGCGCATCTTCGGCTTGGCTGCCTCGTCTTCGATCACGTCGACACCGTGGAAGATCGACATCCAGCCTTCGTCTATGCGAACCGGCGGGGTGCCGCATCCCACTTTGAGCGCGCCCCACTCGCCGTTGGGAGCCACCACCAGCTCGCTCTCGCAAACGTCGAGCAATTTTTCGCGATCCTTCAAAGCCGGTTCGAGCGGAATGTAGCCGAGCCGGATCGATTCACGATCGCGGTACGGCATGCGCTCGATGATCGGGATCGCTGCCCGTCCGTCAACGGCCGAAAGATGGAGCATCGGCCGATGGTAAAACGCAATCGATGTGACGCCCCCGGGCGAACGCACGGGCTCTGGGAAAAACGCGGCGTCTTTGTCGTCGCCGATGTGCATGCCCGGTTTGTCGAAAATGAGCTTCCCGAGGCGCTTCCATGTGTACCCGTCGTCCGAAACCGCGACCGCAATGCGCGGGCCCTGCGGCCCAAAGGCCGTGTACGCCATCACGTATTGATCGAGCGCCGGTATGAATGTCGTGCGCGGATCCTCGCAGCCATACCCCGGATGCGGCCGCAGTTCATATACCGCGCTCGGCTCCAAGACGAACCCGTCGCGCTGGAATGAAAATCGATCGCCGTCCGGGCTCGACTCTGCCAAGCCGATACGCGAAATATTACCCTCGGCGACGTCGCGCGGATAGAGCAGCAGCCGGCCGTCCCGCGCACGCGCGCAAGCGGGGTTCAGAGTTCCTTCGGCTTCACTAGGATCGCCGTTTGGCTCCAGCGCCACTCCCAACCGCCGGACCGTGGCGTCAATCTCACCTGTCGCGCGTGCGTGCATCAAACCATTTCTTCAACGCCGGCCGCGCGCGCGCAGTTGCCAAGCGTCGTGACAATTTCGTGAACAGGCCGTCCGGCGGCGCGTGCGAACGCGTCGAGGCTGGCCGAACGATCGAGCCAAGCAAACTCGCGATCGTCTGGGCCGAGGCTTTGCGCGCGGACCGCCGCATACTGCATGCCGACCATTAACACGTCGCCGGTTGCTTGCAGACTCGAAGGCAGGCCGTCCCCGAATCCGCTGCGGAGCAGAGCGACGGTGGAATCCATCCCGAGCATGGTACCTCCATACCCCAAGCGTGTCCCTGCCGAATGTCGCTCGACTCGCAGTACCGGGGCACGCAGTCCGACCGCACAGCGAACGCCCGCGATTTCCGCGCCTCCGGTTGCTCCGAAGAGGCCGACGCCTATGCGAATCGAGGTGCCCCGCTTCACGCCGGCGGCCAGCGGAAGCGTGCTGCACAGATCGGTCCCGCGGACCGGCACGCTGAAGCGCTCCAGTATTTCGAGCGCTTCATCAAAGAGCCGTAACTGTTCGTCCGCGACCGAAAGATCGGTCAGGTGCGTCCACAGCTCGATTTCGGCGGACGCCGCCGCCAGCTCGGGCGCAAAAAGTGCGAGTTCTTCCAATGAGAGTCCGGTCCACGCGGCGGCAGTGCGAATGCCGACTCGTACGAAAAGCCGCCGCGAGTGCGACCGCGACCACTCCGCCGCGATCTCCAGCTCGGCGCGATTGGATAGCGAGGGTTGTGCGTTTGCATCGAGCACCTCGCGCAGCCGTTCGAGCGGAACCGCGCCCAAAACAATCGCCGGCGCCGCCGTGTGTTTGCGCAGAGCCTGCAGCTCATCGGCGTCGGCGACGCAATAGCCCTCAACTGCACCTTCGAGCGCGCGCACCATGGCGGCAAATCCCCAACCGTAGCCATCGCATTTTACGACCGCGCGAACCGGCAGAGCTGCGAAAGCGCTCCACGCGCGCGCGTTGGCTGTGACGATTTCCAAATCGAGTGAATACCTGGGGCGCATAGCGGTTGCTTTACTTCTTAAGGCAGGTCGGTCGCCGTGATGGGTTCGTCCGCCGGGTTCACAACTTCAATGTGCAATCCGCGCCGGTATGCGGAGTTCGGCACGATCCAAAGTGTAAAAGTTCGGTATCGGTTCGAAGGCTCGCCGCCGTCGGCGGGCGGCGCCTCGAAAGCCACGACGCGGAAACGGTCCTCGTGAGGACGGATCGATTCGATGATCTGTTTGTAGCCCGAGCGGTCGTGCGGCCCCATCAGCAAAACGACGGCGAACTCGGCCCGGAAGCGCACCGGAGCGTGAATTCCCAGGCGTTCCAGAGAGTAAGTATCGCGAACGACCACGATCTCGTTGCCGCCCAGTACCGGCGTTTCACCCTGCCGAAAGGTCTGGATCCGGACGTCCCGGCAGCCGGCCAAGAGGATGAGGGCCGCCAAAGCCCAGAGGCGCTTCACGCGCAGGGCGTTCGAGGTATTGTCACGCGGCGCCCTGCGGGTGCATTCTAGTAGGATACAAGGGGTTCGCAACATGTTCTACCGTCTCGCCGCCATCGCCGGATCGATCGCTCTCTTGAGTCAGGGCGTATCCTACGCCGCCGCTCCCGCTTCTCTTCCGGTGACGGCTGCGTCGCCCGCGCCTGCGCTCAAAGTCATCGCCAGCGTGCGATCGACGCCTCGCTGCGCGGAGATCGTCACGCACGCCAATAGCGCGATCGGCGCCGCGCTCAACAACGATGTGGTCATCGGACAGTTGATCACGCGTTTACGCGCGATCAATCTGGACGACGGCAACTCGATCCGCCGCCGCAACGGACTCGATGCGCTGGGCGAATTTGCCAAAATGCTGACCCAGCAGTCACGCTCGGCGGACAACGAAGTCAAACGTTTGCGCGCGCTGGCCGCGGAGTCGAAGGATCCGAACGAACAGAAAGAGCTCAAAGCATTTGCCGATGCACTCGGCGGCGCGCTCTGGCGGCAGCAAAAAGTCGCGCGCGACCTCAACGGTTATCTCGCGTCGGTCGACTTCCAAGACATGGCCACATTCACGGAAGCGCAGCAGCAAGCAAATCAAGGGATTTTTGGCGTCTCCGATCCGATGACGCAGAGCCCGCAAGACATGCAAGCTGCACAGCAGATCGCCTCGCAGCGCTCAAGGGGCGGCCAGATGGATCCGACCACCGGCTTGCACGCACCGCCGCCTCTCGGCCACGATCCGAACCACCCGACCGCAACGCAAGAAGCGGCCGCGGCCGCCAGCGACTTTGAATCGCGTCTTCCCGCGATCACATTGGATGAAAACGGCGCCGCGCAGCTCGTGACCGCCGCACTCGCCCGCTGCTGATACCTGAGTGCCGTACCCCGAAAGTCCGACGCCATTCTGCGCCAGGCTTTTTCCCCGCTCCATCGTTGCTTCTCGGTTACGAAGCCACGGCTTCGCGCCCTCGTCGCGCCTCGCAGCGAGAAAAAATCCAAGGCGCATAACGGCGTCAACTTCCGGCGCACGACACTGGTCGTTGTAGGTTCTTCGACCCTCGGGCTAAACTGAGGTCCTGTGAGGAGCTTGGCGCGACTGAGCTGGGCCGCGGTTGCGGTCGCTTTCGGCGAAGTGTTGCTGGGGAGTTGGACGCGCATCAACGGCGCGGGCATGACTTGTCCCGACTATCCGCTTTGCCGCGGACGGCTCGTTCCGGCATTCGACGGAGGCGTTATCTGGGAATGGACGCACCGTTTCACGGCGCTGGCACTCAGCGCGCTCGTCATCTCCGTCATCATCATCGCTTGGCGAGAGCGCGGCGCGCAGGCGCGTTTCGTCCGTCCCGTGGCCGGCATTGCCGGAGCGTTATTTGTCGTGCAAATTCTTCTGGGAGCCGCGACCGTGCGGCTCGCGAATTTGCCGGCGTCGGTCGTTTGGCACTGGGGAACGGCCATGGCGCTGATCGCCTCGCTGGCAGCGCTCGCGATCTTCGCTGCGGCGGAACAGCCTGGGCGGCCGAACTCGCACGGCGGCTTGACCGGAGTGCTGGCCGGTACGGCGCTGGTGGCATTCGTCACGATGTGCATCGGCGCATACGTCAGCTCGAGCGGCGCGGGTTTGGCCTGCGTCACGATTCCGGGCTGCGCCGGCAACGTCGTCGTGTATAGCGACGGCCAATTCGTGCAGATGCTGCATCGGGTGGCCGCGGCTGCATCGCTGCTCGCCGCGGTTGCAGCGTTCGCACTCGTTTGGGTGAAACGATCCAGCACGCGCGTGCGAGCGTGGACGACGATCGGCTTAGCCTTGATCTTCGTGCAAATCATTTTAGGCTTGCTCAACGTCGCTTACCGTCTGCCGCTCGATCTGCGCGAAGCGCACGCGGCGAACGCCGCGTTGATTTTCCTCTCTTTCGTTTGCGCAACGACGCTGACCGCACTGGATTCGGCGCCCTTGCGTAAACCGGTCCGCGCGACGTGAGCATATCAGCGCGCGCCGCGACGATCGGCCAAACGCGGGCTGCCGCGATCGTATCGCGCTTTGCGGACTACTACGATCTCGGAAAACCGCGGATCATGTATCTCTTGCTGATCACCACGGCGGCTGCGATGGTGATGGCCGCGCGCGGTCTGCCGCCGCTGCCGCTGCTCGGATGGACTCTGCTGGGCGGCGCGCTGGCCGCGATGTCGGCGGGCACGCTGAACTGCGTCTACGATGCCGACATCGACCGCATCATGCGCCGGACGCAAACGCGGCCGATCCCCGCACTCCGGATCTCCATTTTCGCCGCGACGATGCACGCCATCGTCATGGGCGTGCTGTCGTTCTGCATTTTTTACTTTCGTGTCAATCCGCTGGCGGCGTGGCTTTCGCTGGCGGGTAACGTTTACTATGTCGTCATCTACACGATGTGGCTGAAACGGCGAACGCCGCAAAACATCGTGATCGGCGGCGCAGCCGGCGCGATTCCCCCGCTGGTCGGCTGGGCGGCCGTCACCAATACTCTGGGCGGGCCCGCAATCGGACTCTTCGCGATCATCTTCTTGTGGACGCCGCCGCACTTTTGGGCCCTCGCGCTCAACGCGGAGAACGACTACGCGCAAGCTTCGATCCCGATGCTGCCCAACGTCGCCGGCGAGGCGCATACGAAACGAGCGATCGTAGGATACGCGTACGCGCTCGTGGCGGTCTCGCTGCTGCTCTTCCCGCTGCACGTCATGGGGGTCATCTATTTCGTGAGCGCGCTGCTGCTCGGAGCGGCCTTCATCACATATGCGCTCAAGGTGCAACGCGGAGGTGAAGCAGCCGCCCACGCGCTCTTTCGCTTTTCGCTGCTCTATTTAGCGTTGATGTGCGTCTTCATGGTGATCGACCGGATCGTCGCGTGAATGTGAGGCTGCGCGCGGACGATCCGGATCTGCGCGCCGCGCTTCCGCTGCTCCTCACGCTTGGCTTGGGTGTTTTCCTCGGCGCACTCGATCTGAGCGTGCTCGCACCGGCCTTGCCGGCGCTGGGCCGGGACTTCGACACCGCGACGGGCGACTTGTCATGGGTCTTCACGCTCTATTTGCTGATGAGCGTCCTGAGCATCGCCATTACGAGCACGCTCGCCGATCGCTACGGCCGCAAACCGATCTATCTAATCTGCATCGGCGTTTTTCTCGCCGGCAGCGCCATTGCGATTCTGTCGCAGGATTACACCACGTTCTTGTTCGCGCGCGCCATTCAAGCGTTGGGTGCGGGCGGAATCTTCCCCGTCGCGACCGCTGCGATTGGCGATCGCGTGCCGCACGCGCGCCGCGGCGCCGCGCTCGGTTTGATTGCAGCAACCTGGGGCGTCGCAGCCGTCATCGGGCCGCTCTACGGCGGCCTGATTACGCACTTCGTTTCATGGCGCTGGATTTTCGTGCCGAATTTCGCGATCGGCGGAGCCGTGATCGTGTTCGCCCTGCGCGTCCTTCCATCCGGAGCGCCGCACCGCCGCGGCCCCCTGGACGTGGCCGGCCTCGTTTTTCTGGCCGCCGGTTTATTGTTTTTGATGTACGGCATCACCGGTACGCACCTGGTTCCGATCGTCACCGGCGCTCTGCTGCTGACCGGATTTTGGTTTTGGGAACGCGCCGCCGACTTTCCGATCGTGCCGCCGCGCCTGTTTCTGAATCGCCAGTTAGCGAAGACCTATCTGCTCGAACTTGTGATCGGCATGCTCGAGGGTTCGCTCTTTTTTGTTCCAGCGGTGCTCGTCGGAGCGCAGCACCTCTCGTACGCGGCCGCCGGCATGGTCGCGGCGGTCGGTGCGCTGATGTTCGTGGCGGTCATTCCGGCGTCGGGACGCGCGCTCGATCGTATCGGCAGCCGTAACGTCTTGCTGGCGGGCACGCTGCTCACCGAGATCGGCTTAGTGATCTTCGCTCTGGGGTTCAACTCGCTTGCGCTCGCGGTACTGGCCATGATCGTTGCGGGACTCGGTTTTGGTGCGCTGCTCGGCGCGCCGACGCGCTACATCGTCACCAACGAAACGAGCGAATCCACACGCGCAACCGCAGTCGGACTGCTCAGCCAATTCCTGATCGTAGGGCAGATTCTGGGCGGCTCGGTGGCCGGCGGAATCATGACCGGGGCGATTTCCGATGAGGTCGCATACCGCTGGACCTATCTGACCTTCGCCGGCCTCGCGCTCGTGGCGCTGATTATCTCGCTCTTCCTGCGCTCGCGCGGGGCTGAAGTCGCCGCCCATGTGGAATACTCAGTCTGAATGAAGTTTCACGAAGTCAGGCTCGGCCGCCATCTGGCCGGCCGTCCGTGGACCGAACGCGAGCGCGCGATCGTGTGGCGCGGACTCACCGGACGTTTCGCAATTGCGATCGAGCCTTTCTTAGGCACGGTTTTCTTCGCGCTGCTTACGTGGGGCATCATGTGGCGCGCGCGCGTCGCGGCGCCGCACGACCTGTGGATCCTCGCGCCGATCTTCGGCATCATGGCGTTCGGTTTTGCGATCTATTTGGTCGCACTATTGGCGTCGCCGTTCATCGCGTACGCGCAGACGTTCAAGCCGATCTATATCGTCGATGGCTACGTGCGGTACCGCGGACCGGACGATTTCTCTGAAGCCGACGCGTCGGGCTATGTCGCCGTTCTGTTCGCCGACTCCGAACTCTGCTGTGAATGGGAGTACTTCGTAGGCAAGCCCGTGCGGAACGCGACGATTCCGACGCTCGTCGAATTCTCCGAATACGGCGGCATTCATAAGATGGACGGACAATCGACCGGCGTCGTCCCCGACGACGACTTGCCCGCACTCGCCATCGGCCTCTCGCAAAAGATGCGGCATTAGTCCTTGGACCCGCTAAACTGGAAACGCTTAGCGATATTGGCCGCGGGCGGCATTGCGGTCGGTTTTGGAGCTGCTACGGCAATCGAAGCCACCGGCTGGAATCCGTTGGCCGCGCCGCTCATGTCGATCGCTGCTGCCGCGGCTGTAGCCGTCGCTCTCCGCAGACTCGAGCTGCTGAATTTCTTTGTCGACGACGGCGTCTTCGCATACTGCACGTTCATCGGCATGGCGATAGTCCGTACGTCCGGCCACAATTACCTAGCCGTCAAATTCGATTACCTGCCGGGAACCTCACTGCTGACGGGCCTCAACCTCGTGGTCGCGGCCGTTGGAATTCCGTACGCGTTTGCCGCGGTCTTGATCGGCGCGCTTCCGGTTTGGGCGTTAGCACAGCGAGCGCGGCATCGAAGAACGCCGGACGAAGAAAAATTCTGGGAGTTCGTCGAAGAGCAGAACCGTTCGAGATAGTTTTTAGCGCGGTGTGCTAAGCGGAACCCTCATAGCTTTTTGATCGGGCCACCAGTGCCCGTAGCCCGACAGCATAACCACGGACAAACCGACCCCGAAGATGCACAAGATGCCGATGAGGGTCGCGATGCGCACCAATATCGGTATGCCGCGGCTGACCGGTACGCCGCGGTCGTCAAGCGGATCGTACATCAGGCCACGCCCTTTCCAATCAAAACGCCCAGGGCCGCCAGGATGCCGAGGATAGCGCCCAGCGCCAGCAATCCGAGCATGAGCTTGAAGACTTGGTTTTCGATGCCCTCGCTCTTCCAATCGTTGCGCAGCGCAATCGCGGCGACGAAGAAAACGACGATTCCGAAAAATATCGCCAGCGCGCGTTCTACATGGGCAATGTTAGCTTCCATAGGCGCGCCTCACAGTAAATAGAAGATCGAGAAAAGCACGACCCAGATGACGTCGACGAAATGCCAATAGAGCGTGCCGAGCGTCAGTCCCGTGTACTTGGTGAAGGTGTACTTGCCTTGCAGCGCCTGCAACAGCAGGACCGTTAAGTAGATGATCCCGGCAAAAACGTGCAGGCCGTGCATTCCGGTCAGCGTGTAAAACGATGCGCCGAAGATGCCGTCGCTCCACTTCGCACCGATGTGGACGTACTCCAGCACCTGGCCCGTCAGGAAGCCCGCGCCCAGGATGATCGTCATCACGATCCAGTTTGCAAACTTTGAAAAGTTCCCGTGCTTCCAGTTTTCCAGCGCGAAGTGCATCGTCGCGCCCGATCCGAAGAGCACGATCGAGTTCACGGCCGCCAGCGCGATGTCGAGTTTCGGACCGCCCGCCGGCCAGCCTTGACCGCTGTTGCGCAGATACAGATACGCAAAAATGAACGACGAGAACAGCACCAAGTCACTGACCATGAAGAGCAGAAACCCTTGGATGCGCAGCTCGCGCGTCTCGACGTAGAGCTGATCGGGCTGCTGCGCTATGGTGGCTACGGCCATATCAATGCGCTGCCGGAACCGGCGGCGGTGCACCGGTCAGTTCTTCTTCCAAACCGCGGTACGGTAAGGGTTCGGCGAAATCGTACGGCGCGGCCAATACCGACGGCACGTGCTTAAAGTTGTAGTACGGCATCGGCGAGGGAATCTGCCATTCGAGTGTGCGCGCGTTCCAGGGATTGGGTCCGGATTTCTTGCCCTTGCGCATCGACCACAGCGCGTTAATCAAAACCAAGATCAACGCGGCGGTCATCACGAAAGAGAACCAGGAAGCGAATTGATTCCACCCTTGGAATTGCGGATCGTACTCGGCGACGCGCCGCGGCTGTCCCCACATGCCCAGCCAATGCATCGGTAAGAACGTGCCGTTGAAGCCGATGAAGAACAGCCAGAATGCCCATTTGCCGAGCGTCTCGTTCATCAGGCGTCCGGTCATCTTCGGATACCAATAGAACAAGCCGGCCAGGATGCCCATCAAACTTCCGCCGACGAGCACGTAGTGCAGGTGCGCGACGATGAAATACGTCCCGTGCACGTGCAGATCGAACGGCACCGCCGCCAAAAAGACGCCGGTGATTCCGCCCAGCGTGAACGTCGCGAGAAAGCCGATCGCGAACATCATCGAGGTGGTCATGTGAATGACGCCGCCCCAGAGCGTCGCCACCCACGAGAAGATCTTGATGCCGGTCGGGATCGCGATCAGCATGGTCAGCACCATGAACGGCAGCTGCAGCGCGGGCGCCAGGCCGGAGGTGAACATGTGATGCGCCCAGACCATGAATCCAAGGATCGCGATCGCGCACGACGAGAACGCGATCATCTTGTAGCCGAAGATCGGCTTGCGCGAAAACGTCGGTAAAATCTCCGAGATCATTCCGAACGCCGGCAAGATCATGATGTAGACCGCCGGGTGCGAGTAGAACCAGAACATGTGCTGCCAAAGCAGCGGACTGCCGCCGCGCGTCGGATCGTAGAAGGCGACGCCGAATTGGCGCTGGATGAAGAGCGCGGCCAGCGCGGCGCCGAGCGCGGTCGTCGCGATCATCAAGAGAGGGGCCGTTACGAACTGACCCCACACAAAAAGCGGCATGCGTGTAAACGTCATGCCGGGCGCGCGCATCTTCAAGATCGTCACCAGGAAGTTGATGCCGGTCATCGTCGAGCTGACGCCGATCAAGAATATCGCAGCCGCCCACATCGACGTGCCGGCGGCGCCTTGCAGCGACATCGGCGGATACTCGGTCCAACCCGCGGTCGGCGCTCCCATGAGGAACGACGCGTACAGCATCAATCCGGCCGCCGGAAAGAGCCAGAAGCTCAGCATGTTCACCCAGGGAAACGCGACGTCGCGCGCGCCGATCTGTACCGGGAAGACCAAGTTGCCGAAGCCGCCGGTCAGCAGCGGAATGATCACGAGCCAAACCATCGTCGAGCCGTGAATCGAGTACACCTCGTTGTACGTCTCCGCGGTCATCAGGCCGCCGCTGGCCTTCATCAATTGCACGCGGATCAGTTCGGCGAGCATGCCGCCCAAGATCATGAACAGAAATGCCGTGATCATGTACTGAATCCCGATGATCTTGTGATCGATCGAGAAGACATACTTCCGGAAAAAGCCTTGCGGCTCCGGATGAATGTGGTCGGCGAGTCCTCCGCCTGCGTGTACGGCTACTGCTGTCATCTTGCTCCGAGTTATTTCAAGGTCTTCAAGTAAGCAACCAAATTTGCGATGTCTTTGCTGGTCAGGCCGTTGGCGGCTTGGTTTGGCATTTGTCCCAGGCTGCCCTTAAAACCGGTTTGCAGAATGTTCGCGACGTTTTCCGGCGTCGCCCGTGCTCCGTTGACCAATGCCGGATGCGCCGGATCGTGCAGGACGCCTTTCAGGCCCGGCCCCACGATGCGCTGGTCGAATGGGCCGAGCGCGTGACAGGCCGAGCACTTCTGCGAGAAAATCGCGCGGCCGGCTTTGGGATCGCCGCCTGCCAAGGCGATCGACGTGCGCGCTCCGGCCACCGGGAGCGCGTTGCTCGCCGACGCCTGCTTGCGCTGCGTGCGCGCGTACCAAGCGCTGTACTGCGCCGGCGGATCGATGTAGACGTAGGCCGGATCGTCTTTCGTGCCGCTGTGCATCAGTCCGTGGTCCACGCCGCAAAACTCCGTGCAGATGATTTCATAGCGGCCGGGACGCGTCGGCGTAAACTCGAGCGTGTTGATCAAACCCGGCACCATGTCGGCTTTCAAGCGCATCGCCGGAATCCAAAACGAATGAATGACGTCGTAGCCGGTCACGTGCAGCGTCACCGGCTGTCCGAGCGGCAAGTGCATTTCGGCTACCTCGCCGTTGATGTCAGGATACCGAAATGTGTAATGCCACTGGTATCCGATGGCTTCGACGACCAGCGTGTTGGTCGGAGCAACTTCGATGCCGTACCAAATCCGGATGCTGAAGATCGCCATCACCACGACGAAAACCGTCGGGATGACCGTCCACCAGGCTTCCAACTTGTTGTTGTCGTGAATCTGCACGCCCACGGCATTATCGGGGGTTCCGGGACGCCGGCGAAACGCCAGTGCAAAGTACAAGACATATCCGCAAACGAGAATCCAGAGCGCGGTGCCGGTGGCTGCGAGAAACCGGAACAGCGCGTCGATCTCTTGCGCCTTGTCGACCGCCTCGGGCATCAGGCTCTGAATCGGCGCGACGATCCACCAGACGATCGCAAGCACCGCCAACACGCCAAGGACGGCAGTGACGATCCAGAATCCGCGGTCGAGATGAACTACCGGATCCCTGTTTTCTGGCAAAGGCTGACTCTCCAAGCTGGTCGGTAGGCTATTTGTATTATAGGAAAGCGCGTCCTATGTTGGCGACGACCTTTTCAGGGCTCCGGCAAATTGCTGGACCAGCCACTCTACATTTGTAATGGCCGTCCCGACCACGATGGCGTCAGCGCCGGCCTCCAGTGCCGCCGCCCCCTGCGCCGGGGAGTGGATGCCGCCTTCGCAGATGACGAACGCATCGAGCTCCTTCAGCTCCCGCACGAGATCGAGCGCCGGGAGCACGCAGCCGGCCGTTTCCTTTGTATATCCGCAGAGCGTGGTCGCGACGATGTCGGCGCCGGCCGCCCGCGCTGCGACGCCGTCGGCCGGGGCGGCGCAATCCGCCATCGCCAGCGCTCCCGCGGCCTGTATCGCCTCGATGATGCCGTCGATGTTTAGTCCGCCTGGCCGAGGGCGCCCGGTCGCGTCGAACGCAACGATCTCGGCGCCGCAGCCCGTGATCTCGCGCACTTCCCGCAGCGTCGGCGTGATGTACGGCTCGTAGCCCGGATATTCGCGTTTGATGATACCGATGATCGGGAGATCGACGCGCTTGCGGACGGCTTTGAGGTTTTGCTCGCCAGCGATGCGCAAGGCCGCCGCACCGCCTTCTTTTGCGGCGCTTGCGATTGCGGCTAAGACCCCGGGATCGTCGAGCGCAGAACCGGAGCGCGCCTGAACCGAAACGATCAGGCCGCCGCGCAGCTTTTCCAGCAGCTTGCGATCCGCGCTCATCGTTTGCGAGCCATCAGCAGCGCGCCGGCGGCACCGTCCTGGAGGGGTTCGACCTGCCGCGCCTGCGGTGCAACTTCGCTCAGCGCCTTCGCGATAGCGTCTTTCATCACCGGATTCTTCGACACGCCCCCGAGAAATGCGACCGGACCGGATTGCATCTCGATGCGGCCCATCGCTCGTGCCGCGAGTTCGGCCAATGCGCGCGCCGCTTCCGGCACGTAGCTGCCTAACTCTATCACGGTGCGCGCAAAACTTGCGAATTTCGTTCGCGAGATCTCGCCGGCGTAGAA
>Ga0102924_1001870_pt1 | contig 23639 bp, 19 predicted proteins | sample PaiPotPPM11metaG_FD_80116 | JGI IMG/M metagenome (GOLD analysis project Ga0102924, IMG submission 80116) | Iron sulfur acid spring bacterial and archeal communities from Banff, Canada, to study Microbial Dark Matter (Phase II) - Paint Pots PPM... ...
CGTTCGACAGCGAGACGAGCCGGTCCGACAGCCTCTTCGAGCCAGCCCGACAGCGTGTCGAGCCGGTCCGACAGCGAGACGAACGACTCCCTCACCGTGACGAACCCGTTCAACGACGAGACGAGCGACTCTGTCGGCGCGTGGAGCGAATAGGGCGTGGAAACGGTTCGGCGTCGCAAGGGCTCGGACCGAGCCCGTTCGACGGATCGCGCGTTATACGCCGGCCGCTATGCCGCAAGCGCGGGCCAAACTGGCTTTCATCACGAGCACCGCGCGAAGGCGATGGGGCAGGGCAAGTGCCCCGCGGCCTCGGCTGGCGCTCGACCGCAGCTCGACCAACGCCACCGGCCACGAAGTCTGCTCGGGAACCGATCAGCGCCGGGGGGGCAGCGCGTTGCTCGGCGCCCGGGCAGGCCTCGTGGTCGGTGGTTTCACCGGCGTGTACTCATTAATTCGGGTCGCGGCCGCCAAGAGACGTACGACCTTCGGTCCGGGTTGATAATCCCGCTCTGAATCGCTTTACTCATGCCATGGTGGAACGAATCGCCCTGGAACGGCTGACCGGCCTCATCGCGTTCGCGCGCGCGGCTTCGCTTGGCAGCTATACGGCCGCGGCGCGTTCGCTCTCGGTATCGCCCTCGGCCGTGAGCAAGAGCGTTCAACGGCTGGAGCAGCGTCTCGGCCTGCGGCTGTTCAGCCGAACGACGCGATCCCTCTCTCTCTCTCCCGAAGGGCGCGACCTCCACGAGCGCGCGCTGCGCCTTTTGCGCGAGGCAGAAGAAATCGAGCAAGCCGCCTTCTCCGCGCGGGCAGAACCGTCGGGCACCCTGAAGGTGACCGCACCGTTGCCGATCGGAGTGCACGTGCTCGCCCCCGCGCTGCCCCGCTTCCGGGACCGGTACCCGAAGGTCTCTGTCGATGTACGTCTCGGGGACAAGTTCGTCGACCTCGTCGAAGAGAGCGTCGACGTCGCGATCCGCGTCGGAGACTTCGATTCTCGCCTCCTTTCTCGCAAGCTCGGACCCAACCGGGTCTGCGCCTTCGCTTCGCCTGCGTACCTCCGGAAGCGCGGGATTCCGCGGCACCCGCAGGACCTCGTGCACCACGATTGCGTGAACTTTCGCTTCCAGAGCACAGGAAAGACCCTGCGCTGGCCTTTCCTCCTCGGAGGCCGGACGCTCGAGCTCATCCCCGATGCGCGGATCACCCTGGACGTCAGCGACGCCGTTATCGCCGTTATGGCGGCGGGCGGCGGTATCGGGATCTCGCCGAACTATGTCGCTGCACCCCGCGTCGCCCGCGGTGAATTGATACCGGTCCTCCCGGAGCTCGCGGTCAACAGGTTTGCCATCACGGCATTGTGGCCCGAGAGCCGGCGCGGCAATCCCAACGTGAAGGCGTTCGTTCTATTCCTGCAGGAGATTTTTCCCTCGCCGGCGCCATGGGACGTGCTGGTCGCAGAGGCCGGGCGCAACTCTCACGCGCCGATTCGTCGAAAGGGCACCGCGCTCCAGGAGCGCTCGTCGCCCTTGTGACCCGGCGCTGCTCGGCGAGCGCCCGCATCGCGCGACGCGACCCACGGGAGGCCTCGACGTCGAGGCTGGCGGACCACGCGCTCTCGTTCGGAGCCCTTTTTGCCGCGCAAGTGCGTGCGCAGCCTAGTTCGCGTCCAGGTCGACTTGCCCGGTCGGGTCTCGAGCGCGAGCCGGGGGCCGGAGCTTCCGCCGGGCAGCCCAAGGCTGCCGAGAACCACCCGGACCACGGCCGGCTCCGTGACTTCGCCGAGCATCCGAGCGCGACCGCCGCAACTCCGTGTCAAAGTAGTACTCCCCAGCCCATGCCTCTCCCCAAGCCCGCGACGCGCGCATCGTGGAAGTCACAACCGCTCCCCGCCACTCGCGCCCCCCTCCCTTATTCGCGGACGTTCGATCGCGCGGAGTTCGAGCGCCTCCAGCGCGGGCTCGTCCCCGATCAGAGGGAGGACAAGTGGTTCATCTTCCTCGAGGAGTCGTGGCTGTTCTTTCAACGGAGCTGGACCGGCACGTGTGTCTACGCGGTCAAGCTCCGCGAGGACGGTGATCGTTTCGCCGTCGAAGAAGCCTGGGTGAACCGCGCCCCGGAGGAGTACCGCGAGACGGACGACGACTACGACAAGAAGGTCCTGGCGTTCCTCGTCGACCGCTTGCTGCTCGGGCTATCGGTGCCGTTCCCTCTTCGCGAGCACGTCGATCCCGCCAAGGCGTCCGCGGTCATCCACAACGTCGTGGGATACGGGCGCTCGAACGACGAGGGCACGGGGTCTTAGCCTCACATCCAGTGCCGTCGCTTGAACCATACGAGCGGCAACAGCGCGCTCACGACGATGAGCGCGACGGCCATCGGATAGCCGAACGACCAGCTCAGCTCGGGCATGATGCGAAAGTTCATGCCGTAGATGCCCGCGACGAGCACCGGCGGGATGCCGACGACCGAGGCAATCGTCAGCGTCTTCACGATCTCGTTCTGCTCGATGTTGATGAAGCCGAGGGTCGCGTCGAGGAGAAACTGGATCTTGCCCGACAGGTGCGCCTCGTAGTCCGTCAGGGACGCGACGTCGGTGCGGATCGCCTTCACGCGAGCCGCGTTGACCGCCGGTGCGCCTTCGTGCCCGCTCTCGGTGACGTAGCCCGCGATGCGCCCCAGACCGAGGAGCCCGTCGCGGACGAGAGACGCGTGATCCGCGACCGCGCCGATCCGGGCGAGCGCCGCTCGCAGCTCGGCGGACCGCAGCGCGCGGCCGCTGTTTCGAAAGGCGCCGCGCGAGAGCTCGTCGCACTCGGCTCCCGCGCGTTCCAGCTTGTCGGCGGACCGGTCGACGACGATCTCGAGGATGCGCAGGAACACGTCCTCCGCGGATTGCGCCTGCGCGCGGAAGGCTTCGTGGGCAGCATCGAACGAGAGGAGCGGGCCATAGCGCACGGTCAAAAGGACGCGCTGGGAGAGCACGAAGCCGACCGGAGTGAGCACGAGGGGTCCGCTGTTGCGCGAGGCGACGAGGGGCGTCGAGAGGTAGTAGGCGCCGTTTTCGCATGCCAGCCGGCTCGACGACTCGATTTCGCTGATCTGGCCAAGGTCGGGGATGCGAAGGCCGGTCGCGGCGCGGACGCGCGTCAGCTCTTCGATCGTCGGCTCGCACAGGTCTATCCAGACCGCTCTGGCGAGATCGGCGTCCGGATGCACGAGGATCATGCGCCGATCACGACTGCGCCATGTCCGCAGGCGCCGGCTCGGCCCGCGACTCGCTGGTTCGGCGGCGGTAGGATTCGCTGTATACGGCCGCGCGGATCCGCAGGATGGGATCGTCCGAGAGCTCGATGCCGGGCACGACGCCGGTCGGATCGAAGACGACTGGCTCGTGCGCCTTCTGGTCGCCTTCGACGTGCGTCACCGTGAGCGTGCCCGCGTGCACCGTCCGCCTTTCCTTCGGCCAGGCCCGGGAGGGGTCGTTCAGGGGATCGCCCGGCGCGGCGAGCTGGAAACGCAGGTCCCACTGGGCCGGGCCGCGCGCAAGGCGCTCGCGGATCTCGGCGAGGAGGTATTGCGGAGGAAGCTTCCGCGCCTCGTCCGGTGAGAGGGTCGGCGTGTTCGCGCGCGGCACCCATCGATAGCGCATCGGCCGCCGCTCCCCGCGCGAGTCGACCAGGAAGTACGCGTGAAGGCCGCCGTACTCGACGTTCGCGAAGCTCGGGGCGGGCTTCATGGTCGCGATGGCCTTGATCCCGGGGAACACCGAGGGCCTCGACAGGAGATACGACACGAGGGCCAGGGGGTTCGGCTTTCCGAAGAACGTCGGTCGCTGCGCGAGGGTCAGGCGAACGAAGTCCTCCGGTGTGCGCGCCACGAACGAGGGGAGATTCACCGCCGCCCACGACGCGACTTTCCCCGACGGGAGCTGAAATCGCACGCCCAGGCCAAGCACCTTCCCGACCTTGTCCGACTCGCGGTCGGGCGCGAACGGGCTGCCGGTCCCGTTCGAGAAACGCACCGTCGTCGGGACGGCGACTCCCTGGAAGTGCTCGGCGACCGTCAAGGTGCGCGCTTCGGGCGTGGCTTCGAAGGCGCCGGCGCAGACGAGACCGCGGGGATGGGCACGGCGGTAGCCGGGGTGCGGTCCGACGGCTTTCTCGATGGCTTCGACAGCCGACACGGCGAGGTCTTCTCGCGGCAAGGGGGCGCTCCTTTCGTGAGGCCCCCGCATCCTACTGTCCCTCCAGCTGCCGAGCACCGCCATCCGGCGGGCGGCGCAAAATCACTTACATGCGGTCCGGAGCCTCGATGCCGAGGAGGGACAGGGCGCGCCCCAACGTGCGCGCCGTGAGCTCGCACAGGGCGAGGCGCGAGCGACGCTGCTCGGCGCTGTCCGCCTGCAGCACCGAGCACTGCTCGTAGAAGTTCGAGAACGCCGTCGCGATCGAGAAGACGTATCCGCAGAGGCGGTGCGGCTCGAGCGTCCGCTCGACTTCGGCGACGACGCTCGGGAAGGCGAGGAGATCGAGCGCCAGCGCGTGCTCGGCGGGCGCTGCGATCGATAGGGCGCGCACGTCGGGTGCCGCCCCTGCCTTTCGCAGGATCGAGCGGATGCGCGCGTGGGCGTACATCGCGTACGGAGCGGTGTTCCCCTCGAAGGCGAGCATCCGATCCCAGTCGAAGACGTAGTCCTTGATGCGGTCGCTGGAGAGATCCGCGTATTTGATCGCCCCGATGCCCACGGAATGCGCCACGGCTCTCTGCGTTTCGGCGTCGAGCTCCGGGTTCTTCTCGACCACGACAGCGAGCGCGCGCTCCTCGGCCTCCTTCACGAGCGATAGAAGTTTCACCGTCTCGCCCGCGCGGGTCTTGAACATCTTCTTGTCCGAGCCGAGCACCGAGCCGAACGCGACATGCTCGGCCCGCGCGGGTGGGGCGAGCCAGCCGGCCAGCGTGGCGGTTGCGAAGACCATCGCCAGGTGCTGGCTCTGCGGCGCGCCGACCACGTAGAGGAGGCGCCTCGCGGTGAGCGTCTGCGTGCGGTAGCGGATGCCCGCGAGGTCCGTCGTCGCGTAACCGTAGCCGCCGTCCTGCTTCCGGACGATGAGCGGGAGCGGGCCACCCTCCTTCGAGGTGAAGCCGGGCGGGAAGACGCAGAGGGCGCCGTCGCTTTCGACCAGGAGGCCCTTCCTGTCGAGCTCCGCGATCACGTCCGGGAGCATCGGGTTGTAGAGGCTCTCGCCCGCAACGTCCGAGTCGCGCAGCGTGACCCCGAGGCGGTCGTAGGCTTCTCCGAAGTAGCGGCGGGACTGTTCGACCAGCTCGCGCCATAGCGCGAGCGTGTCGGCGTCGCCTCCCTGCAGGAGCACGACTCGTCTCCGCGATTTGTCGGCGAAGGCGGGATCGGCGTCGAACTTGGCGCGCGCCGCGCGGTAGAACGCGTCCAGATCGTCGATGTGCAGCTCGGCGTTTCCGAGGCCGAGGTCGACCAGGTGCTCGATGAGCATGCCGAACGGCGTGCCCCAGTCGCCGAGGTGATTTTGACGAACGACCGTATGGCCTCGCGCCTCGAGCACACGGGCGAGCGAGTCACCGATGATCGTGCTGCGGAGGTGGCCGACGTGCATCTCCTTGGCGACGTTCGGCGACGAGTAGTCGATGACCACCTTCTCGGGCGAAGCGGCGCGCTCGAGGAACGCCTCCTCGCGCTCACCCGCCTCGACCAGGAGGCGGGTCAGCGCGTCGTCCCGCAGCCAGCCGTTGATGAAACCGGGGCCGGCGATCTCGACCTTGGCGCAGAGGTCGTCGACCCGCAACGCCGCGACGATGGCCGCGGCGAGATCGCGCGGCTTCTGCCCGACCGCTTTCGCGAGCGTCATCGCGCCGTTCGCCTGGAAGTCCGCCCGATCCGAGCGCCGGATGGCGGGGTCCGGTGGCGCATCCTTCGGGGCGGCGGGGCCCAGCGCGGCGGCAATTGCCGCGCGGAACCGCTCGGTCAAGGGGGTGAGCGGGTCGCTCATGGCGTGCGCCACCCTAGCATCCGGGATCGAGTTCGCTATAGACGGCTCCTTCACTTGCGGTGCGAGTCGTCCCGCGCGCCCGCGTCGCCCGCGGCCTCGCCCCTTCTCTTGACCCATTCTTCCCGCGACGCCTCCGCGGTCTTGGCGTCTTCGTGCACGAGGACGCGCGTCCCGGGGTTCGCTTCCGTCGCGCGCACGCCGTGCCAGCCTTCGGGCAGCCTCGGGCCAATCCAGCCGAATACGGCGCGCGCATCCACCGGCGCCATGTTCACGCAACCGTGGCTGCGCTCGTGGCCGAAGCGCGAGTGCCAGAAGGCGCCGTGCAGCGCGGTGCTCCCGTCGAAGTACATGATCCACGGGACGTCTTCGATCGAGTAAGGCCCGTCCGTCGCGGTGTCCGCATCCATCGTGGCGGCGATGTGCTTCTCGAAGATCCGGAACACGCCCGGGCGCGTGCTGTGGTCCTCGCCCGGATCCTCGTCGTCGTGCCGCCCGGTCGAGACGATCGTCGCGAACACCGGCTTGTCTCCCTCGAACGCGACGAGGCTCTGCTGCCCGAGGTTCACGTCGACCCACTTCTCGCCCGGCGCCAGGTCCTTGGGCGGTGGTTGGGGGTTCGTCACCGCGCCGTCCATCTCGCGCATCCACCAGCCCTCCGAGGTCTCCCAGTAGGCCTTCTCCTCGACGAGTCGCCTCGTCCCGGTGAGCTGGACGACCGTGAAGCGGTCGACGTGCTCGTGCCGCCGCATCTTCCCCTCGTCGTCGAGCGTGTACTTCCACTGGTGCGGGTTGGTGATCCAGCCGAGCGGCAGGTGCCGGGTCTCGCCCGGCGCGTCGAGCCACACGCCTTTCACGTCGACCTTGGGCTCGTGCACGAGAAGAAACTCCTTCGGCACGAACAGCCCACGCGCGCTGCGCCAGAAGTGCCCTGCGTGCGACGACACTTCGCCGTCGAGCGAAAGGTAAAAGCCCTTGACCATGCGCTTGTTGATGAGGGACGTCTCGCCCTTGAGGTCGTCCATGGAGACCTTCGATCGATCCGTGTGCGCGACGTACCAGGGCGTGTCCTCGGACGACGGCCCGCTGCTCGCGGGTTGCGGCGCGCGGCCCACCGCCAGGCCCTGCTCGCACTTCCGGCGCTCGCTCCGCGAAGGCAGCCGCTGGTAGAGCGGCGCGCCGTTCACCAGGTTCAGCCCGTAGTCGTACGGTAGCGGGCCTTGCATGTTCGGCGGGCGCGGCGCCGATGCGAGCTCCGGGTCCGCTCCGTCGAGCGTCGCGTACTTGCCGCACACGAATCCGCCCGTCGTCCCCGGCGGGGCGTCCGGCGGAGGGAGGAGCTCGTACCACCCTTCGGGGCAGCTCGACCTCTTCAAGGCCTGCGCCTTCGCGGCGACGCTATCGCCCTCTCGCAGGTAGCCGAGGCGGATGACGCCCTTGCGCTCCTCGCTCGCCTTGGACGGGTCGCGCGCCGCCCACTCGGGCTCGCTCATGACCAGCGTGACGAAGCCCAGCGCGCGCAACGTCGCACCGGCTTCGGGGGCGCCGGAGTCGGGAGCCACCATCTCGGCGGCCGCGCCCGCGTCCGAGTTCAGCGTCGCCGCCTGGAGGGTTCCGGCGGACCGCTTGGAGCACCCCGCGAGCGCTGCGGAGGCCACCGCGACCGTCGCGAGCGCCGCGCGAGCGCGGCAGGACGGCGCAACGATCAGGAAGAACGGGTCTCGGGCATGCATGCTCACCGTAACCGGCGCGCGCCCGAGGGAACGGGGACGAACACCCACGGCGCTCCGCCCGGGATAGTCCGACGCCAGCCCCGTTGCAAAGCGGCCGCGCAAAAAATCCGGGCGCCCGCCCCGCCTACGCGCGAAGCGCGGTCCTCGGATGCCGGGACGAAGCCCGGCCGCCGGCGCCGAGTCATCTCAGGTTCGACGTGTTCTTCCAGCGCTGGTCCTCGAGGCTGAGGGACCCGTTTCCAAAGAGAAACCGCACGGACAGACCGGACTGCACGCCGAACGGCGCCGTGTACCCGCTCTGCACCGCAGCGAGCATGCTCGCTTCGATCTCTTGCCGAGGATCGGTGTAAACGACGTTCGTCGGTTCGGCCTCGTTGATGGCCCTGTTGATCTGTTGCAGGTTGATCCACGGCGAGAAGATGAGGTTGTCGGTGATCCTCCAGGTCGCCGACAGTCCCGCAAAGAGGCTGCGGTATCGGACGTCTTCGAGCACGGTCGTCTCCCCGAGACTCGCCCAGAAGTCGACCGGCACGAAGTGCCAGTTCATGAAGACGTCGCAAAACTGACGGCCCACCGTCTGCTGGCGCAGACCTTGAACGTTCGTCGCGTCGTAGTGCTGGAACTCGGGACCCAGGGCGCAGCGGAATCCCAAGTTCTTCTGGTTGACCGTCTGCCGCGGGACGAGATCGAACTCGATGCCCGCCGATGCATTCGCGCGCATTTCGTAGTTCGCCTGCGGGTTCTTCTCGGCGGACACGAGCAGCCCCGCGCTCCAGCGGTTGTCCCCGGCCAGGGAAAAAGAGAGGACGTTGGTCAGGTTGGCTCCGGCGAAGTCGATGCTGGCCGTCTCGGTGGTGCCAGGCACAGGCTGGCTCTGTTCGCTGTAGGATGCGCCGATGGACTGCTGCAGCCTCCACTTCTCCTCCGAGTAGTTGAAGGACAGCGAGCCGCTTCCCGAGGCGTTGATGCCCACGCCCTGAACGTCGCTGAAATAGGCGCCGAGCGCGGGCGTCACATACCATTTCACGCCGTTCTGCTCGGGCCTACCGGTGAACGGCGCTCCTACCGGATCGACGAGCCGGATGGTGAGCGCGCCCCGGTCGGCCTCGGCCGCCACCTTCTGATCCATGAAGTCGTCCAGGCCTCGCTCGAGCTTCGTGAGAAGGCGTTCGGTCGCCGTCGACGCGTCGATGCTGTCCGGGATCTTGTCGGTCGTGTGCACCTCTGTCGTGTAGCCGTCCAAGCGCTTGCCGACGAAATCGCATACGAAGCGGGTGCTGTTCTCGGCCGGCAGGCTCGTCACCGTCACCGAAACGTCCGCGTCTGCGCGACGGGAGACCACCGTCAAGAAGGGAATCTTGCTGGTGAGGCTGTTCTCGAGGACGCCGCAATCGATCCCCGCGTTCGGCAGGTAGCAGTCCCACTTCATCTTCAGCGTCGCCGACGCACTCGACGAGGCGAGCGCGATCGCGAGTGCGACGGACCACGTGGACGCCGCGCGCACGCGATCTCGCAACACGCGCGAGAGGATACTCGATGGGGCATCGACAAGGAGTCCGGAGGGCGAAGGCGCATCCTGCAGAGCTACGCGCCGTGCGTGTCCGATGCGCGCCGACCGCGCGCATCCCGCGATCGGCCCGAGCGCACGGGCGGGCCCCCCGGCAGAGGGCGGAGCGCGATCAGGCGCGGGAGAAGTCCGGCGGCCGCCGCTCGAGAAACGCGGTGAAGGCCTCTTTCACCTCGGGGTCGCCGAGTCGCTTCGCGAATTCTCGGGCCTCCTCCGAGACGCGCTCGAGGAGGGCGGGGCGCGCGCCGCGAAGCAAGGCCCTGGTGGCAAGAAGGGCCGCGGGCGCCTTCGTCGCGAGTTCCGCCGCACGCTCACGCGCTCGCTCGTGGAGCGCGGAGGGGGAGGCGAGCACCTCGTTGACCAGGCCCAGCTCCCGAGCGCGCTGCGCGCCGACGACGGCGCCGAAGAAGAGCATTTCGCTGGCAACGGCGAGTCCGACGCGCGCGGGCAAGAGCAGGCTCGACCCGGCCTCCGGCACGAGCCCGAGGTTCACGAACGGCATCGAGAGCTTCAGGTCCTCGCTGGCGTACACGAGATCGAAGGAGAGGAGCATGGTCGCCCCGATCCCCACGGCGGCGCCCTGCACGGCGCCAACGATCGGCTTGTTGAAAGTAACGAGCGCGCGGATGAACTGGACCGAAGGCGCGGACTCGAGATCGAGCGTCCCCGCAGCGGCGACGAAGTCCGGGATGTCGTTCCCTGCGCAGAAGGAGTCTCCCGCGCCGCTGACGAGGATCACCTTGACGGCCGGATCCGCCTCCGCATGAGCGAGCGCACTCGTCAGCTCGCCGTACATCGCCAAGGTGAGCGCGTTCTTCTTCCTGGGTCGATCGAGCTGAAGCTCGCAAACCCCGGCGCGCGTCGAGATCAGGATGTCGCTCATGCTTCCCTTCCTTGGATACCACATGGGGTACAGCCACGCGCAGCGCTCGGCGGCCGCATCGCCACCCGCGTCGGCCGCGACGGCGTATACCTCGTCTCGATGCCGGCCAAACCCCACTGCGAGAGCCACGACGAGAAGATGAAACGGACGACGACGGCAGTCGTCCTGGTGGTCCTGGCGACAGCGATAGCGTGCGCGTCGCCCGCGAGGCCGACCGCACCACGGGCCGTTCCCGTGCTCGTCGCCGGGACGAGCGGGAATTACCCGCCGCTCAGCGAATGGAACGACCAGCGCATCGACGGCTTCGCGCCCGCGCTCCTCACCGCCTTCGCGAGAGACGACTCGGTCGAACTCCGGTGGAGGCCTTTCCGCTGGCCGGAGCTCTCGTCCGACCTGCAGGCAGGTCGCTTCACGATCGCGGTCGACGGAATCACGGTGACCCCCGAGCGGTCGATCGCCGGGAGGTTCACCGTGCCGATCGCGCGGGGCGGCGCCGTTCTGCTCCTGCGGCGACCGCCGTGGGCGCGCGCGGCGCAAGACGTCGTCGGGCTCGATCGCCCCGAGCTTCGCGTGGCCGTGAACCGAGGCGGATACCTCGAGCGCGTGGCGCGCACCCGGCTTCCGGCCGCCGACGTTCTCGCCCTCGCCGACAACGCCGGGGTCCGCGACGCGCTCGCGCGCGGCGAGGTCGACGCGGCGATGACCAACACGTTCGAGGCGCCGCGCTGGTCGGCTGGTCTCGCCGACGTGGAAGCGATCGGACCGCTCACGAGCGATGTCACGGCGCTTTGGGTGCGCTCGGACGAGGAGGATCTGGCGGAACGCGTCGACGCATGGCTGCTCGGAGAAGAGGAGAGCGGCCGGCTCGGCGCTTTGCGTCGGCGCTGGCTCGGCGCGGCTGCCGGTCCCGTCACCGCGACGCCGGTGGCCGCTGTCCTCGCAGCGACCGCCGAGCGCCTCTCGCTCATGCCGTTCGTCGCAGCAGCCAAGCAACGCGCGGGCGCCGCGATCGAGGACTCGGCCCAGGAGGAACGCGTCCTGGCCGCGTCCGCCGCCGCCGTCAGGCGAGCCGCAGAGAAGGCCGCTTTGCCAGTTCCTGCGGCGGACGTCGTGAACGCGTTCTTCCAGGCGCAGATCGAGGCGGCGAAGTCGCTCCAAGCGCGCGGCGATCCGCCGCAGAAGCCCGCGTGGTCGCTCGAGCAGGACCTCCGGCCGGCGATCGCTCGCATTACGGGGCGCCTGGCGTGGCTGCTCGTGCGAATCCAGGCCCGCAAGCCAGACCCAGCGATCGTCCCCCTCGCGCACGACATGCTCGGGGGTACGGGTCTGGACCCCCGGCGCATCGACGCGATCGCGTCGGCCATCGGAGCGTTCGCCCGCTGAGTCGAACCCGCCTCGCGCGCGTGCGGTCAACGCCCCTGGAGTTCGAAGAAGCGGGCGTAGCGCGCGAGCGTGCGCTCCAGAGCTCGGGCGTTTGCCTCGCTGAGACGGGAGAGCGGAGCGGTGGAGAAAGTGACCTTCCCTCCCACGATGCGGCGCTTCCAGGTCGCAACCAGTTGACCGCCGAGGATGATGACCGGGCCGAGTACTTCGAAAGCGCTCAGTCGGGCGGCGTTGGCCGAGTCGAGCGCCGCGCTGCGGTCCTTGTAGCCGACCAGGAACTCGTCGAAGGGCGGGAGCGCGTGGGCCCCGCCGCGCGCGCGGGTCGGATCCGGCGAGGTCGCGGACGGAGCGCTCAAGTAGGGACGACCTCCGATCGTCTCCGACTCGACGAGCTTCCCGGCCGCGGCGATTGCCCGCCGCGCGTCCGAGAGCGCCAATCCCGACCACCAGGCCAGGTCCTCGGCGGTAGCGGGGCCGTGCCCACGAAAGTAGCGACGCGCCAGCTCGGCAAGCGCCTCGTCGCGCCGGAGCCTCCTGCCGCCCGGCAGCCACTCCTCGAGGAGGACGAAGGTCGGCTTTTTGCCTTCGCGCGGCCCGAAGCAAAGGAGGCCCTCGTGCGCGAGCCGCCACAGGATGTGGAGTCCGCGCTCTCCCTGCGTCGAGATGCCTGCGCGCTCGAGCAGGCGGTACGCGGCCGGGCGCGTCACTCGGCCCCCGCCCTCGAGCGTTTTGACGAGCGCTCGCCGCGCGCGCGAGAGGACACGCTCGTCGATGCCCATGGCTCGCAGCCGGCCCGCCGCCGCCGCTGCCGCGCGGGGCGCCAGCAGCTCCATCATCCAGCGCGCGTCGGACGCCGCCAAGAAGTGGAGCGTCCCTCGCATCGGCCACGAGCGCACGATGGCGCGCTCTTCGATCGAGCGTTCGACGTCGCAGGCTCGCGCGTCGACCATGCGAAGCCCAACGGCCCAGAGCGCGCCCGAGTAGTCCTGGGCCTGGACCGCGCCGAGCCAAGCGACGACATCGGCGGCCTTCGCGAACGTGGTGGCCGAAAGAAGCTGCGCTCGAAGACGCCGGCGGGCGACCTCCCTTGCCGCGTGGTTCACGGAAACAGAGCCTACGACGGGGAGGGTCCGCCGCTGGTAGCCAAGTTGGGCAAGTTAGGCAGTCCCGCCGTTTGCATGCGAGACGAGGAGCCGCGGAGCGCCCTGGCCCCGCGGCGCATTGCCGGAGGCGGCATCCGTCGCGTAATCTAGCTCGAAGTTGTGCCTTCGCTGTTAATCCGGTGCGTCCATTGCGGCCTGCCCCACGATCTCCTCGAGGGGACTTGCCCTACGACCGGAAAGCCCGTCCCTCCGCGCCGCTTCGAGCGGCCACCGCCCGCGAGCCCCCATGCGAGCGCGCCGCCACCGCCGACGCCGGCATCGACGTTCCCGTCGTCCTACCCGAAGTGGGAGCCGATCGGTACGGAGATCGCGGGCAAGTATCGACTTCGGAGCGTTCTCGGCCGCGGCGGTATGGGCACCGTCTACGAGGCGGACCGTCTGAGCATCGGGGGTGTGGTGGCCATCAAGGTGCTCCACCCCGACCGGGTCCGCGACGCGAAGTCGGTGCGGCGCTTCCACAAGGAAGCCCGCGCCGCGGCCGCGATCGGACACCCCAACATTTGCGAGGTGCACGACCTCGGCGCTCTCGAGGACGGAACCCCGTACCTGGTGATGGAGAGGCTCGTGGGCGAAACGCTCGCGGTGCGGCTCGTCCGGGAAAGGCGGATACCCTTCGACGAAGCGGCTGACATCTTGATTCAGGTGCTGTCGGCGCTCACCGTCACGCACCAAAAGGGGATCGTTCACCGCGACATCAAGCCAGAGAACGTATTTCTCTCCTACCGGGTCGGTTGCGCGCCGCTCGTCAAAGTCCTCGACTTCGGGATATCGAAGATGATCACCACCTCCTCTGGACGGGAGGAGACCCGGCTCACGCACCCCGGGATGGTGATCGGCACTATCGGCTACATGTCACTGGAGCAGGCTTGCGGAAGCCCCGATCTCGACGCGCGCGTGGATCTCTATGCGTGTGGCGTCATCCTCTACGAGACGCTCACCGGTCGACGACCGTTCTCCGCCACGAACATCGCGGAACTCTTGCCGCAACTTCTCAGAACGAATCCACCGGCGGCGAGCGAGCTGGTCTCCAGGCTGCCGGCCGGGGTGGACGCGGTCCTCGATCGGGCGATGGCTCGCAGCCGGGACGATCGGTACGCGACAGCGCACGATATGCAGCGCGATCTCCAGGCGGTGCGAGAACGCTCGAGCGCGGCCCTCGCCGTCGCGGCCGCGGCCGCCCCTCCGCCCGGGGAATTCGCGACCGAGCCGCCGCCAGCGTGGGCGTCGCCCGAGGGTTCGTCGCTCACGGTGCCGGAGGCGGCGCCGAGCTCGGTGGACATACCCATCGAGTTCACGGAGGCGACCCAGTCCAGCGAAACGGTCTTCGGGGTCGATCTTCCGGACACGGACGAGGACATCGACGATCAAGACACGCTCGTCACCCCCATGGATCGGGCCGCGCTGGCGGCTCGCTTGCCAAAGAAGCCGGAGAAGTAGGTTGGCCTACGGCTCGAACGCGTAGAGGCGGCGGTCGCCGGCCACGTACAGCCGACCGCGCGTGGCGATTGGCGTCGCGTACCGGTGGAGGTTCGACAGGACGTCCGTCGCCGAGCCGCCCGCAAAGACCAGGCGACCGGTCGCAAGCTCCCACGCACGAAGCCGCCCCGAGTCTTCGGCGCCGGCTGACCACACGAGGCCGTCCGCGGTGCCGTCGCTGGTCGTCAGGATCGGGGAGCCCAGCCCGCCGCTCTCTGCGCACCAGACGGTCCGCATCTTGTTCGGAGCGGACGGATCGAGCCGCAGCGCGAGGAGATCGCCGCCCGTACCTCGCGGGCACACCAGGCCCGTCGCGCCCCGATAGCCGTGAAGGACGACGTAGGTGTCGCCCCGGATCGTCGCGAATGCGCCCGCGCCGATGAAGGCGCCGTTGAGCACCCTCTCCGCCGCAAGCGGCGCTGCGCCGACTCCTCCCAGGTTCGTCCGATCGAGGAGCACCACCTGCCCGTCCTTGCCCGCGGCGAGGACGAGCGCGGCGGGCGTCATCGCGGGGGCATCGATCACGAGGAGCCCGGATGCGCCGAGATCCAAATCGTGGCGGTCGAGGGACTTCCAGTTGGCCGGAACGAACACGTCCGCCGACGCCCCCGAGAACGTCGGCCCCGGTCCCAGCCGGAAGACGGCCTCGCTGCCGCGCCACTCGTCGCCCGACTCGGTCGCGTTGCCACTGACCGCAAAGACGGCGCTTCCATCGCTCGAGGGGCCGCCGCAGCCCCAGAAGCCCGCCCCCTGCGCCTTCGTCGCGTACGCTCTCGCGCCCGCGGGATTCGTCAGCGGGACGCCGACGATCCATCCGCGAAACGAACCACAGTCGTACGCGCCGCCGCCGTAGGCCACGTAGGCGGTCCCTCCCACCACGAGGACCGCACCGCGATCGTTCTGCGGCTGCGGCGCGAAGGAGCGGTCGAACTGGTCCCGCATCGTGGAGACATCGAGCCGCCAGCGCTCGCTCCCGTCGTCGATCGAAAGCGCATGGATCGTGTGTGCGGCGACATCCCCGCGGGCGTCGCCGGTCGCGGCGCTCAGCACGAGCAAGCGGCGATCGCGGTCGATGGCCGGAGTGCCCGTCACGCCGAGCGGCGAAATGTTGCCGCATCCGGTGCCCGCTTGCTGGGCCGGAGGGCCCAGGTTCCTCGTCCAAAGCGGTCGGCCGCGCTCGTCGAGCGCGACGACGTCGTTGCTCTCCGTGGCGACGTAAAGGGCCCCGACGCCGCCCGGCCCGTGCTCGACGTAGAGCGGTTGCGCATAGACGTCGCCCGGCAACGCGCCGGCGAATGCGCGATCGATGTGCATCGTTGCGGCGGCGGCTATGGTGAGCGCGCGGTCGACGTAGAAGCCGTCGCGGTTGATGTGATGGTGAAACGTGAGGACGTCGGAGTCCGTGGCCGCGCGCGGCTGAGCTCCGCGCGGTGCGCCCCGACCGGGGTCGCCACGGTGGCACGCGGCTTGTGCAGTGAGCCCGAGTCCGAGGACGACATGCAGCAGCGTGGCGGTGGCCGGTCGCCAGCGGTCGATGCCGCACGATGCGAGCGTTCCCCGCGAGGAGCGGCGCTGCGCGGGTTGCACGATGCGTTCTACGTTCCTTGCGTAGCTTGTATGCGGAGATGGCACGACAGGGCGCATTTGCGGGCGAGGCCCGACCACTGAAAGTATCGAAGTGCCGCCCTAACGCATAAGCAATGTGAGACGTATATAGAACTTAGTAGCGGCCTTTTCGCCGTCGCATGGTGCTCGCCGAGGGGGAAGGAGGTCTCGATGAGTGGCGAAGCGGGGCGCGTGTGTGTGTTTGGTGTCTGCGTCGGCGTGACGGTCCTGTCGGCGTGCGGCGGCGATTCGACGAGCTTTGGCGGAGACGCCGGAGCCTCCAGTGGCGGGTCGTCGAGCGGCGGATCGAGCGGCTCCACATCCGGATCCGCGTCATCGACGTCCTCCTCGTCGAGCTCCGGCTCCTCGGGGTCGGCCGCGTCCTCCGGGTCCGCTTCGGGCAGCTCCTCGGGGTCGGCGTCGACGTCGTCGGGGTCGAGCGGCTCGGGGACGAGCGCGTCCGGCAGCAACTCATCGAGCGGAACCAGCGCGTCCGGATCGAGCTCGGGCTCCTCTGGAGCAGACGCGGGATCGTCGGGCGGCACCGACGCCAGCGGACCCCCGGGCCAGATGCTGACCGTCGAGATGACGCTTTACGGATGGCCGGACAACAGTCCTCCGGGGAACGCGATCGCCTATCCCAAGATCCACCAGGGCGCCGGCGGGACGGGTACCTACGCCGATCCCGTCACCTTCGCCACCAGCCGGAACGAGGAGATGCCCGGCACCATCATCTACATCCCGGCGTTCCTGAAGTACGCGATCATGGAGGATGATTGCGTGTCGTGCGACTCGGACTGGAATAACGGGATGAAATACCATTTCGACTTTTGGCTGAACAGCAACGCAGGCGCGAATACGCAGGCGGTCATTCAGTGCGAGGACATGTGGAGCAACGGCATGGCGATGGTCGAGATCAACGCCCCGCCCGGTCGGATGGTCGACCCGACGCCCCTCTTCGACACGACGACCAACAAGTGCTCGTCGACGCCGTGAGGCGCGGGACGGTTGCACCGGGCGCAAGGCTGTACTGCCAGATCTGCGTGGGCGAGCCTGCTAGCAGACCTCGATCGCCGACACGAGACTGTTGTTCAGCAGCGAAGTGAACTCGATCGGGTAGTCGCCTCCGGCCCGGGCGTTCGCGGAGAACCGAGCGACGACCGCGGTGTCCTTGGTGCCGGCGATCGCCACGACGTCGAAGTTCGTGAGAGCGGGTTGGCCCGTTGAGGTTCACGTTGAACACCCGGCGCTCCAACAAGCCTGCGATTGGCGGGCCCACGATGGCCGAACTTCGCTCGGTCCTGGACTCCTACCGGTGCAACCGACCTCCCTGCCGATCGACGGGAGATCGCCGCTTCACGACTGGCCGCTGTTTCGTTGGCGAACCGCGGCCTTCATGTCCATCCGACGGAAGACCGCCGCGACTTGTCGTACCAGCACTTGCTCGTCGCCCTTCGACCGGAAGACCCCATCGAAGCCGAGCTTCGCGTAGTCGGCGGCGATGGCGTCGTACGACGTGTAAAGATAGATTGGACACTCGTTTTTGAGTGAGTTGACCAACGACCGCAGCGATTTGACGACCAGTGACCCGTCGAGACCCGGCATGTGGTAGTCGAGGATGACCAGGTTGCAGGTCGGCAGGTGGCGTGCGTTGCCGACCGGGTGGGTCGTGGCAATCACGTCGTAGCCCTCCGCGGCGAGCGCTCGCTCGATCCGCGCGAGCATCACCTCGCTGTCGTCAATCACCATGATCCGCTTAATCCCTGCCATGGGGTGTCTCCCGCTACTCCGCCTCGTTGGAGCCATGCGGGGCCAACAAGACACGAGTCCATTGGCCAGCCGCAAAACTCAGAGACGCGTTGTATCCGATCCGGGACAGCTCGGTGCGAACGGCGTCGAGCCCCACGCCCAGACCAGCGAGCATGCCTGCCTCGTCCCGCGTCGTCAATCCAGGCTGAAACACGAGCTCGGTGGCATTCGCAGCCTGGCCCGCGCGGACGCCGGCCCGCTCGAGGATCCGGTCCGCATTCAACCCCCGTCCATCGTCCTGGACGATCACTCGAATTCCGGCTGCCGACTCTTCAGCGAGGATGCGAATCGTTCCCTGCTCGGACTTGCCCAGATCGCGTCGCTCCGCTGGCACCTCGATGCCGTGGGCGATCGAGTTTCGCACGAGGTGTGCGAGGACTCCGGGAAGCGCACGGGCGAGCGCCTCCGGAATGAGCAGCTCGCGCGGCTCGACGTGCAGCGTTACGGCTTTGCCCTCCAGTGCGGACCAGCCCCCCACGCTCTCGGCGACACCGGCGCTGACGACGCCCAGAGGCACCGACGAGAGCCGCGCCACGAGGCTGGTCAGAAGCTCCGGACCTTGCGCCGCGTACGCGCCGAGATCGCGCAGCGCCGTGCGTGGAACCGTCACTTGGTCGAAGACTGCGGCGCCTGCCGGCGACGCCGCGGCGAGGACCTCGCAGCCCTTTTCCAGAGCCTTGCGGGCGGCTGAGAGAGCGGTTTGCAGTCTGCCGGACGCCGACTCGGTGAGCGCGCGCCCGTTGCTGCGCGCCCCCTTCCGCAGGTCGTCGAGGTCCACCTCCAACCGCTGGGTCGCCTCCTCGAGCTCGACCAGGTCGAACGCGCGCGCCTCACCGCGCACGGTGTGAATGTGGCGAAAGAGCTCGTCGATCGACTCGACGGGGAGGAGTCGCGCGTGGTCGTGCAGCACGGACTCGCAGCGCTCGAAGCGTCCGCGGGCGGAGTCGACGAATGCGAGGAACACCTGCGGGCCCCCCGCGATCAGGCGACGCATGGCCGCGACGCGACGGGTGTGCTCGGCCTCGTGGGAGCGTACGGCCCTTTCCAGGCTCCGGGCCCGGCTCACGTCCGTGGCGAGCGCCATGATCTGGGCGACCTTGCCATCACGCACCAGCGGGCGAAACTCCAGCTCGAGAGGAACCGTAGCGCCGTCGCTGTGCTGCACGGCGACTTCCCGCGGCGCGAATGGCTCGTACGACGGCCAATCGGCCGCTGGCGCGTGCATCACGAGATCGAGCCAGTCCGTGAAGGATGCCGCATCGACGTCGTACTCGGCAGCTCCCGGATAGAGCAGATCGCGTATGTGGCAGCCCTCGAGATTCTCCCTTCCGAAGAGGACCTTCGCCTGTCGCGACGAGACGCTCCCGACCGATCCGCTCGCGTCGAAGCTGACGATGGCTTGCCGCATGTGATCGAAGAGCTCCTGCAGGCGCCGCGTTGCGGACTCGAGCTCGGCGATGAGATTGCTGTTGGTCGTGAGAGCGGCGACGTGTCGCCCGAGCATCGTGAAGTACAGGAGATCGTCCTCCGAGATGGTCCCCTGCGCTGCGGCCACCCCGGCCGCGACGCCGGCCGCGAGGAGGATCTCATGTCCCTCCTTTTCCGAAAAGACGAACCAGAGGAAGCGCTGGAGGCCGAGGTCCTGCGCGAGGGCGATCTGGAAGGGATCGTCGGAGCGGCTGAACACACCTTCGCGCTGATCGCGCAGCAGGCGTCGGGAGGACTCCCCGAGAGACAACTTCCCCTCCAGCGGCCCGTGAGACTGACCGTGAAGGAGCGTCAGATTTCCGGTCCTCGGATCATGCTGGAACACCACGGAGGTTTGAAAATGCAACTCCGTGATCATCGCCGCCGCCCACTCGGAGCAGATCGACGCGCCGGTCTTGGTGTACCCGCTGGCCGAGACTCGATGAAAGGCCTGTAACCAGGCCATCATCCGCTCACGTCCCAGGCGGAGAGCGTACACCTCCCGCTCCCGCTGGATGAGGAGCATCGCCTTCGCTTTGAGCGTCTGAAGTATCCGGCTGGAGTCGGATACCTCAGACATCAGTCGGCGAGGGCGAGGACCGGATAGGAGAAGTTCACGAATCCCGGGTTGCCATCGAAGAGCGAAACCTCGCCCCAGGCAAGCATGCCCAGCCATTCGGCTTGCGGCGCCACCGCCTCCTGAAAGGACAGGTTCTCCTTCAGCGTCAAGTCTTTGCCCAGGAAGGGCTTGGTCCTGGCCCCGCATTCGAAGCCGAGAACGGCGCGAACGGTCTTGCCGGTCAGGCGCTGGGCGAGCCTCTTGCCCATGGCCACCGTTCCGTCCATGGCCCCCTGGATGGTCCGGTGGTTGAACATCACGCGAGAACCGACCGGAATCCCTGCCTGAAAGATGACCCCCTGGCGCTCGGTATCCACACCGAAAGCGCACCGCACGAGGTACACGTCGGGATCGCGCGTCGGAAGACCGATGCCGATGGCGCCGCTGTGCTCGATGTGCTCGGGCGCCTCGCTGCAGAACTCCTGCCAGACCTCCAGGGCGGGCCGGCCATCGAACTCGAGGACCTTGTTGGCCTCCGCTTTGGTCACCGTCATCTCGATTCCGACCGGCGACGTGCCGTGGCAAATGTCGGTCTCGATCGCGAAGTTCCCCGACAGCCCCGCGGCGACGGCTCCACGGCTGAGGGCGCGGTTGTCGACGTACTGGAAGGTCTGCAGCATCGGCCCCCAGAACTCGCCGGCCGCTCCTCCGACGATCGGACAGCGGACTTCTTCGTGGAGGGCCTTCAGGAACACTTCGACGTCGGCGCCGCACAGCGGATCGTAGTGCACGACGACGGCGCGAAGCGGGGCCTTGGCGCCATCGACCAGCGCCCGGCCGAGCGCCGTGCCCTTGGCTCCGGATTCGACCTGGAACTCCTCGACATGACCAATGCTTGTGTGGAGCGATTCACCACCGAGGCCCATGGCCCCCGCAGCGTACCCATCCTCGACCACAGCGCCGCGGCTCATGACGCCCTGGCCGGAGCAGCCGACGACCCGTATGCCCGGCCCGGCGCCTTCGCGAATGCCGCTGAGAAACGCCGCCTGGTCGTGGTTGACGGTCGAATAGGCGACAATCATGGGGAGTGGCCGGCCCGCGAAAGCGTTGCGGATGTTACGCGCGAGCTCGGCGCCGGTCTCGAACGAGTTTACATTGTAGGATGCGCAGCTGTGTGCAAAAATAGGCATGAAACCCCCTCCGTCCGTCCTTCCTCTGGGGGGAACGGCCGCGCGCGAAGCGACCATAAGCTTCCCCGTGAGCTTGGGTGCCAGTGCGGTCGGACTCAGTAGCACCATTCCGGCGGCGGTCCCATCCCAATCCTCGAAGCTCCTTGGGGGCGAGGGCGCGTCCGCGATGCCCGGGCAGCCCTCGGTCGCCGACGGTAATCGTCCCGCGTCGGGAGATGCTTGGGGCTGCTTCACCGGTCCGTCGTACGCAGGGACGGCGGGCGGCGCGTGCGCTCGATGAACGTCGCCTCATCGACCTTTGCGTGGGGGGCCGGTCCCTCGAGGCAGCGCACCGCGCTCACGCCGTCACAGGACGCTTTGAATCGCCGGCCACAACTGGCCTTCGGTGGACTGTGTGTAGTCCCACATCATGACGCCGCCGTAGGACAACGAGCCCATCGTGATCTGCTTTGCCGTGCCGGTGCTCAGGCCGTTGGTGAACTGGATGCCCCAGACGAGCTTGTCCTTCGGGAGATTGACGGTACTCATCCACCAGTTCGATTCATTCGTGTAGTCGCTGTAGTTCGTTGTGTAAATCATGTCATTGATGAAATCGAACGAATTGACCACCTTCGTGATCGTCGCGTCGGGGTTCGCGTCCTGGACGATGTACTGCGCAAGCGCGGTGGTCACGAGCTTGCCCTCGGGGTGGAACGTCGACAGCAGCTGGTTCACGAACGCCGGGTAGTTGCTGCTCGACTGCATCATGTTGCCGCGCTCGAGGTCCACGTCCACGCCGTCCAGATTCAGGCGCGAGACCATCGAATCGAGGTTCGCCACGAGGGGAGTGATATTCGATTGGTTCCCGTAGGCGTTGATGATCGTGATATCGCCGTCCGCCCCGCCGATCGAGACGAGAACCTTGACGTTCTTCGCATGCGCCGCGGCAGCGAGCGTCTGCACGTCCGAGTCCTGCGCGCCCAGGTCCCAGCCGTTGGTCCCCGTCACGGTCCCGAACGCGAGGAGCAAGTGCGTCATCTTGTTGAAGTCGATCATGCCCGCCCAGCTCGAATAGCTTCCGGCCCAGTTGGGCAGGTACATCACGACCTTGGTGGCCGGCACCGACACCGTGCCGTCGGACGAAGCGTCGGACCCTCCATTGCCGCCATCGTCGCCTCCCTCGGGCGAGCCACTCCCCGACCCGCCGGTGGACGCGTCCCCCCCGCTCGAACCGCCTGCGTCGCGCATGGGGCCACCCGCATCACGCGGGGTTCCACCGCTGCTCGACGTCGAACCGCTGGAACTGCCCGAACCCGAGCTGCCCGAACTCGGGCCGCCCGAACTCGAGCCGCCCGAGCTCGAACCGCCCGAACCCGACCCGGAGTCGGTCCCCCAAGCGCTCGAGGAGTCGCCTCCCCCGCAGGCGACGAGTGAAGGGCTCGCGAGCATTGCCAGGCCACAGAGGAGAAGAACTCGCATGTTCGACGCGGTCGGCGCAATCTATGTGCCAGCTCGAGCGGGCGAGAATTGCTGGCCAATTTCGTATCGAAACGCAGGTGTGGTCGTCCAGTGCATCACAGGTTGCGTGGCCCGAATTGCAAGATTGAAAAATCGCGCTCTGATTGTCGTTCTCGCCGCTTCCAGGGACAGCGGCGCAATCGGTCCTCACGCGCGCGAGGTGCGCCTACGCGCGATATCGACCCACCAACGTCGTCGCCTTTATCGGTCCGGGCCGGAGGCGCGTGGGAGGGCTTCGCCTTGCACGAGCGCCCTCGTGGTGGCGGCAGGGCGATCGCTCCCCTCCGGCAGGAATCGGTGAGATCGTGCATTGGGGGGTGGTCCCCGCGGACCCGCGCCCGCAAAGGCTTGTCGCCTGTAGCCCACAACGAGCGCTTTTCACCGGCTCGGTCGCCAGGTCCAACTCGTGCTCTTCGCCCTCGCAGATGGACGGATGGATACGCGTCGCAGCTCTTCGGGTCAGCGCATCGGAAGTGGCGGAAGCGATGCTTCGCACCGACGCGCATCGCGACGACGCCGTGGTCGTCGCATTCCACACTCGCGGTGGCGTCCCGCATGGCTACGGTCGCGAGGTCGATGCGAGCGCGGACGATGCGCCGCCGGTCGGCGCCGCACGGCTGTGCGTGATACAGCGCGCGCAGGCGCTTGCGCTGATCGCGTCGATCACACGCGAGGAGCGCTCTGGTCAGCGAATGCTCGACGTCGCCTCCCCCGGCCTCATCCCCGTGATCGTCATCGGCGACGACGGCGTATGTGTCGGAGTGTACGATCCCAAGAGGTCGGACGGCGGCTGGAACGAGGGGGCGTTGCCGTGAGCGCGACGCCGCCGGGCCGTGCAAGCCGACTGCGCCGCGTTCACAGCGCGCTGGCGAGGGGTCGGAGGGCCCGTACGGCCCGGGCCGCTCGGCCGCCAGGGGACATCGACCTGGCGGCGCGCGCTGTCCGTTCGGTCTGTTCATCTGGCCGCCTTCCTCGTGAGAGAATCCGCGGCTGCGATGGGTTCTCCAGCCCGACAACCGCGCCTCAGTCGGCGTTTGATCATGGTCGTCGACGACGACTCTGGCTTGCGAGAGATGCTCGCTGTCGTTCTCCGCGAGCGCGGCTACGACGTCGTCGACTGTCCCAACGGCCTCGTCGCCCTCGAGCGTCTGCGCGCAGCGCCGAAACCGGACCTCATCGTCCTCGACCTGATGATGCCGGTGCTCGACGGCTGGCGTTTCCGGGTGGAACAGAAGCGAGATCCCGCCATCGCGTCGATCCCGGTGCTCGCGCTGTCTGCGGATC
>Ga0102924_1001873_pt1 | contig 23630 bp, 24 predicted proteins | sample PaiPotPPM11metaG_FD_80116 | JGI IMG/M metagenome (GOLD analysis project Ga0102924, IMG submission 80116) | Iron sulfur acid spring bacterial and archeal communities from Banff, Canada, to study Microbial Dark Matter (Phase II) - Paint Pots PPM... ...
CGTCATAGCCCTGCTCGCGCGCCTGCGCCTCGGTCAGGCCGAAGGAGCCGACGTTGGGCGTGCAGAAGGTGGCGCGCGGCACGTCCACGTAGGCGATCGGGTGCGTGGGTCGCCCGGCCATGTCCTCGGCCGCGAGGATGCCCTGGTCGGAGGCCTTGTGGGCGAGCGCGGGACCTTCCACGAGATCACCGATCGCGTACACGCCCGGACGCGTGGTGCGCAGCGCGCCGTCCACCTTGACCAGGCCCTGGGCGTCCAGCTCCACGCCGGCGGTTGCCAGGCCGAGGCCCTCGACGTCGGCGCCACGCCCGGCGGCGATGACCATGTAGTCGACGGCGGTCGCCTCTGCGCCGTAGGAGAAGCCGACGTCGCGTTCGCCCTGGCTCACGTCGGCGACGGGTGTGGACGTGTGCACGGCGATGTCCTGACGCTTGAGGCCGCGCTCGACCAGGCGCGAGATGTCCGCGTCCTCCGTCGGCAGCACGCGCTCGAGCGCCTCCAGCAGCAGCACTTCGCTGCCCAGGCGAGCAAACGCGGAGGCGATCTCCGTGCCGGAGGCCCCAGCGCCGACGACAGCCAGCCGTGCGGGCACTTCAGGCAGCGCCCACGCCTCCTCGGTGCCGATCACGCGCCCACCGAACTGGACGCCGGGGATCGGCCGCGGGATCGAGCCGGTCGCGAGGATCACTCCACCCGCGCCGATCGTCTGGGGCTCACTGGTGAAGACGTCGACCAGCACGTCGCCGTCGGCCGTCAGGGTCGCACTCCCATCGATCAGGTCGATGCCGTTTTTCCTGAACAAGCCCGCCACACCGGAGGTAAGAGTCCCGACAACCTTCGCGCGGCGCTCCTGGATCGCGCCGTAGTCGATCTCCACGCCGCTCACGCGCAGCCCGAACTCCTGCGAGTCGCGGATCTCCGACAGCAGGTCGGCCGAGCGCAGCACCGCCTTGGCGGGGATGCACGCGTAGTTCAGGCAGCGCCCGCCCACCTTGTCGCGCTCGATCACAGCGGTCTTCATGCCGAGCTGCGCTGCGCGGATCGCCGCCACGTAGCCCCCCGGCCCGGAGCCGATCACGATGCAGTCATAAGAGCTCTCAGCCATCGCGCGCCCACACTATCGAAACGCCAATTACTGACCAGAGGTGTCGAGAGGCAAGCGAGGCAAGGACGCAGCGAGCGTGGCGTGCTGATTGGCACGCGAGCGACCGAGGACGCCGCCTCGCGCAGGCTATCGGTGCCTCTGGCGTTCGCCCGCCTGGATTCGGCCCATAACTCGAATCAGCTTCCAGAACAACCACCCTCCCAGCACGATCGCCAGCAGGCAGCCGCCGGCCGCGGCGAGCGTCGAGGCGACGACCAGCGCGAGCGAGGTGACGATCACCTGGAAGGCCAGCAGCGCCTCGAAGCCGAGCACCGCCCAGTAGCGGTGTCTGTACATGCCTTGCGCGAGCAGCGCGAGGATCGCCGCGATGAACACCCCGCCGGCGAGTGAGCCGCCGTGGCCGGACAGGTCGTGGACGGTCAGCGCGCCGACGACAACGCCGACCGCCAGTAGAGCGCTTACGGCGACAGCGACCAGCAGCGCGGTCGGGCGCTCGTCCTCGTCGAAGGGAGCCAGCGCGGCGCGGGCCTGCTCGGCGCGATCGCCGCTGCCGCTCACGGGCCCGTCTGCTGAATCGCCTGGCGTAGCCGTCGGGCCGCGAGCCCAATCGCCCGGGTCGGCGCTCACCTCAGCGCTCCAGCGCAAAGGCGTCGAGCCGGTCGCGCAGCGCCCTGGCCGCAACCTCAGGATTCTCCGCGTCGGCGATCGCACGCAAGACGCACACGCGCGTCGCGCCCGCGTCGAGCACGTCGGCGAGATTGGCGGGGTCGATTCCACCGATCGCGTAGAACGGCACCCGCGAGTGGGTGGCCGCGTAGCGGACCAGATCGAGGCCGACGGCCGGGCGCCCGGGCTTGGTGGGCGTCTCGTTGATCGGGCCTACGCCGATGTAGTCGACGAGGGCCGGGTCGACCGCCTCGATTTCGCCAGGCGAATGGGTGGACAGTCCGATCAGCAGTTCCGGCCCGACGATCTCGCGCACGTCGGCGACGGGCATGTCGTCCTGTCCTATATGGATCCCGTCCGCGCCGGCCTCAAGTGCGACAGAGGGCCGATCGTTGACGATCAGCAGCGCGCCCAGGCGCTCGCACAGAGCCTGTGTGGCGTTGGCCACCGCCGTCAACTCGTCGTCGGGCAGGTGCTTCTCGCGCAACTGCACCATGTCCACCCCGCCCGCGATCGCGCCGCGCAATAGGTCGGGCAGTTGGCTGCCGTCCGGAGACGCAGCGCACACGACGTACAGCCGCGCGGCGGACAGACGGGCGCGGCGGCCAGAGCCTGTGTCGTCTGTCATCAACTGGAAGTTTGGCAGGTCTCAACGCGACTCTCCCCGGCTGTCAAAGGAGTAGGAGACAGGTGTCGCTGTCGCTTGACCGGTTTCAGGCGCTGTGCGACAGTCGCCATTGAGCGATGTCGTAGAAAGTCGTCCCGACAAAAGGGGGATCCACCAATGCAACAGCTCAAGCTCCTCGGCTTGTTCTTCGCGATGATATCCGCTCTCGGCGCCCTTGCCGTATCGAGCGCATCTGCCGCATTACCCGTTTTCTTACCAGAACCAAGCACAGCCAAACCCGTGACATTCACCGGCAAAAGCGCGGTGAGTATCCTCGAACTGACCGCGGGCAGGAAGGTCAAATGCGAAAAAAGCACTTCGACCGGCGAAATGCACAAACCATCGGAAGGAGAATTTGCGACGGAATTCAAAGAATGCGAAAGCGCGGCAAGCAAATGTACCGGCACCAATAACGTGGTGTTGGGCGCCATCACGGTCAAAGGCGATTTCGCTCTCGTCTTCGACACGTTAACGCCGTTAGGTGTGGCGATGGCGTGGATGCCTGAAGTATTCGGCTTCAAATGCTCTGGCAGCCCCAAAAACGAAGTCAAGGGCTGCGCTCTCGGATTAATAATGCCGATCAACACAAAAGTAAAAACTACAGAACACTACACGACGCTGTTTGAACAGTCCAAAGGCGTCAATAAGGAGCTGGAATATTTCAACGCAGCCGGCACCGCAAAAGTGGAATGCAAGCTGTTAGCAAACGAAAACGGCGGTGTCTTCGCGCAAGCGGGTCTCGAATTAAGAGAAGCATGGCTTCAAGGCTTCAAACAGGAAGGGATGGCCATTGAATCTGAAATAAAGGGGTAGTTCGCGCGTCCAAGTAGACGACGCAGGTCGTTCTGCTGCATAACACGAGAGCGCGGGGCCGGTTGAGCCCCGCGCTCTGCACTTCTAGAAGTCGAACGCCGCTTCTTTGCTGAACGTGAGTTTCTCTTCTGTTTCCAGGCCGGCTTCTTCGAACGCGCCGCCGTTGAGGCTCGCTTCCAATAGGAATTTCTTCCCTTCGCAGAACGCTTTCGTGAATAAGCATTCCTTGATCGCCTGTTTCCCTTTTTCCTGTTTGAAGATAAGGGTGCCGCTTTTCGCTTTTTTGCCGGATTCGATGCCGCTGGCTTCCCCGATCGCCCCGCCCTTCACAACGACAGAGACCACGCCGCCACATTCCACATGGAGTTCTTTGAGGGCGATCTCCATCGCGAGAAGTAATTTGGATTTTTCTAGGTCGACAAGCTCGACGTTGGCGCTGATTAATATGACTTCAGTGGCATCGCCTGTGCTGTGACACGCAATTCCAGTGCTTTTACACCCATGAAGATCAATGCTTGTGGTACCTTCGCGGCTGGCCGTAAACGATCCGCTGGCAGTGCCTTCTTTGCATTCCACTTTTGCTTTAACGCTTTCCAATACTGTTTTTCCAACGGTCGCTGTCAATTCAAGGGGCGCCGATTTCGTGGGACTGGGTAAAATTAATGGATCTTCTTTTTCTCCTTGTTCTTTTTCGCTCACTTCAATGGAATGCAGTTCCACCGCGATGGATTTCCCTTCCTGTTCGATTTCTACTTCGCCTTTGTATGTGCCGTTGGTTTCGAGTTTTTTCGTCCCGCAGGCGCCGCCGCTAGGTTCGTAATCGAGGGAGTTGAGCTGCCCGTTCGCGATGATCTTACCTTCCGCGGTGTTGGTGTACGCGACTTTTTCCAGCGATTTGTCACTGCCGCCGGACGGGATAGTGACGCTGCATCCTCCTTCGGAATCGGTGACGGTGATGTTTTTGTTGACAATGCCCAGTGTTCCTTCCGCACCAAATTCGAGTTCTGCTTCGGAGACCGTTACTTTCGACCCAAACCCTTTGCAGTTGCTATATTTTGCTGTCAGAATCTGTGTTTTCTCTTCTGTGGCTTTGGCTTCTCCGCTGAGTTTCAGTTCTTCACATTCCACTGCGCCGGCAGTGGTATCGATGACTTGCGAGCCTTTTCCCCTGGCGACGATGGGATTGATGCCCCAGAGAAAACCGGCTTCTGCCCATATCTCGGAGTATTCGCCGGTCGAGGCTTTGGGTTTGTCGCAGCCAACATCTTCGTACCAACTGGCGTTGCCAGCCCTCACTTTCACGCAGTAGACTTTCTCCATGGTCGTTGCCTCCCAGTTGAACGTGTTGCTGCCCCACACCCAATCTTTTGGTGCACCCACGACACTGCAGGCGGACGACGTGTAACTGCCCTTTCCCTCGATGAGCGTCTGGAAGCACGATTCGGCAGACGCTGGCGTCGCGCGGACAGCCCCGAGTAGCGTGAGCAAGGCACACGCCAGTCCGAGCGCCAGCACGAACGGCCGCGTCACCTGTGGGCGGAGTGCGGGTGAGACGTCCCATGCAGACGTGATTAGTGTCATTTCCATCTACTCCCTTCTAAAATAGTCAGAGCAAGTGGGTAATCGCCATGCCGTCGGTGCGGAAATCGCCCTCACCGAGAATGGAGGCCAGGGGCGGCCCCCGGCGTGTGTTGCTCATCACTGACAGCCCGACGCCGAGCGTCACAAGCGATCGTCTCCCCCAGCTCTTGCATTTGCAAATTGCCGACGGGATGCCCGAGTCAGTCCCGTCGGGATCACGGGTAGGCCGTCGTCGCGACGATAGCGCGCTGTTACCCGATCAGGGCGTTGTCGGAGCCCGGTATTGGCGCACGAGTCCCAAAGCGCCTTTAGGGAGCCAACTACGAGACGGAAAAGCCGGTGATGAGGCACAGGCTTGTTTCCGATTTCGAGCCCACGCGCAGAAGTATTGGCCGATCCGATCGGGCAGCGGCCGTGCCGCGTCGGGCGATCTCGCGCACCACGGAAGATCGGGCGGGGCTAGCATCACCCAGCATGCCCGACAATCAACCAGTCGACGTCGTAGTGGTAGGTGCAGGGGTCATCGGCCTGGCGATCGCCAGGCGTGCCCGCCAGGCGGGGATGTCGGTAACCGTGCTCGAGCGCGACCGCGCCGGAGAGGGGACCTCGCACGTGGCCGCCGGCATGCTCGCGCCGGTCGCCGAGGTCGAGTTCGGCGACGCGGGGCGGCGCCTGCTGGAGCTCGGACTGCGCTCGGCGGCCATGTGGCCCGAGTTTGCCTCCGATCTCGAGACGTACAGTGGCGTGTCGGTCGGGCTGATGCAGACCGGCACCCTGCTGGTCGCGCGCGACGACGACGATGCCCGCGAGCTCGAGCGCCAGCTCGCCTTCCGGCAATCGCTGGGGCTGGCCGTGCGGCGCCTGCGGCCAAGCCAGGCGCGCGAGCTCGAGCCGGCGCTCGCGCCCACCGTGCGGCTGGCGCTGGACGTGCCCGAAGACCACTCGGTCGACCCCCGGCTGGTGCTTGGCGCCCTCACGCGGGCGTGTGCGCAGAGCGGAGTGGAGATTCGTGCGCACTCGCCGGTCGCGCGCGTGGAGCTGGACAACGCGCGCACGCGGGTCGCTGGCGTAAGCCTCGAGGATGGCGAGCGCGTGCGCAGCGAGAGTGTCGTGCTCGCTGCTGGCGCCTGGACCGAGCGGATCGCCGGGCTGCCCGACGGCGCCGGCGTCTCCGTGCGCCCGGTCAGAGGGCAGATCCTGCGCTTGCGCGACCTCGCCGGTCCCGGCCTGTTGCGGCGCGTGCTGCGCTTTCGCGGCGGCTATCTCGTTCCGCGCGAGGACGGCGGCTACGTGCTCGGCGCCACCGTCGAGGAGCGCGGCTTCTCGCTCGCGCCCACCGCAGGTGGCGTCTATGAGCTGCTGCGCCACGCCCATGAGCTGGTTCCTGGCGTTAGCGAGTTGGAGATCGCCGAGCTGTCCGTAGGGCTTCGCCCCAGCACGCCCGACAACGTTCCCGTGATCGGGCCCGGCGCCGTCGAGGGACTGGTATGGGCGACCGGCCACTACCGCAACGGCATCCTGCTCGCGCCGCTCACCGCCGAGCTGGTCGTCGGAGCGCTCGCCGGCGTTGGGGCCGTCTCGTGATCGTCCTCAACGGGCAGGACTCCGACGTGTGCCCGGGCGAGACGGTCGCCGCCGTACTGGCACGCCTGGGCCTCGAGGTGGACGCGCGCGGGGTCGCGGTGGCCGTTGACGGAGAGGTCGTCCCGCGCGCCGGCTGGGACTCGTTTGCGCTGTCCGACCACGCGCGCGTGGAGGTGCTGACGGCCATGCAGGGCGGATGACCGAGGACGCGCTGACGATCGCCGGGCGCACGCTGCACTCGCGGCTGCTGCTCGGCACCGGCGGCTTCCCCTCGCTGGAGCTGATGGCCGACGCGATCGCCGCCAGCGCCAGCGAGCTGGTCACCGTCGCCCTGCGCCGGATCGATCCCAGCGCTCGCGGCTCGCTCATAGATGTGCTCGCAGACGCCGGCGTGCGGTTGCTGCCCAATACCGCCGGCTGCCACACCGCGCGAGACGCCGTGCTCACGGCTCGCCTGGCGCGCGAGGCGTTCGACACCGACTGGATCAAGCTCGAGGTGATCGGCGACGAGGACACGCTGCTGCCCGACGCGCCCGAGCTGCTGCGCGCCGCCGAGGAGCTCATCGACGACGGCTTCGTCGTGCTCCCCTACACCACCGACGACCCCGTGCTTGCGCGCCGCCTCGCCGACATAGGCTGCGCCGCCGTCATGCCGCTCGGCTCGCCCATCGGCAGCGGCATGGGCATACGCAACCCCTACAACATCGCCCTCATCCGCGACGCCGTCAACGTGCCCGTCGTGCTCGACGCTGGGGTAGGCACCGCCTCTGACGCCGCTCTCGCGATGGAGCTCGGCTGCGACGCGGTCATGGCCGCGTCGGCCATCTCGCGCGCCCAGGACCCCGTGCGGATGGCCCGCGCGATGCGCGCCGCCGTGGACGCCGGGCGCCTGGCACGCGGCGCCGGACGCATACCCAGGCGTCTGTACGCCACCGCTTCCACTCCCAACGAGGGGCTGCCCGAGTTCGGCTGATCCCCCGCCGCGGGCAGCTGCGGCCCGGCTGGGCGATCACCTGACGACTTCGATCGTCCCGTTCATCGTCGCCGGCTGGGTGGTCGACTCGTAGTGGATGATCCCCGGCCTGTCCACCTTGATCTCGAACGTCCCGTTTTCGCCGAATTCCTTGGACGCGAACTTCTGGGGTCCCGCGCCGATGCTTGTCACGTTGTGATCCACCGAGTCGTAGTTCGTCCACTTGATCGTGCTACCCACCTTCACCCTCAGCGTGTCCGGGTCGATCGCGATGTTGCGGTAGGCCACTTCCACGACCCCGCTCTGCACCGGAGCCGAGCGTTCTGGCGAGGCGAACTTGGGCGTGGTGGTCACTTTGAAGCCCCCGCTGGCGCTGCTCGTCGAGTGGGGCGTCGAGGTGGAGGGTGTCGTGGCCGGTGCGCTGGTCGCGGTGCTCGACGTCGAGGACGTGCTCGTGCTCGACGTAGACGAGGATCCGCAACCAGCCACGGCCGGCGCGAGCGCCAGGCAGGCAGCGGCTACGGTGCAAAGCCCTCTCGTCATCGGCTCGCGCACCCTAGCCTAGACTGGCTTGCCCATGCCACAGCATTTTCTCACCGGCGCAGAGCTGACTGCCGACGAGCTCGACGCGCTGCTCGACCGAGCTGCGGCCCTGAAGGCCGCGCCGCTGTCCTCCAGTGCGCTCGACGGCCACAGCGTTGCGCTCATCTTCGAGAAGCCCTCCACCCGCACCCGCGTGTCCTTCGAGGTCGGCATCCACGAGCTCGGCGGTCACCCCGTGCTGCTGCGCCCCGAAGAGCTTCAGCTATCGCGTGGAGAGGCGCTGCGCGACACCGCCCTCGTCCTCTCTCGCCATGTCGCCGCCATCGGCGTGCGCACCGGGCCCGACGCCATGCTCGAGGAGCTCTCCGAGCAGAGCTCCGTGCCGGTCATCAACATGCTCACCGCCCGCCACCACCCCTGCCAGGCACTCGCCGACCTGCTCACCCTGCGCGAGGCCTACGGCTCGCTGCAGGGGCTGCGCATCGCCTACATCGGCGACGGCAACAACGTCGCCCGCTCGCTCGCCGTGCTCGGCACGATCGCCGGGATGCACGTCGCGCTCGCCTCACCCACCGGATACTCGCTGGATGGGGACCTTGACCTCGCCGCGGACGCGCGCGGCACTGTCAGCCATCACGCCGACCCGCGCGACGCCGTGCGCGACGCGCGCGCCGTGTACACCGACGTGTGGGTCAGCATGGGCGACGAGGCCACCGCCGCTGAGCGCCGGCGCGCGCTGGGCGCCTACCGCGTCGACGACGCGCTGCTCGACGCCGCCGCCCCGGGCGCGTTCGCCATGCACGACCTGCCCGCCCATCCCGGCGACGAGATCACCGCCAAGGTCCTCTACGGCACGCGCCAGCACATCTGGGACCAGGCCGAGAACCGCCGCCACGCGCAGAAGGCGCTGCTGGAGATGCTCGTCGCGCCGAATGCCGCGGCGTGAAAGGGCTGGGGATGATTGTCTGTTCGCGCGCAGTGTGCGCCACCGTATCTACAGCGAGGCGGCGATGAGTAGCCATTCCGCCGCCGAGCCGGCCGCCGAGCCCGCGGCCGAGCCTGTAGCCGCGCGACCGCAGAAGGGCGACGAGCTCGAGTTGCACATCGATTCGCTGGCCTTCGGCGGAGAGGGCGTAGCGCGGCTCGGCGACGGTGGCTACGTCGTGTTCGTCGCCGGCGCCATCCCCGGCGACCGCGTGCGCGCGGTCGTCTACAAGCGCAAGCGCAGCTATGCCCACGCGCGCGCAGTCGAGGTGCTCGAGCCCAGCCCCGAGCGGATCGCGCCCATCGCCCACCACCCGGGCGCGCCGTGGCAGGTGATCCCCTACGAGCGACAGCTGCAGATCAAGAGCGCCCAGGTCGACGAGGCGCTGCGACGGCTCGGGCGGCTCGACGGCTACGAGCTGCAGGACATCGTGCCCGCCGTCGCGCCCTGGCGCTATCGCAACAAGCTCGAGTACTCCTTCGGCGAAGACGACGACTCCCCCCACCCCGAGCTCGTGTGCGGCTTTCACGCGCCCGCCGGGCGCAATCGCGTGGTGGCGATCGACGACTGCATGCTGGCCTCCGAGCGGGGCAACCTCGCCCGCGAGCTCGTCCTGCAGTGGTGCCGCGCACAGGGCCTTGGCGCCTGGGACCGCGGCCGGCACGGCGGTGCGGGGCGCGCGCGAGCGGGCGACGACGCCGACCGGGTCAAGCGCACAGGACCGGCGGGCGACGGGCGCGCCCGCCTGCGCAACCTGGTCGTGCGCGAAGGCCGTCGCACCGGCAAGCTGCAGGTGCGAATCGTGACCACCGGCGGGGAGCTGGAGGCCGGTTCGCTGGCGGGCGCGCTGAGCGACGGGCTCGGTGAGCAGCTCAGCGGTGTCTTGTGGACCCGCTCGCACAGCCTGGCCGAGACCACCGCCGGCGGCGACACCGAGCTGGTGTGGGGCGATGCGCAGCTGCCCGAGCGCCTCGGCGAGCTCGACCTGCGCATCTCCGCGGAGGCGTTCTTTCAGACCAATACCGAGATGGCCGAGCTGCTGTACGGCATCGCCGGCGAGTACGCCGCACTGCAAGGGTGGGAGCGCGTCTATGACCTGTACTCAGGCATCGGCACGATCGCGCTCACGCTCGCGCCCCGCGCGGGCGAGCTGTGGGGGATCGAGCTCGTGCGCGAGGCCGTCGCCGACGCCATCGAGGGGGCCCGGCGTAACGAGATCACCAACGCCCGCTTCTTCGCCGGCGACACGCGCACAGCGCTGCCCGAGCTGCTCGCACAGACCGGGCGACCCGACGTCCTCGTCGTCGATCCTCCCCGCGCGGGCCTGTCCAAGAAGGTCGTGCACCGCATCATCGACGCCGCGCCCAAGCGGATCGTCTACGTGTCCTGCAACCCCACCACGCTCGCCCCCAATGCCGCCGAACTCGTCGAGGCCGGCTGGACGCTGCGCCGGGTGCGCCCCGTGGACATGTTTCCGCAAACGCATCACATCGAGTGCGTCGCCCTGCTCGAGCGGACCTGACCGCGCTCGCGCAGCGGAGAACTGCGCCCGCGCAGCGGATAACCTCGCGCAGTGCTGGCTGGTCGATGGAGTCTCAGCGACGCCTCACAGCGCGTGCGCGGTGTTTTTGCGCCTGTGCTCCAAGCCTCCATCGCTGCGGGCGTCGCCTGGTATGTGGCCCATGACCTGCTCGGCCACGCCCAGCCGTTCTTCGCTCCGATAGCGGCCGCCGTCGCGCTCAGCACCAGCCACGTCCAGCGCTCGCGGCGCAGCGTCCAGATGATGGTCGGCGTGCTGCTCGGCATCGGTGTTAGCGAGCTGTTGCATCCCCTGGTCGGTAACGGCGCGGTGTCGATTGGCGTGGTGGTGTTCGTCACGCTGTTGCTCGCCGTGGCTCTGGGCATCGGCTTCGTGGGCGAAGGCATGATGTTCTTCAACCAGGCCGCAGCCTCGGCCGTGCTGGTGATCGCGCTGCACAAAGCCGGCACCGGGGCCGAGCGCGCGGTCGACGCGCTCGTCGGCGGCGCGGTTGCGCTGGTGATCGGCGTGGGTCTCTTCCCCGCCGATCCACTGAGGGTTCTGTGGGATACCGAGAACGGCCTGCTGCGCTCGCTCCTGCGCATCCTCGAGCGGCGCCCGGCGCCAGCCTCAGCGGAGATGGAAACCGACCCCGACATGGACCCCGCGCTCGCCGCCAGCCACGAGGTTCACCGCCAGCTGACCGCCCTCACACAAGCGCGCGCAACGGCCAGGACCTCCGTGCGGGTCGCTCCGCGGCGCAGGTCGATGCGCGCGACGGTCGAGCGCGAGGAGACGCGCGTGGCGCGTCTGTATCTGCTCGCCAGCGGGGTGCTGAGCCTGCTGCGCACGACGATCGACCTCGCCGAGGAACCGACCGCCCCCCGGCCGGAGCTCATCGTCGAAGTGCAGGAGCTCGCACAGACGCTGCGCATCCTGGTCGACGCTCACCGGCCGTGGAGCCTGCCAACGGTCGCGCAGGCGAGGGCGCGCATGCAGGCGCTTCTGGACCGCCCGCTGCCGAGCGACTCGCCGCGGGGCGCGATCGCGACGATGGCTGCCCGGCGCGTGGCTCGCGACGTGCTCGGGCTGCTTCCGGACGCGGCGGGCGAGCGCGGATAGGCTTCGCGTCATGCGCGCCGTCACCATCCGCGACAAGGAGATCGTGGTCGAGCAGCACCCCGACCCGGAGCCGGACAAGGGGGAGGTGCTCGTGCGCGTGCACGCGGCGGGGTTGAACGGCGCCGACATGATGCAGCGCCGGGGGCTGTATCCGGCGCCGCCTGGTTCGCCGCAGGACATCCCCGGGATGGAGTTTGCCGGCGAGGTCGTTGCTCTCGGTCCCCACCCACCCGGCGTCGAGCGCTTCGACGTTGGCGCGCGCGTGATGGCGATCGTGGGCGGCGGTGCGCAGGCCGAGCTGTGCCTCGTGCACGAGCGCCAGCTGATGCCCGTGCCCGACGCGCTCGACTGGAGCGCCGCCGGCGGGCTGCCGGAGGTCTTCACAACCGCACACGACGCCCTCTTCACGCAAGCGCAACTGCGCAGCGGCGAGCGCCTGCTCGTGCACGGCGGTGCCGGTGGCGTCGGCACCGCAGCGATCCAGCTCGGCCGTGCAGCTGGCGCGCGCGTGACCGCGACCGTGCGAAACGAGCGCCACCGCGACTCCGTCGCCGAGCTGGGCGCGCGCGCGATCGCGCCCGACGGCTTCGCCGATCACGGTCCGTTCGACGTGATCCTGGAGCTCGTCGGCGCGCCCAACATGCCCGACAACCTCAGCGCGCTCGCGACTGCCGGACGCGTGACCGTGATCGGCGTCTCCGCCGGCGCCAAGGCCGAGGTCAACTTGCTCGCGCTGATGGGCAAGCGCGCACGCATACATGGCTCGACGCTGCGTTCGCGCTCGCTCGAGGACAAAGCCGTCGTCGCGCGCCTGGTCGAGCACGAGGTATTGCCGCTGTTCGACAGCGGCCAGTTGCGTGTGCCCGTCGCCGAGACGTTCGCGCTGGACGCCGCCGCCACGGCCTATGACCGCTTCGCGGCAGGCGGCAAGCTCGGCAAGATCGTGCTCACGATGTAGCCGGTCTCGGATGTCGGACAGCCGGCCTGCCGGAGCCGGCGAAGCGGCCAGGCAGTGATCGGACACACAAACGCTAAGCTGGACATATGAGCTTGGCGCTTGAGCAGCTCGCGCGCGAAGTTGCTGTTAACGAGCGGACGCTGCGCCGGGCGGTCAACAGCGGCCTTATTCGCGCCCAGCGTCCCAGCACGCGCCAGCTTTCGCTGGCGGACCCGGAGAGGACGTGGGTTCGCTCGCATTGGCCGCTCGTCGGACAACTGCTCGCCGCCCTCAGAACCGAGCCAAACGTTGAGCTCGCCGTGCTCTTTGGCTCGGTTGCGCGCGGCACCGACGTCAAGGACGTCTCCGACCTTGACCTCCTGATCGACCTGCAACGTCCATCCCCCGGCGCGCTCGAGGCCCTGCGCCACAGACTCGATCGGCGGCTGCGGCCCGACGTACAGCTCGTTTCCCTGCAGGCCGCCACGCGCGACCCGCATCTGCTGGCCGAGGTGCTGCGCGACGGCAGGCCACTGGTGGATCGCGCACATGCGTGGCCGCGACTGCAAGCTCAACGAGAGCAGACGCAGACACAGGCCGATCGGGCGAGTCGCGAATTGCACGAGCAAGCACGCGCGGCCGTTGGGTATTTTCAGAGGCTGGCCGCTGAAAGGGCGTCTCCGTCCAAGACTGCCCGACGATGAGCGACGCCAGTCGTCCGCCCGTTTCGCGTGAGGCGCGCCGCAAGGCAGTCGAGCAGGCGCTGTCGCAGCTCGCACGCACCATGGAACAGCTCGAGAGCGCGGTCTCGGCCTTTCCGCCGGATTTCGATCCGGGTGCGTTCAAGGCCGCCTGGTATTCGACCGTGCCTGAGGAGCGCAACAAGGCAATGCTGGTGCGCTCGAACATGGACGATCTGCACAACCTGTGCCAAGGCCTCATCGATCGCAGCGTGCGTCTTGCACAGGACAATGGTGCGATCCCGGCCGATCGCAAGACGCCTGCGAACGATCAACTGCGCGGACAGGGTCTCTACCCCAGAGAGGCGCAGCTGGTCATCCAGGAGGTCTCAGACCTGCGCAACTCAAGCCAGCACGAGTACTGGATCCTCGCACCCGAGGAGGTGCACGCCGCGGTCAGCAATCAACGCCGGCACCTTCCCTCCTTCATCGCGGCTCTCGGCAACTGGGTCGAGGGACTTACCGCCAAGTAGTCCAGCTCAGTACGGCGGCTGCGCCGCGTACCAGTCGCCGAGCGTGCGGAAGGCCGCCCAGAAGGCGCGCTTGGCGTCTTCTTCGTCGAGCGAGTCGTCGATGTTGGGCACGTACAGGGCGTCGATCGTCGGCGTCAGCTGCTGGATCTCGCCGAGCCTGTCGGAATCGAGCCCGCCCACCCGCGCCAGCGGGATGTCCATCTCGCCCAGCGCGGTTAGCGCCTCCGCGCCCATCACCACGATGATCTTCGGTGCGACGATCGCGATCTCCTCGACCACCCGCGCCACGCAGGCGAAGTCCGCCAATGAGGCATCGCTCAGAGGGCACTTCACGCACAGCGTCCCGTACACCGCCAGCGGGTCGATGGACAGCCGCTTGAGCGACTTCATCAGCGCGCCCCCCGCACGCCCGTAGAAGGCCACGCCCTCCTCGATCTCCGACGGCAACGCCGAGTGCTTGAGCAGCATGATGTCCGCCTGTGGATGCCCCGAGCCGAGCACCGGCATCAGGTTTCCGCGTGGGCAGTGGGGGCATGCCTGCAGCTCGCGCGTGAGCGTGTTCAGCTCGCGGATGGCGCGCTCGAGGTACTTCTCGCGGATCTCGTCGTCGGTTACCGGCATCGACCCCGTGGGATTTGACGACGCGTCGTCTTGTCCTTGACTATGCATCAGTCCTTGCGCTTATCTGCGCCCGCCGCTTCCCGACGCCCGCCGCAGTCGCTTCAGCCGTCGCGCCTTTCTGGCCTGCCGCGCCGAGCGCGGCGTGGCGCGCGTCTGCAGGAACTTCAGCGCCTGTACATACAACAGCGACGACGGACGGGTCGTTATCGCGCCGCCGCGCAGCGACTGCAGGAACTCTGTCGGCCCGTCGAAGTCGCGCATGCGGATCCGCACCGACCCCAGTCCCTGGGCCACGTGCGAGTCAGAGCCCGCGCCCGCCGGCAGCCGATACTTGGCAGCGAAGCGCTCGGCCTCCTCGTTGAACGCCCCGATCGCAACGCGTGGATTGAAGACCTCGATCGCGTCGACCTCGTCGAGGATCGTCAGCAGGTTCTCGTAGTCGGGCACCGAGTGCATGCGGTCGAACGGGTGCGGCACGTAGACCAGGCCGCCCTGGCGCTTGATCTCGGCGACGGTCTCGGCCAGGCTCAATCCTCGCGGGATCTTCTCCGCGATAAACAGACCGATCACCTCGCCCTGGCCGGCCGTCTTGACCTCCTCGCCCACGTTCACCATTACGCCGAAGTCGCCCGCCTGGGCACGGGCCGCCAGCGCACCCGAGATCTCGTTGTGGTCGGTCACCGCGATCGCCCCCAGCCCCTGTTCTCTCGCGGTCGCCAGCAACACCTCCACCGGCGTTGCACAGTCATGGGAGTGGTCGGTGTGCATGTGCAGGTCCACCTCGATCAGCGGGCGCTGCGCAAGCACGCGCTCGATCTCGCGGTCGCCGTCGAGCGAGTGGCGCCTGCGGGCGAGGCCCGCGTAGATCTCCTCCAGCTGCGCGGCCGCGCCCTGTGCGTCGGGCACGAGGCGGTAGTCGCCCGGGAAGTGGTGGGCCATCAGCTCGGCGGTCGCCGGAAGACTCGCCGTGCGGGCGTCCAGGCGCCCGAGGAAGCTCTCCACGAAGCGCCGCGCGACCAGCGTGGACAGCAGCCGCTCGCTGGAGGAGTGAAAGGAGCCGACGTTCAGCGCACGCGAGTGGCGCAGCGCGGCGTTGGACGTGCTCGGCGCAAACGGCTCGTGTACGTGCACGAAGTCCAGGGGCACCATCGTCAGCAGTTCCTCCACCGTGCGGGCCACGTCGATCGGTAGAGCCGCGCTTGGGCGCCGGGTATCGCTGGCCCGCCCGGGCCTCCAGAAATCCAGCACCTCCCCCACGGCGAACACCCGCGGGCTGCCCGTGTCGGTCCCCTCCAACAACATCGATGCGCCGCCAGCTCCACCGCGCGCGGCGCGCAGCATTCTGCGCGACGCGCGCACGCGCTCCTGCGAACGAGACGGCGCGATCACCAGCACGCGGTGTCCGCGCGCAGACAGTTCCTCGCAGACGCGCCTGACGTGCACGTTTACCTCGTTGTCCTGTGCCTCCCACGGATACGGGGTCACATGGGCGATCGAGAACTTCGAGGCCATCGGTGCAGCCATTATCCCGTGCGCTGAGCCACCTTTCGCCGCTTGGGCTCGGGTTTGGCTCCGGGACGCACGGCGTACTTGGCGATGAACGCCTGCGTGTCCGTGCGCGCCTGCTCGTCGGGGCGCTGGCGATGCGGCGACTTCATCAGGTAGGACGACGGTCCGTCCAGCTGGCCGCCGAGGCCGTGGTTAAGCGCCAGCTTGCAGCAGCGCACCGCGTCGATCACGATGCCCGCCGAGTTGGGCGAGTCCCACACCTCGAGCTTGAGCTCCACGTTCAGCGGCACGTCGCCGAAGGCCTGGCCCTCGACGCGGATGTGCGCCCACTTGCGGTCGGTCAGCCACGGCACGTAGTCGGACGGGCCCACGTGCACGTCTGACGCCGGCAGCTCGTGGTCCATGATCGAGGTCACCGCGTTGGTCTTGGAGATCTTCTTGGACTCCAGCCGCTCGCGCTCGAGCATGTTGTAGAAGTCCATGTTGCCGCCCACGTTCAGCTGCGAGGTGCGCTCGATCTCCACGCCGCGCTCGGCGAACAGGCGCGCCAACGTGCGGTGCACGATCGTCGCGCCCACCTGAGACTTGATGTCATCGCCGACGATCGGCAGCCCCGCCTTTTTGAAGCGCTTGTCCCAGTAGTCCTCGCGGGCGATGAACACGGGGATGCAGTTGACAAAGCCACAGCCCGCCTCCAGCACCTGCTCGACATACCACTTGGTCGCCTGCTCGGAGCCGACTGGCAGGTAGGAGACGACCACATCCGTGTGGGTGTCTCTGAGGATCTTGACGATGTCGGCCGTCTCGCCCGGCGCCTTGACGATCTTCTCTTTGAGGTATTTGCCCAGGCCGTCGTGGGTCATGCCGCGGTGCACCGGAACGCCCAGCTTCTTGGGGACCGCTCGCTTCCCGTCGGCGAACTTGATCGTGTTGTTTTGGCCCGCCCAGATCGCCTCGCCGAGGTCTTTGCCGACCTTGGTCGAGTCGATGTCGAAGGCCGCCGTGAACTCGATGTCGCGCACGTGGTAGCCGCCGAGGTCCACGTGCATGAGGCCGGGGACCCTCTGCGCGGGGTCCGCGTCGCGGTAGTAGTGGACGCCCTGGACGAACGAGCAGGCGCAGTTGCCCACGCCGATGATTGCCACGCGCACCTTCTCGGATTGGTAGCGCGCGAGGCCGTTGCCGGTATTGTCCCCGGAGGGGGAGACCATGGCATGGCCGTTGGTCTTGTTGCTCTGTGTGCTCACGGGAGAGATTCCTTCCTGAAGTTCGAGCTGAATACTCCGCCGCGCGCGCGAGGTCACACCGCAGGCCGCGACAGCTCACTGCGCACGTGCCAGATGCGCTGTGCGACCGTGACCACGCTAAGCGCCGCCAGCACGTACACGGCTGGCTGCAGCAGCTCGAAGTTGCCCAGTGACGCGCCGCGGGCGAACACCAGGCCGATCGCCAGGATCGCCACGCGCACGGGCCGCGTGGCGATGCCCACCTTGCACTCCACCCCTAGCGCCTCCGCCCGCGCCCGCGTGTAGCTGACGATCAGCGATGCCAGCACCGCCACGACCACTGCCGCGGTCGCCACGCGGTTGCCGTGCAGCGCGAAGTAGCCGGCCACGGATGCCAGCACGATCCCCTCCTCGATGCGATCCAGCGTCGAGTCCAGGAACGCGCCGAAGGGGGTGCCCTTGCCCGACATGCGCGAGTAGCGCCCGTCGAGCGTGTCCATGACCGACCCCACGATGAACGCGATCCCGCCGATGAAGAACAGCCGTTCCCACACGAGCACCGCGGCCAGCACGTTCAGCGCGAGACCCGTCAGCGAGATCGCGTTGGGGGTCAGGCGCGACTCGATCAGCCGGTTGCGCACGAGCTCTCGCCGCTGCTCGACGGTCAGGGTCGTCCTGGCGCCGTTGGTCGCGCCCTGGCCCGCGCGGCGGCGCGTGCGCCGGACTGGCGCGTGCTGCCCTGGCGCCATGCCGGTCAGACCCCTATCCGCTCGCCGTCAGCCGCGCCGGCGTGACCGCCGAGAAGCGCCAGGCGGCCGGCCGAGCGCGCGCCAGCCAGCTGGCGCCGTAGGCTGACACGGCGGCCGTCAGCGCTCCCAGCAGCGCGTCAAAGATGAAGTGGTTGGCGGTCACGATGATCACGAACGCGATCACGAAGGGGTACAGCAGCCACAGGACGCTCACGATCCGCCAGCGCACCAGGCGGGCAAGCGTCCAGCCGATCATCAGCGCGAACGCCACATGCATCGACGGCACCGCCGCATACAGGTTGGTCAGCGCGTTCAGCGACGCGCTCGCGTGCGACACGTGCACGCTCGTGAAGTCGGCGACCGTGTCGATAAAGCCCCACTCGGGCATGAACCGCGGTGGCGCCGTGGGGAAGACCACGTAGCCGACCAGCGCGATCGTCATCCCGATCATCAGCATGTTGCGCACGAAGTAGAAGCTGCGGTTGTGGCGCAGGTACAGGTACAGCAGCGCCGCCACCGTGACCGACGTCTGCGCATTGACGTACAGCCAGCTGGCCAAGACCATCACCAGGTGGCTGCCCGACGCCCACGCCTGGATCGAGGGCTCCACGAACACGTGCAGCGTGCGCTCCAGCGAGATCAGGTCGCGCGCATGGGCGAACGCGGCGTTGGCGTCGCCCTCCACCAGCCCGCGCACCAGCCTGTAGGCCAAGTAGGCGGCGGCGAAGAGCGAGACCTGCCGTAGCGCGTCCAGCCAGCCGCGGGGCAGGACGCGCGCCTGCAGGACACGAGCGCGGGCGACCATCCAGTCAAAGCCTAACCCAAGTCGCAGCGAGGGCCGTCGTCGAACACACGCGCGAGCGAGAAGTCGATCACCACGTGCAAGCTGCCCGCTGCGCTCGCCCGGACCGCCGTCCAGTCGCCCGGCGCGCGCTGAACGCAGCCCCGCCCGCCGGCAAGCGCCCAGTAGGCGGTGAAGTGCACGCGCACGGTGAATGTGCCTGCGCGCGGCGCGCTCAGCGTGAACGAGTCGCTGTCCAGCTGGGTCAGCTCGGCCGGTGGCTGCGCCAACGGCTGGGCGCCGCGCACGGCAAACAGGCGCCAGTGCGCAGAGCGCCACACTTCGCGCAGATAGCCCGGCCGCTGCGAGCTGCGCAGCAGAGCTGCCTCCGCCGCGGCCGAGTAGTCCAATGGGGCGTCCGGGAGCGCCACGTAGGAGATCGCCTGCGCCGATAGCCATGCGCGATAGCGCGCTGGCTTGAGGGCCTTTGATTCTTCGTAGAAGACCGCGTTTCGCAGGGTGTCCAACTGGCGCTCCCAGCCACGGGCGATCATGATGTGAGGCGCCACCCAGCGCGCCTCCCAGTGGTCGGCCAGCGGCACCACCTCGATGCGCGCGGGGCGGGCGGAGTAGCCCACGCCGAGCGCGTCCAGCTCGCCGAGCAGGGGGGCGTAGTAGGAGGCCCTGGTTGCCGGATCGTCGTGCTGCGCTGACAAGAGGTCGGCCACCGGCGCGTTGGCCTGCCAGTACAAAAGCAGCGGTGCCACGGCAAGCAACAGGCGCGGGCGACGGCCGATCGTCGATCCGCCCAGCAGCAGCAGCGCGGTTACGGGCGCGCCCATCAGCACGCCCAGCCGATCTGCGTTGCCGCCTACCGACGTCGACAGCACGTAGGATCCCGTCAACGCGAGCGCGTACAGCAGCGCGCCAACGCGCAGCAGGCGCTGCTCGGAGGAGATCAGGACCCCGATCGCCAGCACACCCGCGAGCGCCGGGAAGAAGGCCGAGGCCACGAACGGCTGCGTGCCGCCTTCGGGAAACGCGAGGTTGAGCAGCGCGACGGGTGCCAGCGCGGCGAGCGTCAGCAGCGCCGGGCCGCGGCGGTCCGGTCCCGCGAGCGCCCACGCCAGAAAGGCCAGCGCGAGGAACGCGCCGTCGACCGGGCTGGCCACGGCCGTCAGCACGGTCAGCACGGGCGCGAGCACGAGCCGGCGTCGCTGGGCCAGCACCAGCGCACCCAGGCCGATCGACAGGCCGAGGTCGAACGGAATGCGGTTGGACAGCAGGTCGATCGCCGCGCCGACTGCAAACCACGCGGCGGCGATGCGCGTAGCGCGCGTCGGGAAGCGCCCCTCGATCAGGACCGCGAACAGCGCGCTCGCGAGCGTGATTGACAGCGCCGCCAGCAGCTGCTGGCCGATCAGCGCCCCCAGCGCGGGCGCCAGCAGCGAGTAGGCGAGCAGGTGGTGGCCGCCGTACCAGGAGTTGTCCCACAGCGTCAGTCCCGCTCGCGCGAACAGGTTGCTGCGGTAGCTGGCCGCCGCCAGGTCGCCGCTGGGTGGCGCCAGGATCACGTAGACGGCCGCAAGCGCGGCCGCGATCGTCCATGCCGGCGGCATGCGCACGGGCCACCGTCGCCGGGCGCCAGCCGATGCCACGCACCCGGCTCTCACCGTCGCCGGATCGGCTCCGAGTGCCACCCGGCTCACGTGCCAGCCAGGAAGTCGGCCACGCGCGCCACCAGTTCCGGACGGTCCAGCCACGGGTAGTGGCCTGCGTCCTCCAGTTCCAGCAACTGCGCCTGGGGCAGCGCGTCCACGTACTCCTGTGCGAAGCGGGCGGGGATGTAGGGGTTCTTCATACCCCACACGACCAGCGCTGGGACATCCAGACGCCCCAGCCGCTCGCCCGCTGCCGCCAGCACCTCGGGCGGCGAGCTGCGGTACAGACGCAGGATCGCGCGCTGGGTGCCCTGGTCGAAGTGCTCGAGCACCCTGTCCAGCCACGCCTGCGGCATCGGCCCCGGCGTCGCGTTGGTCTCACGCGAGAGGCGCCCGAGCGTGAAGCGGTTGGTGGTGCCCATCGCAAGCTCGCCAAGCCCCAGGGTGCGCCAGATGCGCGCCAGGCGATGCCAGCGATAGCCCGCAAGCAGAGGCACCACGTTGATGAGCACCAGGCTCGCGACGCGCTCAGGCAGGCGCTGGGCGAACGCCAAGCCCACCGCTCCCCAATCGTGCATCACCAGGCTCACGCGCTCGACGCCGACCGCATCCAAGAAGCGCTCCAGGTAGTGGTCGTACTCATCGATCGTGTAAGTCAGATAGCCGGGCTTGCCCGAGCGGCCGAAGCCGGGCAGGTCGGGAGCCAGGCCGCCAGTGCGCCGCAAGAACGGAATCCACTCGTCGCTGCTGTCGGGCACTCCGTGCAGGTACAGCGGCACGGCATCTTTCACCGCGCCTGGCGGTGCCTGCGCGCTGCGCCAGAACACGGGCAGTCCGCCGATCTCGCCGGTGTGGTCGGCCACAGCGGACACCGGGCGAGGATACTTGTGCCCGTGTCGCCCGCAGTCTCGCGTCGTGCATCCGGCCGCCGGGGCCGCAGCCCCGCAGCGCCGTGGACGCCGCCCAGCCGCGCTCGCGTGCGGCGCATCCGCGACCGGCTGCGCGAGATATACGGCACCCCGCTGATGCGCCCGCACGGCCACCCGATCGCCGAGCTGATCCTGACGGTGCTGTCCCAGTCGACCAACGACCGCAACCGCGACGTCGCCTATCTGCGGCTGCGCAACCGCTTCGAGGGGGCGAAGTTCGATTGGCGGGCCGTCCGCGATGCGCCGCTGGCAGACGTCGAGGAGGCGATCCGCCCAGGGGGCATCTCCAAGGTCAAGTCCGCGCGCATACAGGCGATCCTGCGCGCGATCTCAGACGAGCCGCCGCCAGCGCCGATCGACGCGGCCGGCCAGCCTGCCGACGAGCTCTCACTGGACTGGTTGCCCCTGGTGTCGATCGAGCAGGCGCGTGACTACCTCGTGACGCTGCCCGGCGTGGGCCGCAAGACGGCCGCGTGCGTGCTGCTGTTCGCCTATGGCCTGCCCGATGTGCCGGTCGACACGCACGTCTCGCGCGTGGGCACCCGTCTCGGGCTGCTGCGCCCGGGCGCGCCCTTCGAGGAGCTGCACGACGCGATGCTCTCGCTAACGCCGCCCGGCGAGGAGCTCGAGTTGCACGTCAACCTGCTGCGCCACGGGCGACGCACCTGCCACGCGCGCTCGCCTGCCTGTCGTCAGTGCGCGCTCGCGCGCATGTGCCCGAGCCGGGAGCTAGGGAGCCGCTGACCGGCGCCATGCTGCGTGCTCGCTCGCTCGCGTGCCGACCGAGCACGCCACGCTCGCTGCGTCCTTGCCTGGCTTGGCCAGCGACTCCCTAGCCTCGAGGCAGAACGGCAAATGCGATCACCGCATATTGCAACGCCGCCGCGACGAGAACCAGCGTGTGGAAGACCTCGTGGTAGCCGAACACCTTCGGCCACGGGTTTGGCCGGCCGCTCGCGTACACGATCGCCCCTACCAGGTACAGCAGGCCGCCGCACGCAAGTCCACCCGCTCCCAGCCAACCGATTGCCGCCGGCAGTTCGCCGAAGACTGCCGCGGTCACCAGGCCAAGCGCTACGTACACCGCCGCGAATAGCCACTTCGGCGCGTCGATCCACAGCAGCTTGAAGACCGCGCCGCCGAGCGCGCCGGCCCACAGCACGATCAGCACCGTGCTTGCCAACGATCCCTTCAGCGCGAGCAGCGCCACAGGGGTGTAGGTCCCGGCGATCAGCACGAAGATCATCGAGTGATCCAAGCGCCTCATCCAGCGCCGAGCACTCGGGCGCCAGGTCACACGGTGGTACAGCGCGCTCGTGCCCAGCAGGCCCGACACGGCGAACGCGTAGATCGTGGCTGCCAGTCGTGCGCGTCCGTCGGATGCCGCCAAGATCAGCGCTACCCCGCACACGAGCGAGACGAAGAACCCGTACTCATGCAGCACGCCGCGCAGCCGGGGCTTCAACGGCCCCGACGGGACCATGTTCATGCCTAGACGGTAGCGCTCAACCGGTGGCCGCGGTGCTCAGTGGCTGGCTGCCGGCGCGCTGTCGAGCTTGGCGCGCGCGCGCTCGGGCGTGACCTTGACCACGTCCCACGCCAGGCCCACGCGCTCGAGCCCGAGAATCAGCCAGCCGGAGGGATCCAGCTCATACCAGCGCAGCCCGTGAAAGGCCGACTGCGGGAAGGCGTGGTGGTTGTGGTGCCAGGCCTCGCCCAGCGAGGGCAGGGCCAGCCAGAACACGTTGGTCGACTCATCGTCGGTCGCAAACCGGCGGCTGCCGAAGAAGTGGCAGATCGAGTTGATCGACCACGTGACATGGTGGACGAGGAAGATCCGCACCAGGCCCGCCCACAGCAGGGCGGACAGGCCGCCGTCCACGAGCGAGCCGCCGCTCAGCGCAAGGCCCGCCAGGAAAGGCAGCCCAAGGCTGCCAAGGGCTATCAGCGGGAAGCTCTTGTTGATACGTCGCATCGTCGCGTCTTCGACCAGGTCGCGGGCGAACCGTTTCGAGGAGGCCTGGCCATGGGTCTCGAACAGCCAGCCCACGTGCGCGTGCCACAAGCCGGCCGCCATCCCTCGCAGGCCCGCGCCGTGGCCCGCGTGCGGGCTGTGCGGGTCGCCGTCTTCGTCGGTGAACGTGTGGTGCTTGCGGTGGTCGGCCACCCAGTCGATCACCGGGCCCTGCAGCGCCATCGAGCCGAGCACCGCGAGGGTGTAGCGCAGCCACGGCCGTGTCTGGAAGGCCCGGTGGGTGAGCAGACGGTGGAAGCCCACCGTGATGCCCAGCGCGGTCAGCATGTACATGACCGCGAAGATCGCCAGGTCGCGAGCCCCGAGGAAGCGGCTCCACAGGATCGCCGCAGCCGCGATCACGCCGAGAAACGGGATCACGACCGCTGCGATGTTGACGTTGCGCTCGAGGCGGGTCACTTGCGAGCCATA
>Ga0102924_1001874_pt1 | contig 23614 bp, 21 predicted proteins | sample PaiPotPPM11metaG_FD_80116 | JGI IMG/M metagenome (GOLD analysis project Ga0102924, IMG submission 80116) | Iron sulfur acid spring bacterial and archeal communities from Banff, Canada, to study Microbial Dark Matter (Phase II) - Paint Pots PPM... ...
AGTATGGACAGACAGTTGAGGAGATTTTGAAGTTTGCAGAAAAAGCGGAGCGTGAGTTGCATGAACTGGAGCACATGGACGAGCGCCGAGGCGGTCTTGAACGCCAATTGAAGGCAGCAGAGGCCGAATACGCTGAACTTGCAAAAACGCTCTCCGCCAAACGGCAAGCTGCAGCCCGCACCCTGGAAGCAATGGTGCAAGAGGAGCTGACCCAGCTTGCGATGGAGAAAACGCGCTTTGAAATCCGTTTTGTTGACGGCCCAAAGGCAGAGCCGGGGCCGCGCGGCACGGATCAGATTGAGTTGCTCATCGCGCCAAACCCGGGCGAAGATCTCCGTCCGCTTGAAAAGATCGCCTCGGGCGGTGAACTCTCCCGGCTGATGCTGGCGCTGAAGACGGTGGTGGGAAGGATGCGCGGGGCACCGGTGGCAAAAGCAGAGAAGAATCCTGCCAACCGGGCAGTTCGGGCTAAAGGGACTGGTTCCGAAGGGAATAGCCGCACTCTGGTGTTTGATGAAGTGGATGCCGGCATCGGTGGGCGCGTCGCCGAATTTGTAGGCCAGCGTTTGAAGGTCCTTTCGCGGGAGGCGCAGGTTCTTTGCGTCACCCATTTGGCCCAGATCGCCTGCTTTGCGGAGCATCACTATCTAGTCGAAAAATCCGAGCAATCTGGGCGGACGGTGACCATCGTGCGGCAACTTCAATCGTCAAAAGATCGCACACTGGAACTGGCCCGAATGCTTTCCGGCAGCCAAATCACTGAAGCGGCGCTGAAGCACGCGGCGGCCATGCTGAAACAAGCAGCGGGGTAAGACGGAACTATGATCATGCAGTTCTGGAAAGATTTTACGGAGATTCTTCAACGGGTTCTTGAGCTGTTGGCCATCCTGGCCGGCGGAGTGTGGACATATTTCAATTGTTTTCGGGGGGAGAACCTATGCTCTTTGTGAGACCTCGCCCGCTAACAGCTATTATTCCGCGGAAGCCAAAGCCCAGAGGATAAAATCTGTGGTAAGGTTATCACCCTATGGGCGTGGACATTCTCGGCGATTGGGGCATAACGGCAAACGAACTCGCTGAAATTGTAGCAGAGAACCCCAGCATGCGCGGCCTGATGTTTGGCTTTGTTGCCGAGTACAAGCTCAAGAAAGAGTGGCTTTTGAGGCCAGGAATTACGAATGTTATCCGGCCGCGATCCCATGACCGGAAGCAAAAATGCGATTTCACGTTCGATTATCGGGGTATCAACGTAAGGCTCGAAGTGAAGTGCCTCGATACACCGAAGGTGAGGCTGAAGGAAGGGATTTACGAGGGGACATTTCAGTGCAACGCGAGCGACACGACCGCAGTAACTCTTCCGAATGGCCGCAAGGTAACGACGAACTGCCTGGTCGTTGATGGCTTCGATGTTCTTGCCGTGTGCCTGTTTGCTTTCGGAAAAACTTGGAGATTCGCGTTTGCTCGAAACAAGGATTTGCCGCGCACTACTTGGCGCGGGTACACCCCGGCCCAGCAGAAATACCTACTCAAAAGCGCAATGAGGATTTCATGGCCGCTTCAATCGCCTTACGTCGCGGACCTCTTTACCGTTCTCGATGGTTTGGTAGCGGAAAGGGTGAGGCGGTGAACCTTTGACGAAAACCAAAAAGTAAGAATGATTCTTTCTGGCGTGGACCTGTTTCTTGAGGCGTGTAATACAAGGAGCATTGGTGCGGACCACGACAAACAAATCTTTCGCGTAAAACCCCAACAGTTCATACTCGACGATGATTTCGACATGCGTTAGCCGTTGGGTGTTGGCAGAAACCTCGTCCTGGCACTTCACGATTAGGATGCCTCCTGGCTTAAGAATGCGATAGGCTTCGTGTCCAGCCTTGAAGTACATATCCAAGACGGCGGCGTGCCATTTCGGGCCGCCTTCGGTAGCCTGACCGTTTGAGTAGTGTTCCCGAAACGCGCTGTGCGAGCCGGAGCCGGCCAGATGCCCGTTTGACTTTCGGTACAAGCCCTCCATGTAGGGGGGGTCCAATACGACACAATCGATGGAATGACTCCAGTAGGGCAGGTCACGGCAATCGACGCCATCTTGGATGTCGCTCCTTAAAATCTTATAGTCTTGAACGTTGACCCTTTTCCAGAACACGCCTTTTCCGTAGGTGACGTCTGCAATGGTCGCGCCTTTGGGCACATGGAGGTCGAGAATCTTGGGGAAGACGTCGGCATTGTCACCCACGGACGCTGACACCGTGACCTGAGTTGTACAGACCCCTCCTTGCACACGGCGCGGCAAGCCCTCAAATGCAGTTGCGGTGGCATCGGGATGGAAAAGGCTCTTTTGCATCAAGCCAATACTAGCAGACTCCTAGCACCACGCAAGGGGGCGCTTCAAGTGATTTTGGGACACTCCCCGATTTTCCCTGTGAAGGACTGTTAACTGGTACAATGATAGGCAAGGAGAACGATATGGAGAAGAAGAGGGGTTGTGATGGCTCAGCCCAAAAAGTGATGCGAATTGATTCCAAGGAAATCGAGAGAATTGAAGCCGAAAAAGAGGAAACACGCCGCCGGGAGCGTGAAGCTTTGGCGCGCCGGGAGTCATCCCAGTCCCAATCCGAAGGGGTAGTAAGTCAAAACCGCCGCTGAGCGATTTCGAAAAATTTGAAATGGAAAATGAACTGATCCAAATTGGGCCAAGTCCTCCCCCCCAGGACTTGAAAAGATACGTGGTGGAGAATGGTCAAGCCCCCACTTCCGCTGCAAATTCTCAAGAGGCCCAAGGCAAGACCTTCTACATTGAAACCTTCGGCTGCCAGATGAACGTCCACGATTCGGAGAAGGTGGCGGGGGCGCTTCAAGCTCAAGGTTACCGCGCGGTTGAGAGTCACGAGGAAGCGGACCTTATCCTTTACAACACGTGCAGCATCCGGGAAAAAGCAGCCCAGAAAGTCTTTAGCCGGTTGGGCGCGTTCAAAAAGAGCGCGGGCGGGAGCTCCAAGCTCATCGGGGTGCTTGGTTGTGTGGCCCAGCAGGAGGGTGAACGCATCTTTGAGCGGGCGCCACAAGTGAGCTTGGTTTGCGGGTCAGCGAGTTACTCAAAGATTGGGGAGTTGATCGATCAGCTTGAATCCGGCAACCGGCGCGTTACCGGCCTTTCACTGCAAACGGACGAATGTTTTGAAACAGAACTCACCCGCCGCGATCATCCGTTCCGCGCCTATCTCACTATCATCGAAGGCTGCGACAAAGCGTGCTCCTATTGCGTCGTGCCGATGACCCGCGGACCGGAGCGCAGCCGTCCCAGTGACCGCATTCTTGAGGACGCGCGGCGGCTGGCAGGCGACGGTTACTCGGAGATTCAATTACTGGGCCAGACGGTGAATTCCTATCGAGATCCATCCTCAGCCCGGCTGAGCTTTACCGAGTTGCTGGTCCGGGTCGCGGAAATCAAAGGCATCCGCCGGGTGAGGTTCACCACCTCCCATCCGCGCGACTTCACTGCGGAGATTGTACTCGCCATCGAATCATGTCCCGCGCTTTGCGATCATATTCACCTGCCCGTGCAGTGCGGCTCGAACGCCGTGTTGTCGCGCATGAAGCGCACCTACACGCGGGAAGAATATCTGGAGAAAATCGTTTGCATTCGTTCCTCGAAACGTGCTATTAGCATTTCAACGGACATTATCGTGGGCTTTTGTGGAGAGACGGAGAACGATTTCGAAGAGACGATGGACCTCCTTGAGCGCGTCGAATACGACCAGGTGTTTTCCTTCAAGTACTCGGTGCGGCCCAACACCGCCGCAGGACAGTGGCCGGACGGCGTGCCGGAGGAAGAGAAGGGAAGACGGCTCACGATTCTTCAGGACCGCCAGCGCGAGATTCAGCTTCGCCGCAATCGCGCCCTGGTTGGGGGTGAGTTTGAAGTGCTGGTTGAAGGTTTCCACCCCAAGCTCGGGCAATCGGTTGGCCGGACCACTTCGAACCGCGTGATCAACTTTCCGGGAGAACTGGACTGGGCGGGGCAGTACCTGAATGTACGGGTGACGGCAGCGGGTCCGAACAGTCTGGTAGGCGAGCGGATGCTTCAACCGTCAGGGTGACAGTGGCTGGTCCGGCCATCCGCGGCATCATTCACCGGGATGCAGCCGGACGGCGCAGGCGCTTAAGGGCGCCAAGGATTCACAGCGGGGACCATGCCGGGAAGGCAGATCCCCGGTGAGGAGTTAAAGGCCACAACTCCCACGAGGATTCATGAATGATCCCGAGTGGAGGGCACATGGAAGTTGAAATGAAAATTCGGGGATTGATGATGGATCCAGTTACGAACATGCCGATCGTCATCCTGAAGGACAGTGGCGGCGCGGCGGTGCTGCCGATCTGGGTGGGCATCTACGAGGCTAATGCTATTGCCTTGGAAATTGAAAAAGTCTCGACGCCGCGTCCCATGACTCACGATTTGATCCGCAATCTACTTCTGGGACTCGATGCCAAAGTAAACAAAATCGTCGTGAACGATTTGCGCGACGATACGTTCTTCGCCATTATCTGGCTCGAGCGGGACGGTCAGATCATTTCGATTGACTCCAGGCCCTCGGACGCGCTGGCTCTGGCTCTACGTGTGGATTGCCCGATTTATGTGGATGAGGATGTTCTGAAGAATTCGAAGGTTTCCGGTTCCTCCTCAGATAAGATCAATAACGAGGAATTGAGGAAGTGGCTGGAGAATTTAAACGACGAGGACATTGGACGCTACAAAATGTAACGCTCAACGGCTTGATTCTGAAGCCGGGAAGTTCCCAGCGGTTTAACGCCATGTGGCCCGCCGCCGCGGGCTTCGGCCGGAGCTCGAAGTGGCCACGGTTATCGCCATAGCCAACCAGAAGGGCGGAGTCGGAAAGACCACTACGGCTATCAACCTGGCCGCGGCTTTTGCTTTGAAGCAGAAGCGAACCTTGCTCATCGACCTTGATCCCCAAGCTAACAGCTCGCTGACCTTTATCCCCCTTGAGGAAATCACCCAGTCCGTCTACGATGTGCTAGCGGACCATCACTTGGGGCTTGCCGATGTGGTCAAGCCAACGAAGGTTCCAAACCTGGCGCTGGCGCCGGCTAAGATTTCCCTCGCCAAGCTGGAGCCCACGCTAATTGGTCAGTTTGACGCGCCCTACCGTTTGAAGGACGCCCTCGCCTCCTGTCGCGACAACTTTGACATCATCGTCATTGACACCCCGCCGGCGCTGGGACTTATTACGGTGAATGCGTTGGTGGCCTCTACGCATCTGCTGGTTCCGATCCAGGCCGCCTATTACGCCATGGAAGGCACAGACGACCTGCTTGAAACGCTCTCCCGCATCCGGTCACGGCCGAATCCGGAGTTGGAGCTCGTCGGTGTGGTCATCACCCTCTTCGACAAACGCACCAATCTGGCGCGCGACATCCAAAAGCATGTCCGGCAAGTTTTCGGTGATAAGGTCTTCAAAACCGTCGTAAACAAGAATGTAAGGCTCGAGGAGAGCCCTGCTTACAAGGAGACGATCTTCACCTTCGCTCCGGGTTCCAGCGGAGCGGCGGATTATGAAAAGCTGGCCCGGGAGGTTCTACAACGTGTCCACTAGGCGCATTGGCTTGCCCTTGACCGTGAAAATGAGGCATGACGCTCATTACGTCGAGGAAATCATCTCCCGCTCTGGCGCCGCCATCGGACGCATGATCCCCATTGAGGAAATCCAGCCGAACGCGGAGCAACCACGAAAAGACGTGGGCGATTTGAAGGGCCTCATCGACTCGGTGCGCGAAAAAGGGGTACTGGAGCCCTTGCTGGTGCGCTTCATGCCGGAATCCTCGAAATATATGATTATCTCCGGCGAAAGGCGGTATCACGCTGCCCTTGCGGCGGGATTGCGGGAGTTGCCTTGCATTGAAAAGGATATCAACGACGCTGAAACTCTGGAAATCGCACTGATTGAAAACCTGCAGCGCAAAGACCTGACCCCATTTGAAGAGGCGGATGGGTTGCAATCCCTGGCGGCGCGGTTTGGGTTGACCCACGAGGAGATTGCCAAGCGCATCGGCAAGGGACGGTCTTCTGTCACGGAATCGCTGAGCCTGCGTGGCATTCCGGACGGCATCAAGGCGCTCTGCATCGAGCGCGGAGTGTTTTCAAAATCCCAACTATTGCAGGTAGCCCGGCAGGAAAGTGAAGTCCGCATGAAAGACTTAGTGCGCCGATTTGCGGCAGGAGCGATCAATCGCGATCAAGCGCGTGAAGAGCGCAATCCGGAGAAGAGACCAGCAAATGCTAGTTTTCGCTTTTCCTCGCCCGCAAAAGATTTCAAGCTGAACTTGATGTTTAGCAGGAAAATTGTTCATCCACAAGATGTTATTGAGGCTCTCAGACGCGTTATAGAAACCCTGGAAAAAGGACAGACGTGACCACGCCGCATTCCAGCAGGGCTTTTATGCTGGCTTTTGAACAGAGCAAACCTTCACTTTTTCGCCTGTTTGCTTACGGCACGCTCAGGCGCGGATTTCGCCTCCACAAGGAGCTCACGCGGTTAGGAGTTCGATGGGTCGGAACGGGAACCATCCGAGGGGAGCTTTATGACCTCGGGCCATATCCCGGGGCCAGGCCCAGTAGCAATGAGATGTCTCAAATAACCGGTGAGCTTTACCATGTCGAGAATCCTGAGCTTGCCTGGCCAGCTCTCGATCAACTTGAGGGTTACAATTTCGAATCATCTCGCACAAGCCAGTTTGTACGCACGTTAGCCACGGTGACACTTGACGGCGGAAAGAGCGTAGCCGCCCATGTCTATTGGCTGAACCGGCAGCCCGTTAGCAGTCGAGTTATTCCTTCTGGCGACTATGCGAACCGCTTGCCGGCTTAATGGGCCGTCATTCCTGCCTTCCAGATTATGCATATCAACCCCCACGGTTAACCACTTCCCACGAAGGCCAGCATGCCCTAAACTAGATTTGTAAGGAGAGCCATCCAATGCAAGAGATCATCGATGTGATTGTGGCGGGAGCAGGGCCGACTGGGCTGGCCTGCGGAATTGAGATGGTGCGGAACGGCCTTTCACTATTGATCCTGGAAAAAGGCTGCCTTGTGAATTCGCTGTTTAGCTATCCCCCCGGCATGACGTTCTTTACCAGCCGTGAACGTCTTGAGATCGGCGACCTGCCGCTGCCTAGCCTCAACGTTAAACCCACAAGGGCCGAGGCGCTCGAATATTACCGGCGCGTCGCGGAGTACTACCGGCTGCCGGTCCACTACCAGGAAAGAGTGGTTGTGGCCACGAGAGAGGATGGAATCTTCCGGGTGGAAACGGAGGATGACTGGCAGAGGCGCCGCACCTACGAGGCGCGGAACGTAGTTCTGGCCACCGGATATTACGACCTGCCGAACTTCATGGGCATTCCGGGTGAGGACTTGCCCAAGGTTTCGCATTACTACGGCGATGCGCACGCTTTTTACCAACGAAAAGTGGCCATCATCGGCGGCGCAAATTCAGCGGCTGTGGCGGCGCTCGATCTTTGCCGCCATGGCGCGGAAGTGACCATCATCCATCGCGAACGTCAGCTTAGCAGCCACATCAAATATTGGATCCGGCCGGACATCGAGAACCGCATTAAGGAGGGAGCGGTGCGTGCACTCTTCGAATGCCAGGTAAAGGAAATCACTCCCGCTGCGGTGATAGTGGAGCGCACGACGGGCGAAAAGTTTTCCGTTGAAAACGATTTCGTTTTTGCGCTCACCGGCTATCACCCGGACTTTGACCTGATCCGCTCGACGGGGGTCGAAATTGATCCTACCAGCATGAGGCCTGTGTGCAACTTGGAGACGCTGGAAAGCAACGTGCCGGGGCTTTACTTGGCGGGCGTAATCATTGCCGGTCTCGACACCAATGAGATTTTCATCGAAAATGGCCGCTTTCACGGCAGGCAGATTGTGGGAGATATTTTGAAAAAAGCATCTCAGGCGATTGAAGAGGAGGTCAACCCGGCGCGGCCCATAAGGCCGTAAAGACAAGCCGCCACGGAAGGGAAGTCAAAGATGATGGAAATAGATTGGGGCGGGACCAAAAAACAGCTTCTTGCCATTTCGGCAAACCCCACCCTATTCTCAATCCCGTGTATGGATGACCATAACACCGGAAGGCGCAGGCGAAGGCGCCGCGGCACGATTGGTTACAAAGGTCAGTTCCGTGCCAGGGTGAAGAACCAGGTCTTTGTGTTTCTTGCCCAACATGCGGATGGCTCCGGCTAGGGCGCCGAGTCCGGCGCCATAAAGAGCGCCCGGTCCGCCTGCGGCGATGGCTCCAACGCCTGCCCCCGCGGCCGCGCCAATCCCGGAGTCTTTGGCCGTTTCCTTCTTGCTCTTACCTGCGCCCTGAATGGTTCCCTCGTCTCCCGCTACCTTATTCCCCCCAGCCTCATTATTGGAAAGGGCGGCGGATAGATTATAATGCAAGCCGTTTTTTGCGGTAATGCCATCTAATGTCAACCGCATCTCCGCCACACCCTTCACGCGTTTCGGAGACTGGACGAACGTGACATGGCCATAAGCCGTACTTCCGGCCGGAATCAGTTCCTGTCCGCCTGCGAAAATGGGATCTTCCACTTCGGCGGTAAAGGGATCGCCCTTCTCATTGTCTTTGGTGCTGAGCGTTGTGGTGAGCTCGACGTGCAAACGGGTGCCTGCCGGAAGGGCCGGACCCGAATTAGCCGGAAAGGCTGGGACGGCTAGGATTGAGGCTAATGCGATTGTGAGAACTTGGCTAATAAATTGAATTCTTTTCATGCAGAATTCCACCATGGGACAGCACGCAGACAAGCGCAGCCTACTGGTTGCTCGCGGTTGCTGTTGAGCCGTCATTAGAAGTGGCTGGCGCTGTGGGCGTACCCCCGCTTGTGTTGGCAAGGGCAGTACGGTTCACCAGAAAAGTCAGCTCGCTGCCCTGGACCAGTACGATATGCTTTTCATGCTTGAAGAGCATATAAACCAGAGCCGTTCCTGCACCGATTTCCGCGCCGTGGAGGATGTCCCCCCCCATGTTTGACGGAGGGCAGTAGCCGTAATACATACACTGCATTTGATTGCCCATGCCAATCGTTGCTCCGGCAGCCGCGCCGACGCCTCCGGCAATGCCCATCGCCTCGAGCGTTTTTTTCTTGCTCTTGCCACAGCCCACAATCATGCCCTCCTCGTCGGCCTTGGTTGAACCCGTGTTGGTCGTCTTGGCGCAGACACCGCCTTGGGCATCCTCCAGCGATCCGCTGAGAGGGAATACGACGTTGTCCTCAGTCACGATCTTATCCAACACCAGCCGCATCTGGGCCTTGCCCGCAACGCGGCCGGAAGGTTTGAGGAAAGCGATGTGACCGTCCACTTCGCTGTACTTCGGAATAATGTCCTTGCCATTCACGGTGATTGGTTCGCTTACTTCACCCGTGAAAGTGTCCCCGGTTTTGTTTGTCTTATCAGTCAGCGTTGTGTCTAGCTTTACGCGCAGCGTCGTGCCCGCGGGGATTGCTGGCGTAGCAGGAGGTGGCGCGTCCACCCCCATTGCGGCGAGCGAAACACCGGCCATCACGCCTATGACGATCCACCCTGTCATCCAAGGTCTTTTCATGTCCTTCCTCCTGGGCATCGCATTCATATCCGCCCGAAGCGGGACCGGCAACTTCGGTTTGAGCGGTTGAACTACCCACCGGTTCCTGCAACACGCCCCAAGTGTACCCCTTTGCAAGGGGCAAGGCAAGCAACCCTCATTGGGTTTGGATTCACACCCCCGCATTGAAGTTGCCTATAGTCCACTGCGCGTGGGAAGCGGGAAATCCGCTTTAGTGTGGCGGGTTTGACCCTATAGCGTGGCTTTTGCATGATCTTGCCGTCCAGACCTTCAGGGGGAGGTTAATAAATCATCCGGGTTCGGCGGGCGCACGGGGAAGCCAAAGAAACTTTCAAACAGGCTTTTCAATCCGGTATCTAGAATGGCCTTATCTTGTCCCCGCAGTTATGCACCCCAAAGCCTTTCACTTTGCATCTAATACAACGATAGTTCGAGAGAAGCTATGTACACTATTGTTGAATATGTGATCTTGCTGATGTTGGCGGTTTTGGCCTGCGCCACTCTTTTCGTGTTATCAATTGGATTCATGATCGTCGAAGAAGCCACGCGTTTCATTACCGAGAATTCATATCGTCTCGCACTGCGGCTTCCCCATCTGACAAAGCGAGCTCCGGCTCACAATCCCGCATCCCAACCCCTTTCATCGCACTAGAAATGCACCCTGGCGGTGTCCACTGGCCAGGAAAAACCCATAAATTGAACACCAAATCCGTTGCAAGCTAACGTCTGATAAGATATATTATGTTAATACTTATCACAACTTCCAATCGAATCGTTGCCCCTTGAAGCTCAATAGCTTTTGTATGCGGTGTTAAATGCCGGGTGGGGTTTTGAATCAATATAAGCGGAAACGTCAAAGGCCTGCTGGGCAGTCAGGCTACCCGGGCTATTTAGAGGCATATTGTGCTGAACGAAGGCCGCCATTTTTGCAGGATGATCCATTCCTGCACCCGTATTAAAGGAATCGTTGCCCCAAACCGGCGGAAAAAAGTGTGCGATCCCAGCTCCATGTGCTCCGTGGCAGCTCGAGCACCGCTTGGCATAAATGACTTCTCCTCGGGTTAGATTGCCGTTTAGTGCGGGCAGTCTTACAAGGCCGCGGCCCGGAGGTGTTTTCCCAGCAGGTTGACCTCGGGAAATCCATTGCATGTAGGCGACGAGGGCTGTCATTTCCACGCTGTCGGCTGGGATCATACGGCTTCCATTTTCACTGCGGACAAAGCATTCCTGGATGCGTTCCTCGAAGGTGATCACGCGATGGGCCCTTTGGTTATATGCTGGAAACGTCCCGGGCACTCCGACCAAGGGTGAAGAGTAGGCCGCAATCCCATCCTGGAGGTGGCAGTCGCTGCAACTCAGTTTATTTCCAACATATGAGCTAGCATATTTCGGGGTGTTTTTGAAGATATTCAGGCCAAGCCGGATGCTGTCCCCAAGCGGACCTGAAGGGATGTTTCCTGGGTTGGCGTCCACATTAGGTTTGGGTTTCGCCCGGCCACTCGCGGTATGCGCGTAAGATACCGCTTTCGATGGCAAAAATCCCAGGAAGATCAACGTCAGACCAACGATTTGAAGAAGACGGAATTTCTCAAGTAAAAGTTTAAGCTTCATTTTTCAAGAAACGCACCGTATCCCACCTTCGAGATGCCAAAATGGGCACATTTTCTGATGAACAGGTATGCGTATTTCGTGCCTGCGGGTCAACTCCAAATCCATCCGCCAAGACCCACAAGCAATAGCGTTGCAGTGGGTCTCCTTCGCGAACAGCGAGCCATTCGCACTCATCTCCGAAGAGCTTATTGATCGGCGGTCTTACTGGACCGGTGCCCTTCCCAAGTACCGCTCTGTCCGCTGTCGGTTTTCCACTGGCCCTGCTGAAGTTTGCCCTTGGAATACTTGGCCGTGAGCGTGTAATTCTCTTCGGGGCTGTCGATGTGAATTTCAAGCATCCTCTTCTTATAGTTCCCACTGCTGATTTCCGTGTCGCCCAGAGGAGAAGTAATATCACCAGTCACGGTGCTTTTGGTCTGCTCAAGCGACAAGGTGAAGTTCATGTCGCCTTGCGACCCGCCGTGAGCCATGCATTCCCATGTACCGGTCAGGGGGCCGGGTTTTTCCTGCTTTTCTTTGGCTTGCAGGCAAACGGCGATCAACACCACGCTCAAACCAACCGTCACCACAGCTACGCTTCGCTTCATCGGTCACCTTTCCTTGCTTATGTTTTGGATAGCCGCCGTGTTCCGGCAACCTGAATAATTGATTCAACGGCTAAGAATTGTATCAAGGTAGGATAAGAAACGTCCACCCGTAAAGAAGGCGTCCGAGTTCGAAGGAATCGGCAGACCGAACGGAGGACTTCGAGGCTCACAATCATGCAAAAGCTATCATATCAGTAAAGAAGGATGAGATATATTCTTCCCTAGCGAAACCCCTGATCCCTCCACTCAACCTTTCAAAACCAGAAATGCCAGAGAGTATCCACTAATGCGTGGGTCAATGCGGAGGCGGAGGTGCGTTGCCGGTGCAGGTAAGCGTTCCCATAGAAGAGCCCGGCCAGCGTGGCCAGAATCGCATAGCGCCAGTTCGGCACCGGCGGATGATGCAGATGAGAGAGGCCAAAAATGACAGATGCTGTCACCCAACCGTAGGTCCTCTTCCGCGCGGAAATGAAGCTCTGGGTTAGAAAGTTCTGCAGGATGCCACGAAACAACACCTCCTCTGGGATTGCAATGGTGAGATATATGGCGAAGGCCTGAAAGACAAAAGTTCCCAGCGAAACGTGGTGCGCATGGAACCGGATGAAGCCCATGAAGTAGCCCAGTGGAATGGCGAGAATCGCAAACCCAACGAGATTGGCCAATCCCTCGATCCCATCGGCGCGCCTCCATAGCAGCCGGTAGCCGATCCCATCGAGTTTGCGGATAGCGGAAAAGACATAGACGCCCACGCACACTGCATAGATCGGCTGGATGAAATAAAGATTCACGGGAAAAGTCCAGATCCCTGCCATCCATCCCGCTGAAATTGGCAACGCCAGAGCGAGCATCGCCGCAAAATCCCTCCAGCCAATGCGTTTGGCGGAGTGCAACCGGTCCGGCAAAAGCAGTCCAGCGGGAACGGCGATGTAAAGCGTGAGCTTGAAAAGCGCGAGCCAGGTGAATGTCCCAGTTCCGATGGATTCGATGAGATAGGGAATGATGAGCAGGAATGGAATGCCCGCGGCGAGCCAAAAGGATTGCGCGGCGCGATGCCGAAGCCACTTCAAGAAGGTAGTACCGGTGAGCGCCACAAACACACCCAACACCAATGACAACGAGACGAAAACTGCCGTGAAGCCCGCAGGCTGCGCCGGAACTTGGAGCCGGAATATCGCTTCAGCAAGGAAGCCAAGTCCAATCAGCATCAAGACTGCGATGGCAGGTTTTTTCATGCTTTGCTTGAGACTTTTGGGGAAAGTGAAGGCGCAATTTCAGCCTTTCGATTTCGTGTAGACAGCGTCCCGCCCGGGTTGGACTTACGAGCACACAACCGCCCAAAGTCGACGCGTCGACTATCGGCTGACGAAACCTCGGCAGCTATCGCCGACTAATCTCACTTTCATTTTGCGCTTATCGGCACAACCAATGCCATACACTGACAAACTATCGAGTATTTCGTATTGCTTTTTCGAAAGGCCTACGTCTTGCTGCTCGGTGTCTTCCATTTTCTAGGTTTTTCTTTACTGGCCTCCGGATTCCCTGCCGGGAATCACCAAACTAGCTGAAGTCAGATCAACGCTATCTATTGGTATTACATGAACATCTCCAAGTTTCTTCAAGTCTTGCTCGAATATTTTGGCATTGCCGACCAAAACGATCACGCTTTTCTTTGGGTCCAAATACCGGCGGGTCGCAAGGACAATTTCCTGGGGCGTCAGAGAATCAATACGCTGCGGAAACTGGCCCCAATAGTCGAGCGGCAAGTGGTTAATGAATAGGCTTAGAAAATGGCTGGCAATATCGTCCGACGTCTCAAACTGAAGACCCATATGCCCGATCAGGTAACTCTGAGCATTAGAAAGCTCGAAACCGTTGATTGCATGCTTACGAAGACGCCTCATTTGATCCAGAATCAGGTCGATACTGCGAATAGTCTCCGGCGTGCGAGTTGATGTTTTGGCCTCCCACTCTCCTACCGCGAGGTAGCAGGTGAGGTCGCTCGACGCCCCGTAGGTAAGGCCGTGCCGGGTTCGAAGCGCGTCAAACAGGCGATTGTTTGCGGGCCCGCCCAAGATCTGATTGGCCACGTTAAGCGCCAGGTAGTCCGGATTGTCCCGCGCGATCGCGGCGTTCCCAATCCGGATCTCGGTTTGCACAGCGTCGGGTTTATCGATCACAACGATCTGCCGGCGGGTTTGATTCCGGAGGGGTTGGGCAGAAGGTTGCGCTGGAAGGCTTCTTCCCTGCCAGCTCCCAAAATATTTTCTTGCCAGCTTCATAGCACGATTGGTGGAAATATCTCCCACCACCGCCAGGATGGAGTTCGATGGCTGATAGTAGCGGTGGTGAAAATCATGGAGGTCCGCCACGGATATCTTCCGCACGGCGTCAATCCCCCCGTCCTGTGGGTGGCTGTAGGGTGTGCCCGCCAATGTCAGTTCGCTGAAAACAGTGTCGGCTAAATAGCTGGGGTCGCCCTTAAGGACCTTAAGCGCTGAAATCGTCTGCTTGCGGATACGCTCAACATCGTTGGGGCGGAAGGCGGGGTGGATAATAATGTCCGAAAGCAGGTCGAAGGCAAGGTCCGCATGATCCGCGAGGACGGTTACCGTGCCGTAAGACTGGTCCCAATCGGCGCCAGTATCCATCAAGCCGCCCACGTCATCAATGTCGGCTGCGATCTGCTGGGAACTGCGAGTGGCCGTGCCCTCATTCAAGAGCGACGCCACAAACTGCGCCTCACCCGGCAGGTTCGGTGGGTCTGTCTCGGCGCCGGATTTCACCACCAGGCGTAGCGTGACCAGCGGCAGCGTGTGCCGTTCGAAGAGCACCACTTGCAGCCCGTTGGGAAGCCCCCGCATAGCTGGCAACGGAAGCACCACGGGTTTGGGAGGCGGAGCAGGGGGAGGCAGGTCGCGGCCAAAGGCAAACGTAGAGAATGAGAACAGGATGGCGGCGCACAATTCAGACTTCACCCACGACCCTTTGCGAGGTGACGAACTTGGATGACTTACCGTGCGAAATGCTTCCCAGATAAATTGGAGGCAAAAGTTCATATATCCAGAATACACCCGGCTTCGGTGAGCCTCTCTGCGTTAGGTAACCACTTAGTGGCGCCGCACAGAGACCCCCGCTAGAGAACCTAATTTGCCGAATGTCCGCCATGCGGACTCCAATCATGGCGCAGCGGACAGAGGCCGCCAGGGAATCGGCCGCTTCGAATTGCCATTCACCGTGGCCTCATCATTTGCGGCAGAAACATGGCTCGTCCCATTTCGTGGGATTCGAAGCCCTGAAGGGAGGCGAGCTTCTGAAGAAAGACTTGAATCTGCTCATCCCAAAAATCCCAGGAGTGAACGCGCGGCGAAACCTCGCGATATTCGTAGGGGATTTTCAGTTTGGCAAGGGACGTCACAAACTCCCGGTTCTCGCGGATCAGGAAGTCTTCCCCGCCCTCGGCGATGTAAAGCATGGGTATATCCTGAATGGGAATCTTGGTGACTAGCTCGAAAGGATCGCGCTCTTTGGCCGCTTCAGTGCCGGGCGTGCCGAAATGCGTCATAATTTCCTTGAAATTATCGCGGTCTTTCTGGGTTGCCTTGGGGCCCGGAGGCGGAAGCAGGCCGTGTGCAGCGCCCACCGCGCCGCTGAGGCTGGCAACGGCGGTGAACATTTGATAGTGCTTCAGTCCCAGGAACATGGCGCCATAGCCGCCCATCGAAAGCCCGGCAATAGCGCGAGCACGGCGCAACGGAATGGTGCGGTAATGGCTTTCGACGTAAGGGATGAGGTCCTTGATGATCTGGTCCTCAAACTTTTGCTTGGGGTCGCTGGCGCTGTTCACGTACCAACCGTTGGAGCCGTCCGGCATGACTATGATCAGCGGATAGCGCGCGGCATAGGCGGAGAGGTTCGTCAAAAGCGTCCAATCCGTATTGTTGCCGGAATAGCCGTGCAAGAGGTAGAGCACCGGATAACGGCTGGTGGAATGTTCGTAATCGAGCGGCAGGATCAAGTTGAAGGCGCGATCCTGATTCAATGCCTTGCTGAAGAAGTGGACGATCTGGACGTTGCGGGCCTCAATTCCGGCTGGAGCGTTGTCAGCAGCCGTGGCTAAGTGGGCATATCCAAGAATCGTAAAGCTTAGTGCTATAGATAGGAATAAAACGCCCAGTGCCCTGGCCCAACATTGGGGGAGTCGCACAATGCTCAATCGTTGCATGAAATTGTCTCCTTTTGTCGCGCCGCTCATAGAACGGTGGCACAACACCACCGGCGCCATAGGACCGGCGGCACCGCACTGCCAACGTCCGCCGCCAGCGGCCGAATTACAAGGGCCATAAACGGCGTCCGAAAGGTTACACCAAAGTGGAAGTGATAAGAAGAAGGATATTTCGAAAGAACAACCGTAGGGCAGTAAGGTCACATTGCTTTCCTTCCCGACTTAAGGGGTTCAACCGCCAGGTTCACCCAAACCAGCCCGGAAATATACATATATGACAATTGTATTACATCCATAAAATATTATTATTGGACAAAGCTTGCCGCTGGGCGCACCCTTTAGCTTGCGAGTGGCTACGGCTACATCCAAAGCTTGCTTATCGGTTTTCAGAGGATTTATACTTTGACTCTTCATCGCCAGATGATGTGTTGCTGCACAATGTGTTGTATGTGTTCATCTTCTGGCTACGGGAGGTCCTTGACTTAGTTTCATCATAAAAACAGGACTTAATAATAAGCCCGCAAGCCAGAAAAAATCTGGTTTGCGGGCTTTTTGTTTTTTGGGGCAAAAATATGACCACTACTGAACAGCAAACCACGCAAACGGAAACAAAAGCTCAGCGGGCGGAGCGACTGAAGCGGGAAAAGAACCCGTGGGAGTGCTTGGAGGAAATCCGCGCATTCGCGCGAAATGGGTTTGAGTCCATTCCTGCCGACTGGCTCAGCACTTACTTTCGCTGGTGGGGAGTCTACACGCAGGGCGATGGCCGTGGGGTGCTTGGCGGCAAAGGCGGCCAAGGCAATTCCCTGCCCTACTTCATGGTGCGGATTCGGGTGACTAATGGGCTGCTTCGTTCCCACCAGCTTCGCGCCATTGCCGACGTGGCGGAGCGCCACGCGCGGGGTGTTGTAGACATCACCGTGCGGCAGAATGTGCAGCTTCACTGGATCACCATTGAGTCGCTCCCGGACTTGTTGGACACTTTGTGGAGCGCCGGCCTTACGACCCAAGGCGCTTGCGGCGACGACACGCGGAACATCACTGGCTGCCCGCTTGCCGGTTACGACGCTGAAGAGATTTGCGATGCTTCGCCGCTGGCCCTCGCCGCCACCGGGACATTGGTAGGCAATACAGATTTTTACAATCTGCCCCGGAAGTTCAAAGTTTGCATCACGGGCTGCCCCGTCTGGTGCTCCTATCCGGAAATCAACGATGTGGGTTTGACAGCTATTCCCCGAATCCAAAATGGCCGGCGTGAAATTGGGTTTTCCCTGCGCGTAGGCGGAGGACTGTCCACGGAACCGCATTTCGCCGCGCGCTTGAACGCTTTCGTGCAATGGGATCAGGCGGTGCCTGTGGTGCAGACGGTCGCCGAAATCTTCCGGGATAGCGATAGCTTGCGCGAAAATCGCGAGCGCGCAAGGCTGAAATATCTCTTCCTGCGCTACGGCTGGACGGCGGAAAGGTTTTTGGAGGAACTTGAACAGCGCCTCGGCTTCAAACTTGACCCAGCGGAGCCAGAACAGGCGCCGGAAGATGTATACCGCGACCATGTGGGCATTCACCGGCAGAAGCAAGCCGGATACCGTTACGTGGGCGCGTCCGTGCTGAGGGGGAGGACGACACCGGCCCAATTGCGAACTGCGGCGGATTTGGCTGAGGCGTATGGCAGCGGTGAGCTGCGAACCACCGGGATGCAAAACCTGCTTCTGGTCAATATCCCAGAATCCAAGGCAAGTTTTGTGGCCGCAAAATTAGAAGCGGCTGGTCTGCGCACCGCCGGCTCTACCTTTTGGCGCGGCGCCGTGGCCTGCACGGGCACGGAGTTCTGCAAATTGGCTATCACCGAAACCAAGGGCTTTGCGCGCTGGATTGTGGAAGAAATGGAAGATCGAATGCCGGACTTCCACGAGCACTTGAAGCTCAACATCACAGGATGCCCGAATGGTTGTGGCCAGCATTCCATTGCCGACGTCGGGCTGGAGGGCAAGAAGATTAAGGTGGATGGCCAACTGGTGGACGCCTATTACTTCAGCGTGGGTGGCAGGGTGGGACGGCGCCAGGCCTTTACACGGCCCATTGGGTTTCGCTGCCCCGCCCGGGAAGTACCGGATGCGCTGGAGCGTCTGCTGACCATTTACTTGCAGCGGCGGATGCCTGGCGAGAACCTGCGAGAGTTTTTCGCCAGACACCGGGATGAGGATCTTCGAACTTTCCTGGCGGGTCAGGCGGTGGCTGCGGTGCTTCGCGATCCATCGCCGGGCCCCGTGCCTCATGGGGTGGAAGGATAAAGGCCGGCTGTGAAATTGTCCCGGGTAGCTTCGTAACCGTACTTCGGGTCACTAGCTCAGCGGGATACATACCTATTTCTTCGGCGAGGAAACTGATGACAAGCGCATTAGCCCCAGAAATGCAATTACCGCAGGTTGACGCAGAAGATTGGAGCGCAGAGGAAGTGCTGGGTTGGGGGTTCGAGCAGTTTGGCCCACGCATCGCCCTGGCTTCGGCATTTGGCGCGGAAGGCATGGCGCTCATTGACCTCGCCTCGCGCGTCCGCAGTGACTTTCGCGTCTTCACGTTGGATACCGGTTTTTTCTTCCGTGAGACTTATGAACTCATCGACCGCGTCGAGCGGCGTTACCGAATTCGAGTGGAGCGTTGTCACCCGGAGCTTGACCCGGCGGCCCAGGCTCGAGCCTACGGCGAAGCCTTATGGTCTCGCAATCCGGACCGGTGCTGCGAACTGCGCAAGGTCAGGCCGCTTCGGGAAAAGTTGAAGGGACTGGACGCCTGGATCGCCGCCATTCGCCGCGATCAAACTCCGGACCGGGCAGAAACGCCAAAAATCGGGTGGGATGCAAAGTTTGGATTGATGAAGCTCAATCCACTGGCCGATTGGGATTCGAAACAGGTCTGGTCGCATCTTCTGGCTAATGATGTCCCTTATAGCCCTCTGTACAACATGGGCTATGCGAGCATTGGCTGTACCCACTGCACCCGCGCCATCCAGCCTGGCGAAGATTCGCGCGCCGGGCGCTGGCCAGGCTTTGAAAAGACCGAGTGTGGCCTGCATGGGAAGAAGTGAAAAACTGTTTTCCGGGGTTCAGACCGGCCTCGGCCTCGAACGCCAGGGAGGACAAATGAAACCGTTATCGTCCGAGGCGGTAAGCCCCATCGCTTCCCTGCCCCAAGTTGCAAAGTCTGAAAGTCCAGCCTTATTTTCCATTTTTCTGAAGCTCGAAATGCGAGCTTGCTTGGTGGTGGGCGCGGGCAGGGTGGCGCAACCGAAGATCGAAAGCCTGTTTGCCTCAGGCGCCAGGGTCACAGTGGTCGCCCCGAAGGCCACGGACGCAGTCCAGGCTTGGGCCAAAGCCGGGAAAATCCATTGGGAGGCCCGTGCCTTCGCGCCCACTGATCTTGATGGCGTTTTCCTGGCCGTTGCAGCAACCTCCGCGAGCGCGGTAAATCAGCAAGTCTTCGAGGAGGCACGGAGGCGGAACATCTTGGTCAATGCCGTGGATGATCCTCCCCATTGCGATTTCTACTACGGCTCGGTGGTCCGGCGGGGAGCATTGCAAATTGCAATCTCCACGGATGGGAAAAGTCCGGCGCTGGCACAGCGATTGAGGAAGGAAATGGAACAGCAATACGGGCCAGAATACGAGCCGTGGCTGGATGAGCTGGGCCGGAAGCGGCAGCGGTTGTTTGACACAAACATGGACGCCGAACCGCGGCGTCGATTGTTGCATTCCTTGGCAAGCCGGAAAAGTTATGAAGAGTTCGTGCGCCGCCTTGGCGCCGCAGAGAATGGAGAAGATCAGGCATGAGCGGCAAAGTCTATTTGGTGGGTGCTGGACCGGGCGATCCGGAGTTGCTGACGGTGAAAGCCGTGCGCATTCTGGGCGAGGCGGACGTGGTGCTGCACGACGATCTGGTTTCAAGGGCAATCGTGAAACTCGCCGCGCCGGGCGCGCTGATTTCAAATGTGGGGAAGCGCTGCGGAAAGAAGCAAGTGACCCAGGGGCAGATCCAGTCGCTCATGGTGAACTATGCGCGCCGGGGACTGACCGTGGTCCGCTTGAAGGGAGGCGATCCGCTGATCTTTGGGCGCGCTGCCGAAGAGATGGATGCGCTTCGGGCGAGTGGAATCGACTATGAGATCGTGCCTGGAGTGACGGCAGCTTCCTCGGCCGCGGCGGCGGCGGGTATCTCTCTCACCGACCGCAGGGGCGCATCGTCGTTGGTGTTCCTATCTGGCCATCCTGGCTCAGAAAAGTTACGGAACGATTGGCCGAATCTTGAATCAAGCCGCCCGGGCACGCAAGACGCAACTATCGTTGTCTACATGCCGGGTTCGGATTACGCGAAGCTCCGGGCCGAACTCTACGAGGCCGGACTGACCGGCAACTCGCCGTGCTTGCTCGTTTCCGGAGCGTCCACCAGCGACAGCCAAAACCACTGGATATCGCTCGATCAATTGCCCGGCGCTCCTCAGCTTGCTTCGCCCAAAATCCTGATTGTGGGTGAGGTAACGAGACATCATCACTCCATCAACGCGGCGGTGTCCTCCACAAAGCCGGAGATGTCCAAGCCGCTACGAAAGCATCATCCTTCCTTTCACAAACAAGCTGACAAAGAAGCTCGAAGGGCCGTACTGATGCCGCAAGAATAGCGGCGGGAATCGCGGTCGAGTTCCAGAGTCTTTCCCGCCCGCTACCGGATACCGGAAACCAAAAAGAGCTCGCCAAGCTGCCGCAGGAAACTATAGACATAATACCGGCCATCCAAGGTGAAGAGTGGCACGATGCCATTCGTGATACCGGTGGGATCCACCGGCATCAAGGTTTTCCAAAGCGTGCGCCGCCCCGTCGCAATCTCCAAGCGGTAAACCTTGGCAGGCAAATGCTGGTCTCGTCCCACCCAGAGTGACATGCCGTCTGCCACCCAACCCAATACACTGTCCCCGCGTTCGACGCCGTGAATAGGCGAGGGCGGTCCTCCAGCCACCGGATAAATGCCGGTTTCCCCATTTATATCGAGACTCCCGACCACGAATTTGCCGTCCGGAGAGATGGGAATGTGCGCCCCGGCGAGAACGCCTTCTGCGACGATGGGGCGCAGGTTTCCACCATCGAGGTTCTCGATGTAGAGCCGTGTTCCGCGTCCCGGTTCGCTCCCCACAATCAACAACCGCTTGCCGTCCGGGAAGAAATAACCCTTTTGAGGGATGACTTTGCCAGTGATCACCCGGCGCGGCTGGCCGGCTCCGGTGGGATAAAGGACGAGATAGGGCGGCGATGCATTGATGATCCTAGCGAGCGCCCACAGCCCATCGGGCGAGAGGTCGCACCCCGCACCATCACCCAGATGAATGGCCGGTGAGCCATCGGTGGAACGGATGTAAACCGCGCCGTTTACCCCTCCCGCTTCCCCGGTTTCGTCAAAAAGAATGGTCTTCCCATCGGCTGAAATGGAGCGCGCAGCAGAGTCATCGTGCCAACTCGCGTCAATCTCTTCATTCGACCCGGGTCCCAGCGCCATCATTCCGCCTCGCCAGTTTTCGCGGGTCACGAGTAGATTTCCATTCTGGGAAATATCTTGCAGGGTCAACATTCCGGGAGCGCGATAAATCATGCGCTCCCGCCCGCTCAGAGTGACGGAGTGGATCTCACGGTCTGCGCCAGAGCGCGTCGCCGTGAACAAAATCTCATCACCGGTCCCGCCCCAGGCCAGGCCTTCCGCCGAAACCCAACCCGAAGAAAGGGTGCGATTGCGTCCGAAGAGATCCACCAGGACCACCGAACCGCCATCATCGGGCGAGGGATGTTCGATGAAGGCGATAGCATCGCCCCGGGGTGAAAAGCGAACGTGGCTAATCCATCCAGGAGTTTCAAACAGCGCCTTGCCGATGGGAAATTCCAGGCGGTCTTTACCGCGCCCGGAATAAGCGATGGCAAACGAGGAACCGTCCGGAGTCCAGTCGGCCCATTCAACATCGGCGCGCACCTCGCGAGGCGCGCCGCCCGCCAGCGGCACGCGCGCCAGCATTCCCTCAATTTCGAAAACCAGTGTATTCGGGCGCAGCAGGATGGCCATTTCACCCGAAGATGAAATGGCCATGAGGCTTACATCCTTCAGACCCAGCGACCGTGACTCAGGACTGCCGGGGCGGGCGGAGAAAATCTCAATGGGGTTTCCCTGCCAAGCAGCGCTGTAAACCAGGGTTTGGCCGTCGGGGGTGAAGCGCGAGCCGTACAGGGTTCCGCGGCGGAAAGTGACCTGGTGGAAAGCCGGTTCACGCGGCCTGGCCATTTGCTTTTCCAGCCACGCTCCCAAGCCGGCGCCAACGGCCGCTGCGGGCAGCACCAGCGTCGCGCCTTTCAGAAAACGCCGCCGGGACCGTTCCACACCCGTTAGCGTGGGTAATGCTGTCACACCAGGACTTGCGGAAGCAGGAAACCCGGCGCCCGCTGATCCGAGGGTTGCTGTGAAGCCCGTCGTATCCAATTGGGACGCTCGCGCTGACGCTTTCGCGGCCTCCAGATCGCGCCGTAGCCGCTTCAAGTCACCTTTAACTTCGGCGGCGGTCTGGCATCGCAATTCGCGGTCCTTCTCAAGGGCCTTGACCAGGATCTCCTCTAGCTTCGGCGGGACGTCCGGGTTCCACCGCGCGGCAGGAGGCGGCATGCGATTCAGGATGGCGTCAAAAACCGTCGCAGTTGTCGAGCCTTCAAAGGCCTGCCGTCCGGTTGCCATCTCATATAAAACCGCGCCCAAGCTGAAGAGGTCCGTGCGGGCATCCAATGCCTCGCCGCGCGCCTGCTCGGGAGACATATAAGCAACGGTGCCCATGACGCTGCCCGGGCTGGTCAAGTGCATCGGCCCCACCGAGGCCGTCAGGTCGCTCTCGATGGCGGTCACGCCCAGCCCATCTTCACCGGGTAGGCCTGAACCTTCCTCCAATTTGGCCAGGCCGAAATCCAAAATCTTCACTTGGTTCCGGGGCGTGATGAAAATATTAGCGGGCTTCAAATCGCGATGAATGATGCCTCGGGAATGTGCGGCTTCCAACCCATCGGCAATCTGAATGCCGAGATCCACCATTTCCTCGATACGGAAGGGTGGCTGCACCAGCCGGGCGCCGGGGGTGGCAGCGCCGGCGGCTGGGGAAGACTTTCCGGAGCCGGGTTTGCTGGAAGAGTCCTTTGCCGCGCCCGACGGGGTTCGCGAAGATGATGAAGTCTGCTTCGAAGCGATGCGCTGTTTCAGCGTTTCGCCCTCCAGCAGTTCCATGGCGATGAAGGGCTGGTTCTCCTCTTCGCCAACGTCATAAATCGTGCAGATATTGGGATGATTCAATGCGGATGCGGCCTGAGCCTCGCGGCGGAAGCGTTCCAGGTGGACGTGGTCGCGCGCCGCTTTTTCCGGCAGGAATTTCAGTGCTACCTGAATCCGGCGCATTCTCAGAGGCGGGACGGCGTCTCGGTCGCGGATTGACTGGGTGTTTTGTAATTCGATGCGTTTCAGGATAACGTAACTTTCGGTTAGGTAATCCTGAAATG
>Ga0102924_1001875_pt1 | contig 23612 bp, 21 predicted proteins | sample PaiPotPPM11metaG_FD_80116 | JGI IMG/M metagenome (GOLD analysis project Ga0102924, IMG submission 80116) | Iron sulfur acid spring bacterial and archeal communities from Banff, Canada, to study Microbial Dark Matter (Phase II) - Paint Pots PPM... ...
CGCCGAAGTCGGCAGCACCTCGGCGGCGCCACCTTTGCAGGAGCCCGCGCAGCTCGAGGCGCACGAGCGGCCCGGACGATGGCGTGACGCGCGTGATCGGCGCGCCGACTTCCTCGACGCGCGGGGCCCGTGCCCAGGTGACCGAAGCGCCGTCCCAGGGATCGAGGATGCGCGCGGCGTGAAGGGCAATGGGCGTGGGGTCGGAGTCGACGTCGGGCGCGCGCTCGACCAGCAGGTACGCCTCGAGGACGTTGGCCTCCGGCGGCAGGCGGATGTCGAAGCGCAGAAGCGCGAGCGCGCCGCCGTCGCGAACCCGACCGAGGGTCGCGATGTCGATGTCGCCCGACGCCGGACCCACGCGCGGCACGAACGCGGCGTCGACGGGCGCGAAAAGAAAGCGGCGGCCGTTGTCGATCGCGGCGGTCGCCCCTTGGGCGACGCAGCGGCCGGCCACGCACGAGGCGCGCCCGCTGCAGTCCCCCTCGGCCGCGCACATCCGCGGGGAAGGCGCGCAACCCGCAGAGCACGAGACCAGGCAGAACGCCAAGGCGCCACGGCGCCAAGGACGCCAGTAGAGGAAGGGGGGAAATGCGGCAGGGATCATCGGCGCACCCGAAGCGTACACGGGGCACAAGGACGACCACGATTCGTGGCGTCCTCGTGGCCGTGCTTTGGCGACTGGACCCGGCCGCCCTACTATCTTTGGCCGATGCCCGACGGTACGCCGCTCCTCCGTGTGCGTGATCTCGTCACGAGCTTTCAGACCGACGCTGGCGTTCTTCGGGCGGTCGACGGCGTGTCGTTCGATGTCCCGCGCGCCTCTACCGTCGCGCTGGTGGGCGAGAGCGGCTGCGGCAAGAGCGTGACGGCGCTCTCGATCCTGCGCCTCGTGGCTTCTCCGCCGGGCCGGATCGAGTCGGGCAGCGTGGAACTCGAGGGGCGCGACCTCTTGGGGCTCGACGAGCGCGCGATGCGCTCGGTCCGCGGCAACGACGTCTCGATGATCTTCCAGGAGCCCATGACCAGCCTGAATCCGGTGTACACGGCGGGCTGGCAGATCATGGAGGCCATCCGGCTGCACCAGAAGAAGTCGCGCCGCGACGCCCGCGCTCGAGCGGTCGAGCTCCTGCGCCTCGTCGGCATCCCCGAACCCGAGACGAACATCGACGCCTACCCGCACGAGCTCTCCGGCGGCCAGCGGCAGCGCGTGATGATCGCGATGGCGCTCGCCTGCAAGCCCAAGCTCCTGCTCGCCGATGAGCCGACAACCGCGCTCGACGTCACGATCCAGGCTCAGATCCTCGATCTGCTCGCGTCGCTCCAGCAGAAGATGTCGATGAGCATCCTCCTCATCACGCACGACCTCGGGGTCGTGGCCGAGAACGCTCACCACGTCGTCGTGATGTATGCGGCACGGGTCGTCGAGAGCGCCCCGGTGCGGGAGCTCTTCGCCAAGCCGATGCACCCGTACACCCGCGGGCTGCTCGAGAGCATCCCGCGCCAGGTGCCCGAGGAGCCCCGCAGGCTGCCGACGATCGAGGGGCTCGTCCCGGATCTGCGCCTCCTGTCCCCGGGGTGCCGCTTCGTCGACCGGTGCCCGATGCGCGTCGACCGCTGCTCCGATGAAGAGCCGCCGTTGAGCGAACCGGCTCCGGGGAGGATGGCGCGGTGCTGGCGCGCCGAGGACGTGGCGCCATGACCGACGCGAAGGGCCTCTTGCAGCCCAGCACCTTGCCGCCGGCGCGCGAGATCTCCACGGAGGTCGCGGGCGAGGACCCGCAGCGACCCCGCACGCTCATCGCGACCGATCGGATCGGGAAGTACTTTCCGGCGCGCGCCGGCTGGTTGTCCCGGTCCACGCGGTTCGTCCGCGCCGTCGACGGCGTGTCCCTGCGCGTGCGGCGCGCGCAAACCGTGGGCCTCGTGGGAGAGAGCGGGTGCGGCAAGAGCACGCTCGGGCGGCTGATGCTCCGCCTCATCGAGCCGACCTTCGGCCGCGTCGTGTTCGACGGACAGGAGGTGACGCCGCTGTCGCAGCGCGAGATGCGGCCGCTGCGCCGCCGCATGCAGATCATCTTTCAAGACCCCTACTCGAGTCTGAACCCGCGCATGACCGTACGGGAGATCGTCGGGGAGGCGCTGCGCATCCACAAGCTCACCAAGACCCGCGAGGCGGAGGAGGCGCGCGTCGTGCAGCTCCTCGAGCGCGTGGGGCTGCGGGCCGACACGATGGATCGATACCCGCACGAGTTCTCCGGCGGGCAGCGGCAGCGCATCGGGATCGCGCGCGCTCTGGCGGTAGAGCCGGAGTTCATCGTCTGCGACGAGCCGGTGAGCGCGCTCGACGTTTCGATCCAGGCGCAGATCGTGAACCTGCTCGTCGAGCTGCAGGAGACGATGGGGATCGCCTACCTGTTCGTCTCGCACGACCTGCGCATCGTCGAGCACGTGAGCCACCGCGTCGCGGTGATGTACCTCGGCAAGATTGTCGAACAGGCCTCGGCGAAAGAGCTCTACAGCGAGCCGCGGCATCCTTACACGCGCGCGCTCCTCGCCGCGGCCCCGCAGCCCGACCCGGAGCGCAAACGCGTCCGTCTCGTCCTCGAGGGCGACGTCCCTTCGCCGATGGCCCCGCCGCCCGGCTGCGCCTTTCACCCGCGCTGCCCGCGCGTCATCAAGGGGACCTGCGATCGCGAGACGCCGTCGCTCGACGAGATCGGCACGGGTGAGGCGCGGACCGGCCACAAGGTGGCCTGCTGGAACCCTCACGACGACTGAGCGGAGCGCGGTCGCAGGAGGGCATTCTCGTTTGCCTTCGCAGAGGCCGCTTCCGTAAGGTCGGGCATGCTGCGCATCTCTTGCTTCTGCACGACCTTGGCCGCGGTATCGCTCGCGCACGTCGCGGGCGCTGCACCCCGCGTGTGGGTGATCGACGACGGGGAGAAGATCAAGCAGGACGCGACGTCGCTGAGCTTCGCGGACGGGACCGACAACCCGGTGTGGTCTCCGGGCCAGCCGGTGCGCGTCGTGGCGCTGCGCAACGAGACCACAGCGCTGCAGGTGGTCATCCAGGCCGACGCGACGGCGCTCTCCGGCGTCACCGTCGACCTGCCGTCGCTGTCGTGCCCGGAAGGCGCGACCATCGCGAACGCCACGGGCGCGACCGACCCGACGACCTTCGTCGGGCGGCCGATCGAGCGCTTCGTCGAGCACTACTTCGGCGTGACGCGCGCATCGGGCAGCAAGGACCCGACCGCCTCGCTCGGGTGGTCGAGCGGCTCGGGCCCCACGCCGGGCGCGTGGACGGGTGCCATGCCGGACGCCCTGATCCCCGTCGAGGACGCGCCCGCGTGGGATCCGTACCCGATGCAGATCGCGGCGCAGAACAACGGGGTGGCGTGGATCGACGTGACGATCCCGAGCGACCAGAAGCCCGGAACGTATACCGGATCGATCGCAGTCGCCGCAGGCGGGCAGTCGCTGGCGAGCATACCCGTCGAGCTCGACGTCGTCGCCGCGACGCTCCCGGATCGGCCGCTCGGGACGATGCTCTACTACGACCCGTCCGAGCTCACGCGACGCATCGGCGACGCGGCGGCGGAAGAGCACCTGTGGAAGCTGCTCCACCGCCACCGGCTCAGCGCGATGCACGACGCCATGTCGGCCGGGGACGTTACCGCGCAGCTGGCGGCGCTCGACGGATCCCTCTTCACCGCGGCGCACGGCTACGAGGGCCCCGGCGAGTCGCTCGGCGACGGCATCCTCAGCCTGGGGACGTACGGCGCGTTCGGGGCGCCGTCGGCGACCAACCTGGCGAAGGTCGAGGCCATCGCGGACGCCCTCGCGGCGCACGATCTGTTCGGCGGCACCGACGCTTTCGTGTACGCCATCGACGAATCCTGCAGTAGCTCGTATGGCGCGGACTGGAAGTCGCTGCTGTCCGGATCGACTGACCCGAACGCACAGCACATCCTCGTCGGCTGGACCTGCAGCCGAGACCCGAGCACGCAGCCCGTCGACGTGCCCATCGTGTTCGCCGACAGCTACGACCTGCAGCAGGTCGCCGCCGCTCGCGCGGCCGGCAAGCGCCCCTGGATCTACAACGGGTCGCGCCCGCAAACGGACGCGTTCTTGACGGACACGGCGGCCGTCGCGCCGCGCGCGAACGCGTGGGTCGCGGCGGCGGCGGGGATCGAGCGCTGGTTCTACTGGGAGACGACGTTCTGGTACGACGACAACCCCGGCGGCAATGGCCCCTACGACCCGTTCGTCACGGCAGAGACGTTCCACAACAGCAGCGGCGACTGGTGCGAGGGCGACGGCGTGCTGCTCTATCCACGCAAGCAGGTGGACATGTTCACCGAGCACTCGGTGGGCGAGAGCGGCGTGCTGCCGTCGGTGCGCCTCAAGAACTTGCGCCGCGGGGTGGAGGACGCCGGGTACTACGCGCTCGCGCACGCGGCCGCGCCCTCGCAGGCGGAGGCGGTCGCGAGCGGGCTCCTGGGCGCCGATCTGTCAAAAGCGCGGAGCGGCAAACCGGTCGCCTGGCCCGAGCGAGGCGCGCGCTGGTACGAAGCGCGCGCGGCCCTGCGGGCGCTCATCCGGCCAAACCCGGTTCCCCCGGATCCGGGTGCCGACGCCGGAGGGGACGCGGCGCAGCCTGGCGACGCCGGCGCGGGAGGGGCGGCCGGCGGCGGCGCACCCGACGACGCACAGCCCGGAGGTGGGCTCGCCGACGTGGGTTCGTCGGGCGCCGGGAATGCAGGCGCCGGCGACGGCGACGGATCCGCGCCCGGCGGCGGACCGACCGCGAACGCGTGCGGTTGCGTGGCCGCGGGCCACTCGGGAGCCGGCGCTTCGTCGCGAGCCGCGCTCCTCGGCGCGGCGCTGCTGGGCCTTGCGGTCCGTCGGCGTCCGCGCCAGCGCGAGTAGCCGTCAGGGGCCCCATCGGGGGTCGCCCTCGAGGAGCCACGGCTCCTGCGCGCGTGTCTCGTCGGCGACCGGACCGTTGTACCAGTGAATGAACTGCCCCGCGTCGGGCAGCTTCGCCAGGACGACGTGCGCGTCGACCCCGGCGCGAACGAGCGCCTTCGCGGCACGCTCGGCGCCGGCGACGCGCGAGCGCAGCCCGCACGCAAAGAGGACGCGCTGCCCACCGCCGCGCGCGTACTGCTGCGCCAGGACCGGCGTCCACCGGTCCTCGCCACCCTCGATGAGCACGGCACGCGGGAATCGCGAGGGCTGGCGCGCCACCACGGATACGCCGAGGATCGCTCCCAGCGAAAAACCCGTGTAGAGCATCGCGTGGTCGTCGACGTACCCGGGGTGCCGCGCGGCGAGGGTCCGCAGGTCGGCGTCGATCTCGCGGGCGAGTGCGTCGGCGCTCTCGTAGCGCGAAGTGCCGTCGGGCATGGGCTTGCCGCGCGGGCACACGACCCAGGCGCGGTCGCGGAAGATCCAGCGCTGGTCGTCGCATAGCCCTTCGGGCGGATCCCACATGCCGTGCGTCGCCACGACCACGGGCCGCGGAGACGTGGCGCCGATAGGCAACGAGATCACGGCGGGCGGAAACCCGTCGACGGCGAGGGGGACGATGGGGGCGTCGCTCCGGAGCGGCGGCAGCGCAGCGAAGGGGACGGCGTCCCGACCCGCGCCCGCGTCCCGAACGGCCCCGGGCTCACCGTCGGCCTGGATCGAGCTCACGCCCACGGAGCTGTCGTCGCGCGCCGGCGGCGTCCGCTCGCGTCGGCACGCGCCGAAAGCGACGAGCGCGACGAGGCGCCATACCCCGGGCGACCGCGCCTTCCCCATAGGTAAGCCAACGCGCGCGAGCGGATGCTTGTTCCGTGCGCGTCCCGCCGACGCGTGCGGGGGGGACCGGACGAGCGGTCGCGACGTCGCGACATCCGCGCCGTGCCGCGCTACAAAAGCGCCCGAGGCATGGAACTGCCCACGCGCATCGGCCGTTACGAGGTCGAGGTGGAGCTCGGCCGCGGGGAACTGGGCCGCGTTCTGCTCGCGCGCGACAGCGTGTTCGGGCGACAAGTGGCGCTCAAGATCCTCCGAAGTGATCTGGATCTCCGTCCCGAGCAGCGGGCACTGGTGGAGGAGCGTGTGCGTCAGGAGGCGCGCGCCGCGTCCGTGCTGTCGCATCCGGCCGTCGTCGTGCTGCACGACATGGGCGACGACCCGATTGCCGGGCTCTTCCTCGTATTCGAGCTCGTTCACGGGCCGACGCTCCGCGAGAAGCTCCAGGGAGGTCCGCTACCGCCGGCAGAGGTCGCGCAGCTCGCACGCGCGCTCGGCTCGGCCCTCACGTACGCGCACGGCAAGGGTCTGGTGCATCGCGACGTGAAGCCGGAGAACGTGATGCTCGCGCCGACCGGGCCGATGCTCACCGACTTTGGAATTTCGCAGCCCGGGCCGCCGTCGCCGGGCGCCCGCGCGGTGCTCGGGACGCCCGCTTATTCCGCTCCAGAGGTGCTCGCGTCCGGTGCGTTCGGCCCGCACGGCGATCAGTTCTCGCTCGCGGCTACGCTCTTCGAGGCGCTGACCGGGATGCGCGCCTTCCCCGGCAGCGACACGGCGTCCGTCGCGGGGCGTGTCGCCACCGCGAAGCAGCCCGCGCCTACGACGCTTCTGTCCGCGCTGCGCGCGTTCCCCCACGTCGATCCCATCCTCGACCGCGCCCTCGCCAAGGAGGCGCGCAACCGCTTCTTGTCCTGCGAGGCATTCGCGTCGGTGCTCGCCAACGAGCTCGAGGGCTCGAACGCGACGCTCCTAACGACGCCCATGCCCCGCTCGTCGATCGTTCCGCGAGCGACGCGCCGCTGGCAGAACGTCGCGGCCCTCATTGCCATCACGGTGATCTTTCTCCTCGCGCTGGCTGGTCGGTATCACCGCTCGGGCGACGGCGAGGGCGTGTCTCTGAAGAGCGTCGCCAGCGCGTTCGCCGAAACGGTCGCGGCCGCCGCTCACGCGGCGAACCAGGGAGCCGGAACGTCTGCCGCACCGCGGCATCTTCATGTCGGTCCGGTTTCCCCCGCGTCTCCACTGAGCGCGACGGAAAGCGTAACGCCGAATGGATCGAGTGTTCCTGCTGTTGCTTCGAAGAGCGCTTCGGAGGGCGTTGACGCGTCTTACGCTCCCGGCTCCGCGATTTCCGCTGCAAATCCTCTCGCCGACCCCTAGTGGGCGCATTCTTCCCAGACTAGACTCTCGGCCCCGCTGATGATGGCAGACAACACGCAACCAGTCGGACCCGGTTACGATCACGCCGCTGCGGCAGCCGCGGACGTGTCTGGGCCCAGCAGCCCGGCTTCGCAAGCCTCGCCGGCCTCACCGGCCGCCCTCACGCGACCGAGCGGTGAGCTCGAGCACCTCGCCGAGCACTACCGCATGATGCTGCTCATCCGCCGTATCGAGGAGGAGAGCGCGCGCGCGTACGCGTCCGGAAAAATCGGCGGATTCTTGCACCTCTACATCGGGCAGGAGGCCGTCGCCGTGGGCTCGCTCGCGGCGCTCCGTGCGGACGATTACGTCGTCACCACCTACCGCGATCACGGGATCGCCCTCGCCAAGGGGATGAGCGCCCGAGCGCTGATGGCGGAGCTCTTCGGGAAGGTCAGCGGCTGCAGCAAGGGCCTGGGCGGCTCGATGCACATGTTCGATAAGGAGCACCACATGCTCGGCGGATACGGCATCGTGGGCGGTCACATCCCGCTCGCGGCCGGGGTCGCGTTCGCGAGCAAGTATCGCGAGGACGGCCGCGTGACGCTGTGCTTCTTCGGCGACGGGGCCATCAGCATCGGCGGCTTCCACGAGGGGCTGAGCCTCGCGGCGCTGTGGAAGCTGCCGATCGTCTTCATCTGCGAGAACAACGAGTACTCGATGGGCACTCCGCTCTCGCGGTCGATGTCGGTCGAGGACGTGTCGCTCAAGGCGCTCGGGTACGGGATGGACCGCGATCGCTTCTTCGTCGACGACGTGCTCGACGTCGAGCGCCGCATCGGCGAAGCGGTCAAGCGCGCGCGCGAGCAGAGCCTGCCGACTCTCGTGGAGGTGCGCACGTACCGCTACCGCGGGCACTCGATGAGCGATCCGGCGAAGTACCGGACGCAGGCGGAGCTCGAGGAGCACAAGAAGCGCGACCCGCTCAACCGCGCGCGCACACAGCTCGCGGAGCGTGGCTTCGGCGAGGCCCGGCTCGAGACGCTCGAAAAGGCCGTCGAGGCTGAGGTCGCCGACGCGGTCCAATTCGCCAACGAGAGCCCGGACCCGACGGTCGCCGAGCTCGAACCGACGACCTACAGCGGGCCGTTCGCGTATTGACCTTCGTTCGCGAGACCGCGGCCACACCGATCTCGTTCGATGGGAGCGCCGCTCCCTCGAAGGCGCTACCTGCGGCACCTCGACCCCGCCCCCCAACCCTCGACCTGAACTCGACGCCGACCCCGATTGATTGACACAAGGATCCAGACGATGGCAGCGCGCGCATTGCGATTCCGAGAGGCCCTTCGTGAGGCGATGACCGAAGAGATGGAGCGCGACGATCGCGTGTTCCTGATGGGTGAGGAGGTCGGGCATTACCAGGGCGCGTACAAGGTAAGCGAGGGGATGCTCGAGAAGTTCGGGCCGAAGCGCGTGGTGGACACGCCGATCGCCGAGGGCGGTTTCGCCGGCATCGGGATCGGCGCGGCGATGGTCGGGCTGCGGCCAATCATCGAGTTTATGACGTGGAACTTCAGCGCCGTAGCGTTCGACCAGATCCTGAACAACGCGGCGAAGCTGCGGCAGATGTCGGGCGGGCAGTTCGACTGCCCGATCGTGTTCCGCGGGCCGAACGCGAGCGCGCGGCAGGTGGGCAGTCAGCACAGTCACGCCATGGAGCATTTCTACGCGCACGTGCCGGGCCTCAAGGTGGTGGCGCCCGCGTATCCGGCCGACGCCAAGGGGCTCATGAAGGCCGCCATTCGCGACGACAACCCCGTCCTCGTCATGGAGTCGGAGACTCTGTACGCCGTGAAAGGCGACGTGCCCGACGGCGACTACGTCGTCGAGATGGGGAAGGCGCAGATCGCGCGACCCGGCAAGGACGTGACGATCGCCGCGTACTCGCGGATGACGCACGTCGCGATGGAGGCAGCGGCGACGCTCGAGAAGGAGGGCATCTCGGCCGAGGTGGTCGACCTTCGCAGCTTGCGCCCTCTGGACGAAGAAACGCTCGTGGCGAGCGTGGAGCGCACGCACAGGCTGGTGGTCGTCCACGAGGGCTGGCCGTACGGCGGCGTGGGCGCCGAGGTCGCGGATCGGGTGCAGCGCCTGGCGTTCGATGCGCTCGACGCGCCCATCATGCGCGTGACCACGCTCGACGTGCCCATGCCGTACAGCGCCAAGCTGGAGCAGGATTGCATGCCCAGCGCGGCGAGGGTCACGGGCACGGTGAAGCGCCTCTTGGCGCGCGGGAGAGCGTGATGGCGAAGATTCTCGACATGCCGAAGCTGTCGCCCACGATGGAAGAGGGCGTTCTATCCGTCTGGCACAAGAAGGAGGGCGACGCGGTCGCGGTCGACGACCTGCTCGCCGAGGTGGAGACCGACAAGGCGACGATGGAGTTCCGCTCCTTCGACAAGGGGACCATCCTCAAGATCCTCGTGCCCGCAGGAGCGCAGGTGAAGCTCGGACAGCCCGTCGCGGTCGTCGGCGCGCCCGGCGAAGACGTCTCCGGCCTGGCCGCGGCGAGCGCTCCCTCGCCAGCGCCGGCCGCCGCGCAGGCGCCCGCGGCCGAGACCGCGCCGGCGGCCACACCGAAGACCGAGGCCGCGGCCCGCTCCGCCGAGCCTCGCGCGACCGAGACGCTCCCGCCGCCCGCGACGCGCAAGCCCGCCGTCGGGCACGCACTCGATCGCACGTCGTATCTCTCCGAGGCCGCCGGCAATGGGACCCACTCCACGGGAGGCCGGGTGATTGCGTCGCCCTACGTGCGCAAGGTGGCGCGCGAGATGGGGATCGATCTGCAGGGCGCCCAGGGGACGGGGCCCGGGGGCCGCGTCATCCCGGCCGACCTCGAGGGGATGCGATCGTCGACGTCTGCCGCGCTCGCGCGCGCGACGCCTGCTCCGCTGGGGGCCCGTGCTCCCGCGGCGGACCGAAGCGACGAAGTCGAGACGGTGCCCCTGTCGCCGATGCGAAAGACGATTGCGCGGCGCCTCACCGAGTCCAAGACGACCGTCCCCCACTTCTATCTATCGATCGACGTCGACGCCGAGCAGCTCGTGAAGCTGCGCGAGCGGATCAACGACGAGCTCGCGTCGAGCGGCGAAGGGAGCGCGAACGGCGAGGGGAAGCCCCTCAAGGTGTCGCTCAACGACCTCCTCGTAAAGGCGTGCGCCGTTGCGCTCGTCCGCGTCCCCGCTTGCAACGCGAGCTTCACTCCCGACGCCATTCTGCTCCACAAGCGCGTCGACATCTCGGTCGCCGTCGCGATCCCGGACGGGCTCGTCACGCCGGTCGTGCGGCGCGCCGACCAGAAGAGCGTCGTCGCGATCGCGCGCGAGGTCCGCGAGCTCGCGTCGCGTGCGCGCGCGCGCAAGCTGAAGCCCGAGGAAATGCAGGACGGGACGTTCTCGATCTCCAATCTGGGGATGTTCGGCATCGACCAGTTCGCGGCGGTCATCAATCCGCCCGAGGGAGCCATTCTCGCGGTCGGGCAGGTGCGCGACGTGCCCGTCGTGACCGACGGCGCCATCGCACCCGGCAAGCGCCTCGCGATGACGCTGTCGTGCGATCATCGCGTCGTCGATGGCGCTGTCGGCGCAGCTTTCCTCGCCGAGCTCCGCCGCCTGGTCGAGCATCCCCTGCGCGTGCTGACGGGGTGAGCGCGCCGGCGCCGCGTCGCAGGGACATCGGATGAAGACAGTCCTTCCCGCCGTCGGCATCCTCGCGCTCGCGCTCGCCATCTCGTCCCCGAGCGACGCCGCGGCGCATCGCCCGCCAAGCGCGGCCGCGTGGTGGGCGGGGCTGGACGCTGCCCAGACCCGCGTTCCGGCGCGGGGGGTCGTCGTCCTTCGGCCGATACCGCACGGCCGGGTACGCATCCCGGCAGGGACGTTCGTGATGGGCTCGACGCAGTCGCAGCTCGCGCGAGCCATCGGCCTCTGCGAGCGCGAGGTGCTCGCCACTCAGTGCAACGACACGGACCTTATCGCGGCGCTCCGGGCCGAGAGCGCCGCGCATCCGGTGACCCTCTCCGCGTTCGAGATGGACGTGACCGAGGTGACCGTCGGCGACTACGCCCGCTGCGTATCGGCAGGTTGGTGCGCGCCGCCCGAGCTGTTACCGGAGGAGGCGAGGGCGACTCGCGACGACCTCCCCGTCACGCGCATTCGCTGGGACGACGCTGACGCGTACTGCCGGTGGGCGGGTGGACGGCTGCCTACCGAAGCCGAGTGGGAGTATGCAGCGCGTGGCGTCGAGGACCGTGAGTTCCCGTGGGGAAGCGTCTACAACGCGCGCGTCGCGAACCACGGCGCGCTCGCCGATGACCCCACGGACGCGACCGACGGCTTCGTCGGGCTCGCTCCGGTCGGGTCGTTCCCCGAGGGCGCGACGCCGCTCGGGCTGCTCGACATGGCCGGGAATGCAGCTGAGTGGGTCGCCGACGTGCTCGAATACGATCGGTTCGGTCACCCGGTCGGCTACGGCGAAGGGGCTGAGGTCGACCCGAAGCCGAAGACGGCCGGCGGCGGTTTCCACGTCGTGCGCGGGGGCTCGTATCGAGACGCGCCGCTCTGGCTCCGCGCCACGGCGCGCGATACGACTTCCTTGCCGCGGCCGCCCAAGGTCGGTTTCCGGTGCGCCGCCGACACCAGATGAAAATCGCCCACTTTTCGGACCTGCACCTCCTCTCGCTGGACAACGTCCCCGCGCGCCGCTTTCTGAACAAACGGCTGACCGGCTGGGTCAACCTCCGCCTGAAGCGGGGCAGCATCCACCGCGCTGCGTACGTCCGCGCGATTGCGCGCGAAGTCGCGCGCATCGGCGTCGATCACGTCGTCGTGACCGGCGACCTGACGAACCTGGCCCTCGAGCCGGAGTTCGAGCTCGCGCGGGACATGCTCGAACGCGACCTCGGCCTCGATCCTTCGCGGGTGACAATCGTGCCCGGCAACCACGACACGTACACGCGCGGCGCTCAGCGCGCGGGGCGCTTCGAGCGGTACTTCGCGCCCTGGCTCCAGAGCGACTTGCCGGAGCTCGCGAGCAGCGGCAGCCCGTTTCCCGTCGTGAAGATCCGAGGGGACGTCGCCTTCGTGGCGCTCTCGAGCGCGGTACCGCGCGCGCCGCTCGTTGCGGCGGGCGAGCTGGGAGCGCCGCAGCTATCTGCGTTGAAGCGCATTCTCGCCCACGACGAGGTCGCGGGACGGACCGTCGTCGTCGCCATCCACCACCCTCCGGCCCATCGGTGGTCCCGCATCAAGGCGCACCTGGAAGGGCTCCGCGACGCGCCGGCGCTCCTCGCGCAGCTCCGCGGCCTCGCCGGAAGCGTCGTGCTCCACGGCCATCTGCACCGGCGAATCCAGCGCGTACTGACGAGCGATGGCGGGATTCTCCAGGTGGGCGCCACGAGCGCGTCGTTGCATCACGACGCGCCCGATCGTATGGCGGGGTTCAACGTGTACGAAATCGGCGATGGGTCACGGCCGGTGACAGTGCTCGCGCACGTGTACGCGCCGGAATCGGGCACGTTCGAGGTTCAGAGCGTGCCGAGATACGTCTGAATCGTGCTTAGCCGACGGCGGCGGCGCCGTTCTGTCGGCTGACGTTGATCGCCTGCAGGCCCTTGGGGCCTTCCTTGATCTCGAACTCGACGACCTCGTCCTCGTAAAGGCGACGGCGTCCCTCCCCCTGGATCTGGGAGTAGTGCACGAAGACGTCGGGGCCCGCGTCCTGCTTGATGAAGCCCCAACCCTTCTCGTCGTTGAACCACTTGACGCGTCCCAATGCCATCGGAATGCCTCCACTTCTCGCTTCTCGCGTCCCGGCAGCGCGTGCCAACGAGCCGAGGGACCCTGCCGAACACTTCGTCGGCGCCGGTGTATGCGCGCCGTGGCAGGGCCGTACGCTAGGGGAAGGCGTTCGCAGTGGTCAAGGTCGGAAGCAAGGAACCCGGTTTGGGGATTGACACGATGCGTTTCGATCGGTCGGACCGGCGAAGCGCCACGTTCGCCGAATTTCAGGGCGCGGCGAGGACCTGCCGGGCGACCCTCAATCGCGCTTGTCACCTTTTTCCAGCGCGTCCAGCTCCTCGAGGTTGGCCTTCACGCGCGGGTCGTCCGGGGACAGCGCCTTTGCGCGAAGGAGGGCCGCGCGGGCCTCGGATCGTGTATGGCGGTCGAGGGCGAGCACGGTCGCGAGGTTGATCCAGGCGCTCGCAAGCTTCGGATCGAGCCGCAGCGCCTCGCGGTACTCGGCGACAGCGCGATCCATGCGGCCTGCCTGCTGCAGCGCGAAGCCCAGGTTCGAGTGGAAACTTGCGCGCTGCGGGTCGAGGCGCACCGCCTGCTGCAGCTCGGAGAGCGCCCGCTCGAGATCTTGCGTCCCGAGGAGGGCCGTTCCCAGATCCGAGTGCGCGCGCGGATCGCCGTCGTCGATGCGCACCCGGATCTCGTACTCGGCGATCGCTTCCTTGGTGCGTCCGGCCATCAGGAGAGCGGTGCCCAGGTTGCCGTGGCGTGCGCCGCTTCCGGGGTCGAGCTCCGCGGCGCGCGCCAGCTCGCCGGCGGCTTCGGAGGCATGCCCGGTGGCCAGCAGGGCGACCCCGAGCTGCGAGTGCGCCTCCGCATCGTCGGGCAGGAGCTGCGTGCCCTGCCGGAGAGCGTCGGTCGCTCCCTGAGCGTCGCCGAGGAGCAGCCTCGCTCGCCCGAGCTCGACGAACGCGGCGCCCAGGTGCGGCGTGGCGCGGGCGGCCCGCGCGAGGTCGCGCTCCGCCGCCGCGACTTGCGGGTTGCCCTTTGCCGCCGCGTAGTCGAGCGGGACGTCGACGCGCGCCATCCTCACCCGCGCGAGGCCGACATCACGCGCCACCCCGCGCGGCGCCGCCTCGTAGTGCTTCTGCGCGGCCGTCAAGTCCCCTCGCTGGAACGCGTCATCACCGGCGGCGAGCTCCCCCGGACCGAGCGGCACGCAGGTGGGCCGCGGGGGCGGAAGGCGCGCGGCCACGTCCCCCGAGGGCGCTGGCCCTTGCGGTGCAGCCTGAGCCGACGGCGCCGCGGGAGGAGCGCTCGCCACGGACGCTGCGGCCTCCGGCTCCCCTCGCGAGGAGAGGGCGCCGTTTGCCGACGCGGGACTCGGCCCGGCGCCGCCGCTGGCGGACGTCGACGGCACGGCGACGCTACCCCCGTGTGCTGCCCTCGCGCCAGAACCGCCGGCGCACGCGCCGAACGCGGCCAAGAGGAGCGCGATCTCACCCGTTCTCGGTCTCATGCCTCTTTACTACCGCCCAGGCGTGCGCGATCACGTCCTTTGCCGCTTCGAGCACCGCGGCATGCCCTTTCGGCGTGCGCAGCACGACCACGTCCGCCGAGGGTCCGCGGGCGTCCAGCACCGCAGAGCAGGCGGCCCGAACCGCCTCCGGGACGCACGCGTCCTTGGCGAGCGCTTCCACATGCTCGATGTACGTCCGCCCCCAGGCCTCCTTCGGCTCGACGATCAGCGCGCCGTTCAGCGCCATGCCCGCTGCGCGCTTGACGCCCGCCGCGCCCGCGCGCGCGTTTCCGGCGCCGTAAGCCGCCGTCGCGCGGTGAAGCTCGCCGAGCGCTGCGCGGATCCACTCGTCGGGGGAGTAGCGGTAGAGCCAATGGCTCGGGTCTCGCACGAACTCGCCCATCGGCCCGGCAAGCCCCTGCTACGACCGGAGATGGCGTGTCGTGTGTTCCTTGCCGTCGTAGCGGAGCATCACCGGCTTGCCCTCCGCCACGGTCGTGACGTTCACGGGCCTCTTCCACATGCGGACCGTGCTGCGCATGACTTCGCGCGCGTAATCCTGGCGCAAGTCGAGGCCCTGATGATCGTGCCGTAAGAGGAGCTCGCCGCGGTTCTCGAAGTTCGCGTCCTCCACGTACACGAAGGGGTTGCCCCCGTTCGTGAGCTGGAAGAGCAGCTTCTCCTTCACCGCGCGGAACTCGCGCGATTCGATCTCGTAGCGCTCGTTGCGGTTCGACCACGCGAAGCTGAAGAGGTTGTGCTCGCGGACGAAGTCGGGGGTCAAGAACTCGTCGATGAACGTGACGTCGTTGTAGAGCGCTCGCACCTCGAAGATTTTCTTTCTGCCGAGCCCGAGGCGGAGGTTCCAGTTCTTCTTCGCCTCCAGGTCGTCGCACTCCTCCCACTCTTTCCCGAACTGGCCTCGATCCCAGCGCTCCTCGACATTCCGAAACAGCTCGACGCCGAGCTTGTACGGGTTGAGCCGCCCGCCGCTCGTGGCCAGCACGCCCGCCGCGTGGTCCGCGTAATCGATGATCTCGCTCGCGTCGAGGATCTGCTCGGTCATGAGCTTCGAGTGCCAGTACGTGGCCCAGCCCTCGTTCATGATCTTCGTCTGCCACTGCGGCGCGAAGTAGTACGCCTCCTCGCGCACGACCTCGAGGATGTCGTGCTCCCACCGCTCGAGCGGCCCGTGCTGAAGCAGGAAGACCAGCACGTCCCGCTCCGAGTGCTCGGGGAACTTCTTCGCCTTCTCCCGCTCGGCTTCGATCTTCTTCTTCTGCTCCTCGATGTACTCCTCCGGATTGATGAAGCTCTCCATGTAGTCTTTCGCGCGTAGGCGCGGGATCTCGGTCGCCTTGGGATCCTCGTCCTCGGCCGGGCGCTTGCGACGACGCCCGCTGAACGGCGCGTGCAGGTCGACGAGGTTCTCGAGGCTCAGGCAGTGATCGAGGAACTCCTCGACCTTGTTGATGCCCTGCCGGGCGACGATCCGCCGCATGCGCGACCCGTGGTTTGCCATCTTGTCGATCCAGCGGCGGTTCGGGTCGTAGCCGCTCGGGCGCCTCACCGGGTCCACGGTCCGCCCGCCGGTATCGAGGTCGGTCGAGCGGAAGCAGTAGTTGTTCTTGAAGAAGTCGACGTGCGCATAGACGTGCGCCATGACGAGCTTCTGGTCAACGAGCGAGTTTCCTTCGAGCAGGTACGCGTACGAGGGGTTGTTGTTGATGACCATCTCGTAGATCTTCGAGAGGCCGTACTCGTAGCTCTTCGCCAGGCGCTCGTACTCCATGCCGAAGCGCCAGTGCGGGTAGCGGTTGGGGAAGCCGCCGTACGCCGCGATCTCGTTCATCTGGTCGTAGGTGAGGATCTCGAAGACCGTGGGGAAGAAGTCGAGCCCGGCGCGCGCGGCGAGCGTCTCGATCTTGTTCTGCTCCTCCCGCAGGTACGCCGGCAACGCCGTCTTGAGCGCAAACTCACTCATCGTCGTGAGTCTACCCTGGCCGGCGCCGGCGCTCTACCCGTGCCGTAAAAGAGTACTCAGGCGCCCTTGCCGAGGAAATCCTTGATGGATCCAACGATCGCGTCCTTGTCGCGGATCTCGCTCGTGATCACGCGCTCGTCCTTGCCGAAGTGCTCGCGCAGGTCCTTGATGAATTGCCCGGAGCCGTAGGGGCTCTCGACCTGGCCGTAGGCGAACATGTTCACGCGCGGCAGGATCTTGTTCTTGAGGAACTCGACGCAGAGCAGCGTGTCGTCCATCGACCAGTTGTCGCCGTCGGAGAAGTGAAACGGATAGATGTTCCACTCCTCGGGCGGGTAGTGGTCGTCGATGAGCTGCGAGCAGAGCTTGAAGGCGCTCGAGATCATCGTCCCGCCGCTCTCGCGCGTGTGGAAGAACGTATCGCGATCGACCTCGCGCGCGACGGCGTCGTGGATGATGTATCGGCTCTCCAGGCCCTTGTATTGCTTCTGCAGCCACGCATCGATCCAGAAGCTCTCGATGCGCACGATCTCCTTCTGCTCGTCGCCCATCGAACCGGAGACGTCCATCATGTAGATGATGACCGCGTTGGCCACGGGCTCGGCCTCGGTCTTCCAGCTTCGATAGCGCTTGTCGCTCGGGATCGGGACGACGACGGGATTGCCCGGGATGTAGGTGCCCATCGCGATTTGCCGCTTGAGAGCCTCGCGGTAGGTGCGCTTGAAGTTGCGCAGCGACTCGGGCCCGACGCGGCGGATGCTCGTATAGCGATCCTTCGCGTTGATGATCTTGCTCTTGCCCTTGTCCTGGATGTCCGGAAGCTCCAGCTCCTCGCCGAGGATGGCCGCGAGCTCGTCGAGCGTGACGTCTACCTCCAGGGCGTGCTCCCCGGCAGCCGAACCTGCCTGCCGGCCCTCGCCCGCCTCGTCACCGTCCGCATCGCCACCGATGGGATCGCCCGGATCGCCATCGCCCTGGCCCGCGCCGCCGCGCTGCCGGTCGCCGAACGAGAAGTGCGGGATGTCGATCTGCGGGATGGGGATCGAGACCAGGTCCTTGCCTTTGCGGCCGATGAGCTCCCCCTGCGAGATGTACTTGCGCAGGTTCTGCCGGATCTTGCCGCGGACGATGGCCCGGAAGCGGGAGTGGTCCTGGTCGATCTTCAGCGACATCTAAATCCAGTCTAGGCCTTTTTTCCGTCGAGAGCTGCGCGCGCGAGCCAGAGGCACACCAGAGCGTGAAACACGAGCCAAACGCGCCCCAAAAGCGCGCCGCCGACGAACGCAGCGTCGCCGGAGTAGGCCAGCTGGGCCAGCAGCGCTGCCGAACCCAGAGCGACTCCGCCGATGACGGGCCGCGCGCGCCGGCTGGCGAACCCGAACATCGTCAGCGCCAGCGCCGGCAGCGAGCTGGCCAGCAGCAGCCAGCGGTGCAGGTCGGTCCCACCGAGGACGAGGTCCCACTCCCCGAGCGGGCGCATCGCGAGCTCGATCCAGGTTCGCGCGGCTGACCCTGCGCCTGCGCGCGCCGCGAGCCCGAGCAACGGCGCGAACGGCAGCAGCCCGACGCCGGCGAGCAACGCCCCGGCAAGCGCGCCCGCGCTTCGCGTCGCCGTCCCTCCGCGCTTCTTGATGCGCCGGCGCACGATCCAGGCGAGCGCGCCAAGGGCCAGAGCCCTCTCCCAGACGTGCCTCCAGAAGACGTGCGACGCGGCCGCGCCCACGTCGAGAATTCCCGCCCCGTAGAGCTTCGCGTCGTCTTGCGGACGGGCGCTCCCCGCCAGCGCCTCGCGGACGGCAGACGGATTCGTCACGCCGAGCGACTCGACGATGGCCGCGGCCCCCGCCACGTGCGGCGACGCCATGCTCGTACCGTTGAACGTCCCGAACACCTCGCACTTGTCGCGCCCGCCGTTGCACACCGTTTGCTGCGTCACGGCGACGCCGGGGGCTGCGATGGCCAGCTCGGGCCCGCGCGACGAAAACCACGCGATGCGATCCTTGTCGTCCGTCGCGCTCACCGCGATCACGCCGGGGTAGGCCGCCGGCCAGCCGACGCGCTTGCCGCTGTTGCCGGCCGCTGCGACCACGACCACTCCCTTGGCCAGCGCGTGGTCCACGGCGTCCTCGAGGATCTTGCTCTTGATCGGCCCCCCGAGGGACATGTTGATGACCTGGGCGCCGTTGTCGGCGGCGAAGCGAATCCCCTCGGCCACGTTCGCGACCGTACCGAAGCCCTGCTTGGTGAGCACCTTGATGGGCATCAGCGTCGCGCAGTAGGCCAGGCCGGCGGTACCAACGCCGTTGTTCGTGGTCTGCGCGATGGTCCCTGCGACGTGGGTGCCGTGCCCATGGTCGTCCGCCGCCTCCGACGAGTCGTCGACGAAGTTCCACCCGCCCTCGCACCGGGTCCCCGAGAGATCGGTCCCGCGAGAGAAAGGGCCCTTGTCGAAGCAAGCGATGCCGGTATCGATAACCGCGACGGTGACGCCCTGGCCGCAGGCGTAGTTCCATGCCCCCTCCGCGCCGACGCGCTGCAGGTGCCACTGCTTGCTCGAATAGAGGGGATCGTTCGGGACGAAGCTCGCCCGATACAGCGCCATCGGCTCGGCGTGCTCGACCCGCGGGTCGTGCGAGAGCGCGTCGAGGAGCGACGCCTCCGCGGACGGGTCGACGTCGGCGATCTCGAGCTTGTCGTGGGTCGTGGACCAGCCGCTGCTGGGGCGAAGCGCCAGGCCGTAATTCCGCGCGAGGTCGGCGAGGTCGGCGGCGCTCGCGTCGTCGCGGACGTCGACGGCGATCTCGCCGGAGATCTCGCTCTCCTCCGCGACGTCGTCGACGAACGTCGGCTCCGGCACGACGGTCCCGGCCGCAAACGCGAGCCGGCACCCGACGAGGATCGCAGCACCGATGGCTGCGGTGGACGAGGCCAGCAGGCGCTTCTTCATGGCTTCTCCTTTTCGTCGGGCCGGCAAGCCCTGGCGCACCGGTCGAGCAAGACGGCGTGCAACAGACACACCGAAGCGTACGCCATGACGGGCCGGAGCGCCGTCCACGCCAGCGCCGCGCGGAGCCACGGATGAACGAAGCTGGGAACGGCCGTCATCGCCCAGCTGATGACCAGGCAAGCGCCGAGCACGGCCGCGCTGGCCAGGCCATTCCATCGAGCTCGCGCACCGAGACTGGCGGCGAGCTTCGCGTCGCGGGCAAGTAGGCGCACCCCGAGCGGCAGCAGCCGGATCGCGAGCAGCGACTGGACGACGGCGGCGGCGCCGACGGTGGCGGTGATCGTCATGCCGACCGGTCGCGCAACTCCCAGCTTTGCCTGCAGGTAGAGTAGCCCGGCGCACGCGGCCGGGACCAGCAGCCAGGGCAGCGCCAGCTGCCCCAGGGCCAAGCTCAGCCACGCGGTCGCACGTACCAGGAGCGGAGCTTTCCGGCCCGAGGAGCTCCCCTCCCCGGCCGCAGCCCATTGCCGGCGCCCCCTCGGCTCGACGTAGAGGTACACGCACGTCGGCAGGATGGCAGCGAGCAGCAGCGCGCCGATGGCGCCGACTAGGAGAACGATGCCCCCGGGGGGCGCGAACGCGGTGTACATCTTTACGACCTCAACCTTCGCGAGCCGGCCCTTGTTCCTCTACGGAGAGACGTAAGGTCTCGCGTTTCGACGCACCAGCACCGGGCGCCCTTTGGGAAAAGCTCATGCGTTGCTCCGGGACGGTCGCATGCCGCACACGAGCGCAACCAGATCCCTCATCAAAGATGGCCCTTTCTCGAGCGAGCGCACGCCGAGCTGCTGCAAGAGCTCGACGTCCGCCCGCGTCGCTCGCCCGCTCACTGAAACAATCATGCACCCGTCCCCGAGCTGCATGCCGCGAAGCAGCATGCATACTTCGATGCCGTTGATGTCCGGCAGGTCGAGGTCGAGTAGGAGCAAATCGGGCACTCGCCGGCGGACCGAGCGCACCGCGTGCCGCCCTTGCCCGGTCATCTCGATTTCGGCGTCGGGCGCGGTGGAGCGGACGTACAGCGCCAGGGCTTGCCTCATGTCCTCGTCGTCGTCCACGATGAGGACGGAGAACGGCCGGGGGGTCCCCTCGGAGGTGACGCGCGCGCGGAGCGCTCGGAGTTGCCACAGCGCGGCGTCGGCGCCTTGCGGGCGCTCCGGCGGCTCGGGCGACATCAGCTGCCGGACGAGCTGGTCGAGCGGAGCGGGCACGTCGGAGCGGTGCTCCGTGACGCACGGGAGCGGCTCGCGGATCTTCGACCGGTAGATCTCGAGCGCCTCGCCGCCGCTGAACGGTGCCATGCCGCACAGGAGCTCGTACGCGACCACCCCGAGCGCGTAGACGTCCCCGAGGTTGGCGGCACCCTCGGCGATGTCCCCGGTGAGCGCTTCGGGAGGCATGTACTGCAGCGACCCCGCCACGCTGCGGTGACCCGCGCGGTCCGCGTCCGGAAGCACGAGCCCGAAGTCCATCAACACCACGCGCCCTCCCGGCGCGAGCATGACGTTGCCGGGCTTGACGTCGCGATGCGCCAGCCCGGCTCGATGCACGACGCTGAGACCATCGGCGATGGCGATGAGCAGCTCGAGCGCTTCCATGACGGCGAAGCGCTCACCGCGCCCGCGCCGATCGTCGATGAGGCGATCGAGGCTCAAGCCGAGGACGCGCTCGAGGACGAGGAATCCGACGTCCCGATGCCGGCCCATCGCATAGACGGCGACGATCCCCGGATGGCGAATCGCCGCGAGAGCCCGCCCTTCTCGCAGGAGGTAGTCGCCGGGCACGTTCGGACGGACGACCTTGATGGCGACCCGGCGATTGAGGACGCGGTCGTGCGCCTCGTACACCTCTCCCATGCCGCCCGAACCCAGCATCGTCCGAATCTCGTAGGTATCCGCGACGACGTCGCCCTGGGCGAATACGGGCGGCGCCTCGCGGCCACCCCCGAGAGTTGGCGCCACTGGCGACCTCCGGTTCATCGAGCCTCCCCCTGAGCTTGCCCAGCCAGATCCGCCAGCCGGCGCAGTTGCTCTTCCAGGCGCGCGCGCCCGTCTCCGTCCGGGACGCCGGCGCTCTCGAGCAAGAGGTCTTCCACGGCGCCCGCGCTCGCGCCCAACTCGACGAACCCGTACGTCCCCGCCGAGCCGCGCAGTCGGTGCGCCGCGCGGCGTGCCTCGTCCCATGCACCCAACGCCACGAGCGCTTCGACCTTCGCCGCCTTGGCCGGCAGCTCCGCGGCGAACTGGGCGCGCGCGGCGGCCAGGAGCGCGTCGATCGAGGGATCCGGCGCAGGCGTCATTCGGCTGAGTTTACCGTGGCACGGCCGAGGATGTCGCGGACGCGCCGCGGCAATTCGGCGATGTCGAACGGCTTCGAGATGACCTCGACGGCGCCCAGCGCGCGCAGCCGGTCGACGTCGGCGTCGTTGGATGTAGCCGTGAAGAACACCACGGGGACTTGCGCCGTCTCCGGGCGCTCGCGAAGGGCGCGCAGCGTCTCGGGACCGTCCATGCCGGGCATCGTCACGTCGAGAAGGACGAGGTCGGGCACCCCTGCCGCCGCGGCGGCGAGCGCTTCTTGCGCGCCGTCAGCGAGGACCACGCGAAACCCGCCGATCCGCTCCAGAGAGAGCGCCGCGATCCGACGTATGTCCGGATCGTCGTCGACGACGAGGATCTTCCACGAGGGCACCCTTCGAGGGTACACGAGGGCCCCAGGATGAATCCTCGCTTCGTCTGCCGTACCGCCACGCTCGCGGGGCTCCTGTCCCTCGGCGCCGCCGCCTGTGGAAAGTCCCCGCCCGAGCCCTCGGGGCCGAGCCGCGACGGCTCCCCCGGAGAGTCCACTGCCCTCCAGTCGCCGGCGCGACTCCCGCGCGACGACGCCGGCCACCTCGTTCCCCGCACTCCGCCGCCCGACGAGATCGCCCCTCCCCCGTCGAGGGCGAACCGCGAGCCCGACTGGGACCTGGACAGCGACGACGCCGCGCGCGACTACGTCCGACGGTACGCGCTCGGCACCCGGCGCTACGGCGATACGCTCGATTGTGTCGACGTCGCCCCCTCGCAGCCGGCCAACGACAAGCGGCGCGTCGAAGTGAAGACCGCGGCGAGCTGTCCGGGAGCGGGCACCACGCGCGACATCTTCATCGTCGACGTCGCCGCCGACCGGCTGACGGTGGACGACAAGTCCAAACGCGACGCGCTCGCGCGCTGGCCCGACGGAAGCGATCCCGAGGGTCCGCCCGGGGCGGTGCGCGAGGTCCCGAGCGTCCGCGACTGGAAAAGCCCGCTGAAGAGCGCCATCCAGGGACAGTTGCTCGTACCGATTCGAGTGCAAACTTATGGACGCGGGACGTATCCGGTCATCACGCTCGCCGGCTGGCACGGAGCCATCGTGCCCGGGGCGGGACCGGATGCCCTACGGGCGTTCGCCGAGACACTTTGCCGCGCCAGCGGCGGTGCCCCGCTCGGCGTGTTTGCCGGCGTCGACCGTTCCCTCATGCTTCGCGTGCGTTGCCCGCATAGCGTGCGGTGGGACAAGCTCTGACCCGGCGGATTCCTATGGGCACCTAAGTTTCTCGCGGAGGTGTGGTGAGACGCAACGTTGCCGCAAGCGCGTTGGCCACGGCGCGAGAAGTCCGGCTTCTTGGGATCCATGCACCATGCGCCGATTCGTCTGCGAAACGTGGCCCGGTTCGGTTGGCTCCTGGGCCTGGCGGCCTGCGGCAGCACGACCGGTTCGAATACGTGGGGCCTCGACGGCGGAGTCGAGGGCTCGGCGAGCGCTGTCGACGCGGGGTCCGGCCAGAACCCCTGCCCCCCGTGCCTGACGGATCGGGATTGCCCGGCGGGGGCCGTATGCGCGCAGTTCGGCGGGGACACGTACTGCGCGCCCCTTTGCGGTGGCGGCGACAGTTGCCCGGGGGACCGCGCCTGCATCGGGGAGACGTCCGCCACCGGACGCTCGGTCAGCGTGTGCGTGCCGCGCGGCGATGTGTGTGGGTCCGCCGGCGGTTCATCCAGCTCGGGCGGAGGCTCGAGCACGGGCAGCGGGAGTGGAGGGGGTAGCGGAGGCACCAGCAGCGGAACGGGCACCAGCAGCGGAACGGGCACCAGCAGCGGAACGGGCACCAGC
>Ga0102924_1001878_pt1 | contig 23606 bp, 22 predicted proteins | sample PaiPotPPM11metaG_FD_80116 | JGI IMG/M metagenome (GOLD analysis project Ga0102924, IMG submission 80116) | Iron sulfur acid spring bacterial and archeal communities from Banff, Canada, to study Microbial Dark Matter (Phase II) - Paint Pots PPM... ...
GATTCTGAGCGTTCTGGATCGAGCGTCGGCGTTACAGATAGTCCCACGATTGTGAGCCCAGCGGCGAGGCCCCCTCATCCCGACCTTCTCCCCGCGCGCGGGGAGAAGGAGCAGCAAGCGTCGCGGCCCGCGCCCCTTCCACCACCCTGCTGCGCAGGGTGGTCCCCCTTCCCCGCTTTCGCGGAGAAGGATGAAGAAGGGCGCCGCGAGAAAGATGGAGAATTGCGAATGGCGAGCAGCGAACCGTAGGCCGCAGCTCGCTACTCGCCATTCGCCGTTCGCGGTCGATCGCTCTCACGCTGCGCTTTCGTGCGACATCGCGATGTGTTTACATTGCCCACCATGACAACCCCCGCGCGCGCACGTGTGCTTGGCGCCGCGAGCCGCGCCGGCGCCGCGCGCGCGGCGGCCCTGGCGCCCGCCGAGTGGCGCGCGCTGTTTGCCGCAGCGCTGGCGAAGGAAGTAGACGGGCGGCGGTTTTTCCTGTGGATTCCGGTCGCCGCGATGGGCGGCGTGGCGCTCAATCTGGCGGCCGATCGCGAGCCGGTTCTGTGGCTGCCGGCGCTGCTCACGGCGCTTTGCGCGGCGCTGGCCTGGATCTGTCGCGCGCGGCCGCTCGCGCTCGGGCTTTGGGTCGGCCTCGCCGCGCTTTGCGCCGGCTTTCTCGCCATGGGGCTGCGCACCGCGCGCGTGGCGACGCCGGTGCTCGATCATGCCCGCATCGTCAAATTGCGCGGCTTTGTCGAGGAGGTGGACGTGCGCCCGGTCGGCGCCCGCTTCATCGTCGGCGTCGTCGCCGCCGGCAACATGGCGCGCGCTCTGGCGCCGCACCGCGTGCGCGTGACCACGCGCAAGACGCCGGATTTCGCGGCCGGCGATTATGTCGCGCTGACCGCGCTGTTATGGCCGCCGCCGCGCGCGGTCCTGCCCGGAGGCTACGATTTCGCCCGCGACGCCTATTTCGAAGGCGTCGGCGCGGTCGGCGCTGCGCTCGGCGCCGTCACGGTTCTGCCGCCGCCGCGCGAAGCCCCGTGGCGGGCGCGCTTCTTCGCCGCGATCGATCGGGCGCGCAATCGCTTGGCGGTACGCGTCGACACCATCATCGGCGGCGACGAGGGCGCCATCGCCGCCGCGATGGTGACCGGCAAGCGCGATTTTCTGTCGAACGACGCCAAGGACCTCATCCGCGAGGCCGGCATTTTCCACATCATCACCATTTCCGGCCTGCAGATGACGCTGGTGGCCGGCATCTTTTTCCTCGTGGCGCGGCGGCTCCTGGCGCTGTCGCCGGCGCTCACGCTCAACTATCCGATCAAGAAATGGGCCGCCGGCATCGCCATGGTCGGGTCGTTGCTTTACGACATCGGGACCGGCTCGCGCGTCGGAACCGAGCGGGCGCTGATCATGACGCTGATCGTGCTCGGCGCCGTCATTCTCGACCGCCGCGCGCTCTCCATGCGCAATCTGGCGCTCGCGGTGCTGGCGATCGTCGCGCTGGAGCCAGATGCCATCCTCGGCGTCAGCTTTCAGCTTTCATTCGCCGCGGTCGCCGCTCTCATCGCGGTGATGGAAGCCCGCCTCGCACGGCTCGACCGCCGCCCCGATCCGTTCTTGCCTACACGCGGCCGCCCGAAGCGGCGCGGCGCGATCGCGGTCCATTTCGTCGACAAGCCGCTGCGCCTGCTGCTTGCGGCTTTGTGCGCAACCTGCGCCACCGCCTCGTTCATGGCCTATCATTTTCACGATCTGAGCCCGTACGTGCTGATCGGCAATCCGCTGACGCTGGCGATCATCGAATGCTTCGCCGTGCCCGGCGCGCTGTTGGGGACCGCGCTTTATCCGCTCGGACTCGACGCTCCGGTCTGGCTCTATGTCGGGCTCGGCATCAAATTCATTCTCTGGGTCGCGCGCTTCATCGCCGCGGCGCCGGGCTCGACGCTGCACGTGCGCGCGTTTGCGCCCTACGCGCTTTTCTTCCTGGGCCTTGCGGTGATCAGCGCCGTGCTGTGGCGCAGCTGGCTGTTTCGCGCGACCGCCATTCCCTTGGCCGCGCTGGGCCTGATCGGCGCGCTCGACGGGCCGCGCTACGATGCAATCGTAGCGCCTTCGGGCGATCTCGTTGCGGTGCGCGGCGTCGACGGCAGGCTGGCGGTCGTCGGCAAGCGTTTCAACGCCTTCACCGCCGAGCAATGGCTGAGCGCCGACGGCGACGATCGCGATCCGGCTGCGGCGCGCGATCCCCATGCGCTCTGCGATCGCGACGGCTGCGTCGCCGCGCTGCCGCAGGGCCGTTCGCTGAGCGTGGTGACGGCGCCGGCAGGCTTCGAGGAGGATTGCGTGCGCGCTGCCGTTGTGGTGAGCGCGCTCGCCGCGCCGGCCGATTGCCGGGCGCAAGTGTTCGACCGACGCCGCCTCGCGCGCACCGGCGCGGTCGGCCTGGTCTGGGACGGCGCGCGCCTGCGCGTCGCCGCGGACCGCTCGATCCTGGAAGATCGTCCGTGGTCGCCGGCGCCAAAGCGCGCGCCAAACGCCCGCATCGTGCCGCCGCCGTCGGGCGCAACGACCGGCGCCGATCCCGCGGATCCGTAACGAAACTCAGTTTCTGGCGATGATCTCGCGCTCGCCGCGATGCACGAGCGGCGTATCCGGCAAAGCGCCGGGACGGCGGCGCATGAGCCGGGCGGGGCGGCGGCGAGCGATGGCGCCGCGCCGGCGGCGGCGCCAGGTCGGCGCCTCGATGCGCAAAAACGCGCCGAGCCGGTCGAACGGCTCGCGCAAGGAGCCGTCGGTTTCGGCGACGAGGAGCGGCAGGCCGAGCACGCGGCCCCAGGATTGCCATTCGGCGACGATGTCGTCGCTCTCGGTTGCGGAGAACAACGGCAGCGACAGAGCGGGGTCACCATGTTCGAGCACAACAGCGATGCGGCTCGGCATTTTGTCGGCTTCGGCAAAAAACAGCCGGATGGCGACGCCGCGGAACGCCGCGACCGGCAGGTTCAACGCCATGCGCATGCCGCGCACCGAGCGGCGCAGCACCACGCGCTCGCGATGCAGATCGACGACGCGCAGGCGCTCATCGGCCGCTTCGTCGGCGGCGGTAAAGCGCACGGGCAAGGAGAAGGGGTCGAGCCGCATGGGAGCCGCCATCGCGCTTGCGCGATGGGGTGCCCCGGCGCGGCCCGACCCGGCAGCAAGCCTGCCGGCTTCCATTCGACGCCTCGAAACTCCCCCCGGGCTGTTGCCGCCCGGTTGCCGCAACAATGCCAGAACGCGGTCGCAATCGGCTTAATGATCCTGGTTAAAAGCTCGTATTGCCCGCCCGAACGCGCTGCATGATTGACGAGCGGTTGCCAAAAGTCGGGTAAATTGCCGAACTGGGCTTGTTTCCCATGCGCGTACGCGCCGGCGTTACCGGTTGAATCGCACGCCGAGTAAGCACATCTTCGCCTTGCTTCGACGTTCTCTTCGCCCCCTGCCCACATCAACCGATTGCGAATTGGAAAATGCCGTCGCTGCTCGACCAATCCACGCTTGCCGATCTCGCCGAACGTCTGGTCGCCGCCGCCAAGCGCGCCGGGGCGGACGCGGCCGATGCCATTGCCGTTCGCGGGGTGTCGCTCTCGGTCGACGTGCGCGACGGCGCGGTCGAGGAATCGCAGCGCGCCGAAGGCGACGATGTGGGGTTGCGCGTTCTCGTCGGGAAGAAGCAGGCGGTGGTTTCGACCAACGACATCGGAGCTGACGGGATCGATGCGCTGGCCGAGCGGGCGCTCGCCATGGCGCGCGTTGCGCCGGAGGACCGCTTCGCCGGACTGGCCGACGAGGCGCTGCTCGCGCGCACCTTTCCGGCGCTCGATTTGCTCGACCCGGACATGCCTTCGGTCGAGGTTTTGGAGAGACGCGCGCGCGAGGCGGAATCGGCGGCGCTGGCGGTGAACGGCGTCACCAAGTCGGGCGGCGCCTCGGCCTCGTCCGGCGTCGGCGGCATGGTTTTGGTCACGAGCCACGGCTTTCGCGGCGCCACCATCTCCTCAAGCCACGCGATCTCGATGTCGGCGATCGCCGGCAACGGCACCGCCATGGAGACCGACTACGATTACACCGCGACGCTGCACGCCGCAGACCTCGAAAGCGCGCAAAAGATCGGGCGCAGCGCCGGCGAGCGCGCGGTCCGCCGGCTCAATCCGCGCAAGGTGGCGACGCGCCGCGTGGCGGTGGTGTTCGATGCGCGTATTGCCGGCTCGCTCATCGGCCATCTCGCCAGCGCCGCCAATGGCAGTGCGATCGCGCGCAAGACCAGTTTCCTGCGCGAAAAGCGCGGCGAGCGGATTTTCGCGCCAAAGATCGACATCATCGACGATCCACTGCGCAAGCGCGGCCTGCGGTCGCGGCCGTTCGATGCCGAAGGCGTCGCCGCCAGCGTGCACAAGATCGTCGAGGACGGCGCGCTGAAAACCTGGCTGCTCGACTGCGCCACCGCGCGCGAGCTTAATCTGCAAACCACCGGTCACGCGCAGCGCGGCGTATCGTCCGCGCCTTCACCCGGCCCGACAAATCTGCATCTGACGCCCGGCGCAAAAAGCCCGAAGGAACTGATCGGCGAAATCGAGGACGGTTTTTTCGTCACCGGCCTCATCGGCATGGGCGTCAATCTGGTGAGCGGCGACTATAGTCGCGGCGCCTCGGGCTTTTGGATCGAGAACGGCGAAGTGACCTATCCGGTGAGCGAGGTGACCATCGCCGGACATTTGCTGGAAATATTCAAGAGTCTCGCGCCGGCGAACGACCTCGCGTTCCGCTACGGCACCAATGCGCCGACCTTGCGCGTGGAGGGTCTCACCGTTGCCGGCCATTGAGGCGCTCGACACTGCGCGCGCGGCCGCCGGCCTTGCTGCCGGCGTGCGCGAGGCCGGCGCACTGGCGCTGTCGATGTTCGGCATGCCGCTGAAGAACTGGACCAAGGGCGCGTCTTCCCCGGTTTGCGAGGCCGACATCGCCGTCGACACGTTGCTGCGCGAGAAACTGAGCGGCATCGAGGCGGGCATCGGCTGGCTGTCGGAGGAAAGCGCCGACGATCCGGCGCGGCTTACCTCGCGCCTGGTCTGGATCGTCGATCCGATCGACGGCACCCGCGGCTATATCGCCGGCTTGCCGGATTGGGCAGTGTCGGCGGCCTTGGTGGAAAACGGCCGGCCGATTGCGGCTTGCCTGTTCGCTCCGGTGACCGACGAGTTCTTCATGGCGGTCGCCGGCAAAGGCGCAACCCGCAACGGCGAAGCGATCGCGGCCACGCCCGGCGCGGAGCTTGCGGACATGCAAGTCGCCGGGCCGAGGAATTTTCTCGAGCGGGTGGCGGCAATCGCCCCGCCATTTACGATCATGCCGCGGGTGCACTCGCTGGCGCTCCGGCTTGCACGCGTCGCGCAGGGGACCATCGACGCCGCCATCGCCGGCGGCAACAGCCACGACTGGGACCTTGCGGCGGCCGACCTTTTGGTGCACGAAGCGGGCGGCGCGCTGACCCCGTTCGGCGGGGAGCCGCTCGCATTTAATCGCGCCGTGCCGCGGCACGGGATGCTTGTCGCGGCCGGGCGCGACCGGCATACGGCACTCATGCAACTGCTCAAGGACACCCGCCTCGCGGCTTCGTAAATCGCGTCTCGGCGCGGATCGCAACTGTCGAAGCTCATGTCGGACAAAGTCCCGGAAAACAAGGCGGCACAACAATTGCTCCATCTCGTGTTCGGGGGCGAGTCGGAGAGCGTTGGCACCCACGCGTTCAAAGACCTGGAAAAACTCGACATCGTCGGCATCTATCCGAACTATGCCAGCGCCCATGCGGCCTGGAAGGCCAAGGCGCAGCGCACCGTCGACAACGCGCAGATGCGCTACTTCATCGTCCATCTGCATCGCCTGCTCGATCCGGCAAGCGCGGCGCCGCAGCGCTGAGGACGACGTTTACATTTGCAATCCAGGCAGACGCGCTGCCGCCGACGTGGCAGACTGCACGGCATACCGTGCGGATGGTCCCGTAAAGATGCGGCAGGGTTGGACGTGCCGATGAGCCGCACTGGGGAGTGTTGAGTTTGCCCGATCGTCTGCCGCTCGCGCTACGCCTCTATCAGTTGGCGACCCGCGTTGCGACGCCGCTGGCGCCGCGGCTCCTGGCGCCGCGGCTCGAACGCGGCAAGGAGCACGGCACGCGCTTGGCCGAGCGCCGCGGCGAAGCGAGCCTGGCGCGCCCGGCCGGGCCTTTGATCTGGGTGCACGGCGCCAGCGTCGGCGAAATGCTCGCGGTGGTTCCGCTGATCGAGCGTATCCGGGCGCAGGAGTTCGCCGTGCTCGTCACCTCCGGCACCGTCACCTCGGCGGCGCTCGCCGAACGGCGGCTGCCGCAGGGCGTGATGCACCAATTCATCCCGCTCGATGCGCCGCAATTCGTCACCCGCTTCCTCGATCATTGGCGGCCCGATCTGGCCCTGCTCGTCGAGTCGGATCTGTGGCCCAATCTCATTCTGACCTGCGCCGAGCGCAAAATTCCGTTGATCCTGGTCAATGGCCGCGTGTCGGAACGCTCGTTCGGCCGCTGGCGGCTCATCCCCGGCGCGATCGCCGCGCTCTTGAGCCGCTTCGATCTGTGCCTTGCCCAATCGGCCGCCGATGCGCAGCGCCTGTCGCGGCTCGGCGCCCCGCGCATCTCTGCGACCGGCAATCTGAAGCTCGACGTGCCGGCGCCGCCGGTCGATCGGCCGACGCTGCACCGCTTCAATGCGCTGATTGGGTTGCGCGAAGTCGTCGCCGCCGCCTCCACGCACCCCGGCGAAGAATCCGCCGTCATCGCCGCGCATCGGCGGCTGCGCGTAAAATGCCCGACCCTGTTGACCGTGATCGCGCCGCGCCATCCCGGGCGCGGGCCAAGCATCGCCGAAACCGCCAGCGTCGCCGGGCTTTCGGTCGGGCTGCGCTCGCGCGGCGACCTGCCCAAGCGCGATGTCGACGTTTACGTCGCCGACACGCTCGGCGAGCTCGGACTCGTTTACCGCATCGCTCCCATCGTGTTCATGGGAGGCTCGCTGGCCAGCCACGGCGGACAGAATCCCATCGAGCCCATCCGGCTCGGCGCCGCGGTGTTGCACGGTCCTCACGTTTGGAATTTTGCCGAAATCTACGCAACTCTCGACGAAGCGCGCGGCGCCGAACTGGTGCCCAACGAGGAGGCTTTGACCTCGCGCTTGGACGCCTGGCTTGCCGATCCGGCGGCGCGCAGTGCGGTCGCCAATACGGCCACGCAGACGGTGGAAAAGCTCTCCGGCGCGCTCGAGCGCACGCTCGCCGCACTCGATCCCTATTTGATGCAGCTTCGGCTCGAGCAGCGGGCGTCATAGGGCATGATCGCGTGCATTGGAAATGCGCTTATGGCGCTGCACCGCATCCGGGAAACGTAAAATGCGCGCGCCGGCGTTCTGGTGGAAGCCCGGCCGCGGAATGCTGCTCAGTCCGCTGGCCGCGATCTACGGAGCGGCGGCGTGGCTGCGCCTGCAGGCACCGGGGCGCAGCGCCGGCGTGCCGGTCATATGCCTGGGCAATCTCACCGTCGGCGGTGCCGGCAAGACGCCGGCAGCGCTTGCGGTCGCGCGGCTCCTGCTCGCCGCGCACCAGCGGCCCTGCTTCTTAAGCCGCGGCTACGGCGGCCGGCTTGCCGGCCCCGTACTGGTCAACCCTGCGGTCCATGGCGCGGCCGATGTGGGCGACGAGCCGCTTCTTCTCGCACGTCTTGCACCCACCATCGTGGCGCGCGACCGCGTCGCCGGCGCAGAGGCCGCGCGGTTTGCCGGCGCCAGCGTCATCGTGATGGACGATGGATTTCAAAACCCGTCGCTCCAGAAGGATCTGGCGGTCCTCGTCGTCGACGGCCGTGGCGGTATCGGCAACGGCCGCATCGTTCCGGCCGGCCCGTTGCGGGCGCCGCTCGAAAGCCAGATCGCGCGCGCGCAGGCGCTGGTTATTGTTGGGCCGGGCGACGGCGCCGCGGCGGTCGCCGAGATTGCCTGCCGCCATGGCGTCGCCGTCTTCCATGGCCGCATCGAGCCCGAACGCCAAAGCCTCGCCGCGCTCGGCGGGCGCAAAATTTGCGCCTTTGCCGGCATCGCCGATCCGCACAAATTTTTTGCCACGCTGGATGAGGCCGGCGTTGCCGTCGCCGAGCGGAAAAGCTTTGCCGATCACCATCGCTACACGCCGGCGGAGGCGCAGACGCTGCTGGCGCACGCGAAAGCGCAAAACCTGGTGTTGCTCACCACCGAAAAGGACCACGTCCGTCTTGCCGGCGATCCGCAGCTTGCCGCGCTCGCCGCCCGCGCCGGCGCATTGCCGGTCCGGTTGGTCGTCGAGGAGCAAGACGCGTTTCGGGCGATGGTGCTGAAGGTGGTGAAGTGAGGTTGGCATCTGTCCGTCATCCGGAGGGTGACGGATACAGCTTCTTATATTCGTACGCACCCGCGTGCCGCTGCAGCACGGCTTCCGGTGAGGCGTAGGCTTCCTGCAGGTCGACGCTCCAATAGCGCAACTCTTCGAGCGGAATTTCCGCGCCTGTAACGGCGCAGCGCACGAACGCGCCCGGCCGGATGACACGAAAGTCGCCGTCGAGATATCTGACTTCGGCTTCGCCCGGCATGGGAGCCGGGCGATCGGTGCGATTGAGCAAATGGATCTCCTTCCGCGGCGTCCCGAACAGTGCGCAACGCACATGCAACATAATCGCTCGGCCGCCGTGGCGAAACCCTCTCAATTTTGGTCGCGCCGGCGCCAAGCTTTCGTGCGGCCCGAGCGCATTTCGCTGCTCGGCTGGTCGAGCGGCGGCATTGCCGCGTTGTGGGCGGTGCGGCCCAATGCGGCGCCGCGCGACGGCAGCGCCGATTTCGAAAGAAAAGTGGAACAGCGTGGCGGTTTCGTATATTCTGACTTCCGATTTCTGATTTCCGACTTCCAACCATGACATCGACACCCCACTCGGCAAGGTTCGACTACATCATCGTCGGCGCGGGCTCGGCCGGCTGCGTTCTCGCCAATCGGCTGAGCGCTTCGGGGCGCCATCGCGTGCTGCTCTTGGAAGCCGGCGGACATGACCGCAACATCTGGATTCACATTCCGCTCGGCTACGGCAAGCTGTTCGCCAATGCCAAGGTCAATTGGCTCTACACGACCGAGCCGGAGCCGGAGCTCAATAACCGCCGGGTGATCCAGCCGCGCGGCAAGGTTATGGGCGGATCGAGCTCGATCAATGGGCTCCTGTATGTCCGCGGCCAGCACGAGGATTTCGACCACTGGCGGCAGCTCGGCAATGCCGGCTGGGCGTTTGCCGATGTGCTGCCGTATTTCCGCCGCGCCGAGGATCAGGAGCGCGGCGCCGACGAACTGCACGGCGCCGGCGGGCATCTGAAAGTCTCCGACGTGTGCGAGCCGCACCCGTTGTGCGAAGCGTTCATCGCGGCGGTGCAACAGTCCGGCTTCCCGCGCAACGACGATTTCAACGGGCCGAGCCAGGAAGGCGCCGGCTATTTCCAGCTCACCGCGCGCAACGGACGCCGCTGGTCGACGGCGGTCGGCTATCTGAAGGAGGCGCGGCGGCGGCCCAATCTGGCGGTCGCGGCAAACGCGCTCGCCACCCGCGTCCTGTTTTCCGGACGCCGCGCCATCGGCGTCGAATATCGCCAAGGCCAGGCGACGCGCACCGCCTACGCCGACGGCGAGGTCATCGTCGCCGGCGGCGCCTTCAACTCGCCACAGCTTCTGCAACTGTCGGGCCTCGGACCGGAAAAGATCTTGCGCGACCTCGGCATCGAGGTGATCGCCGACATGCCGGGCATCGGCGCCGACCTGCAGGACCACCTGCAGATTCGCATGCAGTACCGCTGCACCGAGCCGATCACCATGAACGACGTGATTAATCATTGGCAGCATCGCTACCGCGCCGGCCTGCGCTATATCCTGACGCGCAAGGGATTGCTGACCATCGGCGCGGGCTATGCCGGCTCGTTCCTGCGCACGCGGCCGGAACTGGCGACGCCGGACGTGCAAATCCACTTTCTGATCTTTTCCGCCGACAGCGCCGGCGCCGCGCTGCATCCCTTTCCGGGCTTCATCACCTCGGTTTGCCAATTGCGCCCGGAGAGCCGCGGCTTCGTGCGCATCAAATCGAGCGATCCGGGCGTGCCGCCGGCGATCCAGCCGCGCTATCTGTCAAGCCGCAACGACTGCGCAACCGTCGTCGAGGGCATGAAACTGATGCGCCGGATCATGGACAAGCCGGTGATGCGAAAATACATCGCCGAAGAGCGCGCGCCCGGCGAGCAATGCACAAGCGACGCCGATCTGCTCGCCTTCGCGCGCGAAACCGGCACCACCGTCTATCATCCGACCTCGACCTGCCGCATGGGCTCCGATGCAAACGCCGTCGTCGACGAGCGCCTGCGCGTGCGCGGCTTTCAATGCCTGCGCGTAGTCGACGCCTCGATCATGCCCACGGTGGTCTCCGGCAACACCAACGCCGCCGCCGTCATGATCGGGGAGAAGGGCGCCGATATGATCCTGCAGGACGCGGCGCCGGGGGTGCCGGCCGCGGCCTCCGCTTGAGGCTGCTACACCGCGCACGAGCGCTCGACATCGCTCTCATGCCGCAAAGTCGCGTTCCACCCTCGCGCCGCGGAACGAGGAGTTACGCCGCGAGATTGCCGAAACGAACAAGATTGTGTTTTTGCTTGGCGTTGCGCGGCGGCAGCTTGAACAGCCGCGCGGCGCTGCCGCCGACGATATTGTGTTTGGCCTTCTCCGTAAGGAACGGCAGATCCCAGACCGTCGACGGCAGATCAAAGTCCCAGTGCGGATAGTCGGAGGCGTAAAGGAGCTGCGTCTCCGCGTCGATCATGCGGAACGTGCACTCCAGCGCTCCCATGTCCACCCGCTCCATCGGCTGCGAGGCATAGAACATGTCGCGCATGTAATCGCTCGGCTTCTTTTTCAAGAGCGGATATTCGGAAGTCCGCAGCATGAATTCGTGGTCGAGCCGCTGCATCAGAAACGGCACCCAGGCAAGACCGCCCTCGATCCAGATCACCGGCAATTTGGGAAAGCGCTCGCCGAGACCGTTGGTGACCCAGTTGGTCATGTGCAGGATGTTGTAGAACGGAAAGCCGAGCGCGTGCACCGAGGCGAAGCGGTTTAATCCCTTGAACACCGGCTCGCCGATATTGATGGCGGAGTGGAAGGCGAGCGCAAGCCCGCGCTCCTCGATGGCGCGAAACACCTTCATGTTGCCGTTGTGATGAATCGGCAGCGTCCGCGCCGAGGTCACCAGAAAACCGGTCACGTGCGCGCAGTGCCCAAAGGTCTCGACTTGACGCAGCGCCTCGTCGGGGTCGGAGATCGGCAGCGACAGCATCGAATAGAGCCGGCCCCCAGCCTCCGGCAGCACCTTCCCGGTGAGCCAGCGGTTATAGGCAAAGCACAGCTCGATCTCCATTTCGGTCGACGGGTGCAACCCGACCGACAGCAGGAGCGTCGGGAACAGGCAGGAATAGTCGACGCTCATCGCGTCCATCCAGCGCCGGCCGAGTTCGACGTCGCGCAACTTGCCGGCTTGGGTCTTTTCCGACGAGCGCAGCGGATAGCGGGTAATGCGCCCGCCCATGTCTTGAAAGCTCACTTGCGTCGGCGTCAGCGCCTGACGGCCCTTGGCACGGCCGGCCAGCACCAGCTGGCGCAGCACGTCGTTCTCGATGAAGGGCAGAAATTCATCGAAGCATTCGTTCTCGTAATGGTGCGAATCGACGTCGGCGATCAGCACGTCGTCGAGATTGCGCTCATGCGCCTGGCGGCGGGCGTGGGCGAGCAGACGGCCGGTATCGAGTTCTTCGATCGAAACGCGGCGGCCGCGATCGGCAAGCAGGTCCATGGCGTCGACTCCCATCGGCTTTCGCTGAAACAAAAGCGCCGCGGCCCCGTCGTTGCGAGGGAGCACGCGGCGCCAGATTGACCCGTTTTTACGCGAAAATCCACACCGCCGACGGCGGCTTCAAGTCTCCCGGCGCGGGTCGCGCCTGCAGAGGCTTGTTACCAATGGCAATGCCAGCGGCCATAGGGTCCGCGCCAGCAGCGACGATGACCCCAGTGCCGATGACGCCAGCCCCACCACCGCACCTGGGTCAGATTGCCGTGGTCGGCGGAAACGCCCGCCGGCAGCGGCGCAATGGGAGCGGCTTGTGAAACTGACACGGCTGCCAAAGTCAGCGCAGCGACCGCAAAAGCAAAAACAGCCCGTTTCATTTCAGTCCTCCTTGGACGCGAACGAATGTTCGCCGTGCGCAAAACGCACCAACAAGATGGCGGTTCCGCGGCGCACGCTTATCACAAATATAAAGAGAAAACAGCTTTCGCTGCACTGCGTGTGAACAAATAGTCAGTTTTCCGCCTGCACATGAACAAACAGTCAGCTTCCGCAACTCAGCCCAGGCCAACAGCACCGCCGCGTTGCCGCGGCCGATCTTGCGGCGGTCGGTTTCGGCTATGTCGGCTGCATCGAACCAGGAGGCCGCCTGCGCATGATCCTCGAACGGATAATCGACGGCGAAGAGCACGCGGTCGGCGCCGAGCGTGAGGATCGCATGCGCCGAGCCGCTCGACCACGGCCCAGAACGGCCGGTCTTGCGGCAAGTCATAATAGACCGCCGTATCGGGCACGCCGACCTGGGAGAAGCCGTTCAGCAAAGCGCCCTTGAACTTGAGATTGCGCACGCAGCGCTCGAGCTCCAAAGCGGCGGCTTTCGCGGCGCCGAGGATGCCCTGCACGCCGTTCGAATTGAGCGAAATGATTTCGATCTCGATGTCGGTCCGATCCATTTCGGCAAGCCGTCGATCGTGAAGGTCGAGAAGCTTGGCTTGCAGCCCGGTCCAATAGTCTGTTTGGTAGCGCAGCGATCTGTCGGTCGTATCCGGAATGGCGAAATGCTCTCCGACTGCGATCTTGCCCTGCATCGTAGCTCCCTCACGCGCTCTTCTTAGAATAAGCTCCCCTGTCCTTCGCCGCCGCCGGGCCGGCGGCGGCGCCTCGGAAACGGCGGCGCCGCTTCGGCTTCGGTCATAACGCGCGCGTCGCCGGCAATTGCCGCGACGTGGCCATCGGAAAACTCGATATCGAGCCGCATGCCGGTGCTGACCGCTGCCGCAGCGCGCAGCGGACGGTCGCCTGCATCGCGCACAAGCGCAAAGCCGCGCGCCAACACGCCACGATAGGAAAAAGCCGCGAGCAGCTGACCGGCGCGATCGAGCCGCGCGGCGCACCGGTCGAGGATGACGTCGACGGCGCGCTCGGCACGGCCGGCGAATGCGGCGACGCGCTCGCCGTGACGCGCGATGCGGGTGCGCGCGGCCGTAATGTTTGCGGAAAGGCTGGCGCGCAAGCGATGCGCGAGGCCGCCATAGCGCTCGCGCCGGCGTTCGACATTGATGCGCAGTAATTGCGGCGCAAGCCGGCCGCCGATGCGCGAAAATCCCACGCGGTGGATCTGCGCGTTGGCGCTCAAAGCCCGCGAAAGTCCTGCCGCGGCGTGATCGAGCCGCTGCCGCGGCAGCGCCAGAAGCTCGTCGGCGTCGGGCAGCGCGCGCGACGCCGAGCGCAGCTCGGTCCGCCGCGCCTCCTGATTGCGCCGCCAGCAGGCGACCGCGCGGCGCCAGAGCGAGTCCGCGTCGAGCAACAGCTCGGCGCGCACCGGCACCGCCATCTCGGCGGCGGCACTCGGCGTCGGCGCGCGGCGGTCGGCGGCGAAATCGATCAGCGTCACGTCGGTCTCGTGGCCGACCGCGGAGATCAGCGGGATGAGGCTTGCCGCCGCCGCGCGCACCACGAGCTCCTCGTTGAACGACCACAAATCCTCCAGCGAGCCGCCGCCGCGGGCGACGATGATGAGATCGGGCCGCCTCGGCAGCGGCGGCGCGCCAAACTCCGGCAAGGCGTTGAAGCCGGCGATCGCGACGGCGACCTCGGCGGCCGAGCCCTCGCCCTGCACTTTCACCGGCCAGACCAGCACCGGGCGCGGGAAGCGGTCGGCGAGCCGGTGCAAAATATCGCGAATGACGGCGCCGGTCGGCGAAGTGACGACGCCGATCGACGCCGGCAGAAAGGGAAGAAGCTGCTTGCGCGCCTCGTCGAACAGCCCCTCGGCGGCGAGCCTTTTCTTGCGCTCCTCAAGCAGCGCCATGAGCGCGCCGAGGCCGGCCGGCTCCAGCGTCTCCACCACGATCTGGTATTGCGAACGATTGGGGTAAGTGGTGAGCCGGCCGGCGATCACCACTTCGAGCCCGGCTTCGAGCTTGAGCTTGATGCGCGGCGCCGCACTGCGCCAGATCACGCCGGCGATGCAGGCGCGGTCGTCCTTGAGATCGAAATAGACGTGGCCGTTGCCGTGGTAGCTCACCTTGCCGAGCTCGCCGCGCACGCGGACATAGCCGTAGGCGTCTTCGATCGTGCGCTTAAGCGCCGCCGATAATTCGGAGACGGTCAGTTCCGGCAGGTTGAGGCGCGGCTCGTTCATTGCGGCCAAAAAGCGGTTTTGCAGATGGCCGCAAATGCTCCGCATCGCAAGGCTGGGTCAAGACCCTTAAAACCGCCGCGGCATGGCCTTGCGCCGCCGCCGCGCCGTGCTACGGAGACGGCGTCCAGGCGCTCTCCCATCATGAACGTTCGGCCATGAATATTCTGCTGCTGGGCTCCGGCGGGCGCGAGCATGCGCTGGCCTGGAAGATGGCGGCAAGCCCGCTCGCCGACCGGCTTATTTGCGCTCCGGGCAATGCCGGCATTGCGCGCGAGGCCGAGTGCGCTGCGCTCGATATCGCCGACCATGCGACCGTGATTGCGTTCTGCCGCGCCCATCGGATCGACTTGGTCGTGGTCGGACCGGAAGCGCAGCTTTGCGCCGGCATCGTCGACGATCTCGAAGCTGCCGGCATCAAGGCGTTCGGCCCGACGCGCGCCGCAGCGCGGCTCGAAGGCTCCAAAGGCTTCGCCAAGGATCTGTGCCGGGCAAACAATATCCCGACCGCCGCCTACGAGCGCTTCCGCGCCTACGATCCGGCCAAAGCCTATGTGCGCGCCCGCGGCGCGCCCATCGTGGTCAAGGCCGACGGGCTCGCCGCCGGCAAGGGCGTGATCGTGGCGCAAAACCTCGCCGAAGCCGAAGCCGCGATCGACATGATGCTCGGCGGCGGATTGGGCGAGGCCGGCGCCGAGGTCGTCATCGAGGAATTTTTGCACGGCGAAGAAGCCTCCTTCTTCGCGCTGTGCGACGGCGAAACCGCAATTGCGCTGTCGACGGCGCAGGACCACAAGCGCGCCTTTGACGGCGACGTTGGACCGAATACCGGCGGCATGGGGGCCTATTCGCCGGCGCCCAATGTCGATGCCGCAATGAGCGCGCGGGTGATGACCGAAATCGTCGAGCCGACACTGCGGGCGATGAAGGCGATGGGCGCACCCTACAAGGGCGTTCTCTATGCCGGGCTGATGATCGCGGCCGAAGGCCCCAAACTGATTGAATACAATGTCCGCTTCGGCGATCCGGAATGCCAAGTGCTGATGTTGCGTCTGATGTCGGATTTGGTGCCGGCCCTCCATGCAAGCCGCGACGGCATGCTCAAATCGTTCGATCTGCGCTGGTATCCCGAAACCGCCCTCACCGTGGTGATGGCGGCGAAGGGCTATCCCGGCGCCTATGCGAGAGGCTCGGTCATCGAGGGTCTCGACGAGGCGGCCGCCGTCGAAGGCGTGGAAATCTTTCACGCCGGCACCAAAGCCGAAGGCGGATGCATCCTCGCCAACGGCGGCCGCGTGCTCAATATCTGCGCGCTCGGTAAGACCGTCCGGCAGGCGCAGACGCGCGCTTACGAAGCCGTGTCGCACATCCGCTGGCCCGACGGCTTCTGCCGCCACGATATCGGCTGGCGCGCGGTTAAGCGGGAAAAGGAAGGCAAATCAAAAGACTAGACGTACAGAGCACCAGGATATATACTTTTGTAGTTTGATATATACGGAGCCCCCTATGGCCATTCTGATCAAGGATCAAGAAGCCGATCAGATGATCCGAACTCTAGCGGAGCGCACGGGCGAGAGCATTACCGACGCCGTCAAGCAAGCTGTTCGCGAGCGCCTCGAACATGTGCCGTTGAACGAAAGTGAAATCGCGGCGCACAAACGTAAACTTGCCGAACTCTATGCCTATTTTGATTCTCTGCCTGTGATCAATCAGCATCTGACCGATGATGAAATCATCGGTTACAACGAATTCGGGCACTTCGATTGATGGTCGTCGATACTTCGGCGCTCGTCGCAATGATCCTTCGCGAAAAGGAGCGCTTTGTTTTTGACGATCTAATCCTCCGGACACCAACCGTGGTTATGTCAGTTGTTTCCGTCGTCGAAACCATGATCGTCCTGATGAGCCAACGTCGAGAGCCTGACGCAGCAAGACTCGACGAGACCCTGAGTGAGCTTCGTATCGATGTTCGAGGCGTCGATGGCAAGCAAGGAATGCTCGCAAGAAAAGCCTTTGAGCGGTATGGGAGAGGTCGGTCTCCTGCGGCGCTGAACTTCGGCGATTGCTTCGCTTATGCGTTAGCAAAGGCGCGCGACGATACATTGCTTTTCAAGGGCGAAGACTTTTCCAGGACCGATATCGTGCCGGCGTGGCGGCCGTAGTCCAGCAAGTTGTGAAGCGCGAGTCGCAATAATGCCCGACCTCGCCGACCTTTATCCCGGCTACGCCTCGCGCTGGATCGACACCTCGATCGGCAAAATCTTTGCCCGCATCGGCGGCAGCGGTTCGCCGCTCCTGCTTCTGCACGGCCACCCGCAGAGCAACGTGATGTGGCACCGCGTGGCGCCGGCGCTGGCGCCGCGCTTCACACTGGTGATCGCCGACCTGCCCGGATACGGCTGGTCGGCGGCGCCGCCGGCGGCGGCCGACCACGTGCCCTACAGCAAGCGCGCCATGGCGTCAGCCATGGTCGAAGCGATGGAGACGCTCGGCTTCATCCGATTCCGCCTCGCCGGCCATGATCGTGGCGGGCGAGTCGGTTACCGCCTCGCGCTCGATCATCTCGGCCGTATCGAGCAGCTCGCCGTGCTCGACATCGTCACCACGTGGGATATGTGGCACCGCATGGACGCACGGCTTGCCGCCCGCGCCTGGCATTGGACCTTTCTCTCGCTCCCGGCACCGTTTCCCGAGACGCTGATCGGTCACGATCCGAAGTTCTTTTTCGACTCGCGCGCCACAGCCGGTGCCAAGTCCCCACCCTACCCTTCCCCGCAAGCGGGGGAGGGTAGGGTGGGGGCGATCTTCGATCCGCGCGCGCGCGCGCACTACCACGCCGCCTATCAGGACCCGATCCGTATCCACGCCATGTGCGAGGATTACCGCGCCGGACGCACCACCGATCTCGCCCATGACGAGGCCGATCGCGCGGCCGGAAAAAAGATCGCTTGCCCCGTGCTCGCCCTGTGGGGTACGGCCGGGCTTCCCGCCAACGCCGGCATCGACGCACTCGCCGCCTGGCGCGACTGGGCGGCGGACCTGCGTGGCTTTGCCGTCGAGAGCGGTCATTACCTGCCGGAAGAAAACCCGCAAGCCACCGCACGGGCGTTGCTGGAGTTCTTCGCTGCGGGCTAAATTCCTTTTATGAGCACGATCGACCGCCAGAGTGCCTTTTCGGGCACCCGCGAGGTCGCCGAGCGGCTGCGGTTCGATGTCGGCCGGCTCGAAGCCTATCTACGGGAGCATGTGCCCGGATTTGCCGGACCCGTCGTGGTGAGCCAGTTCAAAGGCGGCCAGTCCAACCCGACTTATCTCGTTGACACGCCGCTTCGCCGCTATGTCCTGCGGCGAAAGCCGCCGGGAAAGCTTTTGCCGTCGGCGCACGCCGTCGATCGCGAGTACCGGGTAATCGGCGCGCTCTATGCGCAAGGCTTCCCGGTGGCCGAGCCGATTCTCTATTGCGCCGACGAAAGCGTCGCGGGCACGGCGTTCTTCCTCATGTCCCAAGTCGAGGGCCGGGTGTTCTGGGAGCCGCAAATGCCGGGCTCTAGCCCCGCCGAGCGCGCCGCGGTCTACGATGCGATGAACGCGACGCTTTCGCGGCTGCACGCGTTCGACCCGGCGGCGATCGGGCTTTCCGATTACGGCCGCGGCGAGAACTATGTGGCGCGGCAGGTCGAGCGCTGGTCGCAGCAGTATCGCGCTTCGCAGACCGATACGATCGAGGACATGGAGCGCCTGATCGCCTGGCTGCCGCCGCACCTGCCGCCGCCACAGCCGGCGCGCGTGGTGCACGGCGATTACCGGCTCGACAATATCATCCTTAAGCCCGGCGCGCCGGACATCGCCGCCGTGCTCGATTGGGAGCTTTCCACGCTCGGCGATCCGCTGGCGGATTTCTCCTATCACCTGATGCAGTGGCGCATGCCGCCGTCGGATGCCGGCACCGGCTCGCTGCTCGGATTCGATCTCGCGGCGCTCGGCATTCCGCCGCTCGACGCCTACGTGGAGGCTTACGTCGAGCGCACCGGACTCGATCCGCGGCCGTGCCTGCCGGTCTATTTCGCCTACAATTTCTTCCGCCTCGCCGCCATTTTGCAGGGCATCGTGGGACGGGTGCGCGACGGCACCGCCACCAGCGCGTTCGCCGCCGCCAAGGCCGAGATGGTCGGCCCGCTCGCCGCCAAGGCCTGGGAATTTGCCCTTCAGGCAGGCGCATGAAAACCTTCGCACTGGCGCTCGGCTCGGGCGGCGCGCGCGGCCTTGCCCACATCGCCGTGATCGAGGCGCTCGACGATTTACGTGTAAAACCCGCCGCCATTGCCGGCACATCGATCGGGGCGCTTATTGGCGCCGCCTATGCGGCAGGAATGCGCGGGCGCGACATCCGCCGTCATGTCCTTGGCTTTGCGCATAACCGCGGCGAGACCATGCGCCGGCTCATCGCCGCGCGCGCCGGCTCGCTCGCCGATTTGTTCTCCGGCGCCTTCGGCCAGGCGACGCAAATCGATGCGGAGAAATTCTGCGCGCAATTCCTGCCGCAAGCCGTACCGGCGGATTTTTCCGCGCTGTCCACTCCGCTCATCGTCATGGCGACCGATCTGCACGCGCGGCAGGAAGCGGCTTTTTCAATGGGGCCGCTTGGTCCGGCGCTCGCCGCTTCGATCGCTATTCCGGGGCTATTTCGGCCGGTCGGCCTTGAGGGGCGCATTCTGGTCGACGGCGGCGCCACCAATCCGCTGCCGTTCGACCGGCTCGAAGACCGCGCCGATATCGTCGTCGCCGTCGACGTGTTCGGCGTGCCGCCGGGCGACCGCTCCGACATGCCGAGCGGATGGGAATGCGTCTACGCCACCATCAACGTCATGGGCAGCGCCATCGTCGCCGCCAAACTCAATCATGCCGCGCCCGATCTCGTCATCCGGCCGAACGTCGCTATTTTCCACGCGCTCGACTTCTACCAGGCGAGCGCGATCTTGCGGTCGGCGCATGCGGCGAAGGCCGAGGTGAAAGAGAAGCTCGGCGAGCTACTTAGCGACGCTCCTTAAAAAACTCCTTCAGCAGCGCCGACGCGTCCGCCTCGGCGATTGCGCCATAAACTTGCGGCCGATGGTGGCACGTCGGCGAGGAGAAAAACTTCACTCCATTATCCACCGCCCCACCCTTCGCATCGGCCGCCGCATAATAGAGCCGGCGGATGCGGGCGAACGCCACCGCGCCGGCGCACATGGCGCAGGGCTCGAGCGTGACGTAGAGATCGCACTCGTTAAGCCGCTCGGAGCCAAGCAAGCAAGCCGCCTCGCGGATGGCGAGGATCTCGGCATGCGCCGTCGGATCTGAGTCGGTGAGCGTGCGGTTGCCGGCGCGCGCGACAACGGCGCCGCCGCGCACGATGACGCAGCCGACCGGCACCTCGCCGGCTTCGCCGGCGGCGCGCGCTTCCTCCAGCGCCATGTCCATGAACGATGTCATGGTCCGTTGCCATCCGCTCTGCTATCGACCGTCGTCGGCAGGCTACTTATGGACGAAAAGACCACATCCCATAAAGGCGGCGAACGCATCGCCAAGGAACGTATCGCCAAGGAACGCATCGCCAAGGCGATTGCGCGCTCGGGCCTTACCTCACGCCGCGAGGCCGAGGAATGGATCGCCGCCGGCCGCGTCGCCGTGAACGGCGCGGTGATCCAAACGCCGGCGCTCAACGTGAGCGCACGCGACCGCGTCACCGTCGACGGCGCGCCGCTCCCGGCGCGCGAGCGCACGCGGCTCTTCCTCTATCACAAGCCGCGCCGGCTGATGACGACGCACGCCGACCCGCAAGGCCGGCCGACCATTTTTGCGCGTCTGCCCAAAGACCTGCCGCGGCTCATCAGCGTCGGGCGGCTCGACTTCAACACCGAAGGCTTGCTTCTTCTCACCAACGACGGCGCGCTCGCCCGCGTGCTCGAACTGCCGGCAACCGGCTGGCTGCGGCGCTACCGCGTGCGCGCCCATGGTTCGGTGACGCAGCGGCAACTCGACCAGTTGCGCTCCGGCGTCGCCGCCGACGGCATTCACTACGGCCCGATCGAGGCCAACCTCGACCGCGTGCAGGGCAGCAATTTGTGGCTCACTTTCGCGATCCGTGAGGGCAAGAACCGCGAGGTGCGCAACGTGCTCGGCCAGTTGGGGCTCGCGGTCACCCGCCTCATCCGCGTTTCGTTCGGACCGTTCCAGCTCGGCGAATTGGCCGAAGGCGGGATCGAGGAGGTGCGCACGCGCGTCTTGCGCGAGCAGCTCGGCGCCCGCCTGGTCGCACTTTCGGGCGCGGATTTTTCCACGCCGTTCGCGCCAGCACCCCTCGCGCCGAAGCGGGATGCTCCGCGCGAAAGCAATGGCCGGAAGTCGGTGAGTCATTCCTGGCGCGCGCCTGGCGAGGAAACCCGAAAGCCGCTGCGGCGGAAATTCCACGGCGCGCGCCGCGACGACGAGAAGCGGCACCGGCAGCCGCCCGGAGAAGTACGCCAAGAAACGCTCACCGACCGCAAAGGCCGCCGCGTCCCGGTCGATCGTTTCGGAAAGTCGCCGCCGCGTGAACAGCCGGAAAAAACAACGCTCAAGCAAAACCGCCGCGGCCGCCGTTCCCGGCCCGATCGCGCGTCCGGCCCGCGTCCGTCGCGTCCGCGGGGCGGCTGATGCGGGTCGTCGGCGGCCGGCTGCGCGGGCGCGCGCTTGCCGCGCCGAAATCGATGGCGATCCGCCCGACCGCCGATCGGCTGCGCGAGGCGTTGTTCAATATTCTCGCGCATGCCTACGGCGACCCGGCGGGCGGGGCGCGCGTGCTCGATCTCTTTGCCGGCACCGGCGCGCTCGGCATCGAGGCGCTCTCCCGCGGCGCCGCTTTTGCGCTGTTCATCGACGAGGCTGCGGAAGCCCGCGCGCTGTTGCGCGAGAACGTCACCGCGTTCGGGTTGGGCGGCGCCGCACGCATCTTTCGCCGCGACGCGACCAGGCTCGGTCCGGTCCATCCGCTCGAACCGTTTTCGCTGGCCTTTCTCGATCCGCCTTACGGACAACAAGGCCTCGCGGAAAAAGCGCTCGCCTCCGCGCGCGACGGCGGATGGTTTACGCCCGATGCGCTCGTCGTCGTGGAGGAATCGGCAAAGGCCCACTTCGCGGCGCCCCGGGGATTCACGCCGCTCGAACGCCGCCGCTACGATGAGACCGAGTTCATAATATTGCGGCTCGGCTCACAATGATTTGGTTGCTTGTCATTGCGGCGTAATGCCGGCGGCGTGCACCACCTTGGTCCAGCGCGCGATCTCTTCGGGCACGAATTTGGCGAGATATTCCGGCGTGCGCTGGTCCGGCGGGGCGATTTCGAGGCCGAGACTCTCCAGGCGCTTGCTCACCACGGGATCGTCGAGCGTGTCGCTCATCGCCTTGTTGAGCTTGCGCACGATCGGCGCGGGCGCACCCGGCGGCAGGAAGTAAGCGTTCCAGACGCTTGCTTCGACGCCCGGCAGACCCTGCTCGCCGGTGGTCGGCAGATCCGGAATGATCTTTACCCGCGTCGGCGACATCACGGCGATGCCTTTGACTTCGCCCTGCTTGGCCAGCGCGGCACCGGTCTGGATGGTGGAGCACATGTAATCGAGCCGGCCGGCGATCAGGTCCTGTTGCGCCGGCCCTTCGCCGCGATAAGGCACGTGGGTGACGGTGACGCCCATCGCCATGTTGAGCAGGACGCACGGCAGATGCGTGCCCGAACCGACACCGGCCGAGCCGAACTGCATCTTGCTCTGGTTGGCTTTCACGTAGGCGATGAACTCCTGCAGATTGTTCACCGGCAGGTCCTTGCGGGCGATGAGGATGCGCGGGGATTCGGTCGCCAGCCCGACCGGCGTAAAGTCGGTGACGGCATTGTACAGCGGTTTATTGTGCAGCGCCTGGCTGTAGGCGTGGGTGCCGCTGTTGCCGATGAGGAATGTGTAGCCGTCGGGCGCGCTTTTCGCGACATAAAGCGCGCCGGTCATACCCGCCGCGCCGCCCATGTTGTCGACGATAATCGACTGGCCGAGCAATTCGCTCATCTTCTGCGCCTGAATGCGCGCGCTCACGTCGACGCCGCCGCCCGCGGCAAATGGGACGACGAGTGTTATCGCTCGCGTCGGCCAATCCTGGGCACGGACCGGCGCGCACAAGGCCAAGACCGCGGCCAGCGCGGCCGCAACCAAACTTTTGCGCTGCATGATCATCCTCTCGAATTTGGCCGGCGTCGCTAGCGCCGCCCGAACAACCGCTCGATGTCGGTGAGCTTTAATTCCACATAGGTCGGCCGGCCGTGGTTGCACTGGCCGGAATTGGGCGTCGTTTCCATTTCGCGAAGGAGTGCGTTCATCTCCTCCGGCTTGAGGCGGCGGCCGGCGCGCACCGAGCCGTGACAGGCCATCGAGGACGCGACCGCCATGAGACGGCGTTCAAGCGGCAAACTCTCGTCCCATTCGCTCATGTGCTCGGCGAGATCGCGCACGAGGCCTGCGCCGTCGATTTCGCCGAGGAGCGAAGGCGTTTCGCGCAAAGCTACCGCGCCGGGGCCGAAGGCTTCGAGCACGAGGCCGTAGCGCGCCATTTCCGCCGCGCGCGCGACCAGCCGCTCCACGTCCGCCTCGTCCAGCTCGACGATTTCGGGAATGAGCAGAATTTGCCGGGCGACGCCGCTTTTTTCCAGCGCGACTTTAAGCTTCTCGTAGACGATGCGCTCGTGCGCGGCGTGCTGGTCGACGATGACGAGACCGTCGCGCGTCTGCGCCACGATATAGGTCTCGTGCACCTGGGCGCGCGCCGCGCCGAGCGGGTGATCGAGATGATCGGCCGAGGCTTCGCCAACGATCCCGGCAGCCGCATCGACTGCGTCGCGAAGATCGGCCGCCGGCATGCCGGTATCGAAAGCAACCTGCGCCGCTTCGGCAAAGCCGCCGCTTCGCGGCGGCATGTGAAAAAAGCGCGCTGCGGCTGAAACAGCCGGCGAGCGCCGCCAATCCC
>Ga0102924_1001879_pt1 | contig 23605 bp, 21 predicted proteins | sample PaiPotPPM11metaG_FD_80116 | JGI IMG/M metagenome (GOLD analysis project Ga0102924, IMG submission 80116) | Iron sulfur acid spring bacterial and archeal communities from Banff, Canada, to study Microbial Dark Matter (Phase II) - Paint Pots PPM... ...
CGCCCCCACCCATCTGCGACTCACCGTTCCCCGCGCGCCGCCGGCCGGCCCGGCCCGCCGGCCACCGCGTTCTCGGCACGCGCACGCTTACGCGGTTACTGAAAGGTAAGTCTAATGATGGAATGGCGGCACTTATCCGGAAAGGCCGGACCGTTCTGCGTTGGCCGGGCCGGTGACGGCCGGCACCGTGGTGACCGGGGCGGCGGGAGCCGGGACGGCCAGGCGGGCGCCAGACGGCGCGGGCAGGATGCGGGCCAGCGGGCGGGGCAGCCACCAGTTCGCCCGGCCGAGCAGCTCCATCACGGCCGGCACCAGCACCAGCCGCACCAGCGTGGCGTCGATCAGCACCGCGGCCGCCAGGCCCAGACCGACCTGCTTGACCGAGACGTTGGCCCCGAGCACGAACGCGAGGAACACCACCACCATGATCGCCGCGGCGGCCGAGATGACCCGCGCGGTGCTGGCCAGGCCGCGGGCGACCGAGGCGGCGTTGTCGCCGGTCTCGTCGTAGGCCTCTCGGATGCGGGACAGCAGGAACACCTCGTAGTCCATGGACAGGCCGAACAAGATCACGAACAGGAAGATCGGCACCCAGGTGGTCACCGGCACGTTCTCCGGGAACCCGAAGAGCTGCCGGCCCCAGCCGTCCTGGCTGATCATGACCAGCACCCCGTAGGCGGCCGAGATCGACAGCAGGTTCATGACCGCCGCCTTGACCGCCACGGTCACCGAGCGGAACACGATGGTCAGCAGCACCATCGCCACCGCCACCACCACCGCGACCAGCCACGGCAGGCGCTGGCCGACCGTGTTGGCGAAGGCCACGTTGGCCGCGTTCGGGCCGGTGACGTAGGCCCGCAGGCCGGTGCCCGCGGTAGCCCGCGGCAGCACGGTCCCGCTGATCCGGTTGACCAGCGTGCTCGTGGCCGGGTCCTGCTCGCCGGCGGCCGGGTACGCGATCATCATCGCCGCGCGCCGGTCGGCGCTCACCCGGGCCGGCCTGACGCTGACCACGCCGGGCGTGGCCCGCACGGCCGCGGCGAGCCGCGACACGCCCGCCGCGCCGTCGCCGCCCGGCGGCAGCGTGGCCGCGACGATCAGCGGCGCGTCGAACCCCGGCCCGAAGCCCCGGGCCATCGTGGCGTAGGTGGCGTAGCCCATGGTGCCGCGCGCCTCGGCGGACTCGTCGGGGAAGCTCAGCTTGATGCCGAGCGCGGGCGCGGCCAGGGCCAGGATGGCGGCGGCCGAGATCACGGCCGCGATCACCGGCCGGCGCTGTATCACCGCGGCCCAGCGTTCGGCGGCCGGGCGGGAATGACGATCAGAACGCCCCGGTGCCTTCCCGGGGCGCCCCCGCCGGGGCAGCCGGATCCGGGACGGCTTGGCCAGCCGGGTCCCGCTGAACCCGAGCAGCGCGGGCAGCAGGGTCAGCGAGGCCAGCACGGTCATCGCGACCGTGGCGGCGGCCGCGATCGCGACGCCGTTCAGCAGCGGCAGGCGCAGCACCAGCAGGCCGAGCATGCCGATCACCACGGTGGTCCCGGCGACCAGCACGCTGCGCCCGGCCGTGCCCATCGCCACCGCCAACGCTGTGCTGCCCCGGGGGGACAACCCCCCCATACCCCCCCGCGTGCCGTCCGCTCGGGCCGGCAAGCCGGCCGTCGCGGCCGGCCCCGGCTGCGCCGCCTCACGCATTTCCGTGCCGCCTGAGCTTTCCTCCCGGAGTGTCTCGCGGAAGCGGGTCACGATGAACAGCGCATAGTCCACGCCGACGCCCAGGCCGATCATGGACGCGATGATCGGGGAGAACGACGGTGCCGGGACGACGTGCCCGATCAGCGCGATCAGCGCGAGGCCGGAGCCAATGCCGAACAGCGCGGTGATCACGGGCAGGCCCATGGCGAGCACCGAGCCGAACGCGATCAGCAAGACGATCGCGGCCGCGCCGACGCCGATGCCGTCGGTGGGCCCGCCGTACGGCGTCTCGGCCTGGTCGACCACGTCGCCGCCGAGGCTGAACGTCACCCCGTGCCCGGAGGCGGCCCGGGCGTCCTGCATCAGCGCGAGCGCCTCGCCGTTGGAGATGGACGTGCCCGGCTCATCGAACTGGACGGTCGCGAACGCGATGTGGCCGTCCCGGGAGATCTGCCCGGGCACCTGGTAGGGGCCCGTGACCGAGGTGACCCCGGCCGCCCGGCGGAACGCGGGCAGCGCGGCCGCGACCCGGGCCCGCGCGGCCGGAGCGGTGATCGGCTGCGACGAGCGGATGGCGAGCGTGAGCTGATCACCGGACTGGCGGTGGAAGTGCTGGTCCAGCACGGTCTGGCCGGGGTCGTTGCCGCTGAAGTTGTTGTCGTAGCCGGCGCCGAACCTGGTCCACAGGGTGATCAGGCAGGCGACGCCGGCGATCCAGACGAGCAGGGTCAGCCAGCGATGCCGGTGACAGCCCCGGCCGAGCCGGGCGAGGAGGGACTCAGACATGGTTACGGTCTCCTGCGTTACGTGGACGTTTGGCCTGCTGTCCATGCTTGCGAGCGGGCCGGCCGAATACGTCGTACGCCGGAAGGCAGTTGACCGCCGCGCTACTCGCCGCGATGTACTCCCCGGGCAGTAGCCGCCCCGGCGGCGTGGCATCGTACGAGGGAAACCCGCCGACGCCCGGAGCGTGCGCCATGGAGTTCTCCATCCCGGCCGGCGAGGTCGGCGACCGCCCCCGCCGGATCGCCCTGGCCGGCACGCTGAACCTGCGTGACCTGGGCGGCTACCCGACGAGCGACGGCGGCACCGTGCGGTGGCGCACGCTGCTCCGCTCGGACGCGCTGCACCGGCTGGACGACGCCGGGCGGGCGGCACTGGCTGGCCTGGGCCTGCAGACGGTGGTCGACCTGCGGACCGACGAGGAGGCCGGGTCCGCCCCGAGCGCGCTGGACGGCACCGGCGCGCGGGCCTTCCGCGTCCCGCTGTTCCGCGCCGCGGCCATCGGCGCCCTGCCGCCCGAACTGGCCGCGGTCTACCGGCACATGATCGACGAGTGCGGCGCGGCCATCGCCGAGGCGGTCGGGCGGCTGGGCAGGGAGGGCGGCCTGCCCGGGCTGGTCCACTGCAGCGCGGGCAAGGACCGGACCGGCCTGGTCGCGGCGCTCATCCTCGACGTCCTCGGCGTGCCCGACGAGGTCATCGCGGCCGACTACGCGATGAGCGCCGCTCACCTCGACGCCGAGGCGGCGCAGGTCGTGCGGCGGATCCAGGCCATCAGCCCCGGTTACCGGGTGGACTTCGGCGTGCTGGGCTCACCGCCCGGGCTCATTCTCGACGCGCTGGCCCGCGTCCGCGGCCAGGCGGGCAGCGCGGCCGGCTACCTGACCGGCCACGGGCTGGCCCCGGCTGCCCTGGGCCACCTGCGCCGTGCGCTGGTCGTCGCGGCCGGGGAGTGACACCGGCCCTGAAGCGAACCTTGGCCTGAACTGCACCGGCCCGTAACTGCACCGGCCCGTGCTGGGGGGTGAGCACGGGCCGGTGCAGGCGCCACATGGTCTGGGCGCTGTGCGTTGTCTAAGTCTCGCCCACCCCGCTAATTGCGCGCTTAATTCGCACTGGCTGCCCGACCCGACGACGGTGGTCTACGTTGTCGCAGGTCGCAGAGTTTCCTGTGGTGGCCGGAAGCAGAGTGCCGGACCGGAACTACGGGCGGCGTGACCCTGGCCGCGGCGATTCCCGTACCGCGCGCCGCAGGAAACTGCCTGATGATGGCCAGAGGCCGCGGCCGTCCGGTTGCGGGCCCGCTGACCTGCCTAAGTAACGCCGCGGGCGCGGCCAGCCACTCACTGGGCGACAGTAAGAGAGCCAGCCGGCGTGAGCGGAAGGGACCGCCGATGGGAGCAGGAGCCGGACCGCCGGTGCGGTCCATCGGGACCGATCCCGCGGCGTTCGCCGAGTTCTACCGCGCGCACGTGGACGAGGTGACCCGCTTCGTCGCGCGCCGGGTGGCGGACCCGCACCTGGTGGCCGACCTGACCGCGGACGTGTTCCTCGCGGTGATCGAGGCGGCCGCGGAGTACCGCGGGTCGTTCGGCGGCCCGCGGACCTGGCTGTACGGGATCGCGCGGCACGTCATCGCGGCCGAGTTCCGCCGGTCGGCCCGGGAACGCCGCGCCGCGGACCAGGTCGCGGGGCGCCGGCTGCTCGACGCCGACGACGTCGAGCGCCTGGTGGCCAAGATCGATGCCGCCCGGCAGGTCCGGGCGCTGCACGAGGAACTGCGCGCCCTCCCGGACGGCGAACGGGCTGTCCTGGAGCTGGTGGCGGTGGACGGGCTCACGGTCGCCGAGGCGGCCGCGGCGCTGGGCATCCGGCCGGTGACGGCCCGGGTGCGGCTGCACCGCGCCCGCCAGGTCCTGCGGTCCGGCCCGTTTCCGCTCGCCCTGACGACGGAGGTGATCTCATGAACGCCGGGCAGGCGGGCGGGTTCGAGGCCCGGCTGGAGTCCGAGCTGGTCAAGGTCGTCGCGCAGCGCCGCGCCGCCCGGGCCGCGCTGACCCCGGTCTGGCGGCAGCCGGGCCTGGCGGAGCGGGCGGCCGGGCGGCTGCTGCGCTCGCCCGGCCTGGCCCGGGCGCTGGTGACCACGCCGTCGCTGTTGCTGCCGTGGCTGATCGCCAGCACCGTGGTGCTCGTCGCGGGGGCCGCCGCGACGCTGGAGACCGGCAAGCCGCTGGTCGCGCTCACGGCGCCGGCGGTGGCCGCCGTCGGCATCGCCTACGCCTACGGCCCGGGCATCGACCCGGCGTGGGAGCTGTCGCGCAGCATGGCGGTCAGTGACCGGCTGGTCCTGCTGGTCCGGGCGCTCGGGGTGTTCGCCGTCGACGCCGCGCTCGGCCTGGCCGCGTCGGCCGCCTCAGGCGTCGCGGTCGGGATCACGTTCGGCTGGCTGGTCCCGATGACCGCCATGTGCGCGCTGGCGCTGGCCGCCGCCACCGTGACCCGCTCAGCGAACGCCGGCGTGGCCGCGGGCCTGGCCGGCTGGACCATCACGGTCTTGTCCGGGCAGGTGGCGGCCGGGCGGCCGACCGCGGCGATCGGCAACTCCGCGCTGATCGTGCCCTACCTGGCGTTCGCGGCCCTGTGCGGCGCGATCGCGCTCTATGCGACCCGGATCCCGAAGGGAACGTCATGAACGTTGAGATCACGGACCTGACCCGGCGGTTCGGCCGCACCGAGGCGGTGTCCGGGGTGGACCTGTCGGCCGGCCCGGGGGTGTTCGGCTTGCTCGGCCCGAACGGCGCGGGCAAGACCTCGCTGCTGCGGATGCTGGCCACGGTGATCCCGCCGTCCTCGGGCCGGCTGCGGCTGCTCGGCCGCGATCCGGGCAGCTACGGCCCCCGGCGGGAGATCCGCCGCCGGCTCGGGTACCTGCCGCAGAACCTCGGCTACTACCCCTCGTTCACCGTGGCCGAGTTCGTCGAGTACTTCGCGCTGCTGAAAGAGATGCCGGTCACGCAGGTCCCGGCGGCCGTGGCCAGGGCCGTCGAGCGCACCGGCCTGGGCGACCAGGCCCGGGCCAAGCTGCGCACCCTGTCCGGCGGGATGCTGCGGCGGGCCGGGATCGCCCAGGCCATCGTCAACGAGCCCGAGCTGCTGCTGCTCGACGAGCCGACCGCCGGGCTGGACCCGGAGCAGCGGGTCGCGTTCCGCGCCCTGCTGCGGGAGCTCGGCCAGCACGCCACCGTGATGGTCAGCACGCACCTGGTCGAGGACGTCGGCGCCGCCTGCGCCCAGGTCGCGCTCATGAGCCAGGGAAAGATCGTGTTCCACGGCACCCCCGCCGAGCTGACCGCCCGGGCCGACGGCACGGACGCGGTCGGTGACGCCCCGCTGGAGCGCGGCTACAGCGCGGTCCTCGCGGCGGCCCGATCCGCCGCGGACCGCTCCCGGACGGAGGCCTCGGCATGACCGCCGCCACGGTCCCCGCTGCGGCCCGGCGGGTACCGCTGACCGGGCCGGCCCGGCTGCTGCGCCTGGAACTGCGCCGCAACCCGATGCTGTGGATGCTGCCGTTGCTGGCCGCCTTGTTCTGGCTCGGGGTCTACCGGCCGGCCTTGGCCAACCCGCCGTTCTGGAACGTGCGCGCCACGGCCTTGCAGCACGCACTGCTGTTCCTCGGGCCGCTGCTGGCCGGCGTGACGGCGTGGGCCGGATCCCGGGACGGCCGCCGGGGGCTGACCGACCTGGTGGGCGTGACCGCCGTGCCCCGCTGGACGGGTCAGCTCGCTAGCTGGGCCGCTGCCACCTGCTGGGCCGAGGCCGTCTACCTGGGCGGCGTGGCCGTCGTCTACGGGATCACCGCGGAGCAGGCCCGCTGGGGCGGTCCGCTGTGGTGGCCGGTCGCGGTCGGCGCGGCGGGCGTGGCTACGTGCTGCGCGCTGGGCTTCGCCGCGGGAGCGCTGCTGCCCGGCCGGTTTACCGCGGCGCTGGCCGCGGTGGTGGTCTTCCTGGCCCTCGGCGGGGGCGCGTTCGCGATGCAGAACAACAACACGTACGCGCAGATCTGGCCGCTCGACGTGCAGGGCCCGTTCCCGACCGACTCCTACGGGATCTTTTATCCGTACGTGCCCGACCTGGCCATCGCCCAGGTCATGTTCCTGGCCGGGATCGCCGTGGCCGCGCTGGGCGCGCTCGGCCAGACGGCGCGCGCCGGCGGCCGCGGGCTGCGCGTGGCCGCCGCGGCGGTCACCGTGGCCGGGCTGGCGGCGGCCGGCACCGCGGTGGGGCTGGCCGGCACCGCCCGGCTGGAGGCCCACGGGATCGTGATCCCCGCGCTGCACGATGCGGCGAGCGACCGGCCGGTGCCGTACACCCCGGTCTGCAGTCACGCCGCGGTCCCGGTCTGCCTTCAGCCCGCCTACCGCGGGTTCCTGCCGGCGGTGAGCGCGGCGGTCTCGCCCACGCTGGGCGCGCTGGCCGGCCTGCCCGGCGCCCCGGTCCGGGTCACCCAGGTGGCCGTGACCAGCGTGGTCCAGGGGACGGGCAATAGCGTCGGCCTGGGCGGCCCGGTCGTCGTCGGCCGGCCGCCGGTGCTGTTCCTGCCGCTGGCCGGCTTGCCTCTGCCCGGCGAGCCCGGCACCACGGCCACCCAGTTCACCTCGACATTGCGCATGCAAGTCGGGCCTCCCGTCTTGAACGACCTGGTCGGCCTCAGCAACTCGGCGGGCCTGCAGCCCGGCGGCGGGCCAGGGGCCGTGTTCGGCCAGTCGGCGACCTCCCCCCGGACGGCGGCGCAGCGAGCGGTCGCCGCGGCGCTGGCCCAGGACGCGGGGCTGCTGCCCGCGCTGAGGCCGGCATCGGGCCCCCGCCCCTCCGGTAAGTGGCAGGTGTGGCCGGGACGGGGGGCATATCTGGCCCGGGGCCAGCAGGCGGCCGTGGCCGTGCGGTTCGCGGCACTGCCCGCGGCCGTCCGGCACGCATGGCTCGCCGCCCACCTCGGTCCGCTGCGGGCGGGCCGCGTCACGCTGAGCGAGATCCCGTGACCGCGGCCCGGGTCGGACACCCCGCGCCGGAGTCCGCGACCCGCCCGGCCCGGCCCGCCAGCCCGCTGCGGGCCGGCCGCCGGATGGTGCGCCTGCACGCGGCCAGCCGCCAGGTGCTCAGCAGCCTGATCGTGCTCGTGTTCGCCGCGGCCGCACTCGGGACCGCCCTGCACTGGCTGCCGCGCACCGGGGTGCTGGCCCGCGAGATCCCGCTCACGATCGAGGCCGGGGCGGCCGCGGTCATCGGAGTCGCCACGCGCAGCCCGTTCGGGGATCCCGAACGCGTCACCGGCCGCTGGCTGCCGTGGCTACGGCTGGCCGTGAACGTGGCGCTGGCCGCCGCCGCCCTCGGCGCGCTGGCCGCGGGCTCAGCCACGGCACACCTGTCCGGCGGGGCCGTCGGCCTGCTGCGCGACCTGGCCGGGTTCACCGGCATCGCGTGGCTCGCGGCCGCGCTGCTCGGCGGCGGGCTGTCCTGGATCGGGCCCATGGCCTACCTGGGCGTCACCCTGCCCGCGCTGACCGGGCACTGGACGACCCCGTGGATCTGGCCGGCCCGCCCGCCGGACGACCGGGGCGCCGCGATCTGCGCCGCCCTGGTCTTCGCGGCCGGGATCACGGTGACCACCCTGCGCGGCGCCCGCGACTCCGTCCGCGAGTAGCAGGTCAAGTGCCGCTAGCGAATCTTCCACAGGCGGCGCGCCCGGTAGGTCCATATCTGGTAGTCGTAGTAGGCCGAGCCGATGCCGATGGGAATCCCGAGCATGGCCACCCATGTGCCCGAAGTGATCCCGTAGAGTCCGGCCGCGAGGAAGATCACGGTCATGACCGCCCACCCGAGCCCGTACGTCACGCGCTGAACGGCTCCGTATGTACGGCCTTCGGGCCTGGGCCGGAACGAAGCGCCGAACGGCAGCCCATCTGCTGCCCCCTGCCTTGCTCCCCGGGCCACGCCCTGCATCACCGCGCGGCCCATTCCCGGCCGTTCAGGCGCAGCCATCTGCTGCGGCCCGCCAGGATAGGGCGGCGGGTAACCGCCCGCCCCGGGCATTCCCGGAGCAGTTGGCCAAGGCCCCTGCTGCCCGCCGCCGTACTGCCCGCCCTGGCCCTGACCATATTGCGGGCCCTGGCCATACTGCTCGGGAGCACCGTATTGCGGCGCGCCTCCCGGCTGCCTCCCTGAATACTGGTCGTTCATGCCGTCGTCCTCCGTAAATGGCGCGCGCCATCCACGGCTAAACGCACGCGACCGCCCTGGCCCCCCTGAGGCCATCCGGACAAGATACAAGGAAATATCCTTACTTGGCCGGATAACCCGAACTTCGGCGCAGCAGACGCCGCCCGGGCCCGAAACGTGTAAGTGGGCCGCTGCCCGGGCTGGCAGACTGAGCGCATGCGCGGGCGGGGCTGACAGGTGGCGTTCGACGAGCTGGACCGGCGGATCGTCGCCGCGCTGGTCGATGACGCCCGGGCCACGTACGCGGAGGTCGGGGCCCAGGTCGGGCTGTCGGCGCCGGCCGTCAAGCGGCGCGTGGACCGGCTGCGCGCCTCGGGCGCGATCACCGGGTTCTCGGCCCGGGTCGACCCGTCGGCCCTCGGCTGGACCACCGAGGCCTACGTGGAGCTGTTCTGCCGGGGCCGGACCTCGCCCGCGCAGATCGCCGCGGCGGTCGGCAAGCACCCGGAGGTCATCTCGGCCTGCACGGTCACCGGCGAGGCCGACGCGCTGCTGCACATCCGGGCCGCGGACATCCGCCATTTCGAGCAGGTGGTCGAGCGGATCGGCGCCGAGCCGCTGGTCGTGCGCACCCGCAGCGTGATCGTGCTGTCCCGGCTGGTGCACCGGCCGGTCACGCTGCCGCCGGGCGGATCGGGCTAGCCCGGGCGGTCGGCCACGGTGGCCGGCGGCCACCGGGGGCCGGCCTGGCGCGTCCGGCGGGCTTGCGGGGGCTGCGCCGCTTTCGCATGGATCTGCGCTGACCGGCCCATTCTCGTGCAGGAGATCGGCTAAGGTCCATGCCATGTCTGAGCGTGACACCGGCTTCCCCGCCAGCCACGGGTTCTCCGCCAGCACCGAAAACTCGGTCGGCGGCTACGACGCCCCGGCCCCGGACAACTCCCGCAGCACCGCCGAGTTCCGCGCGTTCGCCAACCGGTCCGGTGAGACCGAGGCACCGTGGAACATGCGCGCGCCCGGCCGCAAGGTCGCCCTGCTCGCCGTGGCCGTGGTCGTGGTGGCGGTCGTGCTGGCCATCATCGCGATCGGCGTCTTAAATTCGTAGTTCGCCGCCGGGAGTGGTCCCGGCGCCGGCGGGCCGGGCGGCCGCCTGCCCGCTGTGCATGCTTGTATGACCGCATGACCGTCCGCACGGGGGAAGACCGGGAAGAGCGGCACCGGCTGACCGCGTTCGAGGGCTTGGCCGCCCTGTCGCTCGACGCGCTGTCCTCGGTCGCCTACGGACCGCAGGCGATCGTGATCGTGCTGGCCGCGGCGGGATCCCTGGCCCTGGATTACACGCTGCCGGTCACGATCGCGATCACCGTCCTGCTCGCCGTGCTGGTCGTGTCTTACCGCCAGGTCATCGAGGCCTTCCCGGGCGGGGGCGGTGCCTACGCGGTGGCCAGCCGGCACCTCGGTCGGCAGGCGAGCCTGATCGCAGCCGCGTCGCTGATCGTCGACTACGTCCTGAACGCGGCGGTCGGGGTCTCCGCGGGCGTGGCGGCGCTCTGGTCGGCGTTCCCGGGCCTGTACGGCGCACGGGTGTGGCTCTGCCTCGGCGTGCTCGCCCTGATCACGGCGGTCAATATGTGGGGCGTGGCCGAGTCGGCCAGGGTGTTCATCGTGCCCACCGTCGCGTTCATCGTCGCGATGGCGGTCGTGATCCTGGGCGGGCTATTTCGCAGCCATGCGGAGGTCGTGCTGGCCGGACAGCGCCTGGCGCAGGTCACCGGGACCGTCGGGCTCCTCCTGCTGCTGAAGGCGTTCGCGTCCGGCTGCTCGGCGCTGACCGGGGTGGAGGCCATCGCCAACTCCGTGCCCGAGTTCAAGCAGCCCCGGGCCCGGCGCGCGCAGCACACCGAGATGTGGCTCGGGATCCTGCTCGGCGCCATGCTCATCGGCATCTCCGTGCTGATCCGCAAGTTCCACCTCACCCCGTCGGCCACCGAGACCACGCTGGCCCAGCTCACCGCGGCGGCCGTGGGAAAGAACGTCGTGTTCTACGCCATCCAGCTCATCACCACCGTGCTGCTGGCCTTGGCCGCGAACACCTCCTTCGGCGGCCTGCCCGTCCTGGCCAGCCTGCTGGCCCGGGACAACAACCTGCCGCACCTGTTCACGCTGAAGGCGGACCGGCAGGTGCACCGCTACGGCATCACCTTCCTGGCCGTCGCGGCCGCGATCTTGCTCGTGGTGGCCCGGGGTGATACCCAGGCGCTGATCCCGGTGTTCGCGATCGGCGTGTTCGTCGGGTTCACGCTCTCCCAGGCCGGCATGGTCAAGCACTGGCATGAGCAGCACAGCGACGGCTGGGTCGGCCGTGCGTTCATCAACGGCCTGGGCGCCGTGCTCACCACCGCCGCCCTGGCCGTCGAGCTGGTCAGCAAGTTCACCGAGGGTGCGTACCTGGTCGTCATCGTCGTCCCGCTGCTGGTGCTGATGTTCGACCGGATCCACGTCACCTACGACCGGATCGGCGCCCTGCTCCAGCTCGGGCAAACGCCCGCGCCACCGCAGCCGCGCAGCTCAATGGTGGTGGTCCCGGTGTCCGGCGTGTCCCGGCTGACGGCGGAGGCGATCTCGACCGCGCTGTCGATCGGCGACGAGGTCGTCGCGGTCACCGTGTGCTACCCGGGCGCCGACGACCAGACGGTGGACGCGCATTTCCGCGAGGAATGGGAGGCCTGGCACCCCAGCGTGCCGCTGGTCACGCTGCACGCCCAGCACCGCTCGCTGGCCCCGCCGATCGTCAAGTACCTGCGCCAGGCCGAGGCCGAGGAGCGGCATGACCGGCTGCTGGTGCTGATCCCCGAGGTGCGCCCCGCCCACCGCTGGCAGTGGATCCTGCACAACCAGCGCGGCGGCGTGCTCGAGCGGGCCATCCAGCGCGACACGGTCAACGTCGTGATCTGCCGGCTGCGCTTCCAGCTCGCCACCGTGGCGGCCAGTTCGCCTGCCGGCGCGGGCACCCGCCCGCCCGGCGCCGCCTGAAGTGAAGCGGCCAGCGCAACGGCCGGGCCGCGGATCGCTCCGGGCCCGGCCGGCGCCAGGGAAGCTGCCCGGGTCCGTTACCAGGATCGCGGGCAGGCCAGCTTGATGTTCACCGGGCTAGCACGGTGTCGATCCGGTCCCGGTCGATGTTCATCGTGACGCCCCGCCAGGTCTCGTTGACCCCGCCGACGTACTGATGAATGCGCTGATCATGGGTCCACCAGTGGCGCGGCATGTACCGGCTCTGGACCGTGGGGCGCCCGTCCCAGTCGGCGTAGTAGATCACGGAGGGCTCGGTCATCCGCCGCTTGGACCCGGTCAGGTCACCGACGTTGGAGAACGACTCGTAAACGCCGGACCGGTAGCCCGCCCTGAGCAGCCCGCGGTCAAAGTGGCTCAGGAACCTGATCACCGCGGAACCGCACTGGTCGTGGATGTCGCCGTTGTACTGCTCCATGTCGTAGATGATCGGGGTGCCCTTCGGGATCCCGAGGTGACGGGCCTGGGCCACGGCATCCCGGGCCGCGAACGAACCCTCGGGCGCGGCTCGCGACGGTTCGATGCTGGCCAGGCCGCCCTGCGAGGCGCAGGGTGCCTCGCGGCCGAGGTAGATCGGGAAGTAATACCATCCCTGGCGCCCGATGGACCTGATCCACGATGCGCTCAGGTCGAACTGGGCGCAGGCCCGGTTGAGGCCGCCGATGTAGATGCCCACGGCCCGGTAGCGGGACGCCCGCCACGCCTGCATCGCCCCGGTCGAGGGCGCGGCGCAGGTATCGAAGCCGTCGCCCAGGAACACCCGGTGCCTGGCGGCCGCCGGAACGGGGACGGCGGCCGCCGGAGCGGTGGTCTTGGTGCTGGCCGGGATCGAGCGGGCGCCGGCACCGATGGTGATCGTGGACTCGATCTGGCGGATGAGGGCCGGGTCGCTGCCGTAGGAGAGGCTGACCTCCACCCCGGCCGAGGGCAGCACGTCCACGATCGTGTGGGTCAGCGCGGCGTCGCCGGAGTTGGTCATGGCCGCCCGGCCGCCGATCGTGGCCGCGGTGCTCGCGTCGAGGACATCCGGGCTTTGCGGGTTGAGCGGCTCGATCTGCACGGCCTCGGTCTTCCCGGCCGCAGCGCTCGGGCAGGCCGGGTCGGGCCCGGGCGTGCCCAGGTACACGGCGTGGACATTGAGCCGCGGGCAGAGGTCCGGCTGCCGGGCCAGGTTCCAGACGGGCCACGTCGACGGCACGCGCAGGCTCACCGCGCTGAAGGTCGCGGTGCGCCAGGCCGGGGCCTGGCCGGCGTCGGCGGCGACCGCCGCCGACGTCACGCAGGCCATGGGAACAAGCGACAATATGGCGATATATCTGATAAATCTTCGCATCCGGTCATTTTGGCGGATCCAGACTGTTCGCGAGGTCAGTTTTTCGCAAAATGCCGAGAAAGCCGGGACCGCTGCTCAAGGTGGATAGCCGCGATTGCGGCTCGCCCTGGCCGTCGGCGCGGCTGATGCCGGCCGCTCCGGCCGTCGCGTCAGTGACCGCCGAACGCGAGCGCCATCCCGAGGATGATGAACGCGAGCCCCACGGCCAGGAACGCCCGGTCGCCGAACCGCCCGTCCCAGCCGTTGACCAGGACGTCCGTGGGGTCGGCGGGGTCGCACCAGATCGGCACCCGCTGGCCCGCCGCGGGCGACGCCGCCTCGCGGACCGGCTGCGGGCAGAGCCGCTCGATCACCCGCCCGTCGGCCAGCGAGAACTGGATCAGGTGGCGGCGGGCCGGCCCGTCCTCGTCCGCGGAGACCGGCGACGGCACGACCATGGCCCAGGCCGGCTCACCGCTGCGGCGCAGCCGCCGCGCCCGCCGCCTCGCGGTCAGCCCGGCCAGCGCCGCCACGCCGCCCGCGAACGCGAGCACCAGCCCGACCACGATCGCCATCTCGCGTCCCGACCTCCATCGCCCGGCCTTCCCCTCCACCATACGAGCCGTGGAACCCGGCCCGTGCTCGGCCGCTGAGCGCGGGCCGGGGTCACCGGGACGAGCCCGGGCCGGGGCTGGCGGTGTCGGTGCCGGGCTCGAAGCGGTAGCCCATGCCCGGCTCGGTGAGCAGCCAGCGCGGCCGGGCGGGGTCGGGCTCGAGTTTGCGGCGGAGCTGGGCCATGTAGAGCCGGAGGTTGCCGGCCGCATCGGCGTATCCCGGGCCCCAGACTTCCCGGAGCAGGTACTGCTGGCCCAGCAGCTTGCCCGGGTGCCGGAGCAGCACCTCGAGCAGGTGCCACTCGGTCGGGGTCAGCCGGATGTCGGCGCCGGATCCGTTCTGGGTCACGCGTTTGGCCGCGAGGTCGATGACCAGGTCGCCGAGCTGGAACCGCGGTTCGTCCCCGTCGCCGACCACGCGCCGCCCGACCGCGCGCATCCGGGCCAGCAGTTCCTCCATCCCGAACGGCTTGGTCACGTAGTCGTCCGCGCCCGCGTCGAGGGCTTCCACCTTGTCGGTGCTGTCCGCCCGGCCGGACAGCACGATGATCGGCGCGGCGGTCCAGCCGCGCAGGCCCTGGATGACCTCCACGCCGTCCAGGTCGGGCAGCCCGAGGTCCAGGATGACCAGGTCCGGGGGATGCCGGGCGGCGTGCTCCAGCGCCTCGGCGCCGGTCGCGGCGGTATCCACGTCGTACTGCCGCACCCGCAGGTTGATCCGGAGGGCACGCAGGATCTGCGGCTCGTCGTCGATGACGAGAACTCTGGTCACGGCCCTATCGTGCCGGGCCGCCCTGCCCGGTGTCAGCCGGCAGCGCGGGCCGGAGGTCGGGCGGGGCGGCGGGCACGGCCTCCAGCCCGGTGCCGTCCAGGGCAGGCGGCGCGGGCGCGGCGGGGAGCGAGAGGGCCATGGTCAGGCCGCCGCCCGGGGTGTCCTCCGGCTCCAGGGTGCCGCCCATGGCCTCGGCCAGGCCCCGGGACAGCGCCAGGCCCAGCCCGACGCCCGTGGTGTTGTCGGTGTCGCCGAGCCGCTGGAACGGGACGAAGACCCGGTCCCGGTCGGACTCGGGAATGCCCGGCCCGCGGTCCACGATCCGCAGATCCACCCGGTCGCCCAGCGCACTCGCGGTCAGCAGTGGCGGCGACCCCTCGGGCGAGTACCGCAGCGCGTTCGCCGTCAGGTTGGCGATGACGCGTTCCAGGATGGCCGGGTCGACCCGCACCTCGGGCAGCGTGGCGGGCATCTCCACCACGACCGCGCGGGCCGGGGGCCCCAGGTCGTCGAGCGACCGGGAGACGACTTCCTCCAGGTCGGCGGGCCGGGGGAAGACCGAGAGCGCGCCGGCCTGCAGTCGGCTCATGTCCAGTAGGTTGTCGACCAGGTGGGTGAGCCGGTCGAGGGACTCGTCGGCGGTGGCGAGCAGCTCGTTGCGGTCCTCCTCCGCCCACTGGACATCGCGGGACCGCAGGCTGGTCACCGCGGCCTTGGCCGAGGCCAGGGGCGTGCGCAGATCGTGGCTCACCGCGGCCAGCAGCGCGGTCCGCATCCGGTCGGCCTCCGCGATCGGCCGGGCGGCCTCCGCCTCCGCGGTGAGCCGCTGCTGCTCTAGGGCGGCCGCAGCGTAGGCGGCGAACGCGCCGAGCACCCGGCGGTCGCTCGCGGGCAGCGGCCGGCCGCGCAGCCCCAGGCAGAGGCTGTCGGTCACCGGCACGTCCACGTCGGCATCCTCCGGCCGGGCCAGGGCCTGGCCGCCGGAGGTCGCGACCGGAGCCCAGCCGGTGACCGGCCCGCGGGGGGCCCCGGCCGCGCCCGGCGCGCGCTCTAGCAGGGTCACCGACTCCATGCCGAACGCCTCACGCACCCGGTCCAGCACCGCGGCCAGGGCTCGCTGCCCCCGCAGCACGCTCCCGGCCGCCGTGACCAGCAGCTCCGACTCCGCGCTGGCCCGGGCCGCCTGTTTGCTGCGCCGCGCGGCCCGGTCGACGACCGAGCTCGTCACCAGCCCGACGGCCACGAAGATGCCCAAGGTCAGCCAGTTGTTGGCCTCGGCGATCGTGAACTGATGGATCGGCGGGACAAAGAAGTAGTTGAGCAGCAGCGAGCCCGCGATGGCCTCCAGGAGCGCCGGCACGAACCCGCCGACCAGCGCGACCGCGATGACCGCCACCAGGAAGAACAGCACGTCGCTGGTCAGGTTGAGGCTGTGCCGCACGTCGGCCAGGAGCAGCGTCAGCAGCGGCGCGAGCAGGACGGCCAGGGCGTACCCGGCCAGCTTGCGCCGCAGCGGGAGCCCGCCCGTGGCCCGGGGCAGCCCCCGGCCGCGGCCCATCTCCGAGTGCGTCACTATATGCACGTCGATGTCGCCCGAGCCGCGGATCGTGCGGTTGCTGACCCCCGGCCCGGTAAGCAGGGCCGAGAGCCAGTTGCGCCGGCTCACCCCGAGCACGAGCTGGGTGGCGTTCTCACCCCGGGCGAAGGTCAGCAGGGCCTCGGGCACGTTGTCGCCCACGATCTGGTGGTAAGTGCCGCCCAGGGACTCCACCAGGCCGCGCTGCCGGGCCATCGCGGCCGGGTCGGCCCCGGTCAGCCCGTCCGACTTGGTGACGTGCACCGCGAGCAGGTCGCCGCCCGACGAGCGGGCGGCGATCCGGGCCGCGCGCCGGATGAGCGTGTCGCCCTCCGGCCCGCCGGTCAGCGCGACCACCACGCGCTCGCGCGCCTCCCAGGTGGTGTGGATGTCGTGCGCCGCCCGGTAGCGCTGCAGGCCCTCGTCGACCTTGTCGGCCAGCCAGAGCAGGGCCAGCTCGCGCAGGGCGGCCAGGTTCCCGGCGCGGAAGTAGTGGGTCAGCGCCGCGTCGATCTTCTCCGCCCGGTAGATGTTCCCGTGCGCCATCCGGCGGCGCAGCGCCTCGGGCGTCATGTCCACGAGTTCGACCTGGTCGGCCGCGCGGACGATCGCGTCGGGGACGGTCTCCCGCTGCGGCACCCCGGTGATCTTCTCGACCACGTCGTTCAGCGAGGCGAGATGCTGGATGTTGACGTTCGAGATGACGTCGATGCCCGATTCGAGCAGTTCCTCCACGTCTTGCCAGCGCTTCTCGTTGCGCGACCCGGGGACGTTGGTGTGCGCGAACTCGTCCACCAGCGCGACCTCGGGCCGCCGGGCCAGCACGGCGTCGATGTCCATCTCGTCGAACGACGTACCCCGGTACGCCAGCCGCCGGCGGGGCACCACCTCCAGGCCTTCGATCTGGGCTGCGGTGTGCGGTCGGCCGTGCGTCTCCACGAACGCCACGACCACGTCCGTGCCCCGTTCGGACCGCCGGTGGCCCTCGCTGAGCATGGCGAACGTCTTGCCCACCCCGGCCGCCGAGCCGAGATAGATCCTCAGCTGGCCCCGGCCCCCTGGGCCGGACCGGTGGTCCTCGTAGGGCCGGTCGTCGTAGCTCGCGTGATTGATGGTGCCCACCATGGTCCTGGCCGCATCCCGTAGCTGGGAATACGTGCATCTCTGCCGAACATAAACCACGCCGCGCCCTGATCTATGCGCCGCCCGGCCGACTCATACAGATCCCATGCGCGCAGCGACCCAACCCCGGGTCAGGGCTGGTAGCGGTAGCCCATGCCGGGCTCGGTCAGCAGGTGCCGGGGGCGGTGCGGATCGTCCTCCAGCTTGCGGCGGAGCCCGGCCATATGAAACCGGAGGTAGTGGGTGCTGCGCTCGAACCCCGGGCCCCAGATCTCGCTCAGCAGGCGCTCGGAGCCGACCAGCTGGCCCGGGGCGTTCAGCAGGACCTCCAGCAGCCGCCACTCGGTCGGCGTCAGGTGCAGTTCCTCCACGCCGGCCTCCTCCGGATCCGGGCCGGCGTCCCGCCTGTGCCGGACGATCGTGTGCGCGGTCAGGTCGATCTCGCACCGGCCGATGCTGAACCGCACCCCGCCCGGGGCCCGGTCCTCCCGGCGGAGCAGGGCCCGCAGCCGGGCCAGCAGCTCCTCCATGTCGAACGGCTTGGTCACGTAGTCGTCCGCACCCGCGTCCAGGGCGCCGATCTTGTCCCCCGAGCCGGCCCGCCCGGAGAGCACGATGACCGCCGCCCGGGACCAGCCGCGCAGGTCGCGGATCACCTCGGTGCCGTCCAGGTCGGGGAGCCCGAGGTCGAGCAGGACCACGTCGGGCGGCCGCTGCCGGGCCTGCGCCAGGGCCTCACGCCCCGCGGAGGCGACCCCGACGTCGTAGCCGCGGGCCCGCAGGTTGATCCGCAGCGCGCGCAGCAGCGCGGGCTCGTCCTCGACGATCAGCACCCGCGGGGTCCTCGCCGCCTGGCGGCGCGCGGGCAGGCTCTCCGCCTGCCCGCGCGCCTGTGTCATGACTCTCTCTGTCACCCGTGCCCTACGTCCCGTTCCCGCCCGAGCCGCTTACGGCATCGGATACTTCTGGTCCAGGGCGATGTTGAGGTTCAGCACGTCGACCCGCGGCTCGCCCAGGAACCCGAGCGGGCGGCCCTGGGTGTACTGGTTGACCAGCGCCTGGATCGTGGCCGGGCTCACGTGCCGGGTCGCGGCCACCCGGTCCACCTGGATCGCGGCGTTCTGCGGGGAGATATCCGGGTCCAGGCCGGAGCCGGATGCGGTCACGGCGTCGGCCGGGATCTTCGACACCGGCACGTGGTCGAAGGCCGAGATCTGCGCCTGCCGCTGCCGGATCAGCTTGACCAGCGCGGGGTTGTTCGGCCCGTAGTTGGACGCCGACGAGTAGGTGGGGTCGCAGCCGTAGTCGTGCTTGGGCGCCGGCGACGGGATCGCGGCCGACGGGCGCGGCTGGAAGTACTGCGGCAGCGGGTTGCCGTTGCTGGGGTTCACGAACTCCTGGCAGAGCAGGCTGGAGCCGACCACGCGGCCGTGGAAGCTGACCAGCGAGCCGTCGGCCTGGTGCTTGAATGCCACCTGCGCGATCCCCGTCATGACCACCGGGTAGACGATCCCGGTGAGCACGGTGAAGACCAGGAGCAGCCGCAGCCCCGCGATGTGCTGCCGGACGATGCTGGGAAGACGGTTCATGGACAGATCACCGGAATCCTGGGATGAACTGGATGATGAGGTCGATGAGCTTGATCCCGACGAACGGGACGATCAGGCCGCCTAGGCCGTAGATCAACAGGTTCCTGCGGAGCAGCGACTGCGCCGAGGCCGGCCGGTAGCGCACGCCGCGCAGCGCGAGCGGGATCAGCGCGACGATGATCAGCGCGTTGAAGATGATCGCCGAGGTGATCGCCGACTCGGGGCTGTGCAGGTGCAGGATGTTGAGCTTCTGCAGGGCCGGGAACGTGGTCGAGAACATGGCCGGCAGCATCGCGAAGTACTTGGCCACGTCGTTGGCGATCGAGAACGTGGTCAGCGCGCCCCGGGTGATCAGCAACTGCTTGCCGATCTCCACGATCTGGATGAGCTTGGTCGGGTTGGAGTCCAGGTCCACCATGTTCCCGGCCTCCTTGGCGGCCGAGGTCCCGGTGTTCATGGCCACGCCGACGTCGGCCTGGGCGAGCGCCGGGGCGTCGTTGGTGCCGTCGCCGGTCATCGCGACCAGCTTGCCGCCCTCCTGCTCCTTCTTGATCAGCGCCATCTTGTCTTCCGGCGTGGCCTCGGCCAGGAAGTCGTCCACCCCGGACTCGTCCGCGATCGCCTTGGCGGTCAGCGGGTTGTCACCGGTGATCATGACGGTCCGGATGCCCATCTTGCGCATCTCGGCGAACCGCTCGGCGATGCCCTCCTTGACGATGTCCTTGAGGTAGATCACGCCCAGCGCGCGAGCCGGTCCGTCCCCGGTTGGCTTCTCGGCCACCACCAGCGGGGTTCCGCCGACGGCCGAGATGCCGTCGACCGTCCGGCCCAGCTCCTCCGGCGGGGTGCCGCCGTGGTCGCGGACCCACTGGGCCACCGACGAGGCGGCGCCCTTGCGCACCTGGCGGCCGTCGGCCAGGTTGACCCCGCTCATCCGGGTCTGGGCGGTGAACGGCACGAACTCCGCCCCGGGCAGCTCGCCCTCGTCCCGTTCCCGCAGGCCGTAGGCGTTTTTGGCCAGCACGGTGATCGAGCGGCCCTCCGGGGTGAAGTCGGCGATGCTGGAAAGCTGCGCGGCGTCCGCGAGCTGCTCGGCAGGCACCCCGTTCACCGGCAGGAACTCGGTCGCCTCCCGGTTGCCGATCGTGATCGTGCCGGTCTTGTCCAGCAGCAGCGTGTTCACGTCGCCGGCCGCCTCGACCGCGCGGCCGGACATGGCCAGCACGTTGCGCTGCACCAGCCGGTCCATGCCCGCGATGCCGATGGCCGACAGCAGCGCCCCGATCGTGGTCGGGATCAGCGCGACCAGCAGCGCGACCAGGATGACCAGGCTCTGCCCGGCACCGAAGTAGGACGCCATCGGCTGCAGGGTGATCACGGCCAGCAGGAAGATGATGGTCAGCGACGCCAGCAGGATGTTCAGCGCGATCTCGTTCGGCGTCTTCTGCCGGCTCGCCCCCTCGACCAGGGCGATCATCCGGTCGATGAACGTCTCGCCGGGCTTGGACGTGATCCGGACCACGATCCGGTCGGAGAGTACCTTGGTGCCGCCGGTGACCGCGGAGCGGTCGCCGCCGGACTCGCGGATCACCGGCGCGGACTCGCCGGTGATGGCCGACTCGTCGACCGACGCGATGCCTTCGACCACGTCGCCGTCGCCCGGGATGATCTCCCCGGCCTCGACCACGACGTGATCGCCGAGCTGGAGCTGGGTGCCCGGCACCGGCTCCTCCCGGGTCTGCGTCTGCCCGGGCTTCCAGCCGATCAGCCGGCGGCCCACGGTCTCCCGCTTGGTCTTCCGCAGCGTCTCGGCCTGGGCCTTGCCCCGACCCTCGGCCACGGCCTCAGCCAGATTGGCGAACACCACGGTCAGGAACAGCCAGACCACGATCGTCCAGTTGAACGCGGGCCGAGAGTCCTTGAAGATCGCCGTGTACAGGCTCAGCACCGCGCCGACCTCGACCACGAACATGACCGGGTTGCGGATCTGGACCCGCGGGTCCAGCTTCTTGAACGCGTCCGGGGTGGACTTCCAGAGCATCTTCGGGTCGAGCAGGCCGCCCCCGATCCGGCCCTCACCCTCCCCCGACTTGCGCCGTCCGGTCTGCGGCGCCTGGGGTGTCGTTGTCACAGCCATCTCAGTGCAGTCCTTCGGCGAACGGGCCCAGGGCGAGGGCGGGGAAGTAGGTCAGGCCGACCAAGACGAGGACCACGCCGACCACCATGCCGACGAACAGGGGTGTTCGGGTATCGAGTGTCCCGGCGCTCGCGGGCACCGGCTGCTGTCTAGCGAGGGATCCGGCCAGCCCGAGGGCCATGATCTCCGGCACGAACCGGCCGAACAGCATCACGAAGCCGCCGAGGATCTGGTACCAGGTGGCGGACGTGCCCAGGCCCGCGAACGCCGAGCCGTTGTTGTTAGCCTCCGAGGCGAACGCGTAAACGATCTCGGTCAGGCCATGCGGCCCCGGATTGAAGATGCTTCTCTGCCCGATATGCGTGCCGATCGAGAGCCCGGCCGCGGTGAGGATGATCACCGGCAGCGACAGGAAGTACAACGCCGCGTACTTCATCTCGACCGGGCGGATCTTCTTGCCGACGTACTCCGGTGTCCGGCCGACCATCAGCCCGGCCACGAACACGGTCACGACGGCCAGGATCAGGATGCCGTACATGCCGGCGCCGATCCCGCCCGGGGCGATCTCCCCGAGCGCGATGTCGAACAGCGCGATGCCACCGCCGAAGGGTGTCAGCGAATCGTGGAAGCAGTTCACCGCGCCCGTGGAGGTCACCGTGGTCGACGCCGCGAACAACGAGCAGGCGGGCGTGCCGAACCTCACCTCCGTGCCCTCCGCCGCGTGGTGCGCGAGGACCGTGGCCGCGCCGCCTGTGCCGGTATGGGCCTCGAAGAAGCTGATCCCGCCGACCGCGGCGGCCCAGATGATGACCATGACCGCGACCAGCGCGTAGCCCTGCCGGTTGTCCTTGACCATTTTTCCGAACGCTCGCGGCGTAGCGAACGGGATCAGCAGCAGCGTGAAGATGATGAACCAGTCCGTGAACGGGTTGGGGTTCTCAAACGGGTGTGCGGCGTTCGTGTTGAACCAGCCGCCGCCGTTGTTCCCCAGGTTCTTGATGATCTCCGAGGAGCCGACCGGCCCGCCGGGGATCGTCTGGTGCGCTCCGGACAGCGTGGTAACGGTCTGATAGCTGTGGAAGTTCTCGATCGCGCCGCCCGCGATGAGGATCAGGCCGCCGACGATGGCGATGGGGATCAGCAGCCGGACGGTGCAGCGGGTCACGTCCACCCAGAAGTTGCCCAGTTTGTCGGTCCGGGACCGGACGAAACCGCGGATCATCGCGATCGCCACGGACAGACCGACGGCGGCGGACAGGAACTGCTGCACCACGAGCCCGGTCATCTGCGAGACGTAGCCCATGGTCGATTCGCCCGCGTAGTTCTGCCAGTTCGTGTTGGTCACGAACGAGGCGGCGGTGTTCCAGGCCGTGTCGGGCGTGACGCCGGGCAAGCCCTCGCTGTACGGAAGGTAGTGCTGCACTCGCTGCAGCCCGTACAGGAACAGCACGCTCACGAACGAGAACGCAAGGATGCTCCGCAGGTAAACGGACCACTTCTGGTCCGCGGTGCGGTCGATGCCGATCAGCTTGTAGAAGCCGCGCTCGATCGCCCAGTCCTTCTCGCTGGTGAACACGCGCGCGATGTAGTTGCCCAGCGGCACGTAGCACGCAGCCAGGGCCGCGACCAACAGCGCGAACTGGAGCCAGCCGGCGCCTGCGCTACCCATCAGAACCTCTCCGGATTAGCCAGGGCCACGAACAGGTAGATCGTCAGAAGGACGCCGCCGATCAGACCGATCCAGTTCTCAACGCTCAAATCGCTCGACCCCCTTGACCAGAAGCCAGAGCACGAGGAAGGCCCCGATCGTCATGCCGATAAAACCCAGGTCCCAACCCCACATAAGCCCTCCCAGGGCAGTGGCATGTCTGCATACGCACCTCAGTGAAGCGCGCTGAGCAGGCAAAAGGCCCGCCCCAAGCAGGACCCATGCGCCCCCATAGCGATCCCTAACAGAACCCATGCGCGCCCATGGCTTAAACAAGAGCGCGGGGCAGGGCGCCGATCCTGGCGAAAGCTCAGCCGCCGGTGCCGAAACGGCTGGCCACGGGGCGGCTACGCGGGAAGAAGGGGCGGGGCGGGCCTGGGGTGGCGGACTTCAGGTCCAAGACGCCGTCGATTGAATGCCTGCGCCAAACCGCGAGGGGCCGGCAGGGCCCGCGTGGCCCGGGCTTGCGGCGGGCCGAGAATCCGCGGGCCGGGCCGAGTGCCCGAGTTTGGGATCCATGATCGTGGTTGATCGGGGGCCGTATTTGCAACCAATCCACCACGATCATGAGTGGCCCCCTTTTCGGACCGGAGGCAACTTAGGTTGGGGTGTTCCGCAACCTATTACGGTCACCCTCGGGATAACCCCGCCGCCGAGCTGGGTCACGTGAGGCTGGTGTGCACAACCTCGGCCGCGGCCGGCGCGGGGCCGCTGGCGCTGACGACTCGGGTCGCAGGCTAGCCGAACGGCACGCGCTGGCTGGCCGCAATGGCCCGCCCGTTCTCGCATCTTGGTGATCTAGGATCCAAACCCATCTATTTCGTGCGATTGCGTCCTAGACCATCGAAATCGCCTCACCAATGGGGCAACTGAGGCCACGGTGGTTCGTGTGCAGAGCTCCGTCGGCGGCGGGCGCGCCGCGGGGGATCTACGCAGAGGGGCGGGAGCGGGAAGGGCAGCGTCGGGACGGGGAGGCAGGACGAGGAAGGCGGCGTCCGGGCTGGGA